>Ga0256404_1003111_pt1 | contig 34855 bp, 25 predicted proteins | sample RumenRJG_01DNA_FD_185990 | JGI IMG/M metagenome (GOLD analysis project Ga0256404, IMG submission 185990) | Bovine rumen microbial communities from Lethbridge, Alberta, Canada - RJG_01 | ecosystem: Host-associated > Mammals > Digestive system > Stomach > Rumen | place: Canada: Alberta | collected... | reverse complement strand
CCCGCCGTTTTCATCATTCTGTTGAATTCACAATGAGGTCAGCATGACACCGGGGACGATTCTCTCTGTCAGCTTCTTGAAAGGTAAAAAATGACTTAATGCCAAAAAGCTGACAGAGAGAACCGTCCCCAGTGTCAGCTTTACAGCTCCGCGATCGCTTCGATCTCGCAGAGTGCGCCCTTCGGGAGCTTCGCTTCGACGCAGGAGCGAGCCGGCTTTGAGATAAAGTACTTCGCATAGACTTCATTGAACTTCGCGAAGTCGCTCATGTTTGCGATGAAGCAGGTGGTCTTGAGATATAGATCACAATCCGTGTCGATCCGCGTCGCATGCACCATATCGGTCTTGATTGCAACCTGCTTAAGAACATGTGCTGCCTGATAGACCCGGTCCAACGTTAATTCAGCCATTCGCACCCCTCCATCTTTTCATCTCATCCCAATCGCATTTCATTGAAAATCAATTTTCTTTACCCTAATCACATTCCGAAGAATCCAATCTTCAGAACACGCGACCTGCTCGAGATATCCTTTAAAATCCTCAAAAAAGAAAGGCAGACGGATCCATGTCCATCTGCCTCATTGCGAACCTATTATTGATTTTTGTGTTTGAAAAGTCAAGCGCCTTTTCTCGAGAAATATGTCAAGAGCTCAGTTATGAAAAGTAGACTCTTCAAGCCTCTCCGGCATTCAAAAAGTCTAAAATTCACATGCCAGCCAATTTCAAATATTCATCAGCAGTCGAAGCATCCAGCCCGAACTTTTTCATGAAAATGTCATGTCTCCTGACCCCGTTACGGAAAACTTACGGGTTGCAGTTCTGACAGGGATCGTAGCCTTCCAGGATCAGCTGATCACGAGATTTCGTGGAGACCTGTTTGTTCTTTTCACTCATCTTTTTGACAGAATCGCAACTCGGATAATGAAACTTTTTCGAGCGGGTGTTGAGGATATAGGTGCCTGCTGCCCGGGAAGCATTTTGTGATGCGCTAGTTCCGGCGTCACCTGCCGCTGCGATACCTAATCCTGCTGCAGTGCTATAGGCGGATGTTACAGTACCTGAACCTGTTGCATTGCTTCCGACTGCAGTACCCGATGTGGCGTCAATGCCGGCTCCGGCACTGCTGCCTTCTGATCCGGTACCCGGTGTAAGATTCTTAGTTGGTGCCTGCGAGAACCAGTAGCTTGTGCCATCGGAATAAACGGTAACCTCACCCTGTACATCGGACCGATACAGCTGAGAGCCGCTTGCGATGATACGGTCGAGCGCATCCTTTGTCGGATGTCCGTAGCTGTTGCCCGCTCCACAGGATATGAAGGTGTAGGCAGGCGTGACTGCGTTTAGAAATGCAGTGCTGCTGGAATACTGGCTGCCATGATGACCGGCGATATAAAGGTCAGAGTCCAGATTGCTGTTGGTTCGAAGAATCTTCGCTTCCTCTTCCTCCGCTGCATCACCCGTCATGATCACACTGAAGCTGCCGTAAGCGATACGTAACGCGATGGAACGGTCATTGTCGGTTTCGGCAGAATTGTCTGCGGAAAGCACGCTGATGGAGGCATTGGCGAGAGCATAGGTGTCGCCGGCCCTCGGATGGATGATCTGCGCGCCGGACGCCTGCTCCTTCGTGAGGAAGGACTGGTAGATCTTCGTGTCAGTCGTGTAATCCGGGCAGAGGACGGTGTCGACCTTCGTCGTGTTGAGCACACCGACGAGGCCGGCGATATGATCCTCGTCATAATGCGAAGCTGTGAGATACGTGAGCTCGGTCACGCCATGCTGCTTGAGATAACTCACGACGTAGGACGAGCTGCTGCGGCCGCCGCCATCGTAGATCATGTATTTGCCGTCTGCCTTGATGAGCAGAGACAAGCCCTGGCCGACATTCAGCATCGTGAGCTCGAAGGGCGCCTCTGCCTGGGTGCTCTGAATTGCCTGCGCGGTACCGGCTTCTGCGGCGATTGGTGTCGCAAGTGTGGCGAACAGCAGGCAAAGGGTTGTCAGAAATGCTGATATGATTCGCGTCACCTTCCATGTGAAATGCTTCGGTGCGGCACTCCCTCCCGACTTCGTTTCGGAACTGGCTCCGCGAACTTCTGAAAATCTGCATGCGGCTTTATGTGTCGTATGGCTCTCCTTCATCGTCGATACCTCCCCAAGTATAAACTTTGAATATGATGCATACTATATGTTGTTACGAAATGCTCTGTTGCTTCTATTTTAGCATAAATGTTCTTTGATGCTTGATATTGATTGCATTTTTCTTAAGCTTTTCTGCAGTGCTTCTACTCAAGTGGTTTCATCATCTTTAATATCTACCGCTTCTTTATCTACGCATTCATCCAGTTCTACTTGTTCCCATCCTTTTAAGTCATTCTCTGTGATGCCATGTTTCCTCATGATATCTTCCATCGGGATTCCTTTTTTCCAAAGCTTCTCATCATCGATTGCATCCATGTCTTTTTCTCCTAAAAAATATCGTGATGGTGATAGTGGCAAACTACACTACCTTCACTCAAAAGTCCAGCGAAATCCTATGGTGTCCTTCCGGGTTTGCTTTCCGGTCATCAACGATTGTAGAAATATAGTATGCGGTCATATCTGCCGGAACCCTGTCCCAGAGTGCTATCCCGTAGGCCTCCTTTTCCAGGTCGATGGCGTCCCCAGAAAAGTATGCGGTATTGAGATCTGCGAAGGTCTCCGCAGCGATGTCTAGGTCGGAGGCATTGGCAAAAGCTGAAGCATAATCGCGCTTCGTCGACTGAAGCGGCTTCTGCCGGAAGTACTGAAGCGCATAGTCCTCTAGATTCTGCAGGTTCGGATCGTCCGGATCTAGATTCGGGTCAAGCGTCAGATGATTATCATGTAGATGTTCCGCGACATACTTCGTGAGCTGCAGACTTTCCGTCTGATACGAAAGTTCATGCTCTGTGACCGTGATCATCCCATACTGCAGCGGATAAATAGACAGCGCCGATGTGAGAATTTCCGGCGTTGAAATATTCCCTGCGGTGGTGTCAGCCGAAGCCGCCGAGCCGCTGATGGAAGCATTGGCCGAACGTGGCTCATCACTACTGCCAGCATTATCTGCATCAATTTTGCCTAAAATATGCTGAATATGCAGGTGCCCGGCGAGATTCGCGATCACGTGATACTTCTGATAAAGCTTCTCGAGCGCCTCATGCTCCGCAATCTGAAAGCCATACGAAAAGAGCGGGCTATGCTGCCTGAGATTTTGGTGGCTCACCGTGATCACGCCAATGCCTCCTTCATCTGCCGCTTTCAAAGTGTTTTCGACCCATGCGAGTGTCTCGTCTGATACGTGATTCTCCTGCACACTGTTGGTATCAAGCATGAGGATACCGAAGTCTTTTCGAAGCGGGACGAAGTAGCTCATGGAATCGGGTGCCCGGAGGCTGAAGGCTTTACTCGAATTTTTCGATTGATCCTTACGATTCGGATTTGTTGTTTCACCCTCTGCTGCAGATGTCGAGATCGTTTCATCTTCTGCTACAGATGTCGAGATTGAACCTTTATTCATAAACTCCGTGGCAAGTGCTGGCCCAAAGTCATAATAATCAGTGACAAATTCCTCCGGTGTTTCCTGCTCGACGCGTATGAAGGAATCCCCTACAAAGCGCGCTGCATTCGGATTGTTAAGATCATGGTTTCCGGAAATGGCCAGCACGGGTATCCCGGCATCGCGGATTTTTGAAAGCCGCTCGATCAGCGCCTGATGACTCTCCCTCGCCCCATTGAAGGTGAGGTCACCGCTCAGGATCACAGCATCCGGCTTTTTCCGGATTGCTTCCTCGACGAAGGCATCGATGAGCTCCTCGGAATAGAGCATGATCTTCCCGTCGGCATCATCGATAACCTGACGGAAGTATGCGCCATGATCTGTCAGTGTCGGTGCGATGTAGTGAAGATCTGTCGCTACCATCAGGGTTAGCGGTGCTTCGGCGAGGGTGGGAAGAGAGGCTGTATTGATTGCCTGGTTTGCATTTGAGGTATTTTCTATATTCCAAGGTAAGGCACTTTGAGAACCAAAAATCAACGAAAAGATGATCAATGCCATTGCGGCGCATAAGCAGATGAACGTTTTTAAGCTGATTTTCCGCATGCTTTCACCTCCCGTTCTCACTCTTCTCTTATTTCGTCAGGTTCTCCGGTATTTATTTGCCACTCAAGGTAAATTTCGACTGCAGAGCTGATTGGCATCAGCGGTAATCCCTCGGAGGTAGAGAAATATGCCTATCTTGCGCAGCGGATTACAAATCTGATCCTTCGCGAACGAGAGCTCGATCTAAAAAGCCGGACCTCGCGGCAACAGACTGACTTTTTCGTGCAGTCGCTCGTACAGGGAAGGTCACTGAATCATGATTTTTATATGGATTTTCTCGAGCAGAAGAAGCTATCCGATGCATCGCGCTTTGCGACGGTCATCGTGAAGCTGAACGCGAAATATAATCCATCAAATCTTTATCTCATCGAGCAGCATATCCGGAGGGTGTTTGAAAGCACCGGGAGTCCACTGTCTTCTTTCCAATATCCGCATGAATACATATTGATTGCAGAAAAAAAAGCGCTTGAGAAGGCGCTTGATCAAATGAAGGAGCTTGCGGACACGTATCATGATATCCTGACGATCGGCATCGGCTCCGACCATGCACTGATGCATCAGAACCGGTCATACCGGGAAGCAGATATCGCGCGCAAAGCTTGCATCGGCGGTATAAATTTCGCCATGTATGACACCCTCAATCTGGAAATTATCATGGGCAGCATCGGCGAGGACGTACGACATCAGTACGCGGAGAAAATCCTCGGAAAGCTCGATGAAAAGGCTATCCGCTGTCTTAGGCAGTATTTTGACTGCGCGTGTCATCTGAAGGAAGCCGCCAGTCTTCTTTTCATCCATGAAAAAACGCTGAAATACCAGCTGGAGCGTGTGAAAAAGCTGACTGGCTACGATCCGACGCACTTTCAGGATGCCGTCACGTTGTACTTCACACTGCTGGTATCTCCACAATATCCAAATTTTTCGTCACCGTCGCTGCCAGTGATGATGTCGCGGACATAAGCATTAGCATAGAAGCCGCGCCAAGCACCGCAAAAATTTCAAATCTTCTCTTCATACCTTATACCACATACTACTGCGTTGATCATACACTTGCATCTGCCTCGTAATTCTCCGGAATACCGGATTCGTATGCATCTGTCCTATTGCAAAAAATCAGCGCCTACATTTCTAAAGCTCACATCGACGTTTCACCGATAATGTATAACAGGATTGCAATGTGCGGCATCTTCCGTTAGAATGTCCGTGAGTTATTGTCCGATATAGACATTGGTGAAATTGTATGAGGTAAATTATGTTAAAGGTTGAGAGAACAGCTGTTATGAATCTCGAGAACGCCATGCGTGGCGCGCGGAACCCGATGAATTCCTGGGCGAGATCCGACAGCAGCTATGATGAAAATGGCAACTATATTTTGGGGCCGAACGATCTCGGTCTTGCGAAGCGGCTTCGTGTCGCAGGGTCTGATCACCGGAAATTTATCCGTCAGATTTTTGTTTCCTGTGATATTACCGCGCCGATTTACTGGTGGAAGGAGTTCGATACCTATAAGGTTGGCACGACAGCAAACTCGACCTCGACGATGCACAAGCTCACCTCGAAGCCGATCGAGATGGATGATTTTTCGCATGATCATCTGACACCGGATGCAGAAAAAATCATGTCTGACTATGTCGATGCCATCGAGAAGATCCGCCTTCGTTTCCTGGAAAATGGGAAGTCTAAGGAAGACTGGTATGATCTCATCCAGATGCTGCCGGAGTCCTATAATCAGATGCGGACCGTCACGATGAGCTACGAAAACCTCGTCAACATGTATTTTGCCCGCCGCAATCATAAGCTTATGGAGTGGCATACCTTTACCGACTGGATCACGACCCTGCCATACGCACAGGAGATCATCATCGCGGAGGATGATGCCAAACCCGAAGCCTGACTAATATTCCAAATCACCCCATGAGGCTGCCGCTTTCTGCGGCAGCCTCTGCTTTTATTTCAGCGAAATCACCTGTTCTAGGATGATTGAATAAATCAGCTTCCGCTTGATGGGCTTCCCGGTCATTTTTTCGAGGGCATCCGCATAGAGGTCGAGCTGCTTCTGATACCGGCCGACGAGTGTCGCCGGGTCATGCACATGGTCGGATTTATAATCGACGAGCGTGATGCCATCGTCATCGAGGATGAAGGCATCGATGATGCCCTGGAGAAGCACCGGTTCTGTGCAGTCCGAGTCTGGGAAGAGGTAGTTGTTCGGCACCTCCTTCATGAAATGCTGCTCCCGGTAGAGCTTGTTCTCTACCTGTGCACGCTTAAACTCTTCCGCCAAATCTGTCCGGAGGAACGCTTCGAAACGCGACGGCTTGATCAACTCGTACTCTTCCTTCGGGATGATTTCAGAAAGCTGTGACACATCCTTCGTGTAATCATATTTCTCAAAGGCATGGTGATACGCGTCACCGACGTTTGCGCCGGCCTTCTCCGTGTAGTGTTTTTCACCAATATTTTCCTTTGGAATATCGTCCACGAGCGGATTTCCCTCCGGATTCAGCGAATCAGAGTGATCCGCGAGAATCGTAATGCCGGCTGCCGGTGCGCGATCTGCCTTCCGTTCCGTCTTTCCGGCAGGAGACTTTCCAAGGCTTCCATCATCCAGCCGGTTCCAGTGTTCCCGTCCGGCTTCCGCCTCCGATACCTCAAACTTCTCGATTTCTTCCTCCTTGAGCTCCGAAACCGAATGCTTCGGGAAGAGCTTCGTCGCAGTCTCGTGCGGATAGCGATACCGGAGCCGTTCGTCGAGATATTGCGCGTCCGGTGCAGTGAGATCCGCCGTATCGATGTCATGAAGCAGAGTCATGAAGCGTGCCTCGTTCTCACGCCCGACCTCGAGCTCTTCCTCCGCAATCGCATGGAGGTCCTTCGTGTACATATAAATGGGAACAGCTGCAGCATCCGTCCCGGTCGCCATGAGCTTCTGCCCCTCTGCCATAAAGATCCAGTCAAGCATCGTCTGCGCACCGCGGATCGTCGTTGGATCACATTCACCGGCAGCATCGATGTCCTTCATCACATTATCCATCTTGTTTACCGCAGCAGTGAGAATCAGCTTATCCTCTGCTCTCGTCATCGCGACATAGAGAAGCCGCTCCTCTTCACCAAGAAGATCTGTCAAAAGCTTTTCCTTCACCGCTGTCCGTTTAATGGTCGGGATACGCACATGCGTCTCCGTATCGATGTCATCAAAAGCGATACCATACTGCTGATCCAGCAGCACATTCTTTTTAAGATCCATCTCATTGAACTGCTTGTCCATCCCCGAAAGAAAAACAACCGGGAACTGTAATCCCTTTGACTTATGAATCGACATAATCCTGACGAGATCATCCTGATCCGAATAAATCGAAGCCTCACCCTGATCCGCATCATATTTCCGAAGCTTCTCGATATACCTTATATAGTCCGACAGTCCACGATAGGACGTTGATTCAAACTGAAGCGCCGAATCGATCAGCGCGTCAAGATTTGCCCGACGCCGCTGTCCGCCCGGCATCGCCGATACATAATTATAGTAGCCGGTCTCATCATAAATCCGGTACAGAAGCTCATGCACAGAAAGATAGTATTCCCGTTCCCGGAAGGACTGCAACGACTGGTAGAAGTCAAAAAGCTTCTTCTGAAGCGCTTCAGGAAGTTCTGACGCACCACCATCCTTTACAGACTTTTTGTTTTCTTTCTCTGAACCTTCTTCCGCAGAATGATCAAGACTGTCGCGGACAACGTCATCCTCAGCATACATATCGGTTGCAGCTTCTACATCCTCAGTTAATTGTTCATCTGAAATAGTCTCTGCTTCTGCCACCGGCTGCAGTGTCCCGCGCACTGCCACGATCTCTGCGAGCTCCTCATCCGTGAACCCATAGATCGGCGAACGCATCACTGCCGCAAGCGGGATGTCCTGCAGCGGATTATCGATCACAGAAAGCAGCGACAGTACCGTGCTCACCTCCGTCGCATCAAAATATCCCTGGCTCGACACATAGTACGCCGGAATCTGCATCCCGGCGAGCGTTTCAACATAGGTATCCGCACTTCCGCCCGGCGCCCGCATGAGAATCACGATATCACGATAATGATAGCCCTCCTTCCGGAGCTGCCGGATGCGCTGTCCGACCATCGCAGCCTCAGCCTCGACCTTGTCCATCCGCTGCCCGTCGAAAAGCTCCCGCGACACATCCTCCTTCACCTCGATGATATGGAGCTCCGTCTGGTATTTCCGCCCAATGCCTCCATCTTCCTCAACCACCCGTCCGAGGTGCAGTGCGGTCTTCTCCGTGTAGTCAATGCCACCGACCTCCTTCTTCATGATCTTAAAGAAGACATCATTAACAGAAGTAAGCACCTCCTGCCGCGAACGGAAGTTCTTACTAAGCTCGATCATCGAATATCTCGGGCGGGCTTTCTCCTGCAATTCTGCATTTGTGGCAGCAGACTTAGGAATGTCACCGTCTTCAGCAGCATCTACCATATTCTCTGAATATTTGGCAAGAAAAAGGTCCGGTCTGGCCTGCCGGAAGCTATAGATCGACTGCTTCACATCCCCGACCAGGAAAACATCCGGTCGGCCGAAGCGCTCCGCAGAGATCGCATCGATCAGTGCCTCCTGCACATAGTTCGAATCCTGATACTCGTCGACGAGGATTTCCTGGAGATTCCGTGCGAGGCTGTCCGCGATATCCGACGGATGCCGGTCCTCACCTTCACCCGTATATAAAATCTCAAGAGCACGATGCTCAAGGTCTGAAAAATCAAGGATGTGCCGGTTTTCCTTCTCCTCCTGATATGCATCTGAAAATTCCCGCACAAGCCCGACAAGCACCGTCATCTTTTCACGGATTGCCTGTTCTGCCGCTTCCTCCGTCTCCTGATCCGGCAGCGTCAAGGCCTCTGCCAGCTTCCCGATATCCTTTTTCACGCTGTCACGGATGGCCTTAACCTCCTCCTTGCCATTCCGCTCACCCCGGATCATCGCAAGCCTGTCGAACGAAACCGATGAGACTGCATTGGCAAAGGCCCGGAGCTCCGTCTGTTTCGTCAATGCCTCCACCTTCGCCATATCGGAAACGATCATCGGGCGATACTCTTCGAGGTCCTGCGTGTCATCCATGATGGAAACTGCCTGCCGGAGCTTCGTGAGATCCCGTTCCGCGCGGACCTTGAAGCTGGAAAAGAGGGCATCCTCCCATTGCTTCGGGTCCTGCTCCGTAAGCAGACTATCCAGATATTCCGAGGGCCATGGACTTGCCTCGGCATAATCATAAACCTTGAGGATCAGGTCAGCGATGCCCCTGTCCTCCTTACCGCTTGCGAAGGCATCGATGAAGCGGATAAACTGCGGAGCTGCGTCCACATAATGGGCCTCGAGCATGTTCTCGATGACATCGCTCCGGAGGAGCTGAAGCTCGCCCTGGTCACCGATCCGGAAGGTCGGATCCATCTGAATGGAAGCATAGTTCTCCATGATGATTCGCTTACAGAAGGAGTGAATCGTCGAGATGGAGGCGTTCTGGAGGCTGCCGGCCTGCCGGATGAGCTTTTCGTTACGCGGGTTCTTCGCAATCGCACTGTCGAGAGCGCTCTTGATACGCTGGCGCATTTCCTCGGCTGCTGCATCGGTGAAGGTCATGACGACCATTCGGTCGAGTGTTGCCGGGTCATCCGGATCCTGGATGCGGGAAAGGATATGCTCGACGAGTACGGCAGTCTTGCCGGAGCCGGCTGCCGCTGCCACGAGGAGGTTGCCCTCACGATGCTGTATTACCTTTTTCTGATCTTCTGTCCATTGCATTGACATATTCGTTCCTCTATTCTTTGGCTCGGGCGGGTGCCTGCAATCCGGACCGAAGGCCATCGGAGGGGCACCCTAGCTCACGCTCGAAGGTCTAATCGCTATCCAGCCACGCCGAACTGGGCCGGCCCGATTCTGGAAAATTTCTGAAGAAATTTTCCGCCAGCGGGCCTAAAAATCAGGGGCCAGGGTGAGCCCCTGATTTTTACCCTGTCCGTCGTGTCTGGCTAGCGAAGACCTTCGGCTTTATGTTCGTACGGGTGCCCCTCCGATGGCCTTCGGCCCGGATTGCAGGCACCCGCCCTATTTTTCATTTATCTTCATGACCTGATTGGTCATTTCCAGTGTCTTCTTGCATCTTCTGAAAGATATCGGCTTGATTTAGGTCTGTTGAGGGGCGGTAGCGGTAGCCGTCCAGGGTGCCGTCGAAGGAGCAGATGCTGTGGTACGGGCAATAGGTGCAGGCGAGAGTGTGGTCGCCGGTTTCGATTGGTGATACGGTGATGTCACCTTCGCGGATGCGGTCGCCGAAGTCACGGATTTTCTTGTCTGCGTAGTTTGTCAGCATCCGGAACTGTTCGGTCGATGCGACATCTGCGCCTTTTTTGCATTTGAAGCCGTTTTTTCCGACGGAAACCGGTAGGATGTCAGAAGACTTCAGAAAATCATGATCCATCAGCTTAAGGATATTGCCATCGCTGTTCATGAGTCCGCTTGGCTTCAGCGCCACGAGTCTGTCCCGTCCATATTCTGTTTCCGTTTTCGTTTCGTCAAACAGTAGCACCGGGTCATCGATGTGATAGTAAAACATCGCTGCCGGCACGATCTCTTTTCCATGATGTTTGTTTGCCATATCCCGCATCACGGACTCGAGATAAATTGCCAGCTGGAGCTGTACACCGTCATAGATCTTTCCTGCATCATAAACTGTAGAGCTTCCGGCCTTATAGTCGATAATACGAACATAAACCTTATCCTTCTCCTCTAGAAGATCCACGCGGTCGATTCTTCCGTTAAGCCGGATGCCATCCCGCACCATCGTGAATTCCTTCTCGAGCTCTGCCACATGGAAATCCCCTCGCCGCAACTGTTCCGCAAGCACCTGCGCTGTCACGCCGGTGATTCTGCGAAGTCGGTGCATGAGATACAGATTCCGCCCGGATTCGGACATCATGCCATGCTGGTAATTGTCAGAAACCTCTTCGACCGCACCGTCGATCAACTGTCCGAGCTTCTCCTCCGGATAGTCGCTGATGGAAGCCTTGTCCTCGGATACGGTACGAAAGATATGCTCGAGCGCCGCGTGGTACAGATTTCCGATATCATACGCCTGCACCTCGTAGGTCTCCCGCTCCTGAAGTCCGAGTCCGTACTGTAGAAAATAGCGGTATGGGCACAACCCGAAAGTTTCCATCCTGGTGATACTTCCGGACAGCACTTCGCCGTACAGCTTTCTGGCAGTGGCCTTCGAAAGCTTCGTCTCTGTATAATGTTCCCTTGCGGCACGAAGGAGGCTCTCCGTTTCCTTTTTTGTCTCTGGATTTTTGAGAAGGAGTGCAATGGCTTTTCCGAAATTTTCAAGGTCAAGACTCTGCCTGCTGCGCCCTTCATGGATGTCTGAAAGTCCCTCAGCTGTATAGCGGAGAAGCTCCCTCTCGGTATAGATTTCCGCGTCGCCGGTATGAAAGCGCGTCACTTTAAGATCCGCGAACATGTTTTCGATGTCCTTAAGGACGCCAGACGGCTTCAGCCCTTTGCCATCGCGGCCCTTCACCGGGAAACTTAAGTAAAGCTTGCCGGATGCGTTGAGAAGTGCCATATAGATATAGAAACGCTGTTCCAGTGCGTTCTCTGTTCGGTCCGGCGCCACTTCGAGTGACAGCTTCTCTGTGAAAAGCGCCCTGTCACGGTCTGTGAGAAGTTTGTCATCGGCCTCGGCCTTCGGCACCTGATCTGCGGTAAGCCCGGCGATAAAGAAGCGCTTCGGGCTGTCGAAACGGGACCGCGTGAGGTCGCCGATCTCGACCTGATCGAGCGTGGCCGGGATGACACGGACGGACTCCTCGGAGAGGCCGGCATCTAGGATATCCCGGAATTCGGTACGGGAAACCGCACTATCTCCGAGGAGCTCTTCGCATTTGTCTAGGACATCATCGATCGTGTCGAGTCCGCGGGCAAGAATCTCTGCACGGTTCTGATCGCCGTGCGCACGGATATCTTCCGAGAGCTTCTCGACTGCCGCGCGGGCATCGAGTGTCGCAAGAAGCGCACGAAGTCCCGCAACCCGTGTTTGCACCGGGCAGCTCCGCTCCTTCGTGTCATCGTAAAGCTGTAGTAGGGGCGCGATATATTTCTGCCGGATTACTTCCAGCTGCTGAAGTTTTGGATCGACCTGCTTCTCGTCTGTGTCTTTTTTACCCGGTTCTGTAGAAGGAAGCGCCGCCCAAGGCGTGCTGAAGCGCTTATAGCCACGTATGCCGGTCTTTCGAAGGTAGTTGTCGAGAAGGTCGATCTCGCCGGCTTCCTCTTCAGTTCTTGGCAACGCGCGAAGGTAACGGATCACGCTGTCAAAGGTAAAGCCTCTATCCACAGCCTCAAGTGCCGCACGCATCACCTCCGCATAGGGCGAGTCCATGAGTCTTACCGGATTATCGAAGAAATAGGGAATCTGCGCATCGGAAAAAATCTTATAAATGATGTCCCGGTAGTTCTCCGGATTGGTCAGGATGATGCCAATGTCTCGATACCGGAGCTGATCCTCGCGAACGGCTCTCTCGATCTCACTCGCAATGAATGATACCTCCTGCCGGAGATCACGTGCTTCATGGATTTCGATTGCACCGCCGGTCGAGGTTCTGTCCTCCTCCGGAATTACATGATACCGGTAGATATGCTTCTCGATGACCTCCATCGCCGGGGCTTCCCGGAACCGAGGCAGCGATGCCACTCTTTCATTTCGTCTCTCGCCTGTGATGGAATCGTAGGTGTTTAAGTCGACATCCGGCAGAAGCTCCACCTTCTGCTCCTTCGCAAGCTTTGTCAACTGTTCCACGGTCTGGTGCGATAGATAGAACAGATTTTCAACACCCGCATGTTGATGGAGCATCGGCTGCTCATCCGAAGAAATGTCAAGTGTAATCATTGTTCGATCAGCCTTCGGGAGAATCTCACGGAGGATCCGGAGCTGCACCGGAGTAAAGCCGGTAAAGCCATCGAATGCAACGACAGCGCCGTCGAGAAGGTGTGAATCCGGGAGATGCTGTTCCAATGCGTCGAGGACCTCCTCCTTTGTATGGTAGCCATGCTCGACCATATATTCGCGGAAGGCCTCATAGAGAATCGCCATATCATGAAACTTCGCGCGGGTATAGTCAGAGTCCGCCGCCTCGGCTGCGAGGTCAAGATGCTCCGGCATGATGCTGTACTGATAGAATTCGGAAATCTGCGACTTCAGAATGTCGAGAAAACCCGGGCTCGAGAGCTGACGCTTATAGAGAATGAGGTTTTTCTTCACCTTCTCTGCGACGGCACGAAGAACCATGACCTTACCCATATCGTCCATGATCGTCATTTTCGGAAGACTAAGCTCTTCGAAGACGCGATACGCAAGCCGGTCAAAGGAAAGCACATCAATATTCAGGATGCCCTTTCCCTGGTTCGCCGGATGCGACACGATCTTCTGCTGTGTCGAAAGGTTCTCCTGCTCCGGCACGATCAGAAACCAGTTCTTCTTAAAATCCTTCGGTGCATTTGTAAGAAAATATCTATGCACATATTCTGTTTTCCCGCTGCCTGCTGTCCCGCAAATAAACTGAAGTGACATCGCCCTGCTCCTCCTCAATGCCTACATCGTTTTACTGATACAGACATTATAACAGGAATGCACCTACAAAAAAATGAACATGCGGTTGAAAAACGCGAGGGTGGATTTCCACCCTCGCGTTGCGAGAAGCCACTATCTTGTTATTCGTTATACACTGCTTTGAACGCCTGGTCGAGGTCTTCGATGATGTCAGCAGCGTTTTCAATGCCGATGGACAACCGGACGGTGTTCGGGCGGATGCCCTGGTCGAGAAGCTCCTGCTGGTTGCACTCGGAGTGCGTCGTCGAAGCAGGGTGAATCGCGAGGGATTTCACGTCGGCAACATTGGCAAGAAGGGAGAAGAGCTCGAGCTGATCGATGAAATCCTTAGCTTTCCGCTCGTCACCATCGATGTCAAAGGTAAAGATCGAGCCGCCGCCCTGTGGATAATATTTCTCGTAGAGCCGCTTCTGCTCCGGTCGCCGGATCAGGCTTCTCCTGCCCTACATGAATTGCCAGTGTATCAAAAGAAAGCTTTCTATCCTCATAATGTGTCTTTGCCATGATCGTGTCCTCCTCTGTATCTTGTCGCCGGATGTACTTATTTTTCCGGCTGCTTCACCCGTTTTATGGAGTAATGCTTACACTAAAGTGCTCGCATCACATTTGTCTTATTGGTTTCATTTCTTTATATATCTCAGCTGATGGTTCGATGATAGCAGAGGATTTGTGATATGTATAATACTTGAATTTTTGATTTAGTTATAAGTTTAATCTATATCTGAAGCTGACAGAGTGAACCGTCCCCGGTGTCAACTTTGCTCTGCCTCGATTAATCTGGTTATATAAATTTTTCAAAATCTGAATATTCCGGTACCATCAGGTGCCTGCTATAATCCGGGGCATAACTTCGAAGAGTCGAACAGGAAATACAATAGTCCGGCGCCACATATAAGCTTCCTGTTGCAGGCATTACCCGAAGGAAACAAAGGAGGGGAAACATCATGAAAGAATCAAAAACATATAAGCTTGCGCTGACAGCCCTTTTTGCGGCTCTGTCCTATGTTGTATTTACATTTTTACAGATTAAGATCCCGGTTGGCGGCGATGTGACGTCGATTCATCTCGGAAATGCTGTCGTCGTGCTCGGTGCGCTGGTGATCGGCGGGCCTTTAGGTGGTATTGCAGGCGCCATCGGTATGAGCATTGGCGATCTGCTCGATCCGGTTTATGCTCCGCTTGTGCCGAAGACGCTGTTCTGCAAATTCATGATTGGTATCATCACCGGCTTCGTCGCGCATAAGCTCGGACATATTTCGCAGTCAAACGATTCAACGCATGTGTTCCGCTTTGCTACGCTTGGTGCGATCGCAGGTCTTGTCTTCAACATCTTCGCAGATCCGATCATCGGCTATTGGTATAAGCTTCTCGTGCTTGGGAAGCCGGCTGCAGAGCTTAGTCTCACGATCAACTTCGTCGCAACAACCATCAACGCCGTTGTATCCGTGATCGTCTCCGTCGTTATCTACATGGCACTCCGCCCGGCCCTCAAGAAGGCAGGTTACTTCCAGGTACTTCGGACAGCTTAAAGTAATTTTCGGCATAGAATTTCAAAGCTTTCTCCGAAATATATACCCCAAAAATTGACCTAAGTAAAAAGAGCATAGAATTTCGATCTTTTTTCGAAATTCTATGCTCTTTCTTATTCTTGGGTTGCCTTCAGTGCTTCGAGCTGCTCGGAGACGGTTTCCCAGTTTTCATAGAGATCTGAAAGCCGCGCATCATTCGCCTCATGCTCCTTGTGAAGCTCCATGAGCTTCCCGACGTCGGCTGCGATGTCCGGATTCATGTACTCGTCATCGAGCTCGAGATTCCGCTTCTCAAGCTTCGCGATTTCCTGCTCGGTCGCGCTGAGATCGCGCGTCAGCTTCTGAAGATTTTTCTTATACTCCTTCTGAAGCTCCCAGTCGGTCTTCTGGTCATCCTTTAATTCAGGGTTAGGAACGGCGGAAGTTCTTGGCTTTTCAGAGGTAAGGTTCTGATCTTCACCGGTACCGCCGGCCTTCCGGACATCCTCCTTCTTCTCGAGGTAGTAGTCGTAATTTCCAATGTAGTTATCGAAGCGGTTTGAGAAAAGCTCGAGGATGCGAGTCGCGGTCTTGTTGATGAAATATCGGTCGTGCGACACATAAAGCACCGTGCCTTCGTAGTTGTTGATGGCGTCCTCGAGTACCTCGCGTCCCTGGATATCAAGGTGGTTTGTCGGCTCATCGAGAATCAAGAAATTTGCGTTCGACAGCATCAGCTTTGCCAGCGACACGCGGCCCTGCTCGCCACCGGATAGATCACCGATCCGCTTATACACATCATCCCCACGGAAAAGGAACGCAGCCAGCACGTTACGCACCTTTGTATCATTCAGATTCGGATAATCATCCTGAATCTCATCAAAAATCGTTTTCTCCATGTGAAGCACGGCATGCTCCTGATCATAGTAGCCGATTTCGACATTCGTGCCGAGGCGGAAAGAACCTGTATCGGCCGGCTCCATTTCGTTCAGGATTTTTAGCAAGGTGGTTTTGCCGGTTCCATTGGCCCCGATCACCGCGATATGCTCTCCGCGCTTCACCTCGAAGGAGACATTGGAGAAAAGGAGCTTATCGTCAAAGGACTTACTGAGATCCTTCACGGACAGCACGTCGTTTCCGGACGTCACCGACGGCGTCAGCGCAAGCCGCATCTCGTTATCAATCTCCTCCGGCTTCTCGAGACGCTCGATTTTAGCCAGCTGCTTTTCCCGGGACTCCGCACGCTTGATCGACTTCTCGCGGTTAAACTGTTTTAGCTTCGTGATGACCGCCTCCTGATGCGCGATCGTTTCCTGCTGATTTAAGTATGCCTTCAGCTCCGCATCCCGGATCTGCTTTTTCTTCACCGCGTACTCGGAATAATTTCCGGTGTACATGCGGGCCTTGCCATTATCGAGGTCGATGATCTTCGTCACGACATGATCAAGGAAATACCGGTCATGCGACACGAGGAGCACTGCTCCGTCATAATGCTTGAGCACCTTCTCAAGCCATTGGATCGACTCGATGTCAAGATGGTTTGTCGGCTCATCAAGGATCAGGAGATCCGGCTTCGTGAGAAGGATCTCCTCGATTCGCTTCCGCGTCTTCTGACCGCCGGACAGCGTATCAAAATCCTTCACGCCCGACTCGATGTCCGCGTGCTGCTGCGCGAGATAGCCGATCTTTTTGTCCTTCGAGATCGCGACGATGCCGTCATCCGGCTCCTCCTCACCGAGGATACACTTGATGAGTGTCGTCTTGCCCGACCCGTTAATGCCTACAATTGCGGCCTTTTCCTTATCCTCGAGATGGAACGTGACGTCCTTGAGAATTGGCTTCCCGACATAGGTTTTATTTAAATTTGCAACGTTTAATATCATGATATTTTCCTCTTAACCTTTGGAAGTATACAGGAATCTAAGAGGAAGGTCAATTTAAAAGCAATGCCCGCAGCCGCTGTTTTTCCTGATCGTCGCAGAACGCCGCGTCGACAGCATTAAGAACCATCACCCGTTCCTCCTGTGAGGAAAGACCGAGAGACTCTTCGAGACGGCGGAACTCGCGGGGCATCGTGGTGTTGGAAACGGTCATGTTATCGGTGTTGACGGTGACCGGGATGCCGGCGGAAAGGAGTGTCCTGATCGGGTAATGCTCCATGTCGCTGTAAATTCCGGTATCAAGATTCGAGGTCGGGCAGCATTCGAGTGGAATATGCTTCGCCGCGAGCTCGTTCACTAGGTCCATGTCCTCGATGGCACGGATACCATGCCCGATCCGGCAGGCACCAAGACGCAGTGCCTCGCGGATGCTCTCCGGGCCTGCTGCCTCACCTGCATGAATCGTAATCGGAATCTGATTCACCTGCGCGAGATCAAACACCCGTTCGAAATTCCTCGTCGGGAACAGCGCCTCCGCGCCTGCGAGGTCGAGTCCTACAACACCGCGGCCGAGGAAGTGCGATGCCACCCTGACCGTCTCAAGATTAGCTTCCTCATTGTCCGTTCCCCGCATCGCGCAGAGGATAAGCCCGGCGTGGAGCTCTGGCACAGTGTAAGCATTGGCAGCATCAGAAGGAACATAGGATCCCTTCTGCTCGTTCATGAACTGATTCATCCCATCAATGACCGCTTCGACAACCTCTGTCTGCGTGAGCCCCTTCTTCGTCAGTGACTGCGGCGCAAACCGAAGCTCCGTATACACAACCCCTTGCTTTTTTTGCTCCTTCAACAGATCATACGTGACAGCCCGAAGTACTTCTCTCGTCTGCAGGAACCGAAGTGGCAGGTCAAATCGCGCGAGATAAGCATTAAGATCCGGGCAATTCTCCGGCACTGAAAGAAGTGCACGAAGCTCCTCATCAGATTTTTCTCGAAGCTTCTCAAGCATATTTGATGATTTTTCCCGAACTCCTTCAAGATGATTCGCAGGTTTTCCCTCCAGACTATCTGCTGTGCCTCCGGTTTCTCCCGGCAGAAACGCTGCAAGAGTCGAACCTCCGTCATCCATTCGGAAACCCGGAACGTGCAAAAATCTTTTGAATGTTTCAAACGGAATCGACCCGTCCAAATGTATATGAAGATCAATGAAATATTTCATACTGCTTTTCACTCCTGTGGCACGCCCTTCATCGAGAGGCTGATCTTCTTCCGTGCAGTATCGACCGAGAGCACCTTCACATTCACGATGTCCCCGACCTTCACGACATCGAGCGGATGCTTCACGAAGTGGTCAGCAAGCTGTGAGATGTGCACGAGTCCGTCCTGGTGCACGCCAATGTCTACAAATGCGCCGAAATCGATGACATTTCGGACGGTACCCTTCAGCACCATGCCCTCCTTCAAATCTTCAAGTGACAGCACGTCGCTCCGAAGCACCGGTGCCGGGATATCCTCGCGCGGATCACGCCCCGGCTTCTCGAGTTCCTTCAGGATGTCGGCCATCGTGTACTCGCCGATTTTGGAGGCCTCCGACAGTCCCTTCACGGTCATGTGCTTTTCCTTCATGACACACCGAAGGTCCTTCGTCCTTCCGCTCCGCACATCCTCCTCCGTGAAGCCTAACAGTGCCAATGCTTCCTTCGCCGCTTCATAGCTCTCCGGATGAACACTCGTCGCATCGAGTGCTTCCTTCCCGCCGCGGATTCGCATGAAGCCCGCGCACTGCTCATACGCCTTCGGGCCGAGCTTCGGCACCTTCAAAAGCTGCTTACGATCTGTAAACGCGCCATTCTCCTCACGATAGGTCACAATATTCTTCGCGGTTGTCTTCGTGATGCCGGAAATGTACTGAAGAAGCGATGCCGATGCCGTATTCGCATCCACACCGACCTTGTTCACACAGTCCTCAACCACATTGTTCAGCTGCTCCGAGAGCTTCGTCTGGTTCATGTCATGCTGATACTGCCCCACACCGACTGACTTCGGATCAATCTTCACAAGCTCCGACAGCGGATCCTGGAGACGACGCGCCATCGAGGTCGCGCTCCGCTGTCCCACATCAAACCTCGGGAACTCCTCTGTCGCAAGCGCCGATGCCGAATAAACCGACGCACCGGCTTCATTGACGATCACATACTTAACCGGCGAGTGCGTCGAACGGAGATAATCCGCGATAATCTGCTCGGACTCCCGCGACGCCGTGCCATTTCCAAGTGAGATGATATCAACGTGATATTTCTTGATAAGTGCATCTACGACCTGCATGGATTCCCGTACCTTGTTCTGCGGCGCCGTCGGGTAGATGACGGCCGTATCGAGCACCTTTCCTGTCGGATCAACCACCGACAGCTTACACCCGGTCCGAAATGCCGGATCCCAGCCAAGTACAGTCTTCCCGGCGATCGGCGGCTGCATGAGAAGCTGACTAAGATTTGAGCCAAACACCTTGATGGCGCCGTCTTCAGCCCGCTCTGTGAGCTCATTCCGGATATCTGTCTCGATGGACGGCGCAATGAGCCGCTTATAGGCATCTGCCGCCACCTCCTTAAGATAAGGCGCGGTCAGCTTGTTCTTCACCGCATGCGTCGCCTCCTCAATATGCCGGATGATGTCCTCCTCCGGTGCCGTGAGCTTCACAGACAGTACCTTCTCCTTCTCGCCTCGATTGATTGCGAGCGTCCGGTGCCCCGGGATCGTATGCACGGTCTCCGAAAAATCATAGTAATGCTCATAGACGGTCTTTTCCTCCGCCTGCTTCTTTGTCTTCGCGGTCGACTCCAGCACACCGTCGTTCCACGTAGCCCGCCGGATCCACTGTCTTAGGTCAGCATTGTCCGAAATCTCCTCGGAGAGGATGTCCTCCGCGCCCTGGATGGCGGCCTTCTCGTCCGGCACCTCCTTCGAAGCATCGACATATTTTGCGGCCTCCACCATCGGATCGGCACTTGCCTTCGGATCCTGCAGATATCTGGCCAATGCCTCCAGCCCGCGCTCCTTCGCGATCATCGCACGCGTCCGCCGCTTCGGCTTGTACGGGCGGTAGATGTCCTCAAGCTTCACTGCGGTATCGGCTGCGTCAATCTCCTTCCGGAGCTCGTCCGTGAGCTGCCCCTGCGCCTCAATCGAATCAAGGATCGTCTTCTTCCGGTCCTCGAGATTCCGAAGATAGGTGAGCCGCTCCGAGAACGTACGAAGCACCTCATCATTGAGGGCGCCGGTCGCCTCCTTCCGGTACCTCGCGATAAACGGAATCGTGCAGCCCTCGTCGATCAGCTTGATGACTGCCTCCGTCTGCCAGGTCTTTATGTTCAGCTCATGGCTGATCGTTTCTATAATATTCATTCTGCTCTTCCCTCCTAAATGTGACACCATTTATTCAATATCAAGATGAAATTCCTGAAGATACTCCTTGAACAGCGGAAGTGAAAACTCCACATTTCCATAGCTTTCTGCACGGATCACGCCGCTGTCCAAAAGTCTTCGCTTATATGTGGAGATATAGTTCGGCTTTTTCTTCAAAATATCAGATATAAACTTCATAGGAACGATATCTGTTTCGCACTGTGCCATCGCCAGTATAAAGCTTCTGTCTATTCGAGAAAGCTCCTCATAAATTTTCGAATAGGCGTTCCTGTAAAGAAGCTCCTTATACTTATCAAGACAGCTATCGACCACTTCATCTGTGATTTCCTGTGCGTCTTTTTCCCATATGAGATAGCCGAGCAGCTGGAAAGCATAGGAGTATCCGCGCGTCAGTTGCGTCAGACGTTTAAGAACCGAGAGGTCGACACTTTTCCTGCCTTTAGTGAATGCCTCCTTATAGCTGTACTGCACGGTAATTTCACTGAGCGGTGGAAGCTCAATCCTTGCACTTCGCAGAAGAAATGTCAGTGTCTTATCATTTTGAAGCTCAGAGATATTTTTAGGAAGTCCTGTCATGAGAAGCGCGATCGGATAATCCTTTCGCACCATGATTTGATATACAGAAGCAAACTGTCTAAGCTCCTGATTGACTTCCACTTCATCGATGGCAACAAGTAAAGAGATATTCTTTTCCTTCAGCTTATTTAAAATTTTTTCAAGAAGAAGCTGATAGTTCACCTTTGACTTTTCGGCTGTATAACCTATCCCGACTCCCATTAGCGAAATGGAAATACCTTCAATCGAATCAATTGCCTTTTTAACTTCTGAAGACGCCTTCTCCCGCACGGACTGGACCAGCGTTTCCATGATATTTCCATTAGAAGGTACATCCGCGACGATCCATCGGTCATCCTTTTCTAGTCCAAGGCAAATATCCGCTAGCAGCACAGTTTTCCCGACGCCACGAACCCCACTGATCAGTGTCGTCTGCATGGGGCTGTTGAAATTACCAAGGCCTTCCACGATATCCTGAACATACTGTTCACGATCGATGAAAATCGGCGGTACCTTTCCGAAGGCAGGGTTAAACGGATTCTTGGACATAGCGTCGTTCTCCTTTTTAGAACTTTTACGAACTTTGCGAACTTTTTAGAACTTTTACGAACTTCAAATTGATTTTAGAACTTTTTGCCTCTATGTCAAGATAAACCATTTTCGCAAATACTTTTAATGATTTGAACGCAGTCGCTTCGATCCGGGGAACCCGAAAAACGAATTTCCGTTCCCGCCTCCTGAAGCTCCTGTATCCTTCTGATCATACCCTCTGTGATCATTTCGCCCGGGATCAGAAGCGGGATCCCCGGCGGGTAGCAGAACACATATTCCGCGGAAATTTTTCCGCATGCCTCGGACATCTCCACTGTCAGCTTTTCATGTTTTTGCATAGCATCATGAATTGTCATCGCGCATGTTGTTTCTGAATAATCTCTATGCTTCTGGTCTTCATCATTATCGATAACACATGAAATATTTATATCGTTTAAGCTTCTGTCGATGCAGAGCAGCGCTTCTCCGAATTTTCCCACCATCAAAGGATCGTCTCCGGGTCCGGTCATGGCCAATGCTAACGTCCCGCAGGTCATCTCGAGCTCGAAGTGATATTTCTGCCGGAGGATTTCCGCGAGGTCGCTGCCCGTAAGTCCGGTGCCATCCGTTAAAATTGGAATTTTGGAAGGATCATAGGCAAAGAATGAATGATTTATTGTGGTTTCTTTCCCATGTCCCAGAACCCGAAGGTGCTCAAGCTTTTCCATGGTTTTATCGAATCGGTGGATCGTCTCCGCCCATCGGTCAAAGATTTCCTGTCCGTTTTTCGAAAGCATGTCGGCACAGCCGGCTAAAGAAAGCATTAGCGGGTAAGACGGCGAGGAGGTTTCGAAGACATCGATCCAATGCTCGACCGCATGGACATCGATCAGCTTGTTATGACAAACCGGCCATTTCTCACCTTCTAGCGTCTCAATACGATCACTGTATGCAGATTTATTATGTATATTTTTAAAGTTACTCTCTTCAGCACGTAAGGAACGAGAATTATCCGTGCAGCAGCCATAGCCTATATGGAGAAACGAAGTTTGTGTCAGAGAGAAAAGTGTCTTGTGCGGACTCTGGACAACGAGATCAGCGCCAAGATGCAGTGCGCTGTCCGGGAAAACATCCGGGCGGAAGAGTCCCAGGTGAGCGCCGTGGGCTTCATCGACGATGAGCGGCACGCCGTGAGTGTGGCAGATTTCGGAGATTGAGCGGATATCAGAGATGATGCCTTCATACGTCGGACTGGTGATCAGCACCGCGCTACTGTTCGGGTATTTCTCAAGTGTTTTGCAGACGCCCTCTGGTGAGATACTTCCAAGGATCAATGAAGAAACGTTATTTCCAGCTTTTACTGTTGGGAACAGTTTTTCATCCGAAGTCGTCCTCAAATTACCAACGGAAACTGATTTATCTTTGCAGGAGTCTCCCGAATGTCCTGCCATCTCTTCACTCCGAGATGTCGACGCATCTGCACTATGGAAATCTGAACCTGAAATCGTCTCCGGCCAGAGCCAGTGGGCAGTGATATTCCGAAGCTCAAGTGCATGAAACACGGACCGGTGACAATTCCGCGCGACGATCATTTCGCCGTTTTCCGGAACGGTCGAGAATACACTCACGAGATTTCCGCAGGTGGAGCCATTGACAATATAAAAAGTACGGTCGGCACCAAAAAGCTGTGCCGCCCGTTCCATGGAGTCCCGAAGGATGCCCTTCGCGTGATGGAGGTCATCCGTGCCCGGCACCTCGGTAAAATCAAGGTGCACCGGACAGCCGGGATACGGCGAGAGACGCCGTTTATTCCCCGGCATGTGCATCGGATAGATATTTTGATTCAAATAACCGGATAAATCTTCATACAGCATAGAATTGTTCCTAAACAGGCATAGCAATCAGACAAATGTTCTTTTTGCCATGCCAACCAATAATCAGCAGCGTACCGCGGCAGCATTGGCATGTGGCATCGCCACGCCTTCGCCGTTCTGCTGCATTTCGGCTTCGGCAATTTTCAGCATAAGAGCGCATTCCATCCGCTTCCGGAAAAGCTTGCAGCCGTACTCATAGACGCCGTGGATGTCGCCGGTCGCATGGTAAGCGTTCGCCGCGCAGCCGCCGGCACAGTACATCCGGGCCCAGCACTTGAGGCACTCCGGGCGGGAGTAGACATTGCACTCCTTAAACTCGTCACGAAGGTCCGTTCGTTCGACACCCTTCCAGATATCACCGAGACGATACTTAGGATCATTTACGAACTGATGACAAGGATAGAGATCGCCCCATGCGGTTACAGCCATATATTCCGTACCGGAGCCGCAGCCGGACACACGCTTGTAAACACACGGGCCGTGCTGAAGGTCAATCATATAATGATAGAACGTGATTGGCTTACCGTCCTTCTCACGGCGGATCATATCCTTTGCAAGGATTTCATACTGCTCATAGAGTGTCGGGAGATCGTCTTCCGTGAGGGCGCTGGGGCTCGACGGGTCGGTCACCACCGGCTCCATGGAGAGCTCCGAGAAGCCGAGGTCATCTGCCATATGGAAGATATCGTTTGTGAAATCCGTGTTGAAATGCGAGAAGGTACCGCGCATGTAATAGCTCTTGTCACCGCGCTTCGACACAAACTTCTGGAAATTCGGCACAATCTTATCATAGGAGCCGTGCCCGCCACGATCCACGCGGAAGCGGTCATTGACCTCCTTCCGGCCGTCGAGAGAAAGGACGACATTATAGCATTCCTTGTTCGCCCACTCGATGACCTCGTCCGTCAGGTTAATGCCGTTTGTCGTCAGCGTGAACCGGAAATTTTTGTTATGCTGTTTCTCGATCGAGCGTGCGTATTCGACGGTCTTTTTACAGACATCGAAGTTCACGAGCGGCTCTCCGCCGAAGAAATCGACCTCGAGGTTATGCCTGCTGCCGGAATTCTCGACAAGATAATCGATCGCCCGTTTCGCGGTTTCAAAAGTCATAAGTCCTTCACCGCCGTGAAACTTTCCCTGCGACGCAAAGCAATACGAGCAGTTCAGGTTACAGGTGTGCGCGACGAGAAGACAGAGTGCCTTCACGACCGTCGACTGCTTCTTAAGATAGCCTGCCGCCTTCTCATAGACATCCGTCGTGAAAAGCTTTTTCTTCGCGATCAGCTCGTCGATATCGGAGAAAGTATCCTCAAGATCCTGTGCTGATGCCTCCGGATGCGCCTTCTTGAGCTCCGCACGCGCTTCCTCCTCCGAAAGCCCCGTGTCTATAAGGTGAATCGCGTCGTACGCAAGATCATCCGTCACATGGATGCTCGCGCTGTACACATCGAGCACGATATTATAGCCGTTCATTTTATACTGATGAATCATCTGGTTCCTTCTCCTCATTAACCCAAAAAAATCGGGGCGCGAGCAATTCGCGTCCCGACGTTCTTTTACTCTAAATTACTGGTTGTTCTTATTCTCGCACTTCTGGTTTGCGATACCACAGCTTGTCTTGCAGGCTGACTGACAGGATGTCTGGCACTCGCCACAGCCGCCATTCTCATAAGACTTCGCCATATCTCTCGTCTCTAATGTCATAATATGCTTCATGATCGTATCTCCTCTCTTACTAGTGACGCCGACTCTTCCATCAGCCGTCTCTCCTCTGAATCACGATGCCGGAAGCATTTCCTCACGGCTTCGCACATTCAATTAGAGACATTATACGTGTCCGGCTTTTCATTTGTCAAGCCATGAACAGCAGGTAGGTATCAGATCAGTTCATCGCTTCGGTCACGAGCTTGTTCACGAGCTTGCCATCGGCCTTGCCCTTTACGAGCGGCATGAGGTGCTTCATGATGTTGCCTTTATCCTTCGGGGTTGCCTTCTCAATACCGAGCTCCGAAAGCACCTTCGCAATCGTCTCCCGGATCTGCGCCTCGGACATATCGGCCGGTGCGAACTTCGAAATGATCTCGATCCGCTTCTTCGTTGGCTCAATGATATCGGTTCTATCAGCCGGCGCCGACTCGATGGTCTCCTGGAGAATCCGGATTTCCTTCTTCACGATACTGTTTTCCTCGTCCTCCGTGAGGTCGCCGTCCCGCTTGTCGATCTGTGCGTTCTTCAGCGCGGTAAGAAGCTCCGAGGTTGCCTCCTTCGTCGCTGTGTCCTTATCCTTCATGGCCTGAAACATGGCCTTACGTACTTCATCAATCTTGCTCATTTCTGCCTCCTTCAGCCGTCCCTCTTCCAATGCCTACATCAGATACCGCACGTCGTCAGACGACTATATATTTGCGTGGCTTTATAACTCCCGAAAAGCCCGCAAGGCTTATTGTATGCCCGATTGCAGTGGATTGCAAGTTATGTTATAGTAAGGAAACTGCGGGATTTTCTCTTCCGTGGGCGTTAAATAAACGGAGTTATGAGGATTTTCAGGGTGTCTGCATTGGCGGAACCCAAATATCAATATGGAGGCTTTTATGGCTGATTATGTAGCAAGAGATAATGAGAAACTGATGAATGCGATTCATCGTCTGAAGGCATCGACGAATGGTGACCTGGAGGCGGCGGCAATCATGCAGGACGAGCTCATGCACCGTGCGAAGTTTTATGTCCCGGTCAAGGTGATCGGGGACAATCCGAATAACCGGAAGCTTTGTCTCGGCGTCGTGACAGACAAGGAGAAGCAGCATTTTTATATGCTATTTTCAGATCGGGACAAGCTCCGTGCATTTTACGCCGGTAAGAGAGTCGAGACGGTAACCTGGAATTTCGACGAAGTCGCGCAGTATGCGATTGGCGATGCGCAGATCTCCGGTTTCGTGCTGAACCCGAAGACGGATGATATGATCATTGCGCGGCAGATGATCAAGGATATTCATGCGAAGATGCATGGTGAAGCGCTCGGGATGGATGCTGTTCCGACCGGTACCGATGAAGATGTCCTGTTTAAGGATGTTCGTCAGGATCAGACGACGGCTGACCTTCTCAATGCACTGACCGGTTATTTCAGAAGAAACCGGGATGTTGCCGAGGCCTATATCCGTGACATGGTCCGGAACGGACATACAGATTATGTTGTCATCATCCGCCACATCGGTTCGATGGACGAGACATTTTCCGGCGCCATGGCGATCGCCAAACCTGTTTTGAAGGGCAGAAGCCTCGCTCTTCTCAGTGCACATTCCCCGATCGCTGAAAAGGCCATCGAAGGCATCCGCCCGTTCTATCGGAAGGGACTCCGGATCGTAGAGGAATAACCTACTTTTCTCAATGATTACTCCCGGGGCACTATGGCTATTCCGTAAAGCCATGGTGCCATGAGGGATAGCCCGATTCATAGATTCGATACATGTGCAAATAAATGGTATATACGATTTTCAGATTCTGAAAAGTAAATGCTCGTATAAAGGATGTTGAGGTGGCGGATGAGCGATAATAAAATGTCCGAACGAACGCACGTGACGCATGAGGCCTTCGGTCCGCTGTATGACGCAGATTCCGAAGTGCTGATTCTCGGCTCCATTCCTTCGCCGAAATCGCGGGAGCAGCGCTTCTATTACGGGCATCCACAGAACCGCTTCTGGAAAGTGATGGCGGCTGTTTTGGAAGAATCCCTGCCATCGACGGTTGAAGAAAAGGCGGAGATGATGCACCGGCATCATATCGCACTCTGGGATTCGCTCTCCGAATGTGACATCCGCGGCGCCAGTGATGCAAGCATTCAAAATCCCGTGCCGACCGATATTCCATGGCTTCTCCGGGAGACGAAGATACATGCCGTGTTCTGCACCGGCGCGACAGCATATCGCTACTATGAGAAATATCATTTCCCGGCAACCGGCATCAGTGCCGTCCGGCTTCCTTCGACCTCCCCGGCAAACGCCGCGGTGTCGCTCGAGAAGTTGACGGAGGCATATAAGATGATTGCTGATATGCTATCCAAGTGTTTAAAAAAATAAAAATTATGACGAATTTTTGCACATTCCACTTGGAATGTGCATTTTTTTGTACTTCCCACCTGCTATGCTACCACCATACGAAAAGATGAAAGGGCAGAACGCCCGGGAGGAAAGCATGAATCGTCATATCAATCGCTATATCCATCGCCATATCAACTGCATCGATACCTTCATCCGCCTCGCCTTTTTCCTGGGGGCTATTGTATCCTTATTCCGCGATCCGAAGCTCGCAGTCATCGGTTTCGTTACGATGACCGTACTGTTTCCTGTAGTCGAGCTTCTGCAGCAGTTGCTTGATCGTCTTCTTTGGGAGGCCGAAGCCGCAGCTTACTCTCCTGCTGCCCGCCGTGCTATTCGAAACCATTCGAGAAGAAAATCTATATCCGGGAGAAAAGCACCGTCCCGAAAAAGCGTTGTCTCTGACAGAAGAAAATTTCTCGCTGCATAAAGAGGTCTGCATCCTGCCTGCATATTGACTTTTATGTCCATCTGCATATATGTTTTTCATGAGGTGATCAGATGGATGATTTATCATTAAAAGAATTATGTCAATATCTGTCAATTTCTGAAGCTACAGGGAAGAACTGGGTGCGCCTTCATAAACTGATACCTACATCTGATTATGATGGAAAGCCTTTCTTTTCGCGGACATATTGCGAAGAACTGAAGGCTTCACTTCAATCCGGAGAAAATACTGCACTGAAAAGCCGGCGTAATAAAAAATATGTGTCTGGCGCTTTTCTATATCGTGACTATGTTTCGCCGGATTCTCCAAATGTACGTACTGTCGAAACAATCTTAAATGAGCTTTCGTCCGATAAAATCGGTCTGTCGGATGATCATCTGCGCGGGTTGCTCGCCGAATGCGCTTTGGAGCTTCTGAACCAGCACAATCAATGTAACGCAAGCAGCCAAACTTATCTTCTGCACGCTTTTCTGGAGAACCGTTTTTCTGTTGCTCGATATGATTCCCTCATCGCGGATTTACTTGATGGATGTGATTTTGATGCAGTAAAGGAGTTTTCGATATCTCCACTATTTGGTCACGCTTATACATATGAAGCATCCGAGGATATTCTCGGCCTCCTCTATCTATCCTGCAGGAATCTGACTACACGAAAGGCAACAGGCGCATACTATACGCCGACAAGAGTTGTAAAAACTTTGATTGAGAGCCTTCAGGGAAACGAGGCAATTACTTCCCACGCAAGGATTCTCGATCCTTGTTGCGGCACCGGAAATTTTTTACTACAGCTGCCGTGTACCTCGATTGACGGGATCTTCGGTATGGACCTGGATGAAATCAGCGTACAGCTTACCCGCATCAATATGGCACTGAAATTTCCAAGCTGTGATGTCGATACGCTCCGTAGTCACTTTATCGTGCAGGATTACCTGACATTCGTTGGCAATAGGTATGTTAAGGCAACCCTTTCTGATTGCCCGACATCGTATGGTACGACAGCATGTACCTATGATGTCATTTTAGGCAACCCACCCTGGGGCGCTGAATACACAGATGAAGAAAAGAAGAAGCTTCGTAGCGCATTTAAGGCCGCAAAGGGTAAGTCTGTCGAATCCTATGATCTTTTTATCGAACAGTCACTAAGAAAATTGAACAAACAAGGCACACTTGCGTTTGTTTTGCCTGAAGCAGTGCTACATGTGAAATCGCACGAAACCGTCAGACGGCTGATTCTGCAGAAAAATTCGATACCATATATCAATTATCTCGGGGATGTCTTTGACCGGGTACAATGCCCCTCTATCATTTTGCAGGTAAAGCATACCGGCAGGCCGCTGAATACGATAGGGATGAGGGTTGTGATAGACGATTCCAGAACCACGCCGAATTCGTTCCCGTCAAAAGTGCTTGATATTACAGGTACCAAACCGGTTGCTGCAAATTTCTTTACCATTAAAACATCCAGAGAAATCACTGCTGAACGATTTAGCTTTAACATGCAGGATGAAGAATATTTTATTATTCAAAAGCTTGATCATCTGCGCGATTGCTTTTACCTAAGGAATCATGCTGACTTTGCGTTAGGCCTTGTAACGGGAAATAACAAAAAACATATTACAGATACACTCCTTCCCGGTTATGAGCCTGTCCTAAAGGGAACTGATATCTATAAATATAAAAAGGTTCCGCATAAGAATTTTATCCATTTTAGTCCTGATAAATTTCAGCAGGTGGCACTTGTAAAGTATTATCGTGCGCCTGAAAAGCTTCTATACCGGTTCATATCAAATCAGCTGGTATTTGCTTATGATGACCTTCAAACGCTGACGCTCAACAGCTGTAATATCGTGATTCCAAAGCTGCCTGGTGTCCAAATGAAGTACGTGCTGGCCATCCTGAACTCACGGATTGCACAATTTTTGTTTGCAAAAAAATTTCAGTCTGTAAAAGTCCTTCGTACCCATATCGAGCAGATTCCGATTCCTGCTGCAGACGTAAAAAAGCAGGCTGTGATTTCCGCATACGTCAATAAACTTATGTCGGAGACCAATCCTGCTGAACTATTATACCTCTATAACTCGTTAGATAAACTCATTGCCAACCTATTCCAGTTAAATGATACAGAATACAAGATCATCCGTGTATCTGGAAAAGCCCAGAATCTCTTTCTTTACTAAATTAATGGAAATAGCACTTGATTTTTTGCAAAATAAAAGCCCCAGGAAAGGCTTAAATCCTGGGACTTTCAGTATGATGGAGTCAAAGGGGATCGAACCCTCGACCTCAGCGTTGCGAACGCTGCGCTCTCCCAACTGAGCTATGGCCCCGAAAAACGAACGAGTAGATTATACGCATTTTGAAAGAGAAATGCAAGGGTGTCATTAAGGTTGTCACTGGGCGGTATTACATAAAAAGAGAAAACCCTCGAACCCAGCGTTCGCAACGCTGAGGTCGAGGGCTTTTTTCAGTGGATGTGATGCAGGATGGAGGCATTGGCACTTAGGCCTTGGCTGCGTCCTCTCTCTTCTTTAGTATCGGAAGGATGAGTCCAAGCGCTGTGAGGACGCATGGAGTGATGATATTTAAGCACATGGTGAAGGGATCCTTATCATAGACACCGAGCAGGCAGCAGAGTGCTGTTACGAGGAAGCACCATGCGCCGATTACCATACCTGCGGTGTGACTCTTAACGAATTTATACTCCGGATTAAACTTATCATATGCCTTTTTGAGCGCGATGTAGGAGGTAAATACCCAGAGGTAACGCATCGGCATACATACAGAGTTAAGCTTCGTAAGCTGCTTCAGTACGACAGCGGCACCAGGAACAACCGACTGTACTAAGATGATGGCACCGGAAAGCACAGCAACCATCTTGATACCATTGATATAGGAGCCTTTATCGTTCTTTTTGAGAAGCTTCGACGGGATGAACTCTCTTGCGTTTTCATCATCGAGCAGCATACGAATCGGGGCATCGATGGAGAGAACTAATACCGAAAGCTGGCCAATCGCGTTGCAGAGGGCATATATCACGAGAAGTAAATCGCCAAGACCGTAGTACTGTCCAAGCTTTTGGAACGCCCAGTAGGAACCGTTTGAAACATAGGAACTGAAGCTCTCGTCGGAGGCATTGATCACAGTAGGATCAAACATCATACCCATGGCAATAGTGCCGAGGATTGCGCAGGCCACAACCATAATAGCGAGAGTGATCATTGCACGCGGGAAGCCCTTGCTTGCGTTCTCTACCTTATTGACATACGGAGAGATTTTCTCACAGCCACCGACTGCAAATACAAGGATCGACAGTGATGTAAAGTAGTTGACATTGAAGTTCGGGATCAGGTTCTTCATCGTGAAGTCCATATGCACGAAGCTTGCATTCGGATTGATCGCCGGGGCTGCAAACATCATGATGATGTAAAGGATGGACATCACAAACATACTGCTTCCTGCAATCGTGGTCATCTTTTCAAGCGGCTTGATGCCCTGGGAAGCAACCCAGCAGAAAAGAAGGAATACCGCCAGTGTGATGGCCTGTACGAGATGCGTCGGCAGTGTATCATAGGTCTCCGCGTTCCGGAAGATCGCCCAGGACAGAGCCTTGAGGCCGCCGGAAGATTTCGATGCGATGTATGTGACATGCACTGCCCAGTAGGTCCAGCCTGCATAATACGCAAGCTTCTTGTTTGTGGTCTTAGCGATCCAGGAGCTGACGCCGCCGCCCTCGTTTTTAAAGGCGGAACCAAGCTCGCCGACCATCAGTGCATACGGTACGAAGTACAGTGCGAACATCAGAATCCAGCTGAAGATAACCTGTATACCATTAAAGTATACGAAGCCGTTCAGCACATTGCCGAAGCCCCACACGGTCGAAAAGACCATGAAGGACAACGTCTGCCATTTAATTTTGCTTTCATTGTTACTCATTACTACATACTCCCTTACGTTTATAATTTTCATTTATTGTGACACCGGGGACGGTTCTCCCCGTCAGTTTTTGTGACAGAGAGAACCGTCCCCGGTGTCACAAATTTAGAAGCTGATTTTATAATTTCCGTCGCCGATGCTCTCAATGGAGGATGAGAACAGAACCTTTGCGGCTTCGATCAGGTATGCCGTGTCTTTCGTGCCTGCCGTCTCATACGGTGAATGCATCGCAAGCTGCGGAAGACCGATATCGACGGTATTGAGCGCTACCTGCGCCTGTGAGATGTTGCCGAGGGTAGAACCGCCGAGCATATCGGAACGATTTGTAAAGGTCTGATAGGGTACCTCCGCCTTTTTACAGATGGTGCGGAACAGTGCACCGGATACCGCGTCGGTCGTATACTTCTGATTCGCAGAATACTTGATGACAATACCCTTGTTCATATATGGCCGGTTCGTCGGGTCCGCCTTGTCCGGATGATTCGGATGAACGGAATGGGCGTTATCCGCCGATACGAGGAAGCTCGATGTGAGGCTCTTGAGATACTCCTCCTCTGTGTGCCCGAAGGAGGCATTGATTCGATGAAGCGTGTCCTTAAGGAAAGTGCTGGCCGCACCCTGCTTCGTGCCGGAGCCCACCTCTTCATTATCAAAGACACAGGCAACGGCCACAGAGTCCTTCGGCTTCGCCTGCACCAGCGCCTGTATAGAGGAATATGCACACTGCAGGTCATCGAGACGGCCGGAGCAGATAAACTCCTGATTCTCACCCACATAGGTTCCCTGCATGCGGTTGTATAAAAAAAGATCCGTATCGAGGATGTCGTCCGCATCGCAGCCGGCTTCCTTCGCAATCAACTTGAGGAACGCGTTCTTCTCATCGGATTTTTCAGAGAAAAGCGGCAGCATGTCCACCTGCGCGTTAAACTTGTACCCATCGTTCACTTCCCGATTCATGTGAATCGCAAGATTCGGGATGATGAGGAGGTCCCGCTCAATGTTTACAAGCCGCGTCTCTACACCATTCTTTGTCACCACCATGACACGGCCAGCTACTGAAAGCGGCCGGTCGAGCCAAGGCGCGCAGAGCATGCCGCCATACTTCTCAACGTTCAGCTTTACATACTGATCATCGATCGTAATTTCAGCGTTTGCCTTGATTTTGAAAACCGGAGAATCACAGTGGCTTGCCATCATCTGAAAGCCTTTGAAATTCTTCTTCGGAATCCGAAACGCGATCAGTGCGGAATCATTTCTTGTGACGAAATAATCGGCGTTTTCTTCAAGCTTCCAACTCTCACCCTCATGCAGCTCCTGAAAGCCTGCATCGCAAAGAATGTGCTTCATATTCTTTACCGCAAAAAAAGCATTCGGGCTATGATTCAGAAAATCAAGAAGTCCGTCATTCACTTTTTTAAAGTTCATACTCTCTTCCTCTCTATATTATAATGTATTGTTATGTCTACTATAAGCAAATGCAACGTCACCTAGTATAACAAATTGCCATTTTCTTCACAAGACCTGCAGCGCTTTTTGTGCAAAATGTTTTTCGCAAGACAGAGCCTGACCCTGGCTTCTGAGGACGCCCCTCACGACGCTACGGTCAGACTCGTCCGCGAAGCCAATTTGTGCAAAATGCTTGGTATGAGTTAACCGGTTTACAACACTTTTCACAATCTTTCTGTAAGTGCTTACATTTTACTTGAAGACCCATGATAAATCATATATTATTGATGTTGGTTCAAAATAATATTGTGGTCATGCGCCGCATCTTAAGATCCGGCAGCATGAAAGAAGGAGTGTAAACATGGCAGGAATTCTTGACGAGTTCAGACTCGATGGCAAGGTATGTTGGGTAACCGGCGCATCCTACGGCCTCGGCCTCGCATATGCAAAGGCCTTTCATGAGGCAGGCGCAAAGAAGATCGTATTTAATGATATCAACCAGGACCTCGTAGACAGAGGCCTCGCAGCCTACAAGGAAGCCGGAATCGATGCTTACGGTGTTGTATGCGACGTAACAAACGAAGATCAGGTTAACGCTCTTGTAAAGGACGTAGAAGAAAAATTCGGCGGTGTAGATATCCTTGTCAACAACGCCGGCATCATCAAGAGAATCCCGATGGTCGAGATGACCAAGGCACAGTGGGATCAGGTCATCAGCGTTGACCTTACAGGCCCGTTCGTATGCTCGAAGGCAGTTCTTCCCGGCATGATCAAAAAGGGCTATGGCAAGATCATCAACGCCTGCTCCATGATGTCCGAGCTCGGCCGTGAAACCGTATCTGCTTACGCAGCAGCAAAGGGCGGCCTCAAGATGCTCACCAGAAACATCTGCTCCGAGTACGGCCAGTACAACATCCAGTGCAACGCCATCGGACCAGGCTACATTGCGACACCGCAGACCGCTCCGCTTCGCGAGAAGCAGCCTGATGGCTCCATGCATCCGTTCGATCGCTTCATCCGTTCGAAGACACCGGCACAGAGATGGGGCACTACGAAGGACCTTCAGGGCCTCGCAGTTTTCCTTGCTTCTCCGGCATCTGACTTCATCAACGGCCAGGTTGTATACATCGACGGCGGTATCCTCGCTTACATCGGTCAGGATCCGTCCCAGCTCGATGAGTCCAAGTTCAAGGACGTAACCGGCGTTGAAGACGTAAAGGTAAATGACGACTAATATTATTCTCCTAAACATGCAAAAAGCGCTCTGTCGACGAAAGTCGGCAAGGCGCTTTTTGTTTTTTATATCAATGAAATCACCGCACGTCTGCCGAAGGCAGACGAAGCACTCATCCCTACAGGCAGGCGGTCGGATCGGGAGGCG
>Ga0256404_1003109_pt1 | contig 34866 bp, 35 predicted proteins | sample RumenRJG_01DNA_FD_185990 | JGI IMG/M metagenome (GOLD analysis project Ga0256404, IMG submission 185990) | Bovine rumen microbial communities from Lethbridge, Alberta, Canada - RJG_01 | ecosystem: Host-associated > Mammals > Digestive system > Stomach > Rumen | place: Canada: Alberta | collected... | reverse complement strand
CTTTAAAAAATCTCCGGGGGATATTTTCAACAAAATGTTTCTGTAGTTTTCTATAGAACCATCGGGCTTGTAACACCACAAAACAAAACTCCTAGTATATTCTGCGGACTAGGGTCTCCTTTCAAGAGCTAACGGGCTGAGATGCCTGTTTCTGACCGGGCCAAAAACCATGTGGAAGTTCGATGGTTCTATAGAGAACTACCGAGTAAATAGTTGAAAAGTATATTTAAGAGAGGTGAATGTTTTGGCAACTGTTAAAAAACAAAACAAAACTTCTAGAGTTAAAGTAAATCCAACAGCTCCTCCAGCAAGATCTCCAGAAAATAGAGAGAATCAGTTAATTGAAAAAGCGTATCAATTAGCTGAAGAACGATTGAATGATGGCAGTGCGTCGGCGCAAGAGATAGTTCATTTTTTAAGGCTTGGCACTGCAAAAGCTGCTTTGGAAAAAGAAAAGCTTGAAGCTGAAACAAATTTGATAAAAGCAAAACAAGAAACAGTTGAGTCAACAAAGAGATCTGAAGAAAAGTATCAGGAAGCCCTTGATGCGTTTCGTTTGTATAACGGGCAGGCGAATTCCGATGATCAAGAGTTATGATGAGTTGGTAAAATATAAAACATTCGAAGAACGATTCGAGTATGCTAAATTGCGAGGGTCTGTAGGCGATAGTATATTTGGTTTCCATCGATTTGTAAATCAGTTGTTTTACTCGTCTAGAAAGTGGAAGAGCATTAGATCAAAAGTAATAATTAGAGATGATGGTTGTGATTTAGGATGCTTGGAACGTCCGATACTTACTAGAGTTTATATACATCATCTGAATCCGGTAACGCTGGAGCAATTAGAATCTGAAGATTCGTGCCTATACAGCATGGACAATCTAATATGTGTTTCTTATGATACACATTTAGCTCTGCATTATGGCGATATAAATTTATTGCCTCCATCCAGTTTAATAGAAAGAAAACCAGGCGACACAACCCTTTGGTAGATTTAGGAGTTCTTATGAAAACTATTTTTACAAAAATAACCAATTGTAAAAAAGCAGCTATAAGAAAAACTCCGTGGCGCACATTATTTGAAAAAGATATAGTCGGACAAAAAAGACATGGGGAAATAGTTGAAATAGACCCAACCAAAACATGCTATGATTGGCACGATAGAAAATTTTATAAAGTTATAAATCCTAGAGGATGGATACATGATGGCGTTATCGACTATAAGGGTGATGATGTATGATAGAGAATGATACCGATATTGTTTCCGATATTAAAAAAATGCTTGGCGTTGAAGAATCTGTATCGGAGTTTGACATCGATATAGAGTCTAAAATAAATTCTGCATTTTTTACATTATATCAACTTGGCGTCGGGCTAAACGACCCAATAATTATTGATAGTACTACTATGTGGAGTGAATTTGATACTACTGTGCCAAAAGAAATAATTCGAGAGTATTTATATTTAAAAGTAAAAACCGTTTTTGATCCTCCATCATCATCATTTGTAATGGAGGCAGAAAAAGATAGAATTTCGGAACTTGAATTTCGAATAAACATCTACGTCGATAATGGTGGAGGGATTACAAATGGATGATACGTCTTATCTATCGCACCATGGAATCACAGGAATGAAATGGGGCATATGGAACGAGGAAACCCGTAGGAAAAGACTCGGCATCAAGAAAAGAACGGACAACCCAAGAAAAGAAGTAGCGAAGAAAAAAGCAGAAAGAAGAAAAGCAGATAAATATAGTTCTCTTCTTAGTGATAAAGAACTAGATAAAAGAATCAAAAGACTTGAGAAAGAAAAGAAGCTTAGAGAATTGACATCTTCTGAAATAAATTCCGGCAAAAAAGCAACAAATGAGTTTTTATCCAAATATGGAAATCAGATAGCAGCTGCAGTAGTTGCTGCTGTTGCTGCAGAAGTTGCTGCTCAAATGGTTTTCCGAAACAAATCAAAACGAGAAGCTGAGGGAAAGTGGATTAAGAAAAATTATGAAAAACATTTGGAAAAACAAAAGGATAGATCTGATAAAATAAATTCTACGATGGTTAATGTCGGCAAAAGTATTGTTACTGGAAACGGCCTACCAGCCATTTCAAACTATGCAAATTCCGTAGGACAACCGCGAGGAAAGCACGCTCGAATTGGTTGATGTATAGAAAAGAGATTCAAAATGAATACATACTATTTAGCGCACCACGGAATTACAGGAATGAAATGGGGCGTATGGAACGAGGAAACTCGTAGGAAAAGACTTGGCTTGGGTGGTAGATATAATCATAATAAAGCCAAAAAACAAGCTGAAAAAATAGTCAAAAGAGAGAATAAAGGCGGCGGGCCATTACGAGGTTTTAGAGCATATAAAACAGCTAAAAATTTCGAAAAGGGAACTCGTAGGGCACAAAAAGTTATAGTTAAAGAAGCTAAAATAATAGATAAAGATCCGCTATCGAGTTCGGAAAATAGAAATTTAGCAAAAAGAGTTATTGCTGGTGAAAAGGCTATTCGACAGCTTGAAAAAACTTATGGTAAATTACCTTCTAGACAACTCATTGATACAGCAACAGCTGCTAACACGTATAATTCAATGCAAAAAGGTGGCGCTGGGGCAAGGAGAAAATTAAATAAAGAGCGAATGGCTATAGATGTTGCACGTCAGGGAGCAAACATTTTAGACAGAATGTCGGATGATTATATGAATACGCTGGTGTCTGATATTAGGACAAGTAGACGCGACTAAACGATGCGTAAGGAGGTATTCACCGTGGCACTTTCGAACATCGCCGTTCCAAAGTACTACGGCGAATTCCGAGACAGAGTGGTTTCTGGAGAAATACCAGTTAATGAAGAAATTTCCATGGAGATGAATCGAATAGATGATCTCATAGCAAACCCTGGGATTTTTTACGACGATGAAGCTGTTGAGGGATGGATTGAGTTTTGCAATAACGAGCTTGTTCTTACAGATGGTAGCGATTTAAACCTTTTAGAAACCTTCAAGCTATGGGGAGAACAAGTATTCGGATGGTATTATTTTGTCGAGCGATCTGTTTATGAGCCATATAAAAATGGTCGCGGCGGGCATTATGTTCGAAAGAATATAAAAAAGAGACTTATAAACAAGCAATATTTAATAGTAGCTAGAGGAGCTGCGAAATCGATGTACGCCGGGGCAATACAAGCGTATTTCGTTGCTGTGGATCCAAGTACGACAGATCAGATAGTAACTGCCCCTACTATACGTCAGGCTGAAGAAACTCTTTCTCCTATACGGACGGCAATTGCTCGATCTCGTGGGCCGTTGTTCCAATTTATGACCGAGGGGTCTATAAATAATACGACAGGTTCAAAGATGAATCGTCCAAAACTAGCTTCTACCAAGAAAGGCATTGAAAACTTTCTTACAAACTCAATAGTAGAAGCAAGACCAATGGCCATAGATAAGCTTCAGGGTGCTCGCCCACGCATAACGACTGTTGACGAATGGCTTTCCGGCGACATTCGAGAAGATGTGATAGGCGCCGTAGAACAAGGCGCATCTAAAATGGATGATTATTTGATAATAGCCACTTCTTCTGAAGGAACTGTTCGTAACAGCGCCGGCGACTCAATCAAAATGGAATTGATGTCCATACTCAAAGGAGATTATATAAATCCACATGTATCTATATGGTACTACAAGCTCGACGACGTAAAGGAAGTTGGCGACCCTGAGATGTGGCTAAAAGCTCAACCAAATCTCGGAAAAACCGTTTCTTATGAAACATATCAATTGGATGTGGAAAGAGCTGAAAAGAATCCATCTGCTAGAAACGATATTCTTGCCAAAAGATTTGGCCTCCCGATGGAGGGGTATACGTATTTCTTTACTTATGAAGAAACTCTACCACATCGCAAACGAAGCTTCTGGTCCATGCCGTGTTCTATGGGAGCAGATCTTTCGCAAGGCGACGACTTCTGTGCATTCACATTTTTATTTCCTCTCAGAGATTCTTCCTTTGGCGTCAAGACAAGATGCTACATAAGTGAACTTACTTTGAATAAACTTCCTCTTGCTATGAGACAAAAGTATGAGGAGTTTATAGAAGAAGGAAGTTTGATTGTTATGGACGGTACCGTCCTTGACATGATGGACGTGTACGAAGATTTGGATAGTTTTATATCCACATCTGATTACGATGTTTTATCATTCGGTTTCGACCCGTACAATGCAAAAGAATTTGTTAAGAGATGGGAAACTGAAAATGGCCCATATGGAATAGAAAAAGTAATCCAGGGCGCCAAGACAGAGTCTGTCCCATTGGGAGAGTTAAAAAAGTTAGCAGAAGAAAGAATGCTACTTTTTGACGAAGAATTGATGTCGTTTTGCATGGGCAACTGTATTACTCTTGAAGATACAAATGGGAATCGAAAACTTTTGAAAAAAAGAAACGATAAGAAAATAGACAGCGTCTCAGCAATGATGGACGCGTATGTTGCTTATAAAATAAACAGGGAGAGCTTCGAGTAAGGAATTCAAAATGGAAACATACAGAGATTTTATAGCACATCATGGCGTCTCAGGAATGAAGTGGGGCGTTAGAAACCAGGAAACTTTGCGGAAATATGGCTTACTTGGTTCGCTGAAAAATAATGCTGGCGCAGTGGCAGATCGAGCTGGTGTCGGCGGATCTGGTGGTTTTAAGGATCCTGATGCTCCTGAAAATTGGGAAGATCTTGAAGATGGATCAAATTATATGGCAGTAGACTCTAAGGGGCGTAGAATATTTAAGGATGAAAACGGTAAACCATATGCGGTTGATGCTAGAACTGGTCGCCGCATCCCAATTGACGATTTAAACCCCAATGACATTGTAAGATTTGAAAAACTTGGTAGAGAGACTGCAAATAATTGGAATGAAATACCAGATGCTTCCAATGATTATTATATATATGATAAAGATAAAAAAGAATACTTTAAAAAAGACGAAAATGGAAATCCATGTCCATATGATCCAAAAACTGGAATGTCTTTTGGTGCTAGAGAATATTACGAACCAAGAAATTATACAGTGGTTGAAGAATCAGAACACGAGAATAGAAGAAAAAGAAGAGAGCAAGGAAAAGAAACAATTCTTGACAAAGGGCACGATTTCATATACGACCTAATGAATAGACCTGGTTCAAAATAATTCGACGTTATTTATATCTATTTAGTAAAAAATGTAAATTATATAAATACGTTCGAAGAAAGGATAAAATAGAAATGGATACATACTATTTATCCCACCATGGAATTACAGGAATGAAATGGGGCCCAAACATGTTTTGACAAATAAGTATGTAGTAAGTAAAAGTTCTGGGGATAAGGGAACAATCACTATTTCTATGATTCCAAAGATTTAAAAATTGGGAATTAATGTGATTATAGTTAAGGAGGTGACTATGTCATTAAAAGATCGCTTTAACAATGCATGGAATGCGTTTAAAACTGAAGAGCAAAGACGCGACGAAGCTTTTACTAATGGCGATTATTCGGCGTTATCGCTTCCTGGGTATAGACGACAAGATCGATATCGGATGCGATTTGGCAACGAGCGCTCTTTAATAAATTCTATATACAATAGAATAGCAAACGATGTTGCAGCAGTAACGATCCAGCATGTGCGAGTCGATAGTAACGATCGGTATATAGAAACTATGGATTCTGGATTAAACGAATGCTTGACGTTATCTGCGAATATTGATCAGACATCTAGGGATTTTGTGATAGATCTTGTCTTATCGATGTTGGATGAGGGCGTAGTTTCTGCTGTTCCGGTAGATACTAGCGTTGACATTGTAAATAACAATTCTTTTGATATACACACAATTAGAACTGGTCGAATAATATCGTGGATGCCGCATTATGTAAAAACAGAAGTTTATAACGAGCGTACTGGAACAAAAGAAGAATTGACTTTACCGAAAGATAAAATAGCAATTATTGAAAACCCATTTTATTCTGTTATGAACGAACCAAATTCAACTTTAAAAAGGCTCATTTATAAATGGAATTTACTAGACCAAATAGATGGCCAAGCCGCGTCTTCGAAATTAAATCTTCTATTCCAGTTGCCGTATAGTTTAAAATCTCCAACGAGACTAGCTCAAGCAGAGGAACGTAGAAAAGCTTTGGAAGATCAGTTAGAAAATTCTACATATGGAATCGCTTACATAGATAGTACAGAAAACGTAACGCAATTAAATAGGCCAATAGAGAACGATTTGGCCAATCAAATCAATGACCTTACCAATCAATTGTATTCTCAACTCGGTGTTGGAAAAGAAGTATTTGAAGGAACGGCAAATCAAGAACAGATGCTTATATATAACAATAAAGTTATAGAACCTATACTTTCTGTAATACAATTAGAGTTTACTAGAAAATTTCTAACACCTACTGCCAGAACACAAGGTCAAAAAATACAATACCATATGGATCCGTTTAGACTTGTTCCGGTTGGACAATTGGCAGATATAGCAGACAAATTTACAAGAAACGAGATTGTGTCGTCTAATGAATTTAGGGCTACTATAGGCTTTAAAGCTAGCGATGATCCTAGAGCAGACCAACTCATTAACAAGAACATTCCAACCGATCAAATACATCCAGAGCTGGCTAATCAAAATGGAACCATGGACGACGATTCTATTGGTCAAGATGAAGAACCTACAAATATTGATTTGGAATCCCTTGAGAAAGAATTGGATAATATAGAAATAGATGAGTCTAACTCTAGTGAAGTTGAAAAATTATTAGATGAGATATCGTCTATGTTAGAAGAGTGATGCTTATGGCATATGCGAACAAATACTATGATCCCGTAAAAGCTCATGAATATTATTTGCGAACTCGTCAATTAAAAGGTTATAAAAATAGATACGGAGGATCCAGGGGTGACGGAACATCCGCTGCTTCTGGAGGATCTATGACCTCTAAAGAATACAGAAAACAGCAGAAAGAAAAAACAAAAGAATACAATGATCAAATAAAAGCCAAACAGACAGCTTTAAAAGAAGCAAACAAAAATAAAATAAATAGTATAAGCGACCAAATATCAAATCTTAGAGCAGATCTTGCTGGCATGAGTACTGAAGACAGAGCTAAATATTCTAAAAGTATCAATAGAAAAATAGACTCTTTGAGAAGAGAAATACTGAGAATAAAAGACAAACAGGCAGACGACATACAAGAACTCAGAACTCAAACAAAAGGAGGGTCTCAAGCTGGCTTTAACGAAAAGGGAAAGCAAGCTGTTAAAGATCTAAAAGAAAGACTAAAAGAAGAGTCTAAGCAATTGACAAAAAAAGTTAATAGAAATATAGATGACCAAATGTTAGCTGACGTTCGACGGTTTCATGGCGACGTGAAAGCCCTTCGAGAAAAAGGAATAGGATTTAGTAGAGCACAGTTTAAAAATCGATTTAATGGATTCAAAAGACAAGCCCGACAAGCAAGGGATAAAGCATTAACTGCTCAAAAAGCTGAATTTCATCAGAAGTACAAAGACGAAATAGATAACCTTAGAAAAGATGAAACAAACTTTGATTATTATGATAAGAAGAAATCTAGAGATTTAAAGAGAAAAGATCAAGACGTCCTTAGAAAAATAAAATACGATGCTCAAGATAAAAAAGATGCGGAAAGAGAAGCAAAGAAAAGAGAAAAAGAAGAAGAAAGAAGACTTAAAAAAGAAGAACGAGAAAGACAGAAAGCAGAGAAAGAAGCAGAAAAAGAAAGAAAACGTAGAGAAAAAGAGGCTTCTAAATCATCTAAGTCTAAGGGGTCTACAAAATCTAAAAAGTCTGTTGGGTCTACAAAATCTGAAAAATCCACAGGATCTTTCCTTGGATATTACAAAACCACTAGAGGTAGGGAATACGTTGGTAAATACAAGTAGGAGTCTGGTAATTTATCTATTTAGACATACAAAAAGCTTATAGAAAATTATTTGGACAAATATTTGAATTTTGGAATTGAAAGGACGCATTATGGATTATGATTTCAGTGGATACGCCACTAAAAATGATCTTAAATGTGCCGACGGACGGATTATACGACATGACGCCTTTAAAGAAAACGACGGTAAAATTGTTCCGTTGGTTTGGCAACATGTACACAACGATCCAACAAATGTCCTTGGTCATGCTTTGTTAGAAAATAGATCTGACGGAGTTTATGCATACGGTACGTTTAATAAAACGGAAAGTGGTAAACATGCAAAAGAGATGGTGAAAAATGGTGATATTTCTTCATTGTCTATTTTTGCAAATCGCTTGGAGCAACACGGAAGCGATGTTGTTCACGGGATTATCAGAGAAGTCAGTCTTGTTATGGCTGGCGCAAATCCCGGTGCGCTGATCGACAATATCAGCTTTGCTCACTCGGATGGCTCTATAATCGAGTCAGAAGACGAAGCGGTTATATTTTCTGGTGTGGAGGGGCTAGAAGCTATTTCACATGCCGACGATGAAAAGAATAAAAAAGATACAAATGATTCCGAAAACAACGAAGATATTAAAGAAGATGAAGTTGAGAAAAATGATGAAAACGATGAAAATGATGAAAAGGAGAAAAGAATGAGCAACGATAAACAAGATTCCCTTACGGAAGACGAGATGGAAAAAGTTCGCGAGATGCTTAAACATGCGGATGACGCAAAAGATAATGAAAATGCAGATGAGAAAACTGTTCAAGACGTGATTGACAGTATGTCTGAAGAACAAAAGCAGGTTATGTATTATATTGTTGGTAAAGCAATTGAAGATGCTTCCGGCGAAGATATTGAAGATGATGATTCTAAAGAAGGAGAAAAAACTATGAAGCACAACGTATTCGACGGTTCCATGGAAGACGCTGGCGATATCATCAGCCATGACGAGTTAAATGGCATTCTTGAAAGCGCCGGTCGCTCCGATTCCCTTAAGGAAACCTTCCTTGAGCACGGCATCGAGAATCTTGAAATTCTATTCCCCGAAGCTCGTGCTGCCCGTCCCACGCCCGACATGGTCACTCGCGATCAGGCATGGGTCACTGAATTCTGGAATGCGCTTTACAAGTCGCCCTTTAGCCGCATCAAGTCTTCTTACACCGTTGGTCTGACCAAGGAAGAAGCTCGTGCAAAGGGCTACCTGAAGGGCAATCGCAAGATCGACGAGCAGTTCGCATTGCTCGGTCGCGAGACTACTCCTCAGACCATCTACAAGAGGCAAAGCCTCGATCGCGATGACGTCGTCGACATTACCGACATTGACATCGTTGCGTGGCTCAAGGCCGAATTGCGAATGATGCTGAACGAGGAAATCTGCCGTGCGATTCTCGTTGGCGACGGTCGTGACCCCAATGCACCCGACAAGATCAAGGAAGATCGTGTGCATTCGATTTACAACGATGCCGATACTTACACCATTCATTACAATGTTGAGTATTCGGACGATGCTGACGATGACACCAAGTCCATGGCTATCGTTGACGCGGCGATCAAGTCTCGCAAGGAATACAAGGGCTCCGGCAATCCGGTGTTCTATGCCACAAACGAGGTTATCTCGCAAATGCTTCTTGCTCGCGACAAGATTGGCCGTCGCATGTACAAGGATGAAAGCGAACTTGCGTCGGCTCTTCGTGTTCGCAAGGTGGTCGAGGTTCCGATCATGGAGGGTGCTACTCGTACCGATAAGGATACGGATGAGGAATTCAATCTTCTTGCCATTATTGTAAATCCCGCCGACTATACTGTTGGTGCTGATAAGGGTGGCGAAGTCAGCCTGTTCGACGATTTCGACATCGACTTCAACCAGATGAAGTATCTGATCGAAACCCGTATCTCCGGTGCTCTTACCAAGCCGTTCTCGGCTATTGCTCTTGAGCGTTCGGCTACTGGGAATGATTCCGGCGGTTCCAACGATAACCCGACTCCCGTTGACGGTGACTAACCGTTTTTAAATCAAAATGGAAGGAGTTGAACGATGACGCGTATAGAAACCAAGAATTATTACACGGTTGAAGAAATCGCTAAAATGTTCCATAGAACCGTATCCAACATAAAATCTTGGATTCGCTACGGTGATTTTTCAGAAAAAGATGTTTTGATCTTTGAGGGAAACATCTACGTTAAGAAAAAAGCCGTCGACGAATTTAAGAACAGAATAATTGACTAACAAAGACGAGGTTATTACGATGGCTAAATTTTATGGACCAATAGGATTCGTTGTTTCTACCGAAACAGAAAAAGGATCTGGTATTTGGGACGATGTAGTTGTAGAACGCAACTACAGAGGCGATGTGATACGAAATTATAAACGATGGGATAATGGAGAGCATTTAAACTCTGATTTGAACATTAATAATACTATTTCTATAGTGGCTGATCCGTATGCCTCTGCTAAAATATTTGCCATACGTTATGTTAAATGGCTCGGGGGGTATTGGCAAGTGACGAATGTCGAAGTTCAGCCCCCCAGGCTGTTATTGAGTATAGGGGGTGTATATAATGGACCGACGAAGGAATCTTCAGGATCTTTTAGTGAACATCCTAGGTTCAACTAATGTTTATTTTCAGCCTCCCCCAACAATTCAAATGAAATACCCATGCATAGTTTACGAGCGAAGCAGCGGCGATACTCAGTTTGCTGATAACAATCCGTATACGTTTAAGTTACGATATAAAGTAACGTATATAGATCGATCGCCGGAAAACACGATAGTTCGTAAAATAGCCTCGTTGCCAATGTGCACATACGATAGGTTTTACACATCTGATGGGTTAAACCACGATGTATTTAATTTATATTATTAAAAAGTTAGGAGATAAGATGGCTAAACTTGTTTGGGATCAGACTGGCCAACGTTTTTACGAAACCGGTACTGATCACGGGGTTCTTTATCCCGCTTTAGAAACCGTTACGGATCCGACTAAGCCGTATGGAGCTGGCGTTGCTTGGAATGGTTTGACTGCCGTAAATGAAAGTCCTTCTGGTGCAGAACCGACTGAATTATGGGCAGATAACATCAAATATCTTAATTTGATGTCTACGGAAACGTTCGCTTGCACTATTGAGGCGTATACTTATCCAGAAGAATTCGAAGCCTGCGACGGATCTCGCGCAATTGCAACCGGCGTTACTATTGGTCAGCAGCCTAGAAAGATGTTTGGTTTTAGTTATAGGACTCTTGTTGGTAATGATCAGCAGTCCAACGACTATGGCTACAAGCTGCATCTTGTTTATGGGTGTTTGGCGTCTCCTTCTGCTAAGAATTACCAAACCGTTAATGATAGCCCTGAGGCTATTACGTTTAGCTGGGAAGTAAGCACTACTCCGGTTGAGGTTACCGGCTTCAAGCCGACTGCAACTTTGGTTATCGATAGCAAGAAGACCGCAGCTGCCAAGCTCACTGCTCTTGAGGATATTCTTTACGGCACTGAGGGTAGTGGAACTACTGCTGCTCCTCGACTTCCTCTACCGAACGAAGTAGTTACTTTGCTATCCTAAAATCTAAATAAAAATAATCAGCTCTTGAAAGGAGAATAAAATGCTTAAAAAAACGATAAAGTATGAAGATTATAATGGGGATATTCGAGTCGAAGATTTTTATTTCAATCTAACTCGTACTGAGCTTATCGAAATGGAGTTTGTTGGGTCTAATGGCGGAAGCTTTACCGATAGCATTCGAACGCTAATGAGCTCTCCTGATAATGGTGAAATTATCAAGACTGTAAAGCATATTATCCTGTCGTCTTATGGTGAGAAATCGGCAGACGGACGTCGTTTTGTTAAAAACGACGAAGTTAGAGAAGCATTCGTGCAGAGCCCGGCGTATGATGCTCTTTATATGGAGTTGTCTACGGACGCTCAGGCTGCTTCCGATTTCTTCAATGGACTAATTCCTGCGTCCATATCGTCCCAAATGGAATCCATGTCTGATGAGGAAATTATTCGAAAATGGAAAGATTTGGAAGAAGAGAAGATTGAAAAAAAGCTTTCCGAATCGACTGAAAATTCGAATTAGAGTTTAGAGGAGTTGGGGAATGCTTGAGATAGTCGTTAATGGTAGAGAAATGTACGACGAGAATACGCAGTTGTTCATTTCTATAAAAGATACTGTACTTCATCTAGAGCATTCCCTGCTCTCTATTTCTAAGTGGGAAAGTAAATGGCATAAACCATTTATCCCAACCTCCAAGGATGAGGAGCGCTCTCATGAAGAGCAGATAGATTATGTTAAATGCATGACGATAGATCATAATATAGATCCAGCAGTATATTATTGTTTATCGAATAAAAATATATTGGATATAAACGAATATATCAACAATCCTATGACGGCTACTACTGTTAGGGACATGCCGAACATGCCGCTACGTAGAGAGATAGTGACATCTGAAGTAATATATTTCTGGATGGTTAATTATGGAATACCATTTGAATGCGAAAAATGGCATTTGAATAGACTCATCATGCTTATAAAAGTTTGCTCTGCTAAGAATAATCCGAAGAAAATGAACAATAAAGATATTGTAGCTCAGAATCGAAAAATAAACGAAGCTAGAAAGAAAGCTCTTGGAACTCGGGGGTAGCGATGATATCGGTTAAACACGAGGGAAGTTTTAAGAATATTTTAAAATATTTGGATTTTTCCAGGAAAGATAGAAAAATAGAAGAAGTGCTGTCCAGGTATGGCAGAGAAGGAATCCAGGCATTATCTATGAATACCCCGGTAGATTCTGGAGAAACTGCTTCCATGTGGGATTACGAGATACATAAAAGCAATGGCAGATACGAATTGGTATGGACTAACGATAATATTAATGACGGAATACCAATTGCCATTCTATTACAATATGGGCATGCAACTAGAAATGGCGGTTATGTCCAAGGGATTGACTATATAAATCCGGCAATGAGGCCTTTGTTTGATAAAATGGCTGAAAATATATGGAGGGAGGTCGCAAGCTTATGAGCAGTATCGATAATAGAGTTGTAAAACTAGTATTCGATAATTCTAAGTTTGAAAAAAATGCTTCCACCTCCATGAAGACACTGAATAATTTAAAAGCGTCTTTGGATTTTAGTGGAGCAGTAAAAGGGCTAGACGAAATACAAAAACAAGTTGAAAATACGAAATTCGATTCAATAGAAAAATCTTTGATTAATCTGGAGAAAAGATTTTCTCCTTTAGGCATCGCTGGAATGACTATTTTTAGCGAACTTACAAAAGCCGCAATGAATTTCGCAGCCACTGTTGCCGGTAAGGTGACAGATTCTATCGTTTCTGGCGGCGCAAAAAGAGCGTTTGCTTTGGAAAACGCTAGATTTACTCTACAGGGTTTGACAAAAGATGCTGAAACAGTCAATCAAGTAATGGAAGATGCATTGCAATCCGTAAAAGGAACTGCATATGGTTACGGCGATGCTGCTTCAGCTGCTTCACAGCTATTCGCAAGCGGTATTCAAGCTGGCGAACAAATGCAAACTGTATTGAGTGGCATTACTGGTGTGGCGGCCACAACAAATAGTAACTATTCGGAAATAGCTCATATTTTTACGACAATTGCCGGTAATGGTCGTTTGATGACCGAACAGCTTAATCAATTCAGTTATAGAGGTATGAATGCGGCGGCAACGCTGACGGATGCATTTAATCAAGTATTGAACGGTTCTTCGACTCTATCAGAAGAATTACAAGACCACATTCGAGCAGCAGTCGAATTTGGCATGGCTGAAGTAAAAGATTTTGGTGGTAGTTTAGAAGGTATTACAGAAGGCGATTTAAGAGCATTAGTTTCTAAAGGTGCTATTCAATTCGACATGTTTGCTGGAATAATGTCGTCAACATTTGGCGAGCATGCATTTAATGCAAATAAAACATTTAATGGCGCCATGGAAAACATACAAGCTGCTTTATCCAGAACTGGTGCAATGTTTTATACAGAGTTGATAGCTCAGGAAGGGCCGATAGTACAGCTATTCAATTCCGTAATGAAGGCTATAGACTCCGTCAACGATGGATTGAAACCTGTTGCCGAAGTGTGGTCTAGATTTGTAAATAGTTTAGCAGATGCCGGACGAATAGCAATCGATACCTTTTCTGGTAATGGTGGATTTAACGCTCTTTCCGAAAGTCTTAGGTTTTTTGCTGCTATTTTAGAACGAGTATGGGCCATTGTATCTGTAGTATTCTTTGGCGTAGAAGGTTTGGATATTCCTGGATTAATTGGTAAAATAGTAGAGAAATTTAAATCCGTTGCCGACTCGTTGGATATTAGCGAAGACCATTGGAATACTTTTCGAACAACATTGGCAACTGTCAAAGTTGTTTTGGAGGGTGTTTGGAATATATTTTCTTCTGTTCTTAGTGTAGTATGGTCTTTTATTTCTGCTTTGTCTGAAATATATGTTTTAGATCAATTATCGTATACTGTTTATAGAATAGCCGATGGCTTTAGAGCTTTTACAGAATCTATAAAACCTTCTGCAGAGCAACTGGATAAGTTGAAAAATTTCTTTAAGGGATTTTTTAAATTAGCCGGATCTGTGGCCACAATAATCGTTGATGTTTTATCCGGAGCTTTTGGAACTCTTGGTACTATATTTGAAAAATTGACAGCTGGTAGCGATGGTTTATATGATGTTTTATCTCTTATCGGTGATGTTTTATACATTGCCGGTGCGAATTTAAAGAGTTTCTATGATGTTATATCATCTAGAATTAATCTCGACCCCCTTGTCGAAGGCATCGGCAATCTTAAAGACCGCTTATCGAATTTTATAAATTTTGATGATCTTACCAGCGGCTTTAGAGATTTTGTAGAAACGCTAAAGGCAGATGCAGAGGCAGGCAACTTCCCATTAATAGATAATTTAGGGGAAACCCTTGATACTTTTAAAGCTCATATAGAAAACAATATTCCACATATAGTAGAAGTCTTTGAGACTTTTAAAAATGGTGTTGTAGAAAAAGTAGATTTTATAAAGAACGAGATAAGCAGTAAAATTCCAGAAATAACTATAGATTTTGATACTCTTAAAGAATCTATAGCTAATTTGGCAAATGATATAAAAAATAATCTTGAAATCGAAGTCCCTTCATTTTTTGAAAAAATAAAGAATGTGTTAGAGACTCTAAAAACCAAATTTCAAGAAGTCGCTCCCATAGTTAAAGAAAAAGTAGACGAAATACGAGGTAGTCTAGCAAATCTAGTTAAAGGAGTATCCTCGGATGCGACTAAATACGAAGGCTTAGACATAGTTGGCTTGCTTGGGATAGGCGGCATGGCGTTTGCTGTAAAAAAGATATTTGATATTTTCAAAAAACTCAAGGGTGGCGAAGAAGGTGGAGGAATCATCGACGGTTTAATGGAGATAAAAGACGCTGTTGTCGATACTTTTGGCTCTATTCAATCCACGTTAAAAGCCGGATCACTCCTTGCAATCGCGATTTCTATTGGCGTACTTGCATATTCATTGTCTAAAGTCGCCTCGATTCCTACCGAAAACCTTCTTGGCGGATTGGGCGCCATAAGTGTTTTAGTTTTTGAAATGAAAGCTATTATGACCCATCTTGGTGGTTTAGACCCTAAAAATGTTGGTCAAATGATAGTCACAACCGCCTCTCTTGTTGTATTCTCTTATGCTATAAAGAATTTAGCAGAGTCGATTGTTGTTATTGGCGCTCTATCGATGGAGTCCATATTAAAGGGTATAACAGTAGTAACTATTTTGATAGCCGAATTAATCGGTGTATCTAAGATTTTAAATAAAGAAAAATCCGGTATGGCTAATGGGGTAATGACGTTGCTTGGTATGGCGACAGCAGTATATATCCTTACTAAACCCATAGAGATGCTCGGAAATATGGATCAGGAAAAACTCAAGCAAGGTCTTTCTGCAGTTGCAATATTGATAGCTGGCCTTGGCGCAGTCGGATATGCTCTAGGCAAAAGTGGATTTGGTTTGAGCGCAGGTGCCGGACTCATTGCCATGGCGACATCGCTCTATATCATGTATGGGGCAGTTCATTTGTATGCCAATTTAGATTGGGCGTATTTCTTGGATGGTCTTGGAAAACTCGGGGCTGTTTTGGCGGTATTGGCCGGGGCTGGATATGTTCTTGGAATTTCCAATTTTGGCGTTAGTGCTGGAATTGGTCTAATTGCTATGGCGACATCTTTGTTTATAATGTATGGCGCGATACAATTGTATAAAAATATAAACCTAATGGAACTTGCTAGCGGGCTTATAAAAGTTGGCTTGGCATTAGGCGTGCTTGTACTTGCTGCCGCTCTAGTTGGTAATGTTCGATTTAACGCCAGTGACGGTGTGGGTCTTATGGCTATAGCCGCAGCTTTAGTTATTTTGGCTGTCGGCATAACAATGCTTGCATCCGTTCCGACTTTAGTGGTTGCCGCTAGTTTGGCGATATTATTTGTTGCATTATTGGCTTTTGGTGCATTAGCTTATGCTCTGGCGCCAGTCGCCCCAGTGTTAATGCAGATGGCCATCGCTATAGGTATATTTGCTGTAAGTGCGGTTTTAATATCAGCAGCATTAATGTTAATAGTAGTTGCGTTAGGTGCCTTTGGTGCTGCTATTGTCGGCTTTATCAATACAGCAGCATCCATGGTAGATCCTATGCTGGAAGCATTTACCAATTTTATAAATGCTTCGGCTGAAGGAATACGAAACAATCAAGACCAGCTATTGGACGCCATCGGTAATTTATTACTAGCATTCGGTGAAATGTTGCTGAATGCATTTTCTAAGTTGGGAGAATTCTTAACTACAACCGTATGGCCATGGATCCAAGAAAACGGCCCGGCAATTGTTCAGGGATTGATTGATGGCATAGTGAGTCTTGCTGGAAGTTTAGCCGAAGGCGCGGTCATGCTATTCAACGCGTTCGTTGAGGGGCTGGCTGGGATATGGCCATGGATCCAAGAAAACGGTCCGGCAATTGTTCAGGGATTGATTGATGGCATACTAGGCTTCTTAGCAGGTATTGGCGAAGCGGCCGGAAAGATATTCGAAGAGTTCTGCAAAGCAATGGATGCTTTCTGGCCTTGGCTTGCTGAAAATGGCCCGAAGATCGTGACGGATCTCATTTCCGGAATACTAAGCATGCTCGTAGAAATTGGAAAAGCTGCTGGCGATCTGATTCAGGGATTAATCGATGGTCTTGCAGAAGGCGTTTCAGACATGCTTGAGGCTGGGGCCAACCTTGTTCAAGGTTTTGTTGACGGATTGCTCGGCGCTCCTAAGAAAATAGCCGATGCCGCAATGAATATGGGTAATGAGGCTCTTAATGGGCTGAAAGATTTCTTGGGTATTGCTTCTCCTTCTAAAGAGGCCATGAAGCAAGGTCAATGGTTTGTTCAAGGCTTTATAGATGGAATTGAAAAACTTAAAAATAAAGCTGCTGAAGAAACGGAAAGTGTTGGACTTGCAGTTATGAACGCACTTGACGTTGGGGTAGATCCGGAGTACCATCCGACAATCTCTCCTGTTATGGATTTGTCAAACGTTCAAAATGGAATTGGAACGATGAACTCAATGTTCGATTCTATGCCAAATACATATAATGTTAACGGCTCGATTGGATCGATGTTCAATTCTGTTCCCGATACATATGGTATAAACGGGGCTATCGATGCTCAGAACATGCTTAACAACCAAGCGATGCTGTCTCTTGGCTCCGGTGCTGATTACGGAGCCATCATTCAAGGAATGCTGAACATACAGAATGACCTTGCCAAATACAGCGAGATCATGACCAAACTCAATATAGTTATGGACACCGGAACGCTTGTTGGTCAGCTTACACCTGGAATCGACAGACAACTTGGTAGGAATGCTATGATGGCAGGACGGGGGGTGTTATAGAGTGTATCATTCGATAACTTTTTGGACTAGTGGATCCACGGTTAGCAAAATAGCAAACACGTATGATGATTTTTGTCTGGTTCCCGAAACCATTGCGGCTATAGCGCCCCCTATGACTAAGCGACAAACGGTCGATATACCTGGTGGGAATGGATTGTTGGATTTAACTGATTCTTTACGTAAATACCCAGTCTATAACAATAGAGAAGGATCGATAACGTTTCATGTCCTAAACGATAGAAGGAGCATAAGCAATATAACTTGGCCAAACCTGTATTCGAAGATAATGAATCTTCTTCAGGGCAGGCTTGTTCTTGCTACTTTGGATGACGATCCAGGATGGTATTACAAAGGTCGATGGGATGTTTCTGCTTGGAGTCCGAGCAATGATGGAACGTGGCCAAAGGTTCAGTTTAACTACTACTTACAGCCATACAAATTGTCGAACCAACAGCAAACCCTCACCTACACAATACCGTCATCAAGCTCTTTGTCGCATTTGGAAACTGTGACGCGTGATAAAATCGGTGAAGGTCCGGTAGTAGCACCGACAGTGACAACTACAGGTCAGAATACGACGATAAAGGTAACAAATTCCAAAACTGGATATTCTTATCAGAAAACTTATACTTCTGCCGGATCTTTCACCGATGCGGCGATGGTTTTATACGATTATACTGGAAATGGAACTGCTATATATGCTCAAGGAACTGGATCGGTGACATTTAAATTCAACAAAAGGAGTTTGTAGTCATGTATCAGGTTTATATAGACTCTGTGTTAGTATATGATGACTTGGTTCCAGACACCGAATATTTGAAAATGGTTGACCCAACACTTGAAATAGACATAAACTCGGCGGGGACGTTCACTGCAAAAATACCCCCTACGAATGTTGGGTATAATTTGGCAAGCCCGCTCTCGTCTACTGTCGAAGTTTACAAAGATGGCGCCTGGTTATGGACTGGGCGCCCTCTTACTGTGGATGAAGATTTCTTTGGAATGAAAACCATCAAATGCGAGGGTGCATTTTCATTTTTGAACGACATAATCATCCCATTCAAGATGTATGACAACAAGCAAGTATTAGCTATTGTTGCCGATGTATTAAGTACTTACAACAATAAAGCCTCTGATAATAGAAAGATATATCGCGGCATGATAGCATCTTCGACGGAGGGCGGCGCCCCAATAGCGAATTACGACATGGTTTCGGATAACAATTCGGCAATGGAATGCATCAACGAAATCATCGAGCATTGGGGTTTGTTCCCAAGAATAAGAAAAGTTTCAGGAAATCTTTACCTTGACTTGATAACCACATCATATTTTAACATGTCGACTCAACGGATAGACTTTGGAAAAAACCTTCTTGACTATGCCAAAACGAACGATTGGTCTGGAATAGTCACATCCATCATGCCAATAGGCAAAGAACTCGACACGCATAAAGAGAGCGGCAAGGAAGAATACCCCGATAGGGTGAATATTTCTTCTGTCAACGGCGGATCCAAATACTTGACAAGAAATGCAGACAAGGAAAGGTACGGCCTTATAGAACAAAAAGTCGAATGGAACGATGTCGATGATCCATCTACGCTTAAGCAACTTGCCGAAGTATATTTGGACGAAATGCAGTATGGAGAACTTAGCATAACTGTAACCGTTGCAGATCTGCACTATCTCGACGTGAATGTCCAGTCTTTTGATATTTACACACAGGTTAACTGCTATTCCGCTCCTCATGGTCTGGACAAGACTTTTGTCGTAACCAAGATGTCCATCCCATTCGACCATCCGGAAAATGCAAAGTTCGAATTCTCAAGATCTACCTATGCAAGCATGGGGGCTACTAGTTCGGTAAAGAATTACTCGAAATCGATGTCCAACATAGCCGGACATATTCCAAAAATTACCGAGTTTAGAAAAGTTGCAAGAAGTAATGCTGCAGAACTGATATTATCGGCCACGAACGGTTTTGTTAGCTTAGTCCAAAGCCAAGACGGTTCCCATGTTGAATATTTGTCGATTACAAATACCGAAAATCTTGATGACGCAACCAGACGATGGGTTTGGACTGTAAACGGCTTGATGCATCAGAAGAGAAATTCAAAAGACGAGCCGTGGAGAAACGAAGACACAAACATCGCAATAACTATGGACGGCGAGATTGTGGCGGATGTTATAACAACTGGCGTGATACGTGCCGGCGAGAATTACATAAATCTCGATACTGGCGAGGTTGTTCTTCAGAATGCAAAGTATATAGAGGGCGGAAAAACTATCGATTATGTCGAACTTGCTAAGAGTGGAAAAATAGAAGCCGAAAAAGCAACGGCAATAGCGATCAAGGCGAACGACAAGCAGGTTGGCAGTACTAACCTTCTATATGACACAGCCACTATGCAAGCTTGGGTTGTTGCTGGAACGCTCAATGGCGGCGAATACGACATACACGATTTCGATCCATGGGACTTGCAAGAAGGTATAAACGACAAAACCAGAGGGTACAACACGTATTATTTCATGGGTTATAGCGGAACTCCGATAGGTTGGAATGTTGTTCTCAAATCTCCAAAAGGGAAGTTGAGAGTTTACGACGTAAAAAGTAGAAGACTTACGTTGTCTTTTTACACGCAAAGCAATGCTATGAGAGCACCGATTGGAAACAATAACGCATTATTCGTATCTTTGTGCTTATGCGATGAGAACGGAAATCGAAAGAGATGGCGAGATATTCGCGTTAACGAGGTAATTCCAGAGCAATTAGAACATAGGGTGAAAATATCGTTTACGATGGAGGCCGAATATTTCACTGGAGGGACATATACTGGAAACATAGACGCATTGTATTTCGAGGTTTGGTCGTTTCCAAGAACTGACGCCCATTTGTATTTCAATAGATTCAAACTTGAATTCGGAGATGTGGCTACCGAATGGGATTCGAATTACAGAGATTTGAAGTCTGAGTCGGAAAGGGCTGCCAATTCGGCATACGAGGCGGCAAGAACTTACACCAACGCCATCTCAAAGAAAGACAGAGAATTCACCGAAGACCAATCGAAAGCTTTGAAAGAAAGCCTCACGCAGCGCGAGATATTGAGGATTATAACAAATGATTTCAAGACAAAAGGCTTTTGGTTAGAAAAAAATGAACTGTATATAAACGGCACATATATTCGAAGTGGAACCATTGATGCCGGTATCATTAAGGCTGGCATACTCATTGACGAGGCTGAAAATAATTTATGGAATCTTGCGACGGGATATTTCCAGACAAAGAATGCTGTAATGATAAACGCCAATGTTGATGGACAATTCACGACTGGTACGGATTATAAGATATGCCTTGAAAAAGGACAAATAGTTGGGTACGGGCCGGATAACAAATCATGTGGGTATATGGATTCTACAGCATCGGTCTATGATATACAAGATGGATGGACCAAAAAAGGGCTTCAAATAGCTGGCGGGGTATTGCGAATAAGCACCGACTATATATGTGTTCACAATAGAAATAATGTTGGTCAGACGTCAACAACTACCGAGCGCAAAAAAAGAGTAGAGTGGAAAATAATGGAAGACTTTAGAGCAAATTCTGATGGCTCCATGTCGTGGAATGTTGTTACTCATGGAATAGAGGTAATGAACGGTCTTGTTGTGTCGGTTTGGTAAAGGAGTTGATTTAAAAATGCCAGAAGATGATATTTTAGACAATCCGAATGGCGAAAATACGCAGAACGATTCCAGCACAGAAGACCATGGCGCTATAATACGCTACGAGGCTCGATGGGATTACGAAGAGATGGTGCCGGTAACAGAGTACGACGAAGGCTCTGGCGACCAGCCCGTCCAAGAAGGTAATGGCGAAGGGGGTGAGGGATAAGTGGCTAAAGGCGATGGTATTATATGGTCAGTTGATATCGATGAAGACGAATCCGAAGTAATCGAATCTTCCGACACTACCGATTCTCAATCCACTAAAGAAGATCCATGGGAGGAAGTGCATGGAAAACCTTCCAGCGACCAACGCGAAGAAGAGTACGATCCATGGGATATAGTCGTAGATCATGGGTCTGATGGCGGTGAACCAGGAGAGATTTACCCAAAGCCGGAGTACACACCTCAGCCTCCAGTTCCTCAGACCGAATACACAACGGTTATACGAACCCAAATCGAGATAATAAGCGATTTTTCAGAAGCTACTCTAAGGGCTTATGAGGAATCAGGAGCATATGCTGTTCGCGTATACGAAGATGGATTCGAAGAGAGAGTCCCCTGGAGCGAAGTCAGCAACCCACATCAAATAATCGAGCAAACAATCGAGATGATGGACGCTCGTGCCAGACAGATGGTCGATGATGTTAATGCTGAAATAGCAGATGCCAACGAAAGGTTGGACGCCCAGGCTGCCGAGCTGGAAACCACTCAAGAAACCATTGCCGGTGTTAAAGGCGAGATCGACGAATTCAAAGAGACTGCCGAAGTAACTTACGCGACCAAAACGGAAGTCGATGAGGAAACCGGCGCAATTGTTCGTACTCTGGAAGCAAATTATGCAACCAAAGAAGAAAACAACGCCAGTACACGCCCGAATCTAAGTCCGTTCTACGACAATCCGTTGGACGATGTTCGCGACCCAACAAACAACCCAGATGGCTACTGGGACAGGGATGTTTCGGCAAATCCGAAGATTGTTGTCAGCTATCTTGGCAATGGATGGGTTCATGTTTCCTGCGACAATCAAAATGGAAGCGGCACCGTTCGTTTTGACCACGTCGTAATGCCGATGGACAAGGTTAAACCAAATACGAATTACACTTTATTGTTTGAAATCCGGAACAATTTCTCTACTGGCAACGAAAACTCGTCGATTTTCTACGTCGTTCAACAAAATAACAAGCAGTTCTGGGGTGGTAACGTAAGCAAGGTTCTTGAGACCAATGTGGCTATAAATCCGAACTTGGCAGGCATTAAACTCGGGTGTGGGCAGAATGTAACGCATAGAGTGCTGAAAACATCGGAAGATGAGACGAGTTCTCACTGGACTGGTCCGTTGAGTGGCATGATGATGCTGACGTTTTTGTCTCCGGCCGGAACGGTACTCGATTTCGATGCTAGATTGTCCATGTACGAAGGCGAGTATTATGGGAATTACAAGCCCTATGTCCCGCCAACAACAACCCTTGCTCTCAAGCACGAAGTTGAGGAAACCGCTGAGAGGTTCAGACGAACTTTGACCGAGGACTATGCGTCGAAAGATGAACTTACAGGCGCCACTCAAAATCTCGCAACAAAGAGCGAAGTGCAACAGACCGCTGATTCTATAACCCAAACGGTAAGTAGGACATATGCCACGAAGAGCGAGCTAGAAGCGATACAAGTCGGCGCGACGAACCTATTGCCCGGAACCAGTTCTTTTGCCCCTTATATGTGGTACGACAATACTCCAATAGGGGTGACGATATCTGATGGCATAGCCACGATGGATGCGAATAACACAGGAAACTACTTTGCGATGATTCCAGTCATTCCTGGGGAGAAGTACTCTGTGTCGGTGGATGTTAAAGGCGATGCGGGAAGCACTTATACACCAGATGCAAGCTATTTCATGTTTATAGGATATTTTAAGGCCGGCCCGCCACGGACATCTGCAAACAGAGTTGGCTACGACCTTATGGGCGGTGTTGTTACGACTGAATGGACTAGAGCATCGAAAGTCGTAACAATACCAAACAATTCAACAATCAAATATTTATGTGCAGGACTAAGAAACGTCAACACAAACGCTCCATCCCTGTCGTTTAGGCATGTCAAGATCGAACGAGGGGATATTCCAACTGACTGGACTCCATCTCCAGAAGATCTTCTCACAAACGACGAAGCATCTTTGAGATACACATCCAAAACAGAGTTCAATCAAACAACAGATGCAATTAATTTAAAAGCAGAAGCGGCATTGAGACACGACCCGACTAACATGCTTCGGGACTGGAATGCTCCATCGAATAAGAAGATCGATGGGCCTGCGAATAGATATTGGAGCGATGTAGCCAATGCGGAGTGGATTTCATCAAGTTACATAACCATCGCAAATCCTCCAGAACCAGATATTTCCAACGGAGTTAAATTTGTTTCAAACGGAAGGCAAACAGCTAGAAAAGGAAGGGCATTAGCTTTTTATGTTTCTTCTTCCGGAGATGCTTCTAGAAAAGACGTCCCGTATGTTATAGGCCAGAATTATACGATTTCGATGTGGGCGCGATGTTCGGATGGCGACCCGACGAAATGCACCGCCAGATTCCACATAAGAGGAAGTCAGACCAAAACGCCGGATATTTCGCATACAGACAATACGGTGAGCCCCAATTTGCCTTTGACTGAAGAGTGGCAGAAACTTTCGTTCACATTCAACATGAAATCTTTTGCAACCGACTACAATAGGGTATGGTTTTTTGCATTTTTCGATGCAAGTACGGCTGCCACAATAGAGTTTTGCGGATTCAAACTTGTTCCTGGTCTAAACCCAGAGGCCGTGGACGGAAAGTTTAGCAATTACGTTCAAACTAGCGAATTCAATGTTCGTACAAACGAGATAAGCCAAAGCGTGTCCGACGCCCTTACTAATGCCAAAAACTACACGGATTACCGCGAGTCGGCGATAAAAACATATGCGGATAACATATCGCTGTCGGTTGAGGCGAAGACGACAAATCTCCCTAATTTGAGTCCGTTCTTCAGCAATCCAATCGCGGATATTTACAATGCCTCGACCAATCCAGATGGATATTGGGCTAGAGATATATTAGCATTGAATGCAAAATCCACTGGACATATGGAAGATCTTAGCGATGGATGGGTTGCAATTTATATCGATAATACTTCTAGCGAATCTACAGGTAATTCTTATGCCAACATTTACGAGTCATATCAATGGCGACAGACAACTGCTCCGCTAAAAACATCGACATCGTATACTGTTTTAGTAGAGGTCAAAAACCTTTATAAAGAGGGCGACGTTCGAGTCAATGGTATTAGTGATCATGCAACGTCATATCCAAGCATGTTTGGCGGTCAATCGTCTCAGGTGATTTCGAATGGGGAGATGAGGTTTGTAGGAACTACAAAAAATAGTTTTACTACTAATATAAAGACAACATCAAGAACGCTTGTTACTGTAACCCCGGGCGCCTTCTTATCGTGCTATATGAGGGTTTCATTATACGAATCTCCAACTCTTCCAGACGGGACAGTTCAAAAGTATCTTGGTCCTTACAAACCTTATGTTCCAACTGTTGCTTCTTTATATTATGCAAAAGCACAGATAAAACTGAACCAGACCAACATCCAAAGCGAAGTCGAAGCCAGACAAGATGCTATAAATGGGTTGGTGATTGGCGGTAAGAACTTGCTTTTGGATACTGACGTTTCGAGTCTCAATAAAGTTGCGGGTCCTGGACCTAGATATTTTATGAATGGCAATCTAGATAATGCCGGTAGTATACGTTCTGCTAATTTCTTACCAGAAGGAATAAAATATGTAACGAAATTTGCAATCCCTGCTGGAAACAACAACGTGAACTATGCGTTGTGCTGGTATACTGGCGCCACAATTCCATTGGTTGACGGGGAGGAATATACGCTGTCTTTTTGGGCAATGTCCGATAAAGCTGCCATAGCATATGCTTCTCTTGGCACAAATCCATATATAAAAGGATATGGAGCAGAAACTATAACGACGAATTGGAAACGACATTCCGTCACGTTAACGTTTGATAAATCCATGGCTGGCGGTAGTGATGCGGCTCGCGCATATGCCGGTGTACAATGTAAAAACAGTGATGCTACCAATGTGTATATTTGCGGAGTTAAACTTGAGCGCGGAAACAAGGCGACTGCGTATGAAGACGATAGTTCCGAGATAACGAATGTATCATCTAGAATAACCCAAACTGCTACCGATGTGACTACGTTGTTCACGAACAGCAGTGCCGGTGTGGATATTTCGTATTACTCCCACACGTCTGAAACATCGGCCCCAGCAGATACGGTCGCTTGGCAAGCCACTATGCCGGCCAAGCAAACCGGCAAGTATATTTGGATGAAGATCGTTACCAAGAAGTTCAACGCGAATCATGCAGTTACGAGCACCACGACAAAAACTTGCATATCTGGCACCGATGGCAATATCGTACGAGCAACGTGTTCCACAGCATCGTCTACCAGCGCCAAGGAAGCGACCATCTTAAGTGGATCGCTTACGTTGAAAACCGGTGCTTTGGTCGAGGTGTTTTTCAGTTTTAAAAACACGGCAAGTACTATGACGTTGAACGTTGGTGGAACCGGAGCAAAAAACATACGCGCATATGGCCAGAATGCTGGTTCTAGCGCATTGTGGAACATCCATGCTGCCTCCATGCGCGTCTTATTCGTATACGACGGCACATACTGGCAGGTAACCGATGCGGCAGCAATGCATGCTTACGTACGTGAAAACAGCAGCGGGTTGATAGTTGGAACCAACTATCAACAGGGATATTCTTATGTGTCTAATGGCGGCGGTTTTTACATAAAGCAAAAAGCGAATGCCACGGATACTGAAAATATTTCGAACGACACGAATTTGGCGTATTTCTTCCCGACTTCTGCTCAGATCGGCGTTACAACTGGAAATCATATCTACATTAGTTCGTCTGGCGCAATATATTTCAGGAAATCTGCTACTGAAACATTCGCTAGCTACAGCGGAACCACCATAACACTCGGTCAGGTGAAAAGCGGGTCTAGGAATCTGTACTTATCCACAGACGGCCTGTTTATAAGAGACAACACGACCAATATGGCAAAGTTCACCCCTAGCGAAGTTGTAGTCGGTCAGGTTGCTGCAAATAAAAAGAACATCCAAATAACGAATGCTCAGGTTTATATTCGAAACAATACTGGTGTTCTGGCTAGTTTTGGAGATGCCATAAGATTTTACAATGGAAGCCAACGATATCTGTATATTGGCCCAGATAAATCTAATGCGCCCTGCGTTCAGATTGGATACGACAATGCGTTAAATACATATTTCTCAGATTCTGGAATGGAAATACGTAATGGATCTACGACTATATCGAATTTTAATTTAAATACCATAACTCTCGGAGAGACTGAAACAAATAAAAAAAATGTTTTGATAAATTCAAATGGCATAGCCCTTAGAAACGGTACTACAACTGTAGCTCAATTTACGCCAACAAAAATAGATTTGGGATTGAATTCCATTGACTCGACTGTTTATTTGGGCGGAAGCGGTTTATATATTAGCGGATACGGTACTGGAAAACCGGTTGGATTAATTGTTGCAAATAATACTTCAACTTTTCAGATTCTTCAGAAGTATGATAGCACCTCCTATACGTATACACAATATTTCAATATGGATAACCCACGCGATAATGATGCTTCTTCGCATAATAATGCGATATATATGGAGGCGAAAAGAGTTACACGTGGCGGTGGAACTCCAGATTTTGCAAAAGTCGGAGTCACATGGGCTGATGCTTATATGCGGGCGTCTAATACTGTTCCGAACGCTAACGAATTTTGCGTGAAACCAACTTCATACTCCGTGACCAACCCAGCCCAATTCCGCTCTGCTATCGGTGCCGCAGCATCATCGGATATTCGCCTTAAGCGAAACGTGATGGACTTGAAGGAAGAAGCTGTCGATTTCATCAGAGAGCTCAAACCGATAGTCTACCGAATGAACGAAGACCGCGAACTTGGCCTAAGCGCCCAATCAGTCATGGCTGCCGATAGATGGGACACCAACATGGCGTTCCAGACGAACGAGGGTTTGGACGAATGGGAGAAGCTCCCCGACGGAAGCCCGACATGGAAACTGGATTACATACGCCTTATCCCTCCCGTGGTCAAAACATTGCAGCATATTCTAGACCGTCTTGACAATCTCGAATCAAAGTTAAACGGTGAGGAGGTGTAGAATGGATGATGCCAAACCGACAGAAACAGTCGATTTAGAGAATTTACCACCAGAAGCATTGGAAGAATTGACTAATGGAAAGGAGGAAGGCCGTGACGATATCGAGTCTGAGCCAAGGTAGCATATTCAGCCCCAACCACTACAACGGGCGTGCATACAGAGTCCAAGGCATAACCATCCATATGATGGCTGCCGTGTGGTCGGCTGAAAGCTGCGGCGTTTGGTTCCGGGACGGCACCCGCAATGCAAGTTCCAACTATGGAATCGGCAACGACGGAAAGATAATGTGCTACGTTCCGGAAGAACATGCCGCATGGACATCTAGCTCGTGGGAGAACGACAACCGTCGCATCACCATCGAAGTTGGAAACAGTGCTTACGGCGGGAACTGGCCGATTAGCGACGCCGCATACAGAAGCCTTGTGCGTTTGTGCGCGGATATTTGCAATCGATACGGGATCGTTCCGAATTACAACGGAACTTCCGGCGCATCTTTCACCGAGCACAAGATGTTCTCTTCCACGTCATGTCCGGGGCCTTATATCCACAACCTTCTTGCAAGTGGCAGGATCATTTCGGATATTAAGGCGGCGATGAACGGCGAAGACTACACTTCGCAGGATATCAAGGACATCGCCAAGATGACAACCGAGGAGATCTTGAACCGCGAACTTTCAGTTAGCGGGGAGAGCAAGAAAATCCCAGTATGGCAGTTGATTTCTTGGACATACCGCTATACTAAGGATATTTTCAATAGAAAAGCGAGGAAATAGCTATGGCTTTGACGGCGAACATCCTCGCTGCCGACATCCATAAGAGAATGGTCGACGACAACAGGTTTGGGTATTCGTGGAGCGAGCGATACGGCGCAAGCAAAGAGACCTGGACCATCGATGATAAGCAGATCGTCATCTCCGTTGGGGATTACGATTGCTCGTCGTCGACCATCACCGCTTGGAGGCTCGCGTTATCCGCAATGGGTGTTGACAATCCGCTCCCCGGTGCCACATACACCGGAAACATGAAAGCCGTGTTCCTTAGATCCGGATATTTCGAGTGGAGGACCGACTTTGCAAACGCACAGCGAGGGGATCTTTATCTAGACGAGGAAGCGCATGTCGCCATGTGCCAGGGGAATGGGCGGCTTAGCGAGTTCTCGTCAAACGAGTATGGCGGAGCCTATGGTGGCAGGAGAGGCGACCAGACTGGTGGCGAAGCCCATATTGGAAACTATTACAGAGGCAGGTGGGATGGCTACCTGCATTACATCGGAGATTTAGGGGATGATGACGTGAATATTCAGGACAAACGAGACATCGCCAAGATGACGGCGGAAGAAATCTTGAACCGCGCTCTTACCGTAAACGGCGAGGCGAAGCCGATCCCGGTATGGCAGTTGCTGTCATGGGCTTATTTCTACAGCAGGGAAACCGCAAAGAAGAAGTAAACTAAATTCTTGAAGGAGCTTTTATGCAGAACGAAAACATTTCGGAAATCACCATATCGCTGGACATGTTCAAAGAGGAGCTGATTGGTTCTATAAACCAGGTCGGCAACAAATACGGACTGGTTCCGGCCGTACTCATCCACATCCTGAGCGAGATTGTAGCCGAAGCGCGAGCAAGCGAATACAAAAACCTTGCCGAGAAACTTCTCGAACAAAATCAAAATGGAAGTGGGGAGGGTGCGAACGAAGAAACCAGCGACATGGAGACTGTTCAACCTGAAGTAATGGGGTAAAAACGGAGGAACTGTGTTTTGCGAGCGGGGACCTCCCGGTCAGATAGAGGCAGAAATCCGGTTTGTAACTCTTGGAAGGAGTTATGATGGCAGGGTATGGAATTAACAATGGCGGGCTTATGGCTCCGCAACCTTCCAACAATTTGTGGGTTGGAAACAACTATTCGGCAAATCCATATGGCGGCAGGATGCCAAACGGGCAAATCCCAACAACAGGAGGTTTGGCCGCTCAGCAGGTACAGCCTGTGAACAACGTTCTACAGGTAATGGGTCCTGAAAGCGCCATGGCTTATCAAGTTGGACCAAACTCCAGTGTAATCCTTATGGATACAAACCGGAAGGTTTTCTATACCAAGAGAAGCGACGATTCTGGTTATTCCGAAACAAGGGCATTCGAATACCGAGAAATTCCTTTGATGGAGACTCATGCGGAACCGGTCCAAACTTCTAACACGGAAGATTTCGTTACCAAAGAAGAAATGGACAAGCTCAAGAAACAACTCGGACAGCATGACTACGTGTCCAAGAAGGATTTTGACAGCCTTAAAAAGCTCGTGGAAGAAATGAGGTCGAAGGATGCTTAACCAGATATTCGGATCGAACCGGCAATCCAACTCTTCTCCAGGGATTCTGGAACTAATGCAGCAAATACGAAATTCTCCAAATCCAGACGCTGCCATGCAGAATCTCGCCTCTACCAACCCCCAAGTCCAGTCTGTTATGGAATATATAAACAAGAACGGCGGTGACGCTCGCACTGCTTTCTATAACTTGGCTGCACAAAAAGGGGTTGACCCAAATACTATATTAAATCAGCTACGATAGGAGGTCCAAGATGGCTGAAGGAATGACCGCAAGCGACGTTGCTTTGATGGCTCGCGACAACGACGGCTGGGGGAACGGCATGGGCTTTATGTGGATATTTGCCCTGCTGATCCTTGCGAACGGCGGCTTTGGCAATTGGGGTGGAAACGGCTTTGCCAATGCGATTGGCTACGAAAACCTCGCCACTTCCAACGAAGTTCAGCGCGGCTTCGACAATCAGAACTCTTTGGCGAATCAAAGGGAGATCCTGGCTGCCACGAACCAAGTGTACCACGATGTTGTTGGCGCTCTCAACGACAAGTACACCGAGATCCAGCGCGACATTGCGGGTATCGCCATTGCACAGCAGCAAACCATCGCAAATCAGAACGAATGCTGCTGCACCACCCAGCGTGCCATCGATGGCGTGAACTACAACCTCGCCATGCAAGCATCGGATATTAAGCAGGCTATTGCTGCTGAGGGTCAGGCCACTCGCAACATGATCCAGCAGAACAAGATCGAAGCGATGCAGAACCGCATCGATCAGCTTGAACTTGCCCAGGCAATGCAGGGTGTTGTGCGCTACCCCGAAGGGTTCGTGTACAATGCTGGAAACAACCCGTTCTGCAATGGTGGCTGCGGTTGCTAGTGATTAGGCAACTAATCTAGTCATATTTTTAAAAAAGCGGGTAAATGCTAAAATGGCGGATGCCCAGAAAGATGCTGCCTCTAGCAAGGGCAGTGGAGTGTCGTGGCTACTCGGCCGGCCCGCTTTAAAGAACTCGATGAAATACGATATTTATAGGAGATGATTGTAGTGATTATTCTTTCGAATACGATAGCCCAGACTTTAGCTCCGGGTCAGTCACTTACTTTCGATAACACGATAATGCATACTGGCTGCAATGCCGAGTGTCATAGAAACGGCTCGGCTGGTGTTACATTGTCGAAGAACGGCATTTACGAAATCAATGCGAAGCTTAACGTGGCTCCTACTGCAGATGGCTCTGCTGAACTGGCCGTTATGGCTGGTGGCGGTGCGCTGCCTGAGACTACCATGATTTCGACTCCATCTGCCGCAAATGATGTGAATACGATATTCTGCTCCACTGCATTTCGTCCATGCGGCTGCTGTGGGGAGATGATAACGATACAGAACGTTGGCACTGTACCGGTCGCAGTGTCACCGAACGCATGCTTGTTCATTAAAAGGATTGCGTAATGGAGGTAAATCTATTATTGGATTTACTAGTTACTGTCGTAGGGGCAACAGTTGCATGCGGGGGTTTTTGGGCTTTTGTTCAATCTAGAGTAGACAAGTCCGACAGCTCCGAAAAATTGTTGCTTGGTATAGCCCACGACCGGATCATGTATTTAGGGAAGCAATATCTCGAAAAGGGCGAAATCACGGCAGACGAATACGAGAACTTGATGAACTACCTGTACGAGCCGTATGTTGCATGCGGTGGAAACGGAACCGTAAAGCATATGATGGAGAAGGTATCGCATCTGGACATAAAGAATTGAAAGGAATGGCTGCGTCATGGCACTGAAAAACAAGTTTTCAAAGGCGGAATTGAAGGTAGAATCATCTGTTCAAGACCCGTCTACTGAAACAACCAAGGAAGAACCAGAGATCGAGCCCGTTGTCGAAGAGATAAACGAGGAAGAAATTCCCGAGCCTGAAGACAAGGACCCGGAGTTTCCAATAGACATCGAAATCGAAGGTTCGTGGGTTAATTGTGAAAAAGCGAAATTCGGTGTTCCCATAACCGGAATCAAGTCCGACAAGTTCGACATCAGAGTCAAGACTTCAAATGGGTGGTTTGACGAATCCGATCCGGATAAAGCACCTATTATAATGTTCAACTTGAGCGATGCGGCTATCAAAGCGCGAGTTCACGTGCTTGGTGGCGAATGGCTTGCTCTTTCCGAAGGTGACATTGGCTGTAATGTCCCGATGGATTTCGTGTCGTTTGTAAAAGCGTAAAAACAATTCAAAATGGAAGTTCGCTGGACTAAGGGCGTGGTGAAACCAATGCTCTTTCCAGCGGGCTTCTACAAAAACCGAAATCGAAAATTTTCCCAGGGGGATTTTTTCGAAAAACTTTCTGAAAGGGGGTAACATGCGAGACGATTTGCCAAGCTTTTATTCATGGGAAACTCCGGATTTGATGATTTCCGTGAAGCCCTCTGGATATTTGACCGATTATGCAGATGTAGTAGTAAGTATACAGCAGGGAAGTCGGTTTGTAAACTTCCATAAGGAAGACTTAGAAATTAGCGAAGATACTATATATTTGACAATGCCACAAGAAATCTCTGGAAAATTCGTCGGCGATAAAGTGGCAAATGTTCAAGTAAATATTTTATATAACAACGGGCGTAGAAAACCAACAAATTGGAAACAAGCGTGGATAAAACCAAATTTGTACAGACGCCCAATAGAAGGAGCCGAGTTAAATTGGTCTCCGGCAGAGAACATCATAAATTCCATAGAATTAACCACAGACGACTTCGACGTCAATCTTGAAATGGAGCTTAGCACATCTGGCGGAGGAGGGTCTGACGACTACAACCAACTTAGAAACAAGCCGTCCATCGAAGGGAACTTGCTTGTTGGAAACAAGACATTTCCACAGCTAGGCTTGGATACACTCAGCGTACAAGAAATAGAAAAGATACTCTATCTAGATTAAGGAGCTGACATGGCTGACAAGTATATAAACGAAACAGGTTTACAGACCGTTAAACAGTGGATCAAAAACACCTTCGCCCTCGATTCCGACCTCGATACCCTCAGCGAGCGAGTTGAAGAAATCATCAGCGAAGGTGGAGAGCCGAACACCATCGACTCGATTACTGTTAACGGAACTGCTGTAACTCCCGATTCGAACAAGAACGTTGCTCTGACTGTGCCGACTGCCACTAGTGATCTCACGAACGATGGAGACGGTACGAGCAATTTTGCCACCGAGGCGTATGTTACTGCCAATGGTGGAAAGATCGACCATATTCAGGTAAACGGCTCGGAGCAGAGCATCGCAAACAAAACAGTCAACATCACGATGCCAACGAAGGTTTCAGACCTGACCAACGATGGCGATGGTACTGCTGGCAGTGCGTTTGCAACCGAGGACTATGTCGACACCAATGGTGGAAAGATCGATACGATCAAGGTGAATGGCACTTCGCAGACAATCACGAACAAGGCCGTGGATATTACGGTCCCGACAAAGGTTTCGGATCTGACCAACGATGGCGATGGTACTGCTGGCAGTGCGTTTGCCACTACTGACGATGTAGACGATGCCATTGCAACGGCTGTTGCAAGCGCGTATATTTACAAGGGGAGCGTTGCGTCGGTTGCCGATCTGCCGTCCTCTGGCAACACAACTGGTGATGTATACGATGTTCAAGCTACTGGTGTGAACTATGCATGGAACGGTACTGCTTGGGATGCTCTTGGCACTTATGTCGACACGAGCGTTTTCTGGACATCCACAACCGGACAATCGAATACGTTGGTAGCCATGACTGTTGCGGAGGTTACTGCTATATTGGAGGCGTAACATGGCTGATAAATTTTTAAATTCTCTTGGTCTTACTACTGTTAAAAATTGGGTGACGTCGTTGATATCGGGTTTATCAGATGACATTGCCGACAAGCAGGATATTTTAGTAAGTGGAACGAATATAAAAACCATAAACGGAACTTCGATTCTTGGATCTGGAAATGTGGCTACCGGAAGTTCTATATTTTTAGAATACGGAGTTAGCTCAGAACTTGATGTTGCGGAAGCTTATGATGCATTTAACGGCAATACCGAGGTTTATGTGATATATTCCGATTCGACTGATGAATTCGTTTATAGAATCGCTCGATTCGAGGATGTGACTACTTCGTATACTTTGACGACTGAAGTATGCGACATTATATTTTCTGTGATTGTAACTGGCGATACCGATCCGGACAATCCCGCAGAGTGGGATATTACAAGAGATGACGTGATTTATAGAAGCGACATTGAAAATTCTATAAGCTCGGCATCGGAAAACCCAGTCGAAAGCAGGGCTATAAAAACATACGTAGATTCGGAGTTGTCTACAAAGCAGGATGTTTTAGTAAGTGGAGAAAATATTAAAATCATAAACGGCCAATCTGTTCTTGGAAGCGGCCAGGTCAATCTGGATATTCCAACAAAAACAAGTGATTTGACAAACGACAGTAATTTTCAGACAATGGCCGAAGTAGAAGCACTCATAGCCGACGAATTATCCAGATTCGACAAGCTGGATTACGAAATCGTTACCGCGCTTCCATCTGCTGGGTCGGCTGGAGTTAGATATTTGATAAAACATCCTTCAGATGATCGATACGAGGAGTATATTTATGTAAACAATACTTGGTATGATATCGGGTC
>Ga0256404_1003108_pt1 | contig 34872 bp, 34 predicted proteins | sample RumenRJG_01DNA_FD_185990 | JGI IMG/M metagenome (GOLD analysis project Ga0256404, IMG submission 185990) | Bovine rumen microbial communities from Lethbridge, Alberta, Canada - RJG_01 | ecosystem: Host-associated > Mammals > Digestive system > Stomach > Rumen | place: Canada: Alberta | collected... | reverse complement strand
GACTTTATAACACGGATTATAGCACTTTTCAGGGTACTTTTGTATAGGGTATCTTCAAAAAAGTTGCTCAAAATCGAAAATAGGAGGACAAATCAGCTTGAACCGGAATTTAGTTTTTCATTTGACCATTATCTAATATATCGATTATACCGACTTCTTTCAATTTGTCATTATCAGCCTCTATTATTCTTATATTTTTCTTATTATCTGAATATATATAGATATATTTACCATCTGTTATAGTTATATCTCCCTCTGTAACACCATCTGTCTGGTCATTATTCTTATAATAATCCGTATCAGCCCCGGTAACAATACCTGTACTATCTGATTTAGAAGAGGTTTTCTCTACATAAGCTTCATCGAGACAATTAATTTCTTTATCAAGTGCCAATGCATTATTTTTAACATATTCCTTTACATACCTGCCTAACTCTTCTTTACCGTCTATAGCTGGGATAATCTTATCATCTACAGGATTAACTCCCTGTTCCCTCCCCTGTATATTCTTATCTTCTTCATTATCATTTTCAGAAGTATTATTAAATAATGTCTTTGACATAACAATAACCGAAAGCATTATCATAACTACTGCCATTATAATACTAATTATCTTTTTACCTTTTTTCATAACTATCATTCCTTTCGCCTGACATATGACATATAACTTTTATCTTATATCTATATGTGTATTATTAAGACGAAAGTGTTGCATAAATTTCAAAAAATATTTGATTTATAGGACAACTATTTTAAAGTAGTCTATAACATAAAAACCGGATACTTTCGTATCCGGTTTAAAAATTCTTTATTCTATCGCTTTATGTAATTAGCAAACATTCTTTTATAATCTTCGATTTTATAATTTAATTTTTCAAAATCTTTATCTCCGATTTTACCTTTGTCTTTAAAATCATTTACTAATTGTGTATATTCAAGGTATCCATTATATGCTGAATCTTTGTAGTTATTTGATAAATTCAACTTTATCTCAGCCTCTTTATCTTCTAACACTTTCTTAGTCTTTCCGAACAACATAATACCCCTCCTTTGCCGTCTAAACAGGCATTGATACAAGCGATAATTCTGTATTAGTTGTTGATGAGCTTCTCGTCCTCATTGTTCCAGCTATAAAGTTTTCTGATTTCTTCACCAACTTTTTCTGATGGATGCTCAGAAGCTAATTTTCTCATAGCCTGGAAGTGTACCTGACGTCCTGCTGGTGACATATCTAATAAGAACTCTTTAGCAAATGTACCATCCTGAATGTCTGATAAGATTTTCTTCATAGCTTTCTTAGTATCTTCTGTAATAATCTTTGGTCCTGTTACATAATCACCATATTCTGCTGTGTTAGAGATAGAATATCTCATTCCTGCAAAACCTGACTGATAAATAAGGTCAACGATTAATTTCATTTCATGAATACATTCAAAGTAAGCATTACGTGGATCATAACCGGCTTCAACTAATGTTTCGAAACCAGCCTGCATTAATGCACAAACACCACCGCAAAGAACTGCCTGCTCACCGAAGAGGTCTGTTTCTGTTTCTGTTCTGAATGTTGTCTCAAGAACACCTGCTCTTGCTCCACCGATTGCTAATGAGTATGCAAGTGCGATATCTAATGCTTTACCTGTTGCATCCTGTTCAACAGCTACTAAACAAGGAACACCTTTTCCTGCCTGGTATTCTGAACGAACTGTATGACCTGGTCCTTTTGGAGCTATCATTGTTACGTCAACGTTTGCTGGTGGTTTGATACAACCAAAATGAATGTTGAAACCATGAGCGAACATTAACATATTGCCTTCTTCAAGGTTTGGCTCGATATCTTTCTTGTACATATCTGCCTGTTTCTCATCGTTGATAAGAATCATGATAATATCAGCTTTTTTAGCTGCTTCTGCTGTTGTATAAACTTTAAATCCCTGAGCTTCTGCTTTAGCCCATGATTTACTTCCTTCATATAAACCAATGATTACATTGCAACCAGACTCTTTAGCATTAAGTGCATGAGCATGACCCTGACTACCGTATCCGATAATGGCTATTGTCTTGCCTTCCAATAATGATAAGTTACAATCTTTTTGATAATAAATTTTATTTGCCATATTTCTAGCCTCCATATAAATTTTATATTGTTAATGTCATCTGATATTAAATCCGATGACTATTAATCATCTTTTTAATATTAAAATCATAATAATAAATATGTATTCCATACTTACATTTATTACATATTCTATTCAAGCTCGCCTGCAAGCATATCTGCATGGCCTCTTGTAAGACCTGTAATTCCGGTTCTTACTAATTCCTTAATCTCGAAACCGTTAAGTAAACCTACAAAAGCATCTAACTTCTGCTGATTACCTGTTAATTCAATCATCATTGAATCTTCTGCAACGTCAACTATCTTTGCTCTGAATATATCAGCAACTGCTATAACCTGCTGTCTCTGTGCTGCATCTACTGCAACCTTGCAAAGAATTAACTCTCTGCATACAGAAGCACCATCTTTTAATTCAATAATATCTTTAACGTCAACAAGTTTTAATAACTGTTTACGAATCTGTTCTAAAACTTCGTCTTCGCCACTACATACAATAGTCATACGCGAATATTCATTACTTTCTGTTTCGCTAACAGTCAAACTGTCGATATTATATCCTCTTCTTGCAAAAAGTCCTGATATTCTACTTAGTACACCGGCTGTATTCTCAACCAGTATCGATAAAACCATTTTCTTCATAGAATACGCTCCTTATTTTTTTATTAATCATAGCACAATAAAGCATTTTGTCAAGTATTCCATTGACGTAAAATGACAAAATATTTTATCACTTTAATGTATCACAGACGGACATCTAATTATTCCTCAAACTCTCCATATACAAATGCTGCGCTCTCTGTAGCCTTGATATCTACTACTTTTCCATGGAAATTTTTGAGTTTATTTCTTGCCGGAATGTTATTAGACATTGCAAGTGCCGGATATATTGTATAATAATATACAATACCCTGAAGTGTCTGAAGCTGTGATTCCTCCACATCTATTTCATCTCCGACATTTAATAGTCCCGGTCTTTCCATCTTGAATTCTATTACACGCATAAATTATCCGCCTCCATTTGATTAAGTCTGTATAAGCATACAAAAAGACCGCATAATACGGTCTTTTCATAACTTCAGGTTATCTGTATAACCATTCACCTAACTGACGAACTGAATTATCGTCCTGTTCTTCTAATTCATCAATAATAAAAATCTGATTATCCTCTTTAGTGAAGCTGTTGATTGCTTCCTTAGCTTCGTTAAAGCTGGAATAACGTCCTAAAACACCTGTCCCATCTGACTTTTCTTTTTCGTAAACGCCAAGTTCAAAGTATCTGTTCATTTGCCAACCTCCATCAATAAGCATACTTATAAGATGTATTTTACTACAATTTTCGTCAAATGTTAACTATATTTTAAAAATAATTTTAATTTTATCAGCCTTTTCTTATAGCTTCGATAGGTTTCTTCTTAGATTCCTTATATACCGGTATAAAGCTTGCCACAAATGCAACTATAAGACTTAATGCAAACATTAATACTACCTGGATTATTCCGAAATGTAATAATGTTATTACTAAATGATATTCTTTTCTAAATGATTTATTAATAACCGAAATAAGTGTTCCTGTTGCTATTATCGAAACTATCCAGTTAATTATTGCAATTATAAGACTTTCATTAAAGAATATCATAAATACATCTGCGCCTCTTGCACCGACTGCACGTAAGATACCGATTTCTCGTTTCTTCTGTAAAATACTTGTTGCAATGAAATTCATAAGCATAATCGCTGCAAATATTGCAAAGAAAATTCCGACATAGAATAAAACTTTCTTAAGGGTTGTAAATACCTCTGTTGCTGTTGTAAGTAATTCTGTTGTATTATTCTGTAAAGTATATTTAACACCACTTATACCATTATCAAATGAATATTTTACTAATTCTTCAATTTCACTTCTCTTGTCAGGCATTGCTGTAATAAGTGCCTCATATTTACCTTTTGAATATACTGAATATGCATTGCAGATTCCATTCGGAAGTATTGCCATACCTTTATTAAATTCATTATCTATATAGATACCTACGACTCTCATATTCTTATCACTGTTAAGCCAGTCTGATCCTTCATTTGAAACCTGCATAATCATTGGTAATTTACTTATTTCATCAGCTTTTGCAAGTATGCTCTTCTTTATACTTTCAATATTACCCTCTTCATAATCAAAATCAATATATGTCTCAAGTGCTGACAATGGAAGAATCATTTCATTATCATTTAACTTAGCCTGATTATTAATCATAACAATATTATTTTTAACTGCATCATTGATTTTACCGATTTCACATATTCTGTCGACTTCGTAATAACCATATTCGTTAGTATTAGTTATGAAGTTTATATAATAGTCCTGTGAAAATGCCTGCACACCGATATTATTCTCCACAACACTGTTAAATACATTGTCTGATGTAAAGAGTATTGCATGATTACTATAAGTTCTTATGTTAGCTAATTCACTCATCATAGAATAATCTAAAATTCCCGTATTACCCTTTATTTCTTCTTTGTATTTATCATATCTGCTGCTTTCAAATTTAGTATCAAGAATACCTGTAACTGTATATTTCTTATTGCCATTAATATCTAATTCTAATACCTTGCCAATCATATCAGTAGTTTTCTTTATATCAGTTGAATTATCAGGTCCGTAATTCATTGTGTACTTACCTATTATAAATGACTGTGCCATATAATCTGTAATAACAACCTCATCATCATTAACAGGAAGTGCGCCCTCTAAGGTGTAGCCCATTCTATCAATCATATCCTGTGATATTTTTGATATTCCATAGAAATCAAGTGAATAAAATGAAAGTTCACCATTAATATTTACCTTGTCAGTATCATATATATTCTGTATTGGAATGAATGAATCATTAGGTTTTACTATCTCATTAAAGCTATAATCTTTAAAATGATTTTTTATATTTTCCACATCTTCATCTGATAACTTATCTTCAGCATAATAACTGTATCCACTATTACTTATCTTTCTTTCAAATCCAAATGAAGCATAATTAACATTACTATCAATTATAGAATCTGTTCCTGCTTTTATCTTATCATATGATGACATTGTGTTAGATAAACCGAACAAAGTAAATGCTACCATTGATAAAAATATCGTCACTAACAATCTGAATGGTTTCTTCTTAAGACTTCCAAATGCCATCTTAAGTGAGTTCTTAAGTGGAAGCTTAGAACGGATTAATTTGAACCTTGAAGCATCATATTCTTCAATCCACAAATTCTTATCACTTGTATCTTCAAAGCCCTCTCTGTTTCCATCATCATCTATTCTTACGGCTTTCTTTATCTCTTTATTAGTTTTACCATCAACCGAGATAAACGAATCTGCATCCTTATTATTTCTAAGATATTCATTAATCATCTCTAAATCTTTATTAGTCAGTTCATATCCTGATTTAATATGAATAATCTTATCTTCTATTACACTTATTCCACTAGATACTGCATTCGGTTTAGAGATGTATTTCTTAATATCACTTATTACTTCTCCATCTGCTAATTCAATAACTCTGTCACCATACTGTTCAGCAAAATCTCTGTCATGTGAGACTACAATAACTAACTTATCTTTAGATAACTTCTTAAGTGTATCAAATACCTGCTTACCTGTGTTAGAATCTAATGCTCCGGTAGGTTCATCGGCCATAATAATCTCCGGATTCTTAATTAATGCTCTTGCAATTGCAACTCTCTGCTTCTGTCCTCCTGATAATTCATTTGGCTTTCTTGAAGCGAAGCCTGTTAAATCTACTTCGTCTAATATCTTATTAAGTTCTTCCTTAGTCGGCTTTCTTCCCTGTAATTCCATTGCAAGTGCAATATTGGCACCTACAGTAAAATCATTTAAGATATTATATTCCTGAAAAATAAAACCAATAAATGTATTTCTGTATGAATCGAAATCAGACTGTGTAAACTGCTTAGATGACTTTCCTTTAATTATAATTTCGCCATCATCGAATTTATCTAATCCACCTAACATATTTAAAAGTGTTGATTTACCACTTCCTGATTTACCTAGTATAAATACAAGTCCTTTTTCTTCAAACTTAAGGTTAATTCCCTTTAGAGCCTGAACTTCTGCACCCTTTTTGGGCTTATAAGTCTTTTTCAAATTTTTTACTTCTATCATTTTCTCTTTCCATCACATTCCTTGTGATTTTCCTTTCCATTATTTTCTTCGTAAATTTCCTTTGCATCACATTATTCGTGATTTTCATTTACATTACTTTCTTTGTAATTTTACTTTGCATCACATTATTCGTGATTTTCATTCACATTGCTTTCTTCACTATTTTCCTTTCCATAAGCTGTTTATTCTCTTGGCAATGTTATTATTGCTGTAAATAAGTCGCCATTTATATCAATATCAAAATATCCTTTCTGAAGCTCTACTAAGCTCTTTGCAATCGATAATCCAAGTCCGTTGCCACTTGTAGACCTTGATAAATCTCCTCTGACAAATCTTTCCATAAGCTCATCTCCCGGAATATTTAATTTATATTTCGATATATTTTTAATGTATATTTTAACATATTTTTCTTCCTGTGACACATCAATATATAATCTTGTTCCCTCTAATGCGTATTTACAAATATTAGTAAACAGATTCTCAATTACTCTCCACAGCAATCTTCCATCAGCCATTGCTTCATAACCTTTATCCGATTCATCGAACACAACCATTATATTCAATTGTTCGAATTTGTCCGTATATTCACCAACTGACTGACCGATAATCTCACAGACATTTATCTTATCTGGTTTAACCTCGATATTTCCTGTTGAAGCTTTAGAGGCTTCCACGATATCTTCTGTAAGTTTCTTAAGTCTTAATGACTGTTTATATGCAACACCTATATATTCCCTGACTTTTTCATTCTGAATATCTTCTTTATTCATTAAATCAATATAATTAATTATAGATGTAAGAGGTGTCTTTATATCGTGCGAAACATTTGTTATTAATTCTGCTTTTAGCTGCTCACTCTTTACTTTTTCTGCCACTGCTTTCTCAAGCCCTGCTGAAATATCAGTAATATATTCATTACTTTCTCCAAATAATCCGGGCATCGGCTTATTTAAGGCTGTATTTTCCGTATTACCATCGTGTACACTCTTTATTCTGTCTCTAAGCTCTATAAGAAGTGAAAATGCATACATAAGCAGGAAGAATTCCACGATTTTAAATATAAACCAGATGAACCAGATTATCATACTCTGTGCACTAATATTTATAATAGATAATACACACTCCCAGAAGATGCAGCCTCCTATGGTTATTATGGCTTTCCATTTCTTATCAAGATTTACAACTACATTTTTAACACATTTTTTGATAAATTTAATTATTTTACCGGTTATACTATTCTTAAATAATACCTTATTTTTTAACCTGGATAGAATACTAATGAATATATTAATCATAAATATATACCATACACTTCCTACAGCGATAAAAAATATTCCATCCATCATTCTTCCTAATTCATATGTTCCCGACTCAGATATTATAAGAGCAGCCATATAATGAGCTAAAAATGCTATAAGTATAATAACTTCTATAGGAATTGTATCAATCCAGTTTAATTCTAATTCGCCTTGTCCATTATAGCCTGCTACTACCATAATATACATAAATAGAATAACTGCTAATATACCTGATATAATTGTAGCATATTTTATTACATTATAATTCTTGGTAATTGTATCAAATACCTGATATTTTTTGTAAATTACATCTCCTTTTTCTAAATTTTTATTAAGGTAATTTTCTATTGTAATATATTTCCAATCTCCAACTGTTAATGTTGTTGTACTTATTTTAACTATATCATCATCATCATCATTGACATTTGAAATAATAATTTTATCATTATAGTACATTTTATATTTGTAATTAACATACTCATCATTCATTAAGTCGTTTACAACCTGAAGATATGAAGTTTCTTTACTTACTTTTTCAATTGCATTATCATACTCTTCATCTATAGAATGTGGACCATCTGTCATATTATGAGCATTCGAACTAACATCTGTATTTTCATTATTATATGCTGTGGTTTCATTTTCACTATTATAATTATCATTATCGGTATTTCCAGCATCATCATAAGTATCATCTACAGTTTCATTATAATATCTGTAAATACCATCTTCATCGTAATATCCCATATACTGGTCCATTTCATCGCGTATATATCTATACAATCTGAATGAACTGTTTTCTACAATTGATTTCGCAAGTCTTGTTTTATTAAAATCAGGATTTTCTTTATTCTTAACACTGTCATTACTATATATATAATACATTCCACCAATTCCACCGATTGTTACTATCGATGTTACTAACAGTAGAAGCATTGCTATAGCTTTAACGAATCTATTATATAGTATCTTCATATTAATCTCCATTCCGCAGACGTACTCGTCGGAGGAATCGCGGGCAAAATTTCAGATTTTGCCCTGCGATAATAGATATTGGTGACGTCTGCGCCACCAATATCTGTGTGAAAAATCAACATATCAATTTGATTTTTCACACTAATCTCCATTCCGCATTGCATTGCCTTTTGCATTATCATTCGACTTTGTATCCCTGTCCCCATATTACCTTTATATGTCTTGGTTCTGCAGGGTTTATCTCTATCTTTTCTCTTAAATGTCTTATATGAACGGCAACCGTACCGTCTGTACCATCTATGTCATATACCTGATTTTTCCAGACTGTATTATATATCTCCTTAGAAGAAAATACTTTGCCTGGATTACTCATAAGAAGTTTAAGTATCTCATATTCAATCGGTGTAAGTTTTACCGGCTGACCGTCTATCTCTACTTTCTTCATATCATCATCTATTACAATTCCATTTACATTAATCTCTGATGTATTCTTTACTGCACTTCCAAGCATCATATATCTTCGTAAATTAGATTTGACTCTTGCAATAACCTCCACAGGATTAAATGGCTTAGTAACATAATCATCTGCACCGACATTAAGTCCTAAAATCTTATCTGTATCCTCACTTTTGGCACTGAGGAAGATTACCGGTGCATTCGAGATTTTTCTAATCTCATTGATTGCCTGTATTCCGTCCATAACGGGCATCATAATATCTAATAAAATAATATGTATATCTTCGGTCTTAACAATGTCTACCGCCTCTCTCCCGTTATAAGCTTTATAAATTTTTAAATCTTCTGAAGCAAGATATATCTCTAAAGCATTCACAATATCTACTTCATCATCGCATATCAAAACATTGTACATTTTCTTATTAGCCTTTCTCTTTTCTTTTTCTCTTTCCTTATGTACTGTATTATATAGGTTAATTTATTAATAAACAACTACATAAATCTTTAAGATTTTCTTAAGATAAATATTAAAACATTATGGCAAGACTGTTCGTCTATTATACTCACACGATACTTCATAAATTGAGTATGTATAATAGCCGAATAGATATAGTTTCATCTAACCCTGAAATTACCTCTGCCGCCTCCACACACAGGACATATATTCGGTGCATTCCTATCTGTCTTATTATATCCACACACCATACATTCCCATTTTTCTTCGCCATCTCTTCTATAGAATCTATCGTTAATCATACTTTCTGATAGTTCACTAAATTTCTCTGCCATACCTGTTTCTATATTCATGACATTTTCAAATACATCGGCTATTTCATCTAATCCATCATTAACTGCATCATCAGAATAACCTTTATACATATCGTTCCTGCCCTCCATATCCGCAAATATCTGAGCGACAGTATTTAAGTTCTCTCTTGTCTCATTAACTCCTCCATTAATAATTCGATAGCCTGCCATTGCAAGTTCTTCTAATCTGTCGGCATTTTCATTAAAAATATCTGCAATATATCTATAGCCCTCTTTTTCTGCCTGTCTGCCATAGATCCTTAATCTGATAGATAACTTTGCTTTCTCACATATATCTTTATCAATATTTTCTTCTGTCTTAGTTCCCCTTATATCTAACATATCTTTTACTATATGAAAATGCTTATATGATTTTCATATCCTCCATATTTTCTCAAATATTCATTAATGTATATGCACTATTCAATCAAAAAATGCGGTCACATTATATCAATCTTAATCGTATTATCTATGTACCATTTAATACGACTTTAACTGATATAATGTAACCGCATCTAATTTAAGTTCATTTCTGACTAAATCTGATTTATAATTGAAACATACTTTTTAGGTAATTTAGAATTTATATGTTACTTTCTGTTACCATACAAGTATTAATTACAGATTAAATCTTATCTTCATATAGTTCTTAACTATTTCCACACCTTTTTCAAAAGAAATCTCTTCCGTATTAAGGCATAAGTCATAGTTTCTCGCATCGTTCCAATCTTTACCGGTATAATGCTTATAATAATCTGAACGATATTTATCTGTCTTAAGTATGAACTGTTCAATCTCTTTACGTGACATTGACGACATATCTTCAACTACATCTATACAATGTTCCATTGGAGCATGAACAAAGATTCTTACTATATTAGGCTGATCTTTTAAAATATAATCTGCACACCTTCCAATTACAACATAAGATTCTTTCTGTGCTAACTCTTTTAATACCTTTGCCTGATAATTGAATAAATTATCATTTGAAACGAATTTATCACTATCTGGTGGTATTAGTTCACCTTTATATACATTCTTAGCTACCTTGTATAAGATGCTGCCCTTTAATTTCTCATCAGCTCTTGCAAATAATTCCTCGTTTATTCCACTGTCATCTGAAGCTAATCTTAAGATTTCCCTGTCATAGAAGTTAATTCCTAATTCTTTAGCTAACATCTTACCTATGGTTCTTCCTCCACTACCATATCCCCTGGCAATTGTAATAACATATTTCTCCATAGAAAAACCCTCCATTCCGAAATGCCTTTTAACAACTTATTATTCGCCTAAGTATGCTTTCTTAATCTTATCATCATTAATTAAGTCACTTGCCTTACCTGTAAGAGCAATCTTTCCTGTCTCAAGAACATATGCTCTGTCAGATATTGACAATGCTTTCTTAGCATTCTGCTCAACTAATAATACTGTTGTTCCACTCGCACTTATTTTCTTTATTATATCAAAAACTTCGTTAACAAACAATGGTGAAAGTCCCATTGATGGTTCATCCATAAGAATAATTCTTGGTTTAGACATTAATGCTCTTCCCATTGCAAGCATCTGCTGTTCACCACCACTAAGTGTTCCCGCCGTCTGCTTCTTTCTCTCTTCAAGACGTGGGAATCTTTCATATACCATCTCCAATGTCTTTGCAATTTCATTTTTATCTTTTCTGGTATATGCACCTAACATAAGATTATCATATACTGATAAATCAGCAAAGACTCTTCTTCCCTCTGGTACATGTGCCATTCCTAATTTAACAATTTCATGAGCAGGTGTGGTTGTAAGCTCTTTTCCCTCGAACATTACCGAACCTGACTTAGGCTTTAATAATCCGGTAATTGTATGAAGAATTGTAGTTTTACCGGCACCATTTGCGCCGATAAGTGATACTACTTCACCTTCATTGACTTCAAATGATACACCTTTAATGGCATTAATCATTCCATATGATACATATAAGTCTTCTATCTTTAACATCGAAACACCGCCTCTCTATTCACCTAAATATGCCGTAACAACTTCCGGTTTATTTAATACAACTTCCGGCTTACCATGTGCAAGCTCTGTACCAAAGTTAAGTACCATTATCTCTTCACATATACCTGAAACGAGTTTCATATCATGCTCAATAAGAAGAATAGTAACACCATATTCTTTTCTTACAAACTGGATAGTCTCCATTAATTCTGCTGTTTCATTAGGGTTCATACCTGCTGCTGGCTCATCTAGTAATAAGAGTTTTGGTTCTGTAGCTAATGCTCTTGCTATCTCTAACTTTCTCTGTTTACCATATGGAAGATTGCTTGCTAACGTATTTATATCTTCATCTAAATCAAATACCCTGAGCAATTCCATAGCTTTTTCATTCATTTCCTTCTCTTCTTTAAAGAATCTTGGAAATCTTAATATGCCTTCAGCAACTGTATATTTCTGTTTATTGTTAAGACCTAATTTAACATTATCAATTATGGACATATTATCGAACAATCTGATATTCTGGAAAGTTCTTGCAATTCCTTTGCGATTTATATTCATAGGTGATAAACCATCGATTTTCTCACCATCTAATTTAATATATCCAGATGTTGGTTTATATACACCTGTAAGCATATTAAATACTGTGGTTTTACCGGCACCATTTGGTCCTATAAGTCCATATAACTGACCTCTTTTAATATTCAAATTTAAATCATCTACAGCCTTAAGTCCACCAAATGCTATACTTAAATTCTTAACTTCTAACAGTATATCATTATTATTTTCCTTATTAGCTGTCTTAGTATTCATATCTTTCATACTAATCTCCATTCCTGAGCGACCTGTTTATATCTATTTTATTTTTTAGTTTAGCAGAATCCTTAGGCATCTTTTGATACCTTATTCTTCTTAAATAACTTAGATACAATACGTTCTCTCATATATATACATTTCTCGTTATTTGTTAATATCATCATTGCTATAAGAATTATCGCATATGCAATCATTCTGTAGCTATAAAAATCTCTAAGTAATTCAGGTAATGCATACAGAATAATTGTAGCAATTATTGAACCTCTTATACTTCCTAAGCCACCTAATACTACAAATACCAATATTAAAATTGATACGTTGAAATTGAATTTTGATGAATCAAGTGTCTGATAATGAGAAAACATTGTTCCTGACATTCCTGCGAAGAATGCAGATACAAAGAATACTATTAACTTATATTTATTAATATTAATACCAATTGATTCAGCAGCAATGCTGTTATCTCTAACCGCTTTAAATGCTCTTCCTGCTCTTGAATCAATAAGGTTATACATAACCACAACAGTTATAAGTACAAGTACAACTGAAGAAATAAGTGTTGCTGTCTTTGGAACATCACTCACCGGCATTGCGCCTTTTAATATTTCGACCTTACTGTCTAAGTCATATTTCTGTGGATTTACAGGCTGTGAGAACGAAAAATGTAATCCGTTCTTATCTTTGATAAGATAACAGTTCTGGATTAATTTATATGTAATCTCACCAAATGCCAATGTAACGATTGCAAGGTAGTCACCTCTTAATCTTAAAACTGAGAAACCAATTATTACACCGAATAATCCTGCACATATTCCACCAATTAAAAGTGCAAGTGCATATCTTTCGAAATCTGATTTAATAACTTCTTTAGTTAATATAGAAAATATTGCACCTGAATAAGCTCCTACACACATAAATCCTGCATGACCTAAGCTAAGTTCACCAAGAATACCAACTGTTAAGTTAAGTGATATTGCAAGTATTATATAATAACACATTGGTATTAAAAGTCCTTCAAACAGACTTCCCATTACACCATTCATTACCATTATATTACAGATAACAAAGAATATTATAACCATTGTAAGTGTAACTAAGCACTGTTTTGTAGACGTTTTTACTTTGTTAGATTTATTCATACTTAATCACCTACACTTTCTCGTTTATCTTTTTACCAAGAAGTCCTGTTGGCTTCAGGATAAGTACTATAATTAACGAAGCGAAAACTATCGCATCTGCAACCTGTGTTGATATGTATGCCTTACTTAAATTCTCTATGATTCCAAGTAAAATGCCACCTATCATTGCGCCCGGTATACTTCCGATACCACCAAATACTGCTGCAATAAATGCTTTAATACCCGGCATTGAACCTGTGTATGGGCTTACCTGTGTAAATGTTGAACAAAGCAAGATACCTGCTACTGCTGCAAGTCCTGAACCAATTGCAAAAACAATCGATATTGTCTTGTTAACATTTATACCCATAAGCTGTGCAGCACCTTTATCTTCTGATACTGCCTGCATAGCCATACCAGCTTTAGTCTTGTTAATAAATAACGTAAGTGCAACCATTATAACAACTGTTACTATAATTGTTACAACTGCTTCACCTGATATTTTCAACTGTGAATTAATTTCTATAGTCTTAAGTGAGACAACTGACTTGAATGTTCTTGCATTTGAACCTAATATATTTAATGCAAGATTCTGTAATAAATAACTTACACCGATTGCTGTAATTAATACTGACAATGATGAAGCATTTCTTAAAGGTTTGTATGCCACTCTTTCAATTACCACACCTAATACTGTACAAACTACTATACCGATAATAATTGATAACCATACCGGACAATTCAAAGAAGATATTGATAAAAATACTGCATATCCGCCAACCATAATAACATCACCATGTGCGAAATTAAGCATTTTTGCTATACCATATACCATTGTATATCCAAGAGCTATCAGAGCATAAATACTGCCTAAGCTGATACCACTAATTAAATAGGATATAAAACTATTCATTTTAAATCATTCCCTTCTGCATCAACGTATAAATAGATTAAAAGCTGTTGCCATAAGTAAGTCCTTTCTTACAACAACAGCTTATATTTAATTCATACTTATTAAAATTAATCTAATGCTTTGTATGAACCATCTTCAATAACCATACCTTTTGGCTCTTTTGTTGGTTCACCATCTGCTGACCATGTGATATTACCTGTAACACCTTCAACTTCAATCTTAGTCATTGCTGATGTAAGTTTATCACAAAGATCTGAAATACTAATTGTTCCATCATCAACACCTGCTTCTTCAAGTGCTGCTTTTACTGCATATACTGCATCATATGCATCTGCTGCGAACTGAACAGGAGTCTCATTATTATATTTCTCTTTATATGCACTAACAAATGCCTGTGTCTTTTCATCTTTAGCATCTGGTGCAAATGGTGTTAATAACATAACTCCGTTTGCTAATGCAACATCTGTATCCAACTGATTAATAAGTCCGTCAAGACCATCGCAACCAAAGTATTTAACTTTTAATCCTGCTTTATCAGCCTGTGATAAAATCTTAGCAGCCTGCTGATAGTAGATTGGTAAGAATACTAAGTCAGCTCCACTTTCCTGAATCTTCTGAATCTGTACAGAGAAGTCTGTATTTGTATCCTTAGTAAATGCCTGTTCTGTAACTACTTCTAAGTTCTGGTTCTTTGCTTCTGAAACGAATTTCTCATAGATACCTGTTGAGTAAACATCTGAACTATCATAGATAATTGCTATCTTCTGACCGATTTTGTTCTTTGATATGTACTGTGCTGAAGCAACACCCTGGTTAGGATCGTTGAAACATACTCTGAATACATTATCATATTTAACGCAATCAGCAGCAGAACCTGATGGTGTTAACTGGAACATCTTATCTGCCTGTGTCTTTTCAGAAACAGCTATTGAACAACCACTTGTAGTTGCACCGATTATAACTTTTGCTCCTGAGTCTTTAACTTTATTATAAGCATTAACAGCTTTCTCACTGTCACACTCATCATCCTGGAATGTAAATTTTAATTTCATACCATTTACACCACCAGCTTCGTTAATCTCATCAACAGCTAACTGTGCTCCGTTCTTTACTGCCTGACCATATATGGCAGCCTCGCCTGTTATTGGTCCGATACCACCAAGAACTAATGTGTCTTTACTTCCTTTGTTCTCTGCACTTGAACCACAGCCTGTAAACATTGACATTGCTAAAACTGTAGCCATGGAAAGAGCTAAAATTTTTTTCTTCATATTTTTTCCTCCATTCCAAATATAAAATATGTTTTAAACATAGACCTTAGTTTACTATCACTTTTTTTATTTGTCAATGTTTTTACTGTGTTTTACAATACATTAAATTATATTATTTTGTTTTTTTCGACTCAATTAACTTGGGATCAACTGTTTTATTCGGCAGTTTCATTCCATCTTCAATATACTTATTAGAGTCTGTATAGTTCTCATACAAGCTGTTTATATAATCTTCAAATTCTTCGACATAGATAGTTACACCTTCTTCAATAATAGCATTTCTTGTAATATTATTACCGGAAATTACCGATGCCTTTTTAGCCAGTTTGTCTAATCTATCTATCATGTCTTCTGTAAGATTTACAGAAATTGTCTTTTTATTATCACCTTTACCTAATAATTTTCTAAATGATGCAAATCTTTTATTATCATATTTACCAAACATATGCATACCTCCATTTATTACATTTCCTTACACGCCATTACCGCTGCAACCGCACCATCTGCTGCCGCAGTTATAAGCTGGCGGACTTCCTTCGTTCTGCAGTCACCTGCGGCATATATTCCCTCTACATTTGTTCTGCAGTCTTCCCCTGCAACAATGTAGCCGTTTTCATCTGTTTTAACAACATTTTCGTATATGTCTCTTTGTGGTTCCTGCCCGATTGCTACAAATAGTCCCTGGACTTCAATATCTGACTCTTTGCCATTAACTGTATCTGCTATCTTTACACTTTCTAACACATCATCTCCTGACAATGATATAACATTATGGTTTAACAGTGTCTTTATATTGTCTTTTGCTTCCACCTCTTTTATAAGACTTGCTTCTGCCCTGAATGTATCTCTTCTGTGGACAATATATACAGTTTTACAGATTTCTGACAGATATTTGGCATCTTCTAATGCCGTATTTCCTCCGCCTGCAACTAAAACGTCCATACCTTTATAGAACATTCCATCGCACGTTGCACAATATGACACACCTGCTCCTGTAAATCTGTCCTCATTTTCAACATGCAATTTTCTTTTTCCGACTCCGGAAGCTATTATGACTGCTTTCGAGATAAATTCATTGCCTCTAGTAATTACTTTCTTATAATTACCATCTGCTTCTATATTGACAACTTCCTCCATCAATATCTCTGTATCTAACGACTTAGCCTGTTCATATAATCTGGTTGCAAATTCAAATCCGGAAGTATGTTTTATTCCCGGATAATTTTCAACCTCCGGTGATACAATTATCTGTCCACCATAAGATTTCCCCTCTAATACAAGTACATTTTTTCCGGCTCTTTTTCCATATATGGCAGATGACAACCCTGCCGTACCTGCACCAATAATTATTATGTCATATACTTTTTTATCCATATACACCTCATTTTTCATACTTACTTAATTTACTGCATAGCATTATTTAACTGCATTTGCTGTATTAAATACATTTTTTGTTAGCTGCATTTTATATTAATAAAGATTATTTTAATAGTTCTAAGATTTCCTCTTTAGAACTGAAGCCAACTGATTTTCTTACAATCTCACCTTTATCAAATACTACAAGTGTAGGTATGCTCATTACTTTGTATTTAAGTGCAAGACTTCTTTCCTCGTCCACATCGATTTTGCACACTTTGACATCTGTTAATTCTTCAGCTAATTCTTCAATTACCAGTGCAAGCATCTGGCATGGTCCACACCATGTAGCCCAGAAATCTACTAACACTTTTCCATCTGCCTTTAATACTTCGCTTTCGAAGTTCTCACTTGTTACATGTAATACTGCCATAATCTTCCTCCATTTCCAAGACTCCTTATGTAACTATACATTTTGGTGTCTTTTTTATTCTGCTGTATTTTAGTATGTCCAATTTTGAACTAATTTTCCAAAAAAAATTTCAATTTCTCGTATCTGTTCTTAGCATCATTATATCCCTGATGATATAACTCGGTCAGTTTCTCCTTATTCTTCTCAAGTCTGCCGATTTTGACAGGTTTAGACGGACGTATTACAAATACATTTCCTTTCTCCTCCTGCTTCTCTATATAATCAAGTGTCATATTGTAATACTTATGACGTTTTCTGATTGCATCTACCAGTTTAGGATATTTAGCATATTTAACCTTTATAACCGGCATAAGCTCGTTAGGCTTCTTTCTATAACTAATATCTCTTGTAAGAATAATTACATTCTTAGTATTACCGTCTTTAACTGATTTTCTAACCGGAATAGAATCAGAAATTCCACCATCTAAATATAATTTGCCACCGATATTAACCATCTGTGCCATCAATGGCAATGAGCATGATGCCCTTATGAAATCTATCTGGCCTTTCATATCCTTAATCTCTAAATATTCAGGCTGTCCAGTTTCACAGTTCGTTACTACAGCATAAAATTCTCCATCGAATTTCTCATATGCTTCATAATCATATGGATTAAGCTTTTCAGGAATCGTATGATAACACATTTCCGTACCAAAGAAATTACCTGTCGTAATAAGATTGTATGCACTTGCATAGTTCTTATCGTCAAGATAATCCACATCTACACTAAATGCCCTGCCGCGCTGCTTAGACAGGTAACTGCAAGCATTAACTGAACCTGCTGAGACACCATAGCATTTCTTAAATTCAATATCTTTATCCAGGAAGAAATCTAATACGCCTGCTGTGTATGCACCACGCATTCCTCCACCTTCTAATATTAAACCAATATTATCTTTCATAATCTCTACGCAACTCCTTTCTCATATCATAGTAAATATGTCTTTTAATTTAATCCACTCATCCATAAAGATACAATTCTTAATCTTCTGTTCTTTAATTAACTTAGTTCCTTCTTCATAATCAATCCACATTACCGATTCCACTTCTTCTTTCTGAAGTGTCAGCTTATCTGTGTCAATATCTTCCATATATACATACATTTTACTGAATTCGTGATTACGAAATGGTTTACCATAGAATTCAGTATCTTCTATGCCTTTATGAATACCTATAAAATGTAATTCTTCCTTAGCAGCGGTTATTCCTAACTCTTCTTCTAATTCACGTATTGCAGAATCGATTGAACTGTCGCCCGCATGAATATGGCCTGCACTTGATATATCATAATATCCAGGAAATGAATCCTTATTTGCACTTCTCTTCTGTAGTAATACGTCAAAGCCATCTTTCTTCTTACGGATTACCCATATATGTACTGTCTTATGCATATAACCTAATTCATGGACTACACTTCTTTCCCTGACAAGTCCCGTCTTATTACCTGAATTGTCAAGTATATCAAATAATTCTAATTCATTTCCATCCAGATTTGCACTTACAAGAGTCTTTCCATCATATCTTAGTTTCAATGAGAATAATGGATAACCATCTCTTATAAGTTTTAAAAATATCTCATCACCCGTCCAGAAATTAAGTTTAAACAAATCTTTCTTATCTATCCATTCTAATTCGCCCTCATCACATTCTTTTAACTCGCCGCTAAATTCATTGGCAGTATATAGAAACATATACTCGCCCTCTGCCTCGTTACTTAAGAATGTAATGATTCCTCTTAATTTATAATTAGTAAGTGTGAGGTTTGTCTCTTCCTTAACTTCTCTTAGCAGACACTCGTCAGGTGTTTCTTCATCTTCAAAATGTCCGCCAACACCTATCCACATATTATGGCTCAAATCATTTTCTTTCTTGTTTCGGTGCAGCATAAGATATTTATTATCTTTTTCTATATAACATAAGGTTGTTAACTTCATAACCTGTCTCCATTTCGCATATCCATCGTCTCTTTGAAATAGAATAAATCTTTTTATAAAATGCTTATTACTATTCTATCTCTTTATAAAAGTGTTGATAATCCTTAGTCGTATCCCATTCGCCACCCCATTTAAAGCCTCTGCTTATAAATGCATTGTAGCAGATATCACCACTTACTATTTTATGTGCAAAATCTTTATTTCTGTCCGCATATGTACCACCATTTACCGGCAATACATTTCTATCACCAAAACCATTTCTTACATAAGGATTGTAAAGCGGATTAATATCTATGGCGATTCCGTAACCATGGTCCGAAATCGTATCTGTGCCATCTATGGTTCTGTAATTAAATGCTGATGTATTGTTATCTGCCATCGAAGCCTCATCATCTGCATTATAATCATCTATAAGATGCATCTTCTCTATCTGATATCCGTTATCATACAGTTCCTTGAATATCTCTAAAATATCATCAGCCACACGTACATTCATTATCAGTTCGCCACTCTGTTCATTTCCATTGAAATCAATATATTTAACTCTTATATATCTTAAATCACTATAATCAAGTTTATCATTTTCTTTATATGATTTACCTGTTATTCTCTGTTTTATTTCATCAGATATTGGCTCATAATAAAAGCCATCGGCTAATGTAATTCTCATCTTCGATATCTCTCCTGAATTGCCTTGATTGTCATTATTATTCTGGTTATCATTGCTGTCTTTATTACCATTACTGCCTTTATTACTATTACTATTTTTATTATTACCATTATCTGTAATATTTTCCGTAATGTTTTTATCAGTATTTTCTGATGTATTATTTCTATCGTTAATAATGTTATCTACTGCTTCGGCATTATTTTTCTCATCTTTTAATTTCTTTAGCATTGCAACATTACAGACTAATAATATCATACAACTGACAATCAATAATATTCTTACACTTTTCTTCAAAACTTTACTACTCTTTCTGACATTTAATAAAGTAAGCCCACAAACCCATATACACAGGTTTGCAGACTTATTATATTATAATTTACTGTTCTACTTCAATCTTTCTTATCTCTTTTGTTCTGATTTCCTTAGAAATTGCATCTATGAAATCGCTTAAATCTTTCTGTCCCTCATCTCCAAGATAACGGCTTCTTACAGATACCTTATTCTCTTCCTCTTCTTTCTGTCCGACTACAAGCATATATGGAACTCTGTCAAGTCTTGATTCTCTAATCTTGAAACCAATCTTCTCTGAACGGTTATCAACTGAGCATCTTATTCCATTATCTTTTAATTCTTTCTCAATCTTAGCTGCATAATCAGCATATTTCTCAGAAATAGGTAATACTCTTACCTGTTCAGGACAAAGCCATGTTGGGAATAAACCTGCGTATTTCTCAATTAGCCATGCAAGTGTTCTTTCATAGCAGCCGATTGATGTTCTATGAATAATATATGGTCTTACTTTTTCACCATTCTGGTCAACATAGTACATATCAAACTGTTCAGCAAGTAAAGCATCCCACTGAATTGTTATCATTGTATCTTCTTTACCATATACGTTTTTAGCATTTATATCTACTTTAGGGCCATAGAAAGCTGCCTCTCCAACGTCCTCTGTGAATTCAACGCCGATTTCATTTAAGATATTTCTGATATGTCCCTCTGTTTCTTCCCAAACTTCAGGCTCACCGATATATTTCTTTCTGTCATTAGGATCCCATTTTGATAAATGATATGTTACATCTTCTTCAACACCTAATGTCTCAAGACAATATTTAGCAAGTTCAAGACAACCTTTAAACTCTTCAACCATCTGGTCAGGTCTTACAATTAAATGTCCTTCTGAAATAGTGAACTGACGTACTCTTGTAAGTCCATGCATCTCGCCTGAATCTTCATTTCTGAATAATGTTGATGTCTCACCATATCTCAATGGTAAATCTCTGTAACTCTTCTGGCTTGCTTTATATACATAATACTGGAATGGACAAGTCATTGGACGAAGTGCAAATACTTCCTTATCCTTTTCTTCATCACCTAATACGAACATTCCATCTTTATAATGATCCCAGTGTCCTGAAATCTTATATAAATCAGATTTTGCCATAAGAGGTGTCTTTGTTCTTACATAACCACGTTTTTCTTCCTCATCTTCAATCCATCTTTGCATTGTACGAATCATTATCTCGCCCTTTGGCATAATAAGAGGAAGTCCCTGACCAATAACATCTACAGTTGTAAATAATTCCATCTCTCTGCCAAGCTTGTTATGGTCTCTCTTCTTAATATCTTCAAGATGTGCAAGATATTCTTCAAGGTCTGCCTTTTTAGTAAATGCTGTACCATAAATTCTTGTAAGCATTTTGTTGTCTGAATTACCTCTCCAGTAAGCACCTGATGATGATATTAACTTAAATGCTTTAATAACACCTGTCTTCATAAGATGAGGTCCTGCACATAAGTCAACGAAATCTCCCTGTTTATAGAATGAGATAACTGCATCTTCCGGTAAATCATTAATAAGTTCTACCTTGTATGGCTCGTTTCTTTCTTCCATTAATTTAATAGCTTCTTCTCTTGAAAGTTCGAATCTCTCTAATGTAGCATTTTCCTTAATTACTTTCTTCATCTCTGCTTCGATTTTATCAAGGTCTTCTCTTGAAAATGGTTCATGCTCGAAATCATAATAGAAACCTGTATCAATTGATGGACCAATTGCAAGTTTTGCTTCCGGGAATAATCTCTTTACTGCTTCAGCAAGTACATGTGATGTTGTATGTCTGTATGCTGCCTTACCTTTTTCATCATTAAATGTAAGAATGTTTAATTCACAATCGCTGTCAACAACTGTTCTTAAATCCACAACTTCACCATTTACTTCACCTGCACAGGCTGCTCTTGCAAGCCCCTCGCTAATGTCACTTGCTATATCGATTACTGACATTGCTTTTTCATACTCTTTTACAGAGCCATCTTTTAATGTTATCTTCATGATAATCCTCCATTCTGATATTTATGATTCTTTTAATATTTTTGAGATTAGTAAGATTAAAGTGTATGTGTACTTAGCACTACATAATTCTTTTAATCTTAGGGTGTTTTAAAGTAATTTATAATACAAAAACGTCCCTTATGATTCAAAATCATAAGGGACGATACTATCGTGGTTCCACCCTGATTATATATAAATTAAGCATATGACTAAATTATAAATAATTGATATCTATATTATTTATTAACTTTAATCATTGTCTTTATATATCTCTCATTATGATTATAACGTAATCAACGGACTGGATTGGAGTCACTCAGAGGTAGTCTTCAATATTACTCCGGTAAGACGCTCACAGCATTTCTCGTCTCTCTCTGAACCATCTGTAATACCTACTCGTCTCTTCAATGTGTTTACTTTATTAAGTTAGTTTTAGTATAACACCTTAATTTATTTTGTCAACGATTTTAGATAGAATTATATGTTACATTTTACTATATTCATTCATAACTATATTCTAATTTATATAGCACCATTATCTTCTAAAAATTTCTTGTACATATCTTCAATTCTCTTCAAATCATCATTATGCAAATTTCCAATTTTAAAAATAAAGCTATCCTTTGTCAGTAAAATTACTTTTGAAACCCTCGCAGTTGATGCTAATCTAAGATTTGCATCTTCCCAATAAATAATCGGTGTATCATACGGGTCTTCTTTTCTAACTTTATGCTTAGTAATCTTAACTGATAAAACCCCAAGTAAATTTTCATCAAGTACAACCACTGGTCTGTTTAATATCCTACTTGAATCTTCTTCTAATGAAAATTCAACAAACCATACCTCACCTTTGTTCATTATATCCCTCTTTCTTCTTTTATTTGTTTAAACATATCGTCCCACTCTGTTTCATCTGTCCATTCATCATCAGATGAAATAACTGCATTGCCATCTTTATTATAGTTTGTATTCTGTATTGCCATTTTATATGCTTTCAAACCATATCGTTCTGTATTCATACTTGGTTGAAATGGTAATGCCTGTTCTCTAACTGCCTGCTTAGCTGCCATAGTAAAGAATGTTGTCATATCCATTCCCAGATTTGACATAAGCTCCTGTAACTGAGTCTTTAGTTCTTCGTCCATTCTCATAGTTACATTTGTACTTGCCATATTACCACTCCTTTCCTTTGCCAATATTATATTATCTGTCTCTCTATATGTCAATACATTGTTATAACATTGTACTTACGAATGAATTTTAACATTACAGATTAACTAATGTACAATAAATTCTTTAAATAATGCAAGTCCCTCTCTTACCATATAATTAAGTAAAAGCCTGTTATCTGAATCACCTGCAATTCCCTCTACTTTTTTAAAGCCAACATATTTACCAAGTAATACTGCCCTATAAACGTGAAAATTATTCGTAACTATTGCAATTTTAGCATCTTTATCTCCGATTATTTCTAATGTAAATTTAAGATTCTCATATGTAGAAGTAGATTTATCTTCCATAATAATTCTGTCTTCGGCAATTCCCTTTTCCATAAGGTAGCGTTTTTCGGCATAAGCTTCTGTTATATCCTCTCCTGTTCCCTGACCACCTGTACAGATAACCTTAGTATCCTCATTTTCTATAAGATAGTCATAGGCTGCATCTAATCTTTTAGCTAATGATTTAGTTATTCTTTCACCTCTTACCTGGGCACCAAGAACTACAATATAATCTGCACCAGCATCAGCTTTGCTATTCATTTTACTGATAATCATACATTCCATCGTAGCAAAAACGGTTATTCCGACAATAATTATTATACATATTGCTATTCTAAGCCACTTTGGAATTATAAGAAGAATCGATTTCTTCTTATGAAGAACACATATTATTGTAAAAATTGTAAAGCCGATAGCTGCTATCAGCCAAAATGTCAAAAAAGCCGATGACACACCTGCATAAGATGCGGCAAAAATATAATAACCAAGGCATAAAAACGCCATAATCGTAAATAATGCTATAAAAAAATTCATATTTTCTCCAATCTGTAGCAAATTTCAGAAAAGTGTTAAAAGTCTAATAGCTATTAAGCGAATTATTTCGTATAATACACTTCCTTTTAACACTTTAATTATATATTATATATTTAAAAATCTCTTCTCAAATTCTTCAATCTTCATAGGTTTTCCATAATAATATCCCTGAACCATACTGATATTCATATTCTTCAAAGTATCTAACTGGCTCTTTTCCTCTACGCCTTCGACACATACCTGAACTTCTAATTTCTGTGACAATTCTGCAATCAGCTTGACAAATGCCTGTGCATAATCATCATGACTTATATCTTTTATAAATGTTCTGTCAACTTTAATAATATCTAAGTCCATTTGCTTAATATAATTAAGTGAAGAATAACCTGTTCCAAAATCATCAAGTGCAATCTTTACACCTAATTTCTTAATCTCCCTGATTATTCTCTCCATACGGTCCATATCATTAATTGCCAGACTCTCAGTTACTTCAAGAACCAGATTTTCAGGATTAATCTGTGATTCTTCAAGCACCTCACTAATAACATCAACTATATTATTGGCAAGTAACTGTACTACCGACAGATTGACATTTATCCTTAGGTTAATTCCCATATCACTCCACTTCTTGCTAAGCATACACGAATGTTTCAATACATGCTCACCAATTGGTGTAATGAGTCCCATATGTTCAGCAAGCGGAATAAATTCACCCGGCATCATAAAACCTAATTTATTACTATTCCACCTTACAAGCGCTTCGCCACCGATACACTTTTCCGTTGCAGTATCCATAATAGGCTGAATATATACCTCGAATTCTTCACAACCTGCGGCTACAGATGAACGCATATTTTTCTCAATATCTAACTTAATATAAGAGTTTTCGTCCTCTCCCTCGCTATAATATCTGTATCGGTTCTTGCCATTTTTCTTAGCATCATACATGGCAATATCCGCTTTTTTAATCAAGTCATTTACATTCTTGCCACAGCTTGGAAATTCTACAATTCCCATACTCATAGTGCAGTAATATTCAGTATTTCCTAAGTACCATGGACTTGCAAATATCTTCTGTATCTCACTTATGATTCTGTCACGTTTGTCATAAACCTCAGGCTCTATAATAATGATAAATTCATCGCCGCCCACACGATAGCATCTGTTAGATATTTCCTTTATCTGTCTAAATGACATCGATATCATTTTCAGAAGCTCATCACCATATTGATGTCCTAATCCATCATTAATATGCTTAAAATCATCTAAATCAATGAATAGGATTATTCCCTCTTTCTGCGACATCTCCGTTTCTCTTATAAGTAAGAGCAGGTCCTCTTCACATCTCATTCTGTTATACAGACCTGTTAAGAAATCATTATTTGCCTGGAACTCAATCCTCTGCTGATAGATTTTCTTATCTGTGACATCAGTTATATTACAAAGCGAAACCTCACTTCCGTCTACCCATATAATGTCATTATATTTTATGTCATACCAACGCTGACGGTTCTCATCATATTTTTCCATAAAATATGTATTATTCTTAAGAGGAATACATTCTTTGCAGCAATCACCCTTACAACCATAATAATAATCGTAACAATGCTCACCAACTAAGTCTCTGCCTGCCATCTTCATCATTGTATCGTTACAGAAAAGTATCCGGTTATCAGGCTTATTTATTACAAATATTCCACTTCCAAGATTATTAAGTATTTCCTTTAATGCTGCATATGAGCTTATTAATGAATTCTTCGCAATTCGTTTATATAGAAAGCTCTGTATCATCTTGCATATATCAAACAGAAATCTTACAGTATTAGAATCCCAGAATCTGTCATATCTGCTCTCAGCAAATACCGCATATATAGCAGGCTCTTTTCCCACAATTATAGGTACTGATATAAGGCTTCTAAGTCCATTATTCTGCAGAATCTGTCTAAGTTCTTCATCTTCTGTATCAGGCTCAATAATCAATATACTTTCACCATTATAATACGGAATTATATCAGGTAAAATACGTTTTTCTACATCCTCATAATCTCCGAAATCATCACTGTGCCATTCACCTATTACATTGATTAAGCTGTTTCCACGAACTTTAGAAACCGTTATCATACTTATATCTAAATAATCCGCAATTGCGTCGATTATCTCCTGTATTATTCCCTCAATATCTAAATCTTTCTCAAGAATTTCAAGAATCTTTGTAACAGTTTCTTTATGCTTTAATTCTTCTGTTATTCTGGTGTCCTTTTCAGTAATCTCATTTAATTTCATAATGGTTCTGTTATTATCATAAGCTGCTGTGATAAATAACTTCGTAAATATCTGCAGCAGTCTTATTGTTCTCTTAGCACCATTAAATGTAACTTTATCATAGAGTCCCTTAGTAGGAAGTATATTCTTCTCATCATCATATAAATCTTCTCGATATACAACAACTAATGCCCATGTACCCTCATTATTTCCATTCAGGTTATTGCCAATTCCTACAACTTTAACATTCTCATATATAGTTTCTTTCCAGACAGGCTCTGTACTATCTCCTGCCTCACTTACCGCTTTATCAATTATTAAAGATAATTCTTCTTTACCGATAAATGCGTAGAGATTTCTTATCTCCTCACTTCTTCCGGACAACATAGTAACCCTTTGTCCGTATTTATCATAATATGCTAAAAACACCCTCTGAGCTTCACAGAAAATATCCTGATAATTCTGTAATTCCTTTGTATCCATTATTTTTCCCATTAATTCACCTTTACCCATAAAAGCCGCTCCAATCATTATATTTTATTATAGGCATTATATCCCCAGAAATATAGATGCAACCCTGAAATATACAATTAACGAAATTGCATCAACTATAGTTGTTATAAACGGACTTGCCATTACTGCCGGGTCAAATCCAATCTTCTTTGCAAGAATAGGTAATGTACAACCTATAATCTTAGCCATTAATACAGTTACTGCAAGTGTAATACATACAACAAGCGCTACCTGAACCGTAACTCTGTCAAATAACAGTAATTTCACAAAATTACATACGCTAAGTGTAAGCCCACACATTATCGCAACTCGTGATTCTTTCCATATTACCTTGAAAATGTCTGAGAATTCAATCTCTTCAAGTGATAATGCACGAATTACGGTAACAGATGCCTGACCGCCTGAATTACCACCTGTATCCATAAGCATTGGAATATAAGCTGTCAACACCGTATAAGCTGCAAGTGCATCTTCAAATGATGTAATAATCATTCCCGTAAATGTAGCCGAAACCATTAATAAAAGTAACCATGGTATTCTAGCTTTCCATGTCTCAAATACAGTTGTCTTAAAATATGTCTTGTCAGATGGAATAATAGCTGCCATCTTCTTAATATCTTCTGTTGCCTCGTCCTGCATTACATCGATAGCATCATCGAATGTTACGATACCGACAAGTCTGTTCTCATCATCTACTACAGGAATTGCAAGCAAATCGTATTTATTGAATTTATTTGCTACTGTCTCCTGGTCCTCTAATGTATGCGCCGAAATGAAATTAGTATCCATTATGTCTTTAATAACATCATTTTCATCTGCTAATAAAAGTGTCTTTATGGAAATGCTTCCTAATAATACTCTATTTTCATCTGTAACATAACATGTATATATTGTCTCTTTATCTACTCCGGTACGTCTTATTCGCTTAATCGCCTCTTCAACTGTCATATTAAGTCTTAAGCTGACATACTCGATAGTCATAATACTTCCTGCACTGTCATCCGGATACTTAAGGACTTCATTAATCATCTTTCTTGTATCAGGATCAGTATTTGCAAGAATTCTTTTTACTACATTTGCAGGCATCTCTTCAACAATGTCAACTGCATCATCTAAATATAATTCGTCAAATACATCTTTTAACTCATTATCACTAAAGCCCTGTATAAGCATCTTCTGTGCATCAGCTTCCATTTCTACAAAAGTTTCCGCTGCTAACACTTTTGGCAGAAGTCTGAATAATAATGGTATCTTATTCTCAGGAACTTCCTCAAATAATGCTGATATATCCGCACCATTCATCTGTGCAAATACATCTTTTATCTCAGAATACTTCTTCTCAGCAAGTAATTCTTCTATCTTCTTCTCTAATCTCATCTCTTCCATGTGTCTTATACCTTACCTTTCACCGATTTAAAGATAAACACAGTCGCAAAAAGACAGAGTAGGCATATAATATTATCCTGCTCTATCAACTTGAATCTGTTCTCACATTTCCACATTATTAATGTGCTACATGGAAGTAATTCCCGAATTTCTGCCGTCGGTACACATTTAATATCCAAACTTTCCAAATTTAATTTCAGAATTAATTAATCTCCGATTTAATTCTAAACTTAATCTTAATTCTTAAATTATCTGATTTTGGATATTGAATCTATACCGACGGATAATTCCCTCGGGGCTTACTTCCGCTTCCGGTTCCTCCGTCCATTTTCGTATCTCCTTTTATAAATATTTTGTGCTATTTTGCATAAAAACACACTTGTATCTTAACTTTTTTTATTAATTTTGTCAACCAAAAAGGATATTCATTTTTGGTAAATTCCCCCTTAATTAATTGTAAAATAAGCGATACTTAACACTATTTCAGTGCATTTTCCATTATCCATATCGTTATATTGCTTTACCACTATTAAATCTGCTATTCATAAAATACTTCTGCTAAGAACAAAGCATTTGCAGGCACTAAAAAACCTGCCTTACTTCTGTCTTTCACTTCGAATAATTCCCTGATACTTTCAGCAGCTCTCTTACCAAGTCCCACTTCAATTATTGTTCCACTCATAATTCTGACCATATTATATAAGAAACCATTTCCATAAAAATGCAGATTAATTGCACCATTTTTCTCTTCAAGGACTATCTTATACACATTTCTGACTGTAGATTTCTTCATCTTCTTATTAGCACAGAAGCTTGCAAAATCGTGTTCTCCCTCTAATATTCTGCACGCTTTTTTCATCATATCAATATTAAGCTTTTCATCTATCCGATACATATATTTTCTTTCAAATATATTAGCGACTTCGCCATTATCTATTCTGTATACATAATGTTTCCCCGTAGCATTAAGTCTTGCGTGGAATCTGTCTTTAACCTGTTCGCCTGTAAAGACTCTTATATCCTTTGGCAGATATTGATTCATCTTTCTAACAAGTTCATTTACCTCTATCGAATTATGTGTATGAAAATTAATAACCTGTCCAAATGCATTAACACCGGCATCTGTTCTGCCTGATGCATTTACTTCAATATCCTCTTCTAACATTCTGCTTAACAGTTCTTCAAATTTCTCCTGAAGTGTATTATGGGTATTTCCCTGCTTCTGCCAGCCATTGTATTTAGCACCATCATAAGACACAGTCATTTTAATATTTCTATTATATGTTTTTGTGTCTTTTCTAATATTGTTTTTCTCGGTGTTCTCATTATTATTTTTATTATTTTTCTCGGTATTTGGAGTATTGTTTATTGTATTACTTTTCATTGTTGTCCCTATTCCTATCTCTATTATTATTTATGAGGGTTTTTCTTTCTTCTTTTACCTGTCACGCCCTCAACCTCTAACTTCATAAGTGTAGTCATAGGTATAACTTCTTTGCCAAAAGGAAAATCTTCTTTATGATACTGTCTCATTATCTTAACTAAAGCATCGTACTTTTCTTCCTCTTCCATTATCTTAATCTTGCCATAGCCTATTACACTTTCATATTCCATTGTACAGCTATGATTGTCATCATCTGTTATCAATCGATGTTCACAATCCATTTCAAAACTTACATTATTATTCTTCTCAAGTAACTCGTATTTCTTACCCTCATTTGCTCCATGAAAATATAATGTAATCTTTCCATCTATGACATCCATACCGAAATTAAGCGGTAAAATGTATGGATACTTTTCAGCATTAATTGCCACTCTGCAAACATCACATTTTCTCATCACTTCAACAATTTTATCAAATTCTTTTATCTCTCTGTCACTTCTTCGCATTGATTGTACCTCCGTTAATTTAGTATATTTATTTGAATTCATCAACTTCATTTATTAACTTTTCATTCATTCTGTTGTATGTATCCCATACGTCTGATTTCACATTTATTCCTGCCTTAACAAATAATCCTTTAATAATATCAAATATTTGTTTCGAGGTAAGCCCAGTTCTCTTAATAATATCATCATCTGTAATTTTTACCATAGAATGTGCTGCTATATTTCTTATATTTTGTTCTACATCTGTTAACTGATTTATCTTTTCTTTCAGATTATAATCATCTGATTTTCCGTTAATTAAATTAACCAAATGATGACTATATACCGGTTTATCATAGTCAAATTTATTTTTATATTCTTTATTAAAAATATCTATAATATCAGGATAATTGTTTTTAATCTTCGCTTTATCCCAATATCTTACTTTATCTTTCTTAATTTGTTTCTCATATGTTATTTTCTCAATATCTATTTCACATTCTTTCTTTAAAATAAGTTCATATAATGAAACAATTATCGGTGTCAATGCTCTTATATAATCTGCTAATTCTTCTCTCTGAATCTTTAGCCATAATATCATTGCATATTCAAATATTTTCCTGTATGTCCCATCTTTAATATCATATAGGTTGTCCCAATTAGATAAATTTGCATATTTATCAGCATTATTACTGTCAAGCTTACTTCTGTAAACTGCTGCTTTTAACATATACTCTAATCTTGAATTTTCAATATCAACTAATGACTGTGCTGTTACAAGAGCAGCATTATAATCATAAGCTGATATATGTTTTTTAATCATATCTTTTTTAAGTAATTTTAATAGATTCAGACTTTTTATCTCTTTACACCTATTCTCAAAATCATCTTTATTATCCTCATTATATTCCCAATACAATTCTATATCATATTCTTTATCACTCACCTCTAAATGAGGATTAATTTTCTTCAATGGTGTAGATACCTGTAAAGGAATCATATTATATTCGTCCATAGTTGCAATTATAAACAATGCATTTTTCATTCCCGGTGTTCCTGATGATGTATTAAGATACAAAACATCTTCAGGTTGCATATTACTTTTGATATCTGAAATTATGTCCATAAATAATTTATAAAACACATCATATTCCTGCACATTTACTAAATCTTTATCCACTATAATCTTATACTCTATCTTATGATTTATTAATTCTGATAACTTATCTAAACAATATACATATCTGTTATCTTTAATATGATTTTCATACATTTCCTTTGATAAGAAAATATATACCTCATCCGGTCGATATATTCTGCATATATGTAACAATGAACCATCTCTAAAATTAGATATCGGATCAGTACCACCAATCGGTGAAAATAGAATTCTTTTGCCCATATTCTTCCTCATTTCTATATTATATTATCTCTTAATTTTATAACTCAATAATTTTGTTGTTCATCAATAGTTAATAAATTCTCTCTTGTTCTCTTATTCTCATTATATCATATTTCTATTATAACTAAATCAAATTTTATATAAACAAAACAATCATTCATAATTATATAATAATGATTTCCTCATCATCAATTTCCTGTTGTTTTCCATATACTGTAACCTGTCCACTTCCTATTATTTTATATATTCTTATACTATCTTCTTCATCTGCATACTTTCCAATACCACTCATTAATTTATCATATGCTCTTTTAGAAAGTTTCGCTTCATAACAGGACTTTTGCACCCTGAAACCAAAACTGTTTAAATATTTAACAAGTTTTAGTCTCTTTTTATTATCTATAATATCGTAAATAACAAGTACATACACTTTAGAATCATTTATTTTTTCTTCAAATGTATCAAAAAAATAATTATCTATCATACAAATTACATCTAATCCAATTGTCCTCTCTACGAGAATGGATTATCTCCTTTCTCCACCAACTTATTATCTAATTTTAAATGGTTCATATAATGTTATATCTTCATCTTCAATTGCATGCACCAATTTGCCTATCTGTATATCCATCGCTCTTCTAAATGGCATTGATGACTCATCTTCATAATATTTAACTTCTGTACGAATCTTTTTATCATATTTATTAAGAAATATTTTCATTCCATCTGTTGTCAAATATATTCCCGGATTATCAATTCCATATGCAAAATGCTCTTTCAAAATCTCATGTCCATTAATGAGACTCATAACTAATGAATCAACAATAACAGCTCTCCATTCCTCAATTAAGTCACTAACCAATGTAGGATGTCTTTCTTTATCTGAATGTATAAAGCCAAAATACGGATTCAATCCATAAGCAACAATTTTACCATAATATTCATTCATTAAAATAGAGTATCCTAAACTTATCATAGAATTAAATTCATCTTTAGGTGGTCTCCTGTTTCTCCCTGTAAATGTAAATTGTTTATCTATTAATTGAGATAATCCCTGAAAATAATATCTTGCTGCAATCCCCTCATATCCCATAATCTGATTAACACTTTTAGCACACCACACCTTTTCTTCCTGTATCTTAAGCATTTTAATCTCTTCATCAAGTGTTTTTCTTGAATTTCTTAAATAACGTTTTAATACCACCTTTTGGTTATGAATCTTTGCGGAAATAATCTTCTTACCTAGATTTAATGAAAAATCTGTATTATATAAACGACATTGCTGACGTTGACGTTCTACATTTATATGTCCTGTTGACTCTAGTCTGCCAAAATAAGAACCACTTTTCGAATAATAAGCAACTACTATTCCTCTCTTCATACACTCTATAGTACATGGTGTTGTCATATTAGCTTTACTAAAAATCTGTATAGAATCTAAGGTTTCAATTGGTATCTTTTTAATAAGTCCATCTTTGTATGAAACTTTTATGTAACTTTCTTCTACTGAAATATTAGCACCATTTTCGTTAATATATAAGTAACTCATATTTCCACTTCCTCTCTTTTTTGTAAAATAAATTGTAATGTTAATTTTATTTATATCGATGTCGCGAGATATCGTCCCCTACGAGGTTTCTACATTTCTATTCTAATGTTGATGAGACGTGGCTGCGCACAGGCGAAGGGTTCTCGTCCCCTACGGGGTATCTACATTTCTATTCCAGATAACGAAAAAAGTGAAATCTATGTCGAAAGAGTTCTCGTCCCCTACGGGGTATCTACATTTCTATTCTAAATCAAAATATGGGTGTGTTCAAAGATTAACGTTCTCGTCCCCTACGGGGTATCTACATTTCTATTCGTATATGGATATACTGCAACATCAGCACAGCATATATGTTCTCGTCCCCTACGGGGTATCTACATTTCTATTCAAAAGCATAACAATTTATTGTAGTACGGTAGAAAGTTCTCGTCCCCTACGGGGTATCTACATTTCTATTCGAAATACAAGAAATGGACAACGATGTGTCATTAGAAGTTCTCGTCCCCTACGGGGTATCTACATTTCTATTCGAAATTATGATAAGAGCAAATATTTTGAACTACAAGTTCTCGTCCCCTACGGGGTATCTACATTTCTATTCGTGTAGTGAAAAAGTAGGTTTAATAAGAATAGAAAGGTTCTCGTCCCCTACGGGGTATCTACATTTCTATTCAATACTTCTGTTCCGGTTCCTACTGGAATACCTAAATGTTCTCGTCCCCTACGGGGTATCTACATTTCTATTCGCGGAAGGTTTATGCCTAGCGGCTTTAAATTACGATTGTTCTCGTCCCCTACGGGGTATCTACATTTCTATTCCAAATTAAAAAGGAGAACAGAACAATGACAGGATAGTTCTCGTCCCCTACGGGGTATCTACATTTCTATTCTACAGGACAAATTTATGGATTATAATTTTGAAATTAGTTCTCGTCCCCTACGGGGTATCTACATTTCTATTCATCATATTAAAATTAATGAGTTATGTACAAATGCGTTCTCGTCCCCTACGGGGTATCTACATTTCTATTCTCAATGTATTTCTCCTTTCTTATAAAGTTATACTTAAATATGTACAATAAATATTAAATAAGAATGTACAAATGTTATGATATATGAGTTACAAGGAGGAACTCATAATGATACTAAAGAATCCGATCATAACAAACATAAAAATAG
>Ga0256404_1003107_pt1 | contig 34877 bp, 29 predicted proteins | sample RumenRJG_01DNA_FD_185990 | JGI IMG/M metagenome (GOLD analysis project Ga0256404, IMG submission 185990) | Bovine rumen microbial communities from Lethbridge, Alberta, Canada - RJG_01 | ecosystem: Host-associated > Mammals > Digestive system > Stomach > Rumen | place: Canada: Alberta | collected... | reverse complement strand
CCCCTGTCAATGATGGCGGATCTCATTATAGCTTATAAAAGCGAAATATCATGCGTTACATAGTACTAGTACATAACTGTAAAAAATGATAATGGCATCAGCGCACATCGTCGGTTCCTCTGCGCAACTTCATACCGCAGAACACCGGACATAGAATGCTCATCGTGGAAGACCTGAGGCGGAACATCTCAAAACAGCAAAACCAGCCGGCGCAGGAACAGCAGCGCCGGTCTGACAGTCTGACATGTTCAGATACATGCCCTGATGCTGTTTTGCTCAGGCTTACTGCATTTCCTCAGATATTGAAGGCACAGAACAGTTCCTGACGGTATGCTTTGTCAGTAATGATTCTGGAAATATCATCATTCCTGTTCTGTGATGTCAGGATCTGCATGAGTTTAGCAAAACGCTCTTCTCCACGCTCTTCTCCGCGCTCCTCGCCGATTTTTATCCCGCGTTCCATGCCGCGCTCTTCTCCGCGCTCCTCGGCATCCTTTATATCTGCATGGTAATCCATACGTGCTATCTCGCTGTTAATGTATTTCATGCGCTCCTCCATGCTGCTGAAAAAGACATCGCATGCGTCATATGCCTTGCTTATCACATCATCGCACATTGCGAGCTCCTGTTTCTTTTTATTAGAGCGGAAAGCGAAATACGCCATCCAGCGCTCCATCCTCGTCATTTTGCTGAACGGTCTGTTCCTCGCAGCCTTCAGGAATTTCGGTATCTCAAGAAAGTGCAGCCTGAGGTCCTCGCTGAAAGCCTCGTAAGGATCGTCGTCATATCTGATGCTGCACGACGAGTGCGGAGCCGGCTTCGGGCGAATGCTGAATGCGAGAATGTTGACTGTGATGGCCGGGCTCGCTTTCTCATAGTCCTCCCCGGCACGCACTCCCGTAGAATACATATATGTCCAGTAGGCAAGCGTGCGCTTTTTCATGTTGTGCCGGTTGGCAATCTGCACCTCGACATCAATGAGCTCTCCGCTGTCGAGCCTGCACGCCACATCAAAGCGCGGCGCCTTGTCCGCCTTATTGGACGGGATCTGCTCAGTCGGCCTGAACTCAAGGTCATTGATCCTGTGGCCGAGTGACCCGCCGAGCACTGAGTTCAGGAAATCGATTGTGAAGTGCTTGCGCTCCTCCTTCCCGAATATGAACTTGAAGAGCGAGTCGTCCATCGTATTGAAGTTTCTGTTCCCGATCTTCGTCTGGATTATGCTTCTGATTTCATTTTTCTTTTCGTCTTCCATATCTGATCTGCCGTCCGTATCTTTATTCACACAGTCCTGTCTTGTTCAGCAAGCCGCCGCTCATTGAGCCATGGCCGCCCGTGCTTTTCTTCTCTGCTGACAATGATATCCGGCGCCTTGCAGCCAATCAAATCTTAATGGCATCTGATATGGCATAGCAGGTCATATCATGCAAAAACCTCATTCCGGCCGTAATACGGGATCAGGCAGCCGCGAGCAACGACAAATCCGGGACGGGAGATAAAGGGGGATAAGGAAGAAAATGATGTGAGGGACAGACGGAAGGAATGATACGGTCCGAAACCCTCCCGGCAGGCACTGTTTCCTGATATAAAAAAGGCTCCCAGCAGGGAGCCTTCCATGCAATGCCTTATATATGGCTTATCAGCCGTATACAGGGAACCTGCGGCAGAGGGCAACGACCTTATCCTTCACGCCGGCAATGTAGTTGTCATCCTTCCAGTGGTCGAGGACGTCGCACATAAGTCCGGCGAGCTCGCTGACCTCAGACTCCTTGAGGCCCCTGCGGGTAACGGCAGGAGTGCCGATGCGGAGGCCGGAGGTGATGAACGGCTTCTGCGGGTCATTCGGTACAGCGTTCTTGTTGACGGTGATGTTGGCCTTGTTGAGGGCCTCCTCCGCGTCCTTTCCGGTCATCTCGCGGCCGATGAGGTTCACAAGGAACAGATGGTTCTCGGTGCCGCCGGAGACAACGTTGTAGCCCCTGGACATGAATACCCTGCACATTGCCTTCGCGTTCTTGATGGTCTGGAACTGGCGCTCCTTGAACTCATCGGTCATGACCTCCTTGAGGGCAACGGCCTTCGCTGCGATGACGTGCATCAGCGGGCCGCCCTGGTTGCAGGGGAACACAGCTGAGTTCAGGTGCTTGTAGATGGTCTCGTCATGGCAGTCGGAGAGGATCATTCCGCCGCGGGGGCCTGCGAGGGTCTTGTGGGTGGTGGTGGTTACCACATGGGCATAGGGAACAGGGCTGGGATATGCGCCTGCTGCGACAAGTCCTGCGACGTGTGCCATGTCGACGAAGAGGTATGCGCCGACCTCGTCTGCGATCTCGCGGAGCCTCTTCCAGTCAACGATCCCAGAGTATGCGGAGAAGCCGCCGACGATTACCTTGGGCTTGCACTCGAGTGCCTTCGCGCGGACGTCGTCATAGTCGATCTTGCCTTCCTCGTTGACGCCGTACTGTACGGAATGGTAGAACTTTCCGGAGAAGCTGACCTTTGCGCCGTGGGTGAGGTGTCCGCCGCAGGCAAGGCTCATTCCGAGGATGGTGTCACCCGGATTGCAGAGGGCTGCATAGACAGCTGCGTTGGCCTGTGAGCCTGAGTGGGGCTGCACGTTGGCATACTCGCAGTGGTAGATCTCCTTGGCGCGCTTGATGGCGAGGAGCTCAGCCTTGTCGACATACTCGCATCCGCCGTAGTAGCGCTTTCCGGGATATCCCTCGGCATACTTGTTGGTCAGCTGCGACCCCTGGGCTTCCATAACCATGGGGCTGGTATAGTTCTCAGAAGCAATGAGCTCGATGTGCTCCTCCTGACGGGTATTCTCCTCGGTAATGGCTTCCCAGAGCTCGGGATCGAACTCCGCGATTTTGAGATCACGTCTCAGCATGGAAATTCCTCAATGTTGCGGTGCCGCGGATGCGGAACCTCGAAAAGTACGACTTACAAAGAAAGACGCCGCAATTATCCCCCATTCTGCCTTTTCATTGCAACCTCGCCGAGAAAAACTTCCCCCGCAGGAAAGCCGCTTCAGGAGCGCTTTCCGGGCCTTTTTCTGCGGATTTCACGCGTTTTCCCGCAAAAAAAAGCATGTTTCAAGTAACAATATCTCTCTCACAGTATTTCATGAAAGCCTCATGATAGAGTAAAATTGCCGGATATCCGTCTTTCTGGAGGCAGCATGGCAGAGTCAAAACAGCAGAGCGTCCTCATCATCAACGGGCCGAATCTCGACCTCCTGGGGAAAAGGGAGCCCGGGATCTACGGCTCCGAGACGCTTAAGTCTATCTGCGATCACCTGAAGGATGTAGGCGATAGCCTCGGCATCAGGACGGAGTTCTTCCAGTCAAACAGCGAGGGCGCGCTTGTTGACCGCATCCATGAGGCAATGGGGAATGCCGGCTTCATCATCATCAACGCCGGAGCATACACCCACACCAGCGTCGCCATCCGCGACGCCCTCCTCGGCGTGAGCGTTCCTTTTTTTGAGGTGCACATCTCGAACGTGCACGCCCGTGAGGAGTTCAGGCACCATTCCTATCTTTCCGACAAGGCCGCGGGCGTCATCTGCGGCTTCGGCAGCTTCGGCTACGAGTGCGCCCTCCGGCGCGCCGCCATGCTGCTCTCTGACGGAAAGAAATAAGTTTTTGCACGGGGCGCAGGAGCGTCCCAAGTTTTAAAATCCCCGGTCCTTCCGCCAACGGGATAGAACTCAAGCGGAACTTCCGGCAGCGGGACATTTTCGGGCGGCCACCAAAGCCCGGGATTAGAGAGAGAACAATATGGAAATAGATATCCGGAAAATAAAAAGCCTCGTCGAAATCATCGAGCAGTCGAGCGTGTCCGAAATCGAGCTGACCCAGGGCGAGGAGTCCGTAAGAATCAGCCGCGCCTCGGCAGCCCAGCCGGTCATGGTGACCGCGCCCGCAGCAGCGCTTCAGGCCGCTGCTCCGGCTGCCGCAGCCGCCCCTGCGCCCGCCGCAGCCGCGCCCGCTCCGGAATCCGCCGCTGACGACAGCGAGAACGTTCCTGACGAGAAGCTCATCAAGTCTCCCATGGTCGGAACCTTCTACCGCTCCTCCGCCCCGGACCAGAAGCCGTTCGTCGAGGAAGGCCAGTCAATCAGCAAGGGAGATCCGCTCTGCATCGTCGAGGCCATGAAGATGATGAACCAGATCACTGCCGACAAGGCAGGCACCATCAAGAAGGTTCTCGTCTCCAACGGTGACATCGTCGAGTATGACCAGCCGCTGTTCGTCCTTGAATAAGGAGGAAGCGCATGAACAAGATTGAAAAGCTGGTCATCGCGAACCGCGGCGAAATTGCGCTGCGCATCCTCCGGACCTGCAAGGAGATGGGCATCAAGACGGTTGCGGTCTACTCGACCGCTGACCGCGACCTCAAGCATGTGAAGCTCGCCGACGAGGCGATCTGCATCGGAGGCCCCACCCCGAAGGAGTCCTACCTCAACGTCCCGAGAATCATCGCGGCCGCAGAGGTCACCGGCGCGCAGGCCATCCACCCGGGCTACGGCTTCCTCTCGGAGAACGCCGACTTCGCCGAGCAGGTCGAGCGCTCCGGCTTCATCTTCGTCGGACCGACCTCGCAGAGCATCAGGCTGATGGGAGACAAGGTCTCCGCCATCAAGGCCATGAAGCACTCCGGCGTTCCGACCGTCCCGGGCTCTGACGGCCCCGTCGGCACCGACGAGCAGGAGAACATAAAGATCGCCGAGAGGATCGGCTTCCCGGTCATCATCAAGGCATCGGGCGGCGGCGGCGGACGCGGCATGCACGTCGTCTATGATCCGAAGGACCTGCAGAACGCCATCAACCTCGCGAGCCGCGAGGCCGAGCAGTTCTTCAGCAACGGCGAGGTCTACATGGAGAAGTACCTCGAGAACCCCCGCCACGTTGAGTTCCAGATCATGGCTGACGGAATGGGCCACGCGGTCTACCTCGCCGAGCGCGACTGCTCCATGCAGAGAAGGCACCAGAAGGTCATCGAGGAGGCCCCCGCACCGTTCATCACGGAGGAGCAGAGGGATGACATCGGCGCCAGGTGCGCGAAGGCCTGCGTCGAGACCGGCTACCGCGGCGCCGGAACCTTCGAGTTCCTCTATGAGAACGGAAGGTTCTACTTCATCGAGATGAACACCCGCGTCCAGGTAGAGCACCCGATCTCCGAGGCCATCACCGGCGTCGACATCGTGAAGCTGCAGCTTCTCATCGCTGACGGCAACCCGCTCACCCTCAAGCAGAGCGACATCAAGGTAAGGGGCCACGCCATCGAGTGCCGTATCAACGCGGAGGATCCCAATACCTTCATGCCCGCCCCGGGCCTCATCAAGATGCTCCACGCGCCCGGCGGGCTCGGCGTGCGCTGGGACTCCCACATCTACGACGGCTACCGCGTGCCGCCCTACTATGACTCCCTCATCGGGAAGCTCATCTGCCATGCGGAGAACCGCTCCTGCGCCATCGCAAGGATGCGCCAGGCGCTTGACGAGTTCGTCATCGACGGCATCAAGACCAACATCCCGCTCCTCAAGGAGCTCATGCAGGATCCGGTCTTCGTCAAGGGCGGGGAGAACATCCACTATCTCGGCAACAAGCTGGGCATCCCTGACTAAGGGAGAGCCCTGCCGCACTTAAGGCCCCGCAAGGGGCCTTTTCCGTCTCTGTTCTCAGAAATTCCCGCGTTATATGGAATTAGCGCAAAACTCCTCGACAGCCGGACGTCACGGTGATAGGATACGGGGCATATTCATCTCCTCGTTGTATCTTTGCCCGCAGTCGTCAGCAGGCAGTTTTCCGAATTCCTTTCTGATAAGCATCACCTGCGCTGAGCCGCAATGCGCCAGGGTGCTAAAATTGCCCGGATAAGAAGTCTGAGAGCAGAGGCGCCCATGAGCAAGACCCGGAAAGGACATGTGGTTATCGAGGACATCACGGATCCCGTCCTCCGGCGCTACGCCGAGGAGAAGCTCCTCGCCGAGCAGCTCTCAGAGAACAGCGTGTCATCCTACCTCTCGGATCTCCTGTTCTTCGCCGACTACCTTGCGGCGCAGAACCCGCCGCTCACCCTTGAGACCATGACAGAGGAGAGCATCCTCGGCTACCTTGACGAGCGGCAGAAGGCTCAGTTCAGCGTCACGTCGACCATGCGGACCGTCTCGGCGATAAGGAGCTTCTGCAAGTTCCGGAAGTCCCACGGCTACACCGACAGAAACCCCGCCGACACGGTTAAGAGCATCAGGAGGCCAAGGAGGCTCCCCTCCGACCTCAGCGAGGATGATGTCGAAAGGCTCCTTGACGCGCCTGACACCAAGGATCCCGTGGAGCTCCGCGACCGCGCCATGCTCGAGGTCCTCTACTCATCAGGGCTCCGCGTGAGCGAGCTCATCAGCCTCACCTGGAGCAATGTCGATCTCACGCAGGGACTCGTCCGCGTCATCGGCAAGGGGAACAAGGAGAGGATAGTCCCCATCGGCGAGGCAGCAATTGCACTGCTGAAGAGCTACCGCGCCGTCGCCAGGCCGTACTTCGATCCGATGGGCCGCTCGGAGTTCCTCTTCCTCTCGAAGTTCAGAAAGGAAATGACCAGGCAGACCTTCTGGTACAGGATCAAGCTCTACGCGGAGCGCGCCGGAATCACCGCCCACCTCTCGCCCCATACGCTCCGCCACGCCTTCGCGACCCATCTCCTGAACCACGGGGCCGACATCAGAGCCGTGCAGGCGATGCTGGGCCACGCCTCGCTCTCGACGACCCAGATCTACACCGAGGTCGCGAACGCCAGGCTCAGGGCGATATTCGAGAGCGGCCATCCGAGGGAGGACTTCTTCGGCAAGGAGCGCGAGAGGGAACGCCGGAGACTGGAGAGAGAGGGAAAGGATGAGGAAGACTCCTGATCCTGCCAGCCGCACTGCCCCTGCGCGGCACTTGCCGATTTCTCTTTTTCATGCAGACAAAAAAAATCCCCGGACAGTGCCGGGGATCCCATCACAATTCAGAGGCCTGAGGCCTGTGAATTACTTGTGCTCCTTGATGTATACAACCGGGCCGTCGCCGGAAGCATCAAGATAGAAGTCATACTTGCCGTCATGGGGAGGAGTAACCTTTACTTCCTCGAATACAGCATTAGGATTCAGCTTGATCGGGGTGCCCTTGGCGAAGTCATAGATGCCGGGCTTGGACTCGGAAGCGTAGCCGAAGTTGGTGCCTGCAGTCCAGGAAGCATCACCGAACTTGAACTTGTACGGAGCCCAGTCTACCTTCAGCTCAGCGGTAGCCATGTAAACCTTCTCACCAACCTTCTTAATCATGCACTTGTCGGTGAGCTTGTCCCAAGGGCAGTCATCCATCTCGCCACGGAGATAAATTGCCTTGCCGAATACGCTTACTCCGCCTGCATCATCAGCAGCTACGGCAACACCCATTCCGACGGTAACAACGGCGCCGACAACTGCGGCAGCGCATGCTAATTTCTTGAACATTAACTGAAACCTCAAACGTTATGACTAACAAACCCTACGAGCAGTAATTTAATCAGAAATGAGTCCTGCAAAACTGACCTTTCATCACAAAAAACGCAAAAAAAGAAATTATCTGGGCATCCTCGAGGTGGCTCTTCAAAAAAAACAAAATGCCTTATGCCAGCATAATGAAGAAGGCCGCCAAAAGCATGATGACAGACGAATCAGTACCAACTATAAGTCTGATTGCACGATTTAATGATCTGAGTAATGGTTCCCGCAGGCAAATATTGTGATCCTGCCTTCTGAATCCTTAAAAATAAGCCTGTTTTTCTTATCAATACGTACGCTTGCATATCCGGAAAGTTCTCCTTTCAGCATTTCCAGCTTGCCTTCTTTACATTGATAACCATTTCGCACGATGTCTTTAATGAGGTTATTAACCTTCTTCAAAAGCACCTTATCGTATTTCTGTAATTCCAAATAATCACACCATGCATCAGACTGCCATTCCAAATTTCTCACGATCAGTCCTCTATGAGTTCATGCTTTTCCACATGCCCCTTTTCTGCGTCAGCAATACGTCTTTTTAGTTCTGCAACTTCAGCAGGTGTAAACCCGTTCTCATCCAAGCTGAATGAAACACCCTGCTGTCTAACAGACTGACGCATGAATGCAAGTAAGCAAGAGGAAATTGACAGCCCCAAACCTTCACACAGCTTGGCGAATCCTTCTCTGGTTGGACGATCAACACTTATCGTCAAATTGCTTCTGTTTTGCAAAACGCTCATATTAATTTCCCCATCATTGGTTGACTCCTTCCATTAAGAATAGCACAGCATGTATCGAATTTAAAGTGCTATTCATGTGCATTTAATGTGAATTCTAAGTGTAATAAAAAGAGATTAGTTTAGTTATGTTGAGCTTTAGACTCATCCACACCATCTCGATGACATCACAAAATTCCAACTATTAAGCGATGTATATGATTAAAGCCATGAAGCCCACATACAATCTTATGATAAAAAAAGAGGGAGACGGCCTGATGCCGTTCTCCCCCTAACAATGCCCCGGCACCGGCCGGGGCAGCAGCTCAGAGCAGCCTTGTCAGACCCAGGCCGGCTGGCTGTTCTCAAAGGCCTTGATCTGATCCTCGTGGCGGAGCGTGAGCGCGATGTTGTCGAGGCCGTTCAGAATGCAGTAGCGCCTGAAGTCGTCAAACGGGAAGCTGAACTCAAGGCTTCCTGCCGAGACGGTCTTCTTCTCGAGATCAACAGTCACCCTGACGCTGTCGTCGGATCTGATGAGCCTGAAGAGCTGGTCAACCTCATCTGCGGTGAGCTTCACGCATACGAGTCCGTTGTTGAGTGAGTTGTTGTAGAAGATGTCCGCGAAGCTCGGGGCGATGATTGCCCTGAATCCGTAGTCGGCAAGAGCCCAGGGAGCGTGCTCGCGTGAGGAGCCGTTGCCGAAGTTCTCGCGCGCAAGTAGGAACTTCGCGCCCTCATAGCGCTTCTCGTTGAGGACGAACTCAGGATTGGGCTCGTTCTCTGCGTCATCGAGGTAGCGCCAGTCGTGGAACAGGTGCTTGCCGAAGCCGATCTTGGTAACGGACTTCAGGAACTGCTTCGGGATAATCTGGTCGGTATCGACGTTAGCGGCGTCAAGAGGAACTGCTATGCCGGTTTCCCTTACGAATGCTTTCATTCCTTGTCCTCCATGAACTTCCTTACGTCGACAAAATGGCCGGCAATGGCTGCTGCGGCTGCCATGGCGGGGCTCACGAGGTGGGTCCTGCCGTTCTTGCCCTGGCGCCCGACGAAGTTTCTGTTCGAGGTCGAGGCGCAGACATGGAACTCCGGGAGGCGGTCATCGTTCATGGCAAGGCACATCGAGCAGCCGGCGTGCCTCCACTCAAAGCCTGCCTCGATGAAGATTTTGTCGAGGCCTTCCTTCTCGGCCTGCATCCTGACAGGGACGGAACCCGGCACAACCATGGCGCTGACGCCCTCGTGAACATGGAGTCCCTTAACCACCTCGGCTGCGACCCTGAGGTCCTCAATCCTGCCGTTGGTGCAGGAGCCGATGAAGACGTTGTCTACTTTGATGTCCTTGATGTCGGAGTGGGGCTTCTCGTCCTGATACCTGAGGGCGTCCTCGCAGGACTTCCTCTGCACGGGATCCGCGAAGTCCTCCGGAGCGGGGATCGGCTGGTTGACCGATCCGCCCTGCCCGGGGTTCGTTCCCCAGGTGACCTGGGGCTCGATGGCGCTGCCGTCGAAGACCTCGACCTTGTCGAACACCGCATCGGGATCATCGTGGAGCTCCTTCTTCCAGAACTCAACGGCCTCGTCCCACTTCTCGCCCTTCGGGGCATAGAGGCGGTCCTTGACATAGGCGAAGGTGGTCTCGTCAGGTGCAATGAGGCCGACCTTGGCGCCCATCTCGATGGCCATGTTGCTCACGGTCATGCGGCCTTCCATCGACATGTCGCGGAAGACGTCGCCGGTGAACTCAACCGCGTAGCCGGTGCCGTAGGCGGTGCCCAGGCGCGCGATGATGGCAAGGATGACATCCTTCGGATAAACGCCCTTCTGGAGCTTTCCGTTGACCTCGATCTTCATGTTCTTGAGGCGGGCCTGCTTGACCGTCTGGGTCGCGAGGACATGCTCGACCTCGGAGGTGCCGATGCCGAAGGCAAGGGCGCCGAACGCGCCGTGGGTCGCGGTGTGAGAGTCGCCGCACACCAGGGTTACGCCCGGGATGGTCGCTCCGATCTCAGGCCCGACGCAGTGGATGATGCCCTGGCGGTCCGAGCCGAGCCCGAAGAGCGGCACATTGAACTCGCCGCAGTTCTTCTTCAGGGTCTCCATCTGGATCCTGCCGAGCTCGCTGCATGCGCTGAAGCTCGTGGACTTCGTGGAGACATTGTGATCCATGGTGGCGAAGGTGCGGTCAGTGCGGCGTACCTTCCTGCCGTTCTGGCGGAGTCCCTCGAACGCCTGCGGGCTCGTTACCTCGTGCACGAGGTGGCGGTCAACGTAGAGGATCGGGAGCTCGCCCGGCTCCTCACAGACGATATGGCTGTCGAAGAGCTTCTGATAGAGTGTCTTTCCCATATTGTGCCTCAACGGATTCTCTTCACAATCTCATCGCCCATCTCGGAGGTGCTGAGCGCCTTTACGTCAGTCCTGCCGCCGATGAGGTCGCCGGTCAGGCAGCCGTCAGCGAGGGCTGCTGCGACAGCGTGCTCAATCGAGCGTGCTGCGGCCTCCTCGTTGAAGCTGTAGCGGAGCATCAGAGCGCCCGAGAGGATCTGGGCTACCGGGTTTGCGATGTTCTTGCCGGCGATGTCAGGAGCGGAGCCGCCTGCGGGCTCATAGAGGCCGAAGCCCTGCTCGTTGAGGCTTGCGGAAGGCAGCATGCCCATGGAGCCCGTGACCATTGCGCACTCGTCGGAGAGGATGTCGCCGAACATGTTGGAGCAGAGCAGGATGTCGAACTGCGCGGGGTTCTTCACAATCTGCATGGTGGCGTTGTCGATGTAAAGGTTGCTGAGCTCAACCTCAGGATAGTCCTTTGCAACCTCTGCAACCACCTCGCGCCAGAGGATGGAGCTCTGAAGGACGTTGGCCTTGTCGATGGAGGTGACCTTCTTCTTGCGCTTCATGGCAGACTCGAAGGCGATCCTCGCAATGCGCTCGATCTCATAGCGGTGGTAGATCTCGGTATCGTAGGCAACCTCCTCCGGGCCGCTTCCCTCGCGTCCCTTGGGCTTGCCGAAGTAGATTCCGCCGGTGAGCTCCCTTACGACGACCATGTCGAAGCCGTTCTCGGAGATGTCGGCGCGGAGCGGGGAGAGGGAGCTGAGGCCGTCATAAATCCTTGCGGGGCGGAGGTTGCAGAACAGCTTGAAGTGGCTGCGCAGCGGCAGGAGCGCGCCGCGCTCGGGCCTCTGGTCGGAGGGAAGCTTGTCCCACTTCGGGCCGCCGACCGAGCCGAAGAGGATCGCGTCAGACTGCTCGCAGGTCCTGAGGGTATCCTCGGGAAGCGGCGATCCGGTGAGATCGATGGCTGCGCCGCCGACCGGCTTCTCGGTGAAGCTGAAGGAAACGCCGTGAAGCTTTCCTGCGGCCTCAAGAGTCTTGAGTGACTCCTTCATTACCTCTGGACCTATGCCGTCACCTGGCAGTACGGCGATTTTGTACGTCTTGGCCATTTATTCCACTCCTTGAGCTGTCTTGAGCTTTTTGTCTGTAAAAAGTTCCGGAGATGCGGCCGGCATCCCGGAACCTCTGAAATTTTCCGTCATGAAAGCCCCGGGAAACACCGCTCCCGGGGACAGTCCTTAATTTACTGCTGCGGCGCCTGCCGGGAGCTCTCCCTGCTCCTTCTTCTCCTGGATGATCTTCGCGCACTCAATCGAGTTGATGGCGTGGACGAGGGCGCGCGCGGAGGACTCGATGATGTCGGTGGCAAGTCCCATGCCGTGGAACTTGCGGCCCTCGTAGTCGACGATGATGTCAACCTCGCCGAGCGCGTCCTTGCCCTGCCCGCCGGCCTTGATCTCGAAGGAGTAGATCTTCGCGTCAACGCCGGTGATTCTGAGTATGCACTGGTAAACCGCGTCGACAGGGCCGTTTCCGGTCGCAGCCTCGCAGATCTTCTTCCCGCCTACGTCCATCCTGACGCTAGCGGTGGCGAGCACGGAGCCGCCGGAGAGGACGGAGAGGTAGTCAAGCTTGTAGTAGTCCTCGTTCTTCTCGAGCTCGGAGAAGAAGAGGAGCGCCTCGAGGTCGTAGTCGAAGACCTGGCCCTTCTTGTCGGCGAGCTTGAGGAACCTTGCGTAGAGCTTGTCGAGATCGTAGCTGCCGTCCTTGTAGCCCATGCTCTCCATGCGGCTCTTGATGACGTGGCGTCCGGAGCGCGAGGTCATGTGGAGGGTGCTCTGGTTGAGGCCGATGCTCTCCGGGGTGATGATCTCGTAAGTCTGGGAGTTCTTGAGGAAGCCGTCCTGGTGGATTCCGGAGCTGTGCGAGAAGGCGTTCTGTCCGACAATCGCCTTGTTCTGCGCTACGGGCACGTTGCAGATCTTGCTTACGAGCTGGCTGGTGCGGTAAATCTTCCTGGTGTTGATGCCGGTCTCGGTGTGGAGGAAGTCGCTCCTCGTCTTCATGACCATCACAACCTCCTCGAGGGAGCAGTTTCCTGCGCGCTCGCCGAGGCCGTTCATGGCGCACTCGATCTGCCTTGCGCCGTTCTCGACGGCGACGATGGAGTTCGCGGTTGCCATGCCGAGGTCATTGTGGCAGTGGACAGAGAGGACGCACTTGTCGATATTGGGAACTCTCTCGATGATGCCCCTGATCTTGGCGCCGAACTCGTTCGGGAGGTTGTAGCCGACGGTGTCCGGGATGTTGATGGTGGTCGCGCCTGCGGCGATGGCCTTCTCGATGATGACGCAGAGGTTGTCAACCGAGGTGCGTCCTGCATCCTCGCAGGAGAACTCGACGTTGTCGGTGTAGTTCTTCGCGAGCTTTATCGAATGGACCGCCATCTCGCAGACCTCGTCGAAGGTCTTGTGGAGCTTGGTCTGGAGGTGGATGTCAGATGTCGCGATGAAGGTGTGGATGCGGAAGTTCTCGGCAGGCTTGAGGGCCTCGGCGCAGGCGATGATGTCCTTGTCGACGGCGCGCGCGAGTCCGCACACGCAGCTGTTCTTCACGGTCTTCGCGATGGTGTTCACCGCGCTGAAGTCGCCCGGGGAGGAAATGGGGAAGCCCACCTCCATGACATCGACGCCGAGCTCCTCGAGGGCGAGCGCGATCTTGAGCTTCTCTTCAGGATTGAGACTGGCGCTGAGCGCCTGCTCGCCGTCGCGGAGCGTGGTATCGAATATTATTACGCGGTCAGACATTTTTCTATATCCTCTGTACATCCTTTAAGTTTCTGCGTACTTCAGCTTCGGGCGCGGGCTCCGCAGAAATAAAAAAACCCGCGCATCGCACGGGTTCAATTGTTCTCTTGTCAAAAGGCAGCAAAAACTACAGACCCGGCGCGATAAAGCCCAGGCCTAGCAGGAGAACATTCTTGGAAACAACAGCTGACATCATTTCTGCCACCTTAAAAATCTCGCTATATTTTTGTAGTTTTTTGCTCACTTGTCAAGCACCGGAAGCGAGATCTTTTGAATCTTTGCCGCAGGCCTCCGGAGAGTGCCGGAAGAGCGTGACGGAGGAGCCCCGCAGGCCGGGAGCGGGAGCTGCCGCGGTCTGCCTTACCCGGTTTTATCCATAATCTCCCTGAGCCAGGGGCTCCTCTTCAGATCATCCCTGCCGAGGATCCTCATCCTGAGCGAAAGACAGATGATAAAGCAGATCCCCGCCGCGATGCCTGCCGCAATAAGCGCGTCAGTCCGGAAGCTTCCGGATTCAGTCAGGCAGCCCATCCCGCCGCAGCTCCCGTAATCAAAGAAGAGGAAGGCGGTGAGCATCACTGCTGCCGCAATTGCGCAGGCGGCTGTGACCTTCAGGAATGAGACGGGACAGGTGCCCCGGATCTCGCCCGTCACTCCGTTCACCGCCTCGACATAGATCCCGCCGTGGTAGCGGCAGATGACGAAGTACGCGGGGATCTGCACAAGGCGCCAGGCCGTATCGCCGAAGCTTACGGAGAAGGATCTGAAATCGATGTGGCTCCATTTGCCGCTGAGCTCGATGATCGTGCGCCTCTTTATCTCCGGGAGCATGCAGTCATGCGCCTTCGCCTCTGCGTCCCTTGCGGGGACTGTGGGAATGAAGGAATAGTTCCCTGCAAAATACTCCGGCTGCCAGGCGCTGAACGAGTCCTGCGGAGTCGAGCGGAAAAGGAAATCCGAGAAGCCCGCATCAATATCCCGGTCTGCAGGCACGCCGAAGCCGTCAAGATCAGCGCTTGACGTCCCTTCGATCGGATACCAGTCGACCACCGTCCTGGTGACGGTCTGCCCCTGTGCGTTCCTCTCCCTTACCGTCCTGTTCCTGCCGCCGCGCCCGGAGTACTTTGCCGAGACACGAGCCCTGAACACCCAAAACGGTATGTACTGCGGTGATATGAACTTGACCTCAAGGTATTTTGAGGTGAGATCAGGCGCGAACGGATGCCGGGCGCACCACTCCTTCACAAGCTGCCTCACCCTGTCTCCCCTGATCCTGATGCGCGCCGTGCCGTCCGGCCTCGCGAACGAGAGCTGCCTCCTGTCAAGGACGATTCCTGCCCCGCAGTAAGGGCACACGAGAGAGACTGTCCTCATGTCTGTCTTTGCCTCAGCCCCGCAGCCCGGGCACCTGACGGACTTCTCATCAAGATCCCGGAGTCGCCTGAATTCAGGGAGCGCCGCATAGCGGTGGCAGCCTGACGGAGCGGCTTTCTGAACGCTAACTGACGTGCCGCAGTTGCGGCACCTGAGGCAGTCCGACGCGCCGTCCCATTCCATTGTCCCGCCGCAGTCACGGCAGCTGTAAAATTTCATAAAATCCCCCTCAGGATCAGGCATCTGTGGAATGAATACCCCTGCCATTCCCCCATACCGCGCCGCATGGCGGCTGCTACTTTGTTTTCTCCATTATCTGCCTGAGCCACGGGCTCTCCTTCAGGTCGTCCCTGCCGAGAACCCTGCCCCGGAGCCAGAACCAGGTACGGGCATATAACATGAGCGCGCCGGCCAGAAGGAAAGCGGCCAGCGAGCCGATTGATCCCCAGCTTGGCCGGCAGCCGCCTTCCGTACAGGTAACGACCATATCCGGCTCGATGAACGCGCAGAGCGCGAAGAGTGCTGCTGTCACGATGATGAAGGCCATGTTGACCTTCAGGATGGATACAGGGTAGGTGCCTGAGATCTCTCCGGTCACTGCGTTCACCGCAGCGACATATATTCCGCCGTTGTAGCGGCAGATGACGAAATACCCCGGGATCTGAACAAGGCGCCAGGCCTTGCTGCTGAACTCGGCATTGAAGGAGCTGAACTCCGCGCGATCGCAGTTAAGCTCTGACCGGATGCGCTTCCCGATCTCATCCTTCATTTCATCCTTCGCCTGCATCTCGGCGTCAGCGAAAGGCACAGCCGGGACGAAGGACCAGCTGCCGGCGAAATACTCCGGCTTCCATCCGGAAAAGGCGTCATCAGGCGTGGATCTGAAGAGGAAATCCGCATAGTCCTTCTTTATGCCGGCGGCAGCGGGCACGCCGAAGTTCCTGAGATCATCGCTCCTCTCTCCGTGGATTGGATGCCAGGTGGCGGCGGTCCTGCCGGCCCCCGGGCCTTTCCTGTACCTGCAGCCGCGGCCTGAGTACTTACAGCGGGAACGGGCCTCGAACACCCAGAACGGGATGTACTGCGGCGAGATGAACTTTACCTCCATGTACTTTGACGTGAGATCAGGCGCGAACCGCTGCTTTCCGCTCCACTCCCTTACAAGGCTCTTCACCCTCTCAGGGGATACCATGCAGCGCGCCACCGCGTCAGGCCTTGCGAACGCGAGCTGCCTCTCGTCGAAGACGAGGCTTGTCCCGCAGTACGGACAGCTCATGGAGACGGTACAGCTGTCAGTCCTTGTCTCCGCTCCGCAGCAGGGGCAGCGTACCGCCCTGTCCGGAAAATCCTCAAGTCCAGGGAATGCCGGGGGAGCCTCATAGCCGTGGAAGCCGGCTGGCGGCCCGGACGGGACGCTGACTGCTTTCCCGCAGTTTCCGCACCTGAGGCCGCCCGCGGCACCGTCCCATTCCATTGAGCCGCCGCAGTCAGGACAGGTATAGTGCTTCATGAGGGTTCCTCCGGTTTGAAAGTCCCTGATTGCGGACAGCATGACTGGATGTCTGGAACACGGTGGCTGCCGGGAGCGGCGCCATGACAGCCGGAAACAGGATGCGGCACGTCATTTCCCTTCCTGTACGGCAGTGCCTGTGCTCCCCGGCAGAAGGCGCGTGCCGACTGATTTCCAGACTATCTCACTGAGCCAGGGGCTTCTCTTCAGACTGCCCTCTCGACGAGCCCCGAGCCAGAGCACAAAGCCTAGGCAGGCATATATGAGGAGCGCGGTTATGCCGGTAATTTCTCCCATGAGCAAGACAGTGTCCCAGTCAGTCCGGCAGGTCCCGTCCGTGCAGACAGTGAGCACATCATCCGTCATATACCCGGAGATCAGCAGCAATGCGTATACAAATGCTGTCACGATGATAAAGGCAATGGTGACCTTGATATTGGAAAAAGGGTAGCCACCGTAGACCTCGCCGGTCACGCCGTTCATCACATCGACATATATGCGGCCGTGGTAGCGGCAGATTACGAAATAACCCGGGATCTGAACGAGGCGCCAGGCCGTGTCCCTGAACCGGTCATCAAAGGAGCTGAACTCCGCGCAGTCGTACTTCTGTTCTGACTTTATGCGGTTCTCAACCTCTTTCTTCATGCAGTCCTTCGCCTGCTTCTCGGCATCCGCGAAAGACACCGTCGGAATGGATGACCAGCTGCCGGCGAAATACTCCGGCTTCCATCCGAAAAGGCGCCGTCAGGCGTTGATCTGAAGAGAAAATCCGAATAGTCCTTATCAACGACCGCATCAGCCGTCACGCCGAAGTTCCTGAGATCATCGATCCTCTGGCCCTGAATGGGCTCCCATTCGGTGTGGGTTCTGCAACCATGCCCGTCACAGCAACTTTTGATCAAGCCGCCGCGGCCGGAGTACATACAGAAGGAACGGGCCATGAACACCCAGAAGGGGACATACTGAGGCGAGACGAACATGACCTCTATGCGCTGAGCCATTTGACCGGGCGCTAACGGGCACGTTCCTAACCACTTCCCTAGAAGGCCTTCCACCCTGTCAGATGGTATCGTGCGGCGCGCCACCGCGTCGGGCCTCGCGAACGCGAGCTGCCTCTCGTCGGACACCAGGCTGGCGCCGCAGCACGGGCAGATCATGGAGACAGTCTTGACGTCAGGCTTAATCACGGCACCGCAGATAGGGCACCGGATCTCCCGGCCGGCCCAGTCCCGGATGTCCCTGAACACCGGGGGCGCCGCGTAGGGGTGATAGCCCGACGGTTCGTCATTCCCGACTCCGGCTTTTGTCCCGCAATTCAGGCACTTGAGACCGCCGGACTCTGCGTCCCATTCCATGCGCCCGCCGCAGGCATGGCAGCTGTACTCTTTCACAGAAATTCTCCTTGAGTCCTGACGGCAGGATCGGCATCACGCGGAACCATGCGCAGCATCAATCTGCCGCGCCGGTTCATAATTCCGTGATGCGCTATTTGATCTTCTCCATGATTTCCTTAAGCCAAGGATCCTTCTGCAGCTCGTCCCTGCCGATGATCTTGCCCTTCAGCCAGAGATGGATGCAGACATAGACGATGAGCGCTATGACCCCGAAGATGGCGGCCGACGTGCCGAAGACTCCCCAGCTGAAGCGGCAGCTCTCATTGGTGCAGACGCTGACGCTCTCCGGAACGAAGAACGCGAAGGCGGCGAACGATGCGGCGGCCGCAAGAATGAAGGCGATTGCGACCTTGAGGAAGGAGACCGGGTAGGTGCCGTGGATCTCACCGGTAACGCCGTTCACCACGTCAACATAGATCCCGCCGTGGTAGCGGCAGATTACGAAATACCCCGGGATCTGATCGAGGAGCCACGCCATGTCGCTGTACTCAACGTCAAATGAGCTGAACTCTACATGATCATACTGGTTTCTGAGTTCTGACTCAGTACGGCTTTCGAGCTCGCTCTTCATGTCATCCTTTGCCTGCTCCTCGGCATCCTCCACGGGAACGGTCGGGATGAAGGAGTAGCTTCCGGCGAAGTACTCCGGCTTCCACTCGGCAAAGGCGTCATCAGGCGTTGAGTCAAACAGAAAGTCTGCGTACTCCTTATTGATGTTCTCATCGGCCGAGACCCCGAAGTTCTCGAGATCATCGCTTACGGTGCCGTGGATCGGATACCAGTCGGTGACGGTCCTCGTCACGGTTGTCCCGTCGGAATTCTTCGTCGTCACCGTCCTGTCCCTGCCGCCGCGGCCGGAGTACTCGCCCCGGACATGGGCCCTGAACACCCAGAACGGGATGTACTGCGGAGAGACGAACTTAACCTCAAGGTACTTTGACGCGAGGTCCGGCGCGAACATGTGCCTGCCGCACCAGTCCCTGACAAGCTGCCTCACCTTCTCGCCGGAGATCATGACAGGCGCGACGCCGTCCGGCTTCGCGAAGGAGAGCTGCCTGTCGTCGAAGACGAGGCTCGCACCGCAGTACGGACAGCCCATGGAGACCGTCTTGGCGTCAGCCTTGATCTCGGCCCCGCAGCCGGGGCACTGTATGACCTGCTCGGGAAAGTCCTGGAGGCTCGTGAATTCCGGCAGCGTCTCGTAGGGGTGATAGCCGAGCGCCTCGGTGTCCTCGACCTTGACCGTCGTGCCGCAGTTGCTGCACTTGAGCCCTCCTGACGCGCCGTCCCACTCCATGGATCCGCCGCAGGCATGGCAGCTGTAAAGTTTCATGAAAATTCTCCTGAATGATCCTGGCGGAGGGCTCCTCGGCCTGATGCATCTGCCACGGGGCGGATGCAGGCACCCTGCCGGATTTTCGTCCGATTATACACGGCAGGATACCCGCAGGGTACTCCACTCAGGTGCTGAGTCAGGGGAGCTTTCTCTCCCCCGGAACGGGATGCGCGCTGCTCCTTGTCCTTATCTCCAGCCAGGACTTTCTCCAGCGCAGGAGAACAAGGAGCCCCAGGACTGAGGCGTAGCAGATGAACCCGCCGTACTCCGAAAGTATTCCCATGAAGTTCTCGGCGCGGAAGGCAAAGTCACGCCACAGCCGGTACTGCCAGACAAGAGGGAAGGCGTTCGAGGCGACATAGGCGCCCTCGTTGAGGAAGCCAGTGGCGAGAGTCGAGCCGCCGGTGATGAACCCGGGCGGAACGATGAGGCTCATGAACGCAGCGCCCATGCCGGGCTCCGCGCACTTCCAGGCGAGGGTGAAGCCGAAGAGACCGATGCACATCCCGGTCATGAAGATGCTCGGGACAAAGAGGAGGAAATTCCCGTCAAAGCGCAGCTGCCCGAAGGTCGCAAGGAGGCAGATGTCCACGCTGATTGCCGTGGTGTAGAAGAAGGCGTAGGGAATCAGCCTTGCCATCATGCACAAAGGCCCCTGCAGCACCGCCCGTCTGAACTGACCGGTGACGCGCAGTCTTCCCGGTATCATGAGGACGGTGAGCCCGAGGTAAATCGAGCTGAAGAAGAAGATGAAAGCTATCACCATGTTGTTGGTTGCCGAGAACACCGGATCGCCTAGCCTCCTCACCACCGTGCGTACAGGCGAGAGTATTGATCCTGCGCTCTCCGCGCCGGTGCGGCCCATGGCCATCACGCGCGGGGCGCTCTCGCCGGCTCCGGTCTCCGAGGAGATGCTGTTGAGCGTCTCGATGACCTCCGCGTTCTGCGCCTCGTTCGTGTAGTCCGCGAAATAGCCGAGGTTCACCTGGCGGCGCGATGACCTGATGTTGCGCTCGGTGTCATGCGGTATGTAGAGCACGCCGAGGTTGCGGTCGCCCATCACGAGAGCGACCGGATCGACGGGGTTCCTGAATATGTCCGTCACCTGGATATATGACGAGGTGTTCAGGAGCTCGATGAAGTGCTGCGACCAGGAGGAGCTGTCGAGATCGACCACCGCGACGCGCCCCTTGAACACCACCTGGTGCGAGAGCGCGACGGAGAAGACGAGGCAGGTGATGAGCGCGATCATCAGTGAGAGCCTGTGATAGGGCATGAAGCGCCCCGAGCGCATGGCGTCGATTTCCTCGAGCGCCGCGTGGATCATCCGGTTAATCGCTTTCATCTGCGATCTCCACGGTCATGCCGGTCCTGAGCTCCTCAGGCGCGTCAGTGACGTCAACACGGAGCCTGAATGAGGTGAGATCAGCCTGCCCCTGCTCGCGCGTCATGCGGAGGTCAGCGAATGCAGGCGCCGCGTTTACAGAGCGCGCGATGCCCTTCACCTCACGACCGAGCGCCGGGGCCATGCCGGTCACTGCGCTGCCCTTCCTGTAGCGGGCGACTGTGCGCTCCGAAAGGTAGACGTCATAGTAGCGGCGGTCGGTCTCGAGGTTGAGCGCAGCGGCTGACGCGGGGATGATCTCGCCCTCCTCGAAGTAGGTGTCAAGCACTGTTCCATCGCATGGCGCGTAGAGCTTCGTCCTTGAGAGATTGAGGAGCTGCTGCTCTAGCCTTGCCTGCACGGCATTCCGAGAGGTCTCGAGCGCATGAAGGGCCTGCTCCATGCTGTCGCAGTCAGTGCGCATCTGGGTGATGGCGCTCAGCGTCATGCCATCGGCGCTTCCGGTGTCATGGAGCCTCCTCATCTCTCGGGGAGTCGCTCCTACAGTCAGCTCCTCCAGGCTCTTAAGCGCCGCGGTGTGAGCAGCCTCGGCCTGGGCGCTTACGGCGCGGGCCTTGTCATAGGCGCTCCTTGAGGCCGCGGATACCTCCACAAGGGATGAGTAGCGCCTGTACTCGGCCTTTGCCTGGGAGAGCTCCTCGCTGCTGCCGCGGAGCCTTGACTCGAGAGACTCTATCTGGCGCCACTGTGATATCTCAGTGGTGCGCACTTTGTCCCGGGCATTTTTGAGATCGAGCTCCTGCTTCTTAATCTCTGCGTCAAGCTGCGCGGCTGACGCCCTGAGGTCAGCAACCGTATTCTGAAGGTCGCGGTCATCGATGACCATCAGAAGCTGCCCTTTCTTCACCCTGTCCCCCTCGGAAACCTTCTTCGAGATGAGCTTTCCGCCCACGCCCTCAAAGGCGCAGGCGACCTCATCTGCTGTCAGGACGCCTCCCTTGAAGCGCCTCGCCTCGGTGACCGCATCGGCACGGCGGCCGAGCATGATGAGAACTACTGCAATGCAGAGAACAGTGACAAAGAACATGGCAGTACGGAAAGCAGGACGCTTCCTGAGGTACTGGAAAATCTGCTGGCTCACAGGGAATCCTTGGGGAACCAAAGCGGCACGGGAGGATGGCTTGCCCGGATCCGGGACTTAGTGAATTGAAATGAATGCCATCAGGCGCTTTGATTGGGTTGCGGCCGGGCGAGCGCCCCGCCTATGCACGCTATGATACAGAATTCCGGCATCAATTGTAAGGGCTTTTGAGGCCTGTTAATGCCAAGCCCCGGGGATCTGGCCTCAGCCCGGCTTATGGCCGGATTCTGATAAAAATATCATTTGCATGATCTGTTATGACTGATAAGCAGCCAATAAAATTTGCCTGGCTGCCAGCTGCCGGATATCATTGTCTGCAGAGAAGAAAAGCACGGGCGGCTCAGGCTTAAAGAGCGCGTGCGGATTAAACAAGAGAGACTGCGGAAATAAAGATACAGAAGGCAGGGCAGATCATGCAGGACGAAAAGAAAATCAGAAGCATAATTCAGACAAAGATCGAGAACCAGCACATCAATACGATGGACGACCTGCTGTTCAAGTTTGTATTCGGAAAGGAGGAGCGCAAGCACTTCACAGTAGATTTCCTGAACTCAGTGCTCAGCGAGTCGCTCGGGCACAGGATCAACGACATCGAGTTCAGGCCGACGGAGCAGATCCCCTATAACAAGGCGGACAAGGCACCGCGCTTTGATGTCGCGTGCAGGCTCGATACCGGAGAGCTCATTGATGTCGAGGCGCAGGTTGCCAGCCGGCACAACATGGATAAGCGCACGCTTGCCTACTGGACATATATGTATTCCACAGGCCTGCATGCCGGAGAGGACTATCTGGAAGCTAGCCCTGCCATCACGATCAACATCCTCGCTTTCAGCATTCGCAAGAAAGCAATCGTGCATTCGTCCTGCAGTATCAGATGGGACGACGATCCTTACGAGAGTTTCGGCAAAAATCTCAGATTCCACTTTCTTGAGCTCCGGAAATTCCTGAAGGCAGCGAGAAACAAGCCTGCCAGCGAAATGACGAGGATTGAGCGCTGGATGGGTTTTTTCGCTTTCCGCCGGAAGAAACGGAAACAGGAGCTCGCAATGTGCGATGATGTAATAAGCAAGGCATATGACGCATGCGATGAATTTTTCAGCAGCAGGGAGGAGCGCATGAACTACATTAATAACGAGATAGCCCGTATGGATTACCGCTCAGATATAAAGGATGCTGAGGATCGCGGAGAAGAGCGCGGCATGGAACGCGGGATAAAAATCGGCGAGGATCGCGGTGAGGAGCGTTTCGCTAAACTCATACAGATCCTGACCTCACAGAACAGGAATGATGATATTTCCAGAATCATTACTGACAAAGCATACCGTCAGGAATTGTTCGGTGCATTCAATATCTGAACGATCAACGAGGCAGCAAAAAACGGACGAAGCGCCGCTCTGTAAATAAGCGCGGCGCTTCTTTATCCGTCGGCTTGCGCTCTGCTTTCAGAATAACAGGCGCCGGATCACCACGATCAGGATCATTACATCAGGCGTTCTGCCGCAGGCATGTCCGGATGGAGTGTGTTTACTATTCAGAGACTCGTGCAGACAGTCCCCCGGTCCGGTATTTAAGGCATTGTTTCTGCATGGCTCTCCTCAGTCAGGACATGCAGGAGACGGATATAATCGGTACGTATGCCGCATGAACAGTCTGCCCGGACATCTCCGGGCAAAGGAGAGAATAATGAACACATGTCTCTGCTACAGCAGATGCACGACCTGCAAGAAGGCCATCAAATGGCTTGATGATCACCATGTTGAATACCAGGTCAGGCCTATTGCCGATCAGAAACCGAGCGCAGATGAGCTCAAAGCCTGGAGCAGCCTCAGCGGCAAGGATCTGAGGAAGTTCTTCAACACGAGCGGAAAGCTCTACCGTGAAATGGGCCTCTCGAAAAAGGTAGGCACCATGACTCCTGACGAGATGCTCTCAATTCTCTCAACGGACGGAATGCTCGTGAAGAGGCCTATCTTCGTTACAGACAGTACTGTGCTGGTCGGGTTCAAGGAGGCAGAATGGCAGGCTGCACTGCTCCCTGAAAACAAGCAGTAAAAACACCTGGAGCTGCAAAATCCATGTTAGTTTTTTTCATGGACTTTCGTAGTTTCAGAAGGCTGTTTTGATTAAAATCATTTGCAAAAACAGCACACTGTATTAAAAGCACCATTCAGAAAGTCAGCGAAAATCATGAAAAATTGTCCACTGCTAATGGACAATTTTACGGATAACGCAGAATCGTCCGCCGCTGCGGACACTCATTCAGCGGATTCTGCCTGAGGCAGAGCGCAGGCCCACCACATCAACACGGGTGTACTCAGTCATCTGTCCTGAAGAAGATCCTGCCGTGATCCCTGATGTTGGCCTTCTTCCTTATTGAGGAAAGAACATAGGCCGCTGCGGAAAACGTTATGCTAAGAACAAGGCCGAAGGCGCCCGCGCTCCCGACCGACACATCCAGTACCTTGCAGAGGAACACGGCGAGGAGCATGCAGAGCACGAACGGGATTATCACCGCCTTCATGACCGAGAGCGGATAGTCTCCTATTGCCCTGCCGTTCTCGCCGTTCACCACCACCGAATAGAGCTTTCCGGCGTAGCGGTAGATGATCCGGTAGCAGGGGATCAGGATCTGGCTGTAGGAGGCATCTGAGATCTTGATGCTGAACGAGGTGATCCTGACCGAGGTGTAGCCGTGGCTCATTATCATGGCCTTCGCGTGGATCTCCGCCATTTCCCTCATCCGCGCCTCAGCCTGCTTCATTCCGGTCTCGATGCCGATGTTGCCCAGATCCACAATGCGCCCCGCGAGGTATTCCGGCCGGTAGTCGCAGACTTTTCCGTAGGAGACTGCCGAGATGGCGTCGGATGCTGCCCTGCTCAGCTTCGAAGAGGCGCAGATCCTGACATCGCTTGCGGTGAATCTGTTCCGTCCCGAGCACTGGTGCTCGCTCTTCTGCTCGCGCCTGTGCTTTCTCGCGAGATAGGAACTGGTGCCGGAGAGCCCGGCAGCCCGCTCTGAGAACGTAGATCCGACGCCCTCGAAGGAATATGCGATATTGGCGGAGAACACCCAGAACGGGACATAGCAGTTCCTGATGAACTTCTTCTCGATGAGCTTCGGGAACACAGTAGGCGCGAAGAAATGGGTCCTGCTCCATTTCTCGACCGATTTCAGTGCCTGCCTGAGTGAGATTGCCTCGGGGACGACGCCGTTCGGCCGGAGATAGAAGTCCTGCTTCTCGTCAAAGACCAGCGCTGTTCCGCAGTAGGGGCAGAGCATCGAGACCGTCTCCTCCCTGGGCCTGATGTCGGCGTGGCATGAAGGGCAGATGGCCGGGCTGTCAGAGAACTCCGAGAGCTTCCCTATCTCGGGAGGGACAGTCCCCCATTCAAAAGGGACGGGCGGCTCCGGCACGTCGCGCATGACAGAAACGCCGTTTCCGCAGTTCGGGCAGGAGAGGCACTGCCTCTCCGGATCCCATTCCATATACCCGCCGCAGCTGCTGCACTCAAAGCTTTTCATGATGAATCTTCCAGGACTGTAAAAAGCGGCCCCGGACTGAGAGACCGGGGACAAAATGCCGGCAGAGCAATGCCGGACAGGGAAATTATCGGGGATCAGGGACCTGCATGCAACCTTTGGATGCCGTGACGGGAGGCGCGTATTCCTGACCTTGAATCTGTTGTTTTGTGTCACTTCATATCCCGTACATTATAATGCGAAGAGAAGGGAGAGCATCCTAATCAGCATCTGCCTCTCCGGGAGGATCCGCAACATGACAATTGAACTGCTTGCTGAATACAGGCTTGTCGCCGGCCCCGCAATCGGCGCACTCATAGGCTACATCACGAACGACATCGCAGTGCGCATGCTCTTCAGGCCGCACAGGGCGTGGTACATAAAGGGCTTCCACATCCCTTTCACGCCGGGCATCATCCCGAAGGAGCGAGGCAGGATTGCCAGGGAGGTCGGAAAGGCTGTCAGCGAGAACCTCATCAGCGGTGAGGTCCTCGGGAAGAACCTGCTCTCCGATGAGATGATCGGGAAGCTCCGCTCCGCCATTGAGAAATACCTCGACCGGCAGCGCCATAATGACGAGACGCTCGGGGAATTCCTCGGTCACTATTTCAGCGGGGAGGAGATTGCCGCTGCCTCCGGCAGCATCCGCAACGGCTTCACCTCTCTTGCCTCGGAGAAGCTCAGGGATCCCGAAATGGGGGATCGCATCGCCGGCATTGCCGCGGATCAGATCATCGTGAAGCTCCGCGACAAGGGAGAGCTCCTCAAGGCCATCAGCGGCCGCCTGACCGAGGCGGTCGGCGGCCTCATCGGCAGGGCGATCAACAGCGTTCTCGGCGGAAAGGCCGGCGAGATCACGGACAGCATCATCGAATCGCTCCGTGATCCGCTGAGGGAGCTGCTCTCGGAGAATATCCGGGAAATCATGGAGAAGAATGCCGCAGATATCGTGGGCGGCATGGCAGAGAGCGAGTCAGAGAAGCTCATGGGGAAGCAGGTAAGCGCGCTCCTCGCCGGAAAGGAGGAGCTGCTGCAGAAGGTGACGGAGAGCCTCATCGGGGCGTACCGCCACCTTGTGACGGAGAAGCTTCCGGCGATGCTTCAGGCCTTCAACCTGAGCAGGGTCATCGAGAACCGCATCAACGAGATGGATATTGACGAGGCGGAGCAGGTCCTCCTCGGAGTCATGAAGAAGGAGCTCAGTGCCGTGGTCTGGTTCGGCGCGGGGCTCGGCTTCATCATGGGATTCATCAACGCGCTGTTCTAGGGAGAAGTGCCAGTTCCCGGATGCACTAAGGCCGGCTCAAAGTGAGCCGGCCTTTCTGCTCTGACCTTCCGGATCTTAATCCTGAATCATGCTCAGACGAGCTTCGCTCCGCAGTTGGGGCAGAATTTGGAGCCGCTCACCTTCGCGCCGCAGTTCGGGCAGAAATTGGGGCCGCTGCCGCCCTGGGGCCCGGAGGACTGCGCGCCGCCCTGGGCGCCGGCAGCCCCCGCAGGCTGCACTCCGGTCCCGGGGGCAGCGTTCTGCCGCTGCGAGGCACCGGCCGCGCCGGCAGTCCCTGCAGCGCCGCCGTACATACCGCCGAAGCCCATGCCCATCCCGGCGCCCATGTTCATGCCCATCATGGCGGCAGCCGTCATGCCGGCAGGGGAACCGGGATTCGAGAAGCCGTCAGCGACGGCGATGCCCTGGTACCTGCCGAGATCGCCGACCATGGCCTGCCCTGCGGCCTTCTCCTGCATCCTCCTGACCTCATCAGGATAGGAGAAGCTGGCAATATTGAACTCGACGATATTGAGGCCGATCTTCATCATCTGCTCGTTCATGGCCTTGCCGACCATCGCGCCGAGCTCGGAGACATGGCCCTGCAGATCAAGCACGTTCTGGCCGCTCTTTGACACAGCCTCGATGAGGAGCGGTGCAAGGCTCATGCGCATACGCTCCCTCACATCCTCCACGGAGAACTGCTCCGAGACTCCCGCGATGTTCTCGATGAGGAGCGGATAGTCGCCGGGCCTGACCACGAAGTTGCCGAACGCCCTTACCGGAAGGCCGCCGGGGAGCCCCGGGCAGGAGAGCATTATAGGGGTCTGGGTGCCCCATCTCTCGCTCTGCTGCTTGGTGTTGACAAAGAGGACCTCGGCTCTCATCGCGGAGTCAAAGCCGTACATGAAGCCCTTCAGGGTCGAGAGGAACGGGATAATCTCGGAGTCAATGTCGTACTTGCCGTCCTTGGTGAACACGCCCTCGATCTGGCCGTTGAAAAGGAACACTGCGTCCTGTCCCGGACGGATGATGAGCTTTGATCCCTTCTTGATTTCCTGATGAGGCCATCTCCAGAAAATCAGCTTCGGATCAATCTGATCCCATTCGACTACGTCGGGCAGCTGCGGCTTGATGAATGATGAAAAGAATCCCATTTGATTTCTCCACGGATTGAAGGCGCTGAAAAAGGGCGGATTGCTGAACGTCCCCTTTTAAATAATATGCACCATTATCCGACAATTCAATTGATGCTGAATGAAAAAACGTCACATCCCGGGAAAATGGCAGAAGGAGGCAAGATCGTCCGGAAGGGCAGAAGAGAGCCTGATGCAAAGGTCCGTTAGCGGAAAAGGAACCGGGCTCGTGAAAAGGCGGGGAAATAGCCCCCTGCGGGGCAAAAAGATGAAGACAATCGCCAAAAAGCAACCGGCACGGGGCATCATGCTCCTGAATCCCGTCCTGGGAATCGCGGCGGCGTCGGTGCCGCCCGGTCAGTCAATGACCAATAATACCGGCGCCGTAATTCTAAGGGAAACCACGCTGAATGCAATGCGCAGAAAATATACGCATTTCCGGGAAAAGGGGCCCCGAGGGAAATACCCCCTTCTGAATCAACTGCTTATGAGAAGATCCCCCGCGGGCTCCCACACAATAATCATGAAAGCCCCAAATGATTTTGAGCATATATCGCACATGTCAGATGGCAGATTTCCTACAGATAAGGAAACCCGCCGCGAGAGGTTAAGGCATGGTGATGCTCTCGTCCTGCCTCCGGAGCCTCCCTCCGCACACCAGGCCTCCGATATGGGCGGAGAGCACCTGGTCGATGTGGGCGCCGGTTCTCGAGAACCCGAGAGCCTTCGCGGCGCTCTTCCTGAGATCCTGCTCAGGAAGCGACACTGACTGCGAGACGACAAAGAGGATGGCATCGTCGATTTGCCCTGAGGGGATATCATCAATGCCCTGCCCCGGCGCGCGGCGGAAGTCGGGAGCTGCCGGAGCGCTCCCTGTGTCACCGCTCCCTTCATGAAGCGCGGCGGCAGGAGCCTCCTGAGACGGGTCTGTCTCCTGAGATGCCGGCAGTGGCTCAGTCTTCCCGGCGGGCTCCTCAGGCATACCGCCCGCTCTCTCAGCCTCCCTGAGCGCCTCCCTGATCCGCGAGAGCTCCTTCTCCCTGTTTACGAACCAGTCAACTGACCAGACACGGATGAGCCGCCAGCCGAGGCCGCGGAGGACCGAGGGCTGGACAATTTCCCTGTCGCGCTCGGTCTTCGTGCGGTAGTAGCCCTCGCCGTCGCAGAGGATGCCGAGGATATAGCGGTCGCGGTCCTTCGGATCTGACACCGCGATGTCCACCCTGAAATTGCTGCGGCCGACCGAGGTGTCCACAGCGTAGCCCATGCGGCGGATCTCGTCCGCCACTGCAGCGGCAATGCCGTTATCAGCATGAATCCCGAGCTGGCTGCCGGAGAGCGCAATCTGCCCGCTCCGCGCGAACTCAAGGAACCTCCTGAGGCCCTCGACCCCGCGGGAGCTGCTCCTCGTGAGGTCTATCTGCTCGGGCCTCAGGATGGCGAACACCACCATCTCCTTTCTCGCGCGGCTCACCGCAACGTTGAGGCGCCTCTCGCCGCCCTTCCCGTTGAGGGGCCCGAAGTTCATCGACACCCTTCCCCGGCTGTCAGGGCCGTAGCCTACGGAGAAGAGGATGACATCGCGCTCGTCGCCCTGCACGTTCTCGAGGTTCTTGACGAAGAGCCCCTCGTTCTCCTGCGATGCCATCGCCTCAAGCTCCGGATCGCCCGCGATGCGCTCCGTGAGCACGTCGTCAATGAGGTTCTGCTGCGCCTTGCTGAAGGCGATGATGCCGATGGAGTCCTTCCTGAGGACCGGATCGCGCCAGCGGCGGATGACCTCGTCCGCAATGGCGTCAGCCTCGGCCCGGTTGCTCCTTGTCCGCCCGAAATCGTAGGTTCCCTCGACCGGCACGTAGCGCACCATCGAGACACGGTCCCTCACCGAGGGGAAAGTGTAAAGGCTCCCTCCGTAGTACTCGAGGTTCGAGAAGGCAATGAGGCTCTCGCTCCTCGAGCGGTAATGCCACTGCAGGGGCGCCGCATCCATCGAGAGCGTGCGGCAGTCGTCGAGGATGCTCTCCATGTCGTCATAGTCAGACTCGCTCTCGTCCGTGGTGTCAGACGAGAAGAAGCTGGTGGGCGGCATCTGCTTCGGGTCCCCCGCCACGACAAGCGCCCTGCCGCGGGCAATGGTGCCGACCGCCTCGGAGGTCGGCATCTGCGACGCCTCATCGAAGATGACGAGATCGAAGGGCTCCCGCTCAAGGCTCAGGAACTGCGCCACGGAAATCGGGCTCATCAGCATGCAGGGGCAGAGCCTGCTGATGAGGTTGGGCACCTCGTCGAAGATGCGGCGGATGGTCATGCCGCGGCCCTTTGAGGCAATGTAGCGCCTGAGCTTCCCCATCTCGGACTGGGCGCTCGGCTCGCTGAGCCTCTGTGGGATCCTGGCTGCAAGACGGCAGAAGAGCTCCTTCTGCGAGAGGAGCCTGAACTCCTCCGCAAGGCTCCGGTACTTCCGGATGCTCTCCTCGAATACCGGTCCGCGGAACTCCCTGAGCTCCGGCGCCGCGTCGATCATCCCGGAGGCGAGATTGCGGTAGACGGCCCTGAGGAACCGCTCTGCTGCCTCGCGGGGAGGGACTCCGTCCGCGATGACAGCGTTAAGGACCGGCTCCATGTGAAGATCCATGAGCTCCTTCCTCGCCCTGCACCAGTAGGCCCAGTCGCGGGCCTTCCCCGTGCTGCCGAGCCAGGACTGCATCCTCGCCTCTGCGTCCTTCAGTGACGGCAGCTCAATCTCCGCAACGCCTGACATGGCATGCAGGGCCTCCTGCAGTGACTTCAGGGTATTCCTATCGTCAGCCGAAAGCTCTCCCGCGCGCACGGCGCCTTCCGGCATATCGCGCCTCATGCGGCTGTAGGAGAGGAGCGCGTCAATCTCGCCGTCGGCATTCTCCGCGGTGAGCGACATGTTGTAGATCCGGGTCTTTTTGATGAACGATTTCTTTTTGAAATACCTGAACAGGATGAAGGAATCCTTTGCTCCCTCCCACTCCTGCTTCAGCGCAAGCGGCTGCAGATCCAGAGCCTCCGGGGCCCAGGTCGCGAGGAGCTTTCTCTTCTCATCCTCGGCGCTTTCCCAGGTGCCGATGCTCACGCAGGCCTCCTCAAGATCCGAAAAAGCGGCCCTGCCCTCACGGTGAAGGAGCTCCTCATACCTTACGAGAGCATTAACCGCGCCCGGGAGCGGTCCTGATATCCTCGAGAGTCCCTCGCTGAGCTTCTGAGAGGCAGAGAGGGACTCCTCCTTCACGATGAGACCGCTCAGCGGATGGTCCGCAGGATTGCCCGAAACGCTGAAGACCGACTCAAGGCCGCTCACCTTCCCCGCAAGCGCGGTGATGTCATCCTTCGTCATCGAATCCGTGATGCACGCACGGTCAATGCCGAGCGGGCTGCCAGCTCTCAGCTCGTATCCCTCAATGCAGTCATGCACGGAGAGTCCCCGGCTTCCCCTGGCGTGCAGCGCGTCAATATACTTCTGGAGGTGCTGCCTCTCCTCAAAGAGCTCCCTTGACTTCTCCTCAAACTCTGCAGGCTCCGCCGGGTGACCGGCATCAAGCGCCTCCTGGAGCTGACCGAGCATATGGCTGCGCGTCGCCTTGTTCGAGTGGAGCTCAAGGCAGAACGCGCCTATGCCGATGCGCTCAAGCCTCTTCTGCACCACCTCAAGGGCAGCTGCCTTCTCTGCGACAAAGAGCACCCTTTTGTCATGGCAGAGCGCGTTCGCGATGATGTTCGTGATGGTCTGGCTCTTGCCGGTGCCCGGAGGCCCGTACATGATGAAGCTGCGCCCGCCGTCCGCCATGGCGACTGCACTGAGCTGCGACGAGTCGGCCTCTATCGGGACGCAGAGCTCCCCGGGCTCCTCATGCTCATCAATGCTCCTGATGTCAACTTCCTTTCCGCCGTCTCCGAGCGTGCGCCTTGCAACGAGCGCGTCAATGATCGGGTTTTTCGCGATGAGGCTGAAGTTCTCGTGGATGTCGTTCCACATCACGAACTTGCTGAACGAGAAAAGGCCGAGGAGGCAGCGGTCCCTGACCTCCCAGCGCGGGCGTCCCGCGATCTGCGCGCGGATGGTGGCGAGGATCCTGTCGATGTCATAGCCGCTCTCGTCCGCCGGGAGCTCCCCGAGCCCCTTGACGGTCACGCCGAACTGGGTCCGGAGGTACTCTAGGAGCGTGGTGTTTACGTTCATGTCCTCGTCGCGCCCGCGGAGGACAAAGGTGCCGGCGGATTTCCTTATGAGCTGCACGGGGAAGAGGAGGAGCGGGGCCTCGCGGGCCACAACGCTCTTCTCTGTCTCAAACCACCTGAGCGTGCCGAACACGATGAAGAGCGTGTTGGCGCCGTTCTCGTCCAGCGAGTTGCGGCTCTCGCGGTAGAGATGGGTGAGCTCGGGCTGCAGATCCTCCGCCTTGAGCTCCGAGTAGACGCTGCCGCGCTTCAGCCCTTCGCTGATAAGCTCATCGCTGCCGCTTTCCGGGTTCGGCTGGATGGAGAGATCCCTGCCGGCCTGCAGGATGTCCTCCACCCTTCCGGCGTTCCCGGGCATGAATGCCATCACCTTCCTGCCGGTGCGCATATTGAGGAGGTTGTTGCGCAGTGTGAGGTCAAGGAGCTTCCGCTCCCAGATCCTGCGGCGGTAGTCGCTGCCTTTCTCATCGCTGAGATCATCCTCGTCAATGGAGTAGTGGCTTTCGACTCCGTCTGTCACGGCCTCATGCCTCACGCCCTCGTTCTCCTGAGCCTCGCCCTCAAGGGGAAGCGGCAGCACTCTCTCGAGACGGCAGCGCTTCACGTCCACGATGACGGTCTCGCCGGCGTCATCGGAAAGGTACTTTTTCGTGCCGGCAACGGCGTCCTCGAACGAGTAATCGGAATCAGAGCAGATGCAGACGGCGTTCACCAGCACCAGCTCGTTGACGCCGTCGCCGCTCCTGCTGCGGAGGAACGAGGCGTCATCAGTAACAGGCTGCGCGCTGTACTTGTCAACCAGCCAGCAGCCGATGAACATATGCCCGGGGACGGTGATTATGAGCGGGTGGAGGCCGACGGACTCCAGGACCGATGCCATCAGGATGCTCGCATCGGCGCAGGTGCCGACCTTTTCCTTCAGCACATCAGGCGCCAGGCGGATGCGCTGCCCGGTGCGCTCAAAGCTCGCGGGCGGCACGGAGTAGAGGATGCCCTGCTCGCGGAGGGCGTCAAACACCGCTGCAGCCTGTGCCCTCACGCGGTTGGCGTCCCGGGTCTGGTAGCCGTCGAGGGCGGAGTCGCCGGTGAGCTTTTTGAGTATTGCACCGGCCCTCGCCTGTATGGCGGAGAGCTCCGGCGCGTTCGGAGTGACGAATGAGGCGATGAGCTCAGGATGCACGTGACAGCCGGGCCATTCGTTGAAGGCAAGAATCCTTACCGGATAGTCCTCCCTGAACACTGTCTCTGGCTTCTCACTCCCGGCGTGCTGCACGATCGTGAGGCTAATCATCCCGCTCGCGCTTTCGCTGGCTTTGCGCAGGCGATCTGCATCAGGCGTTATCCTGATGTCCCTGAAGGTCACGGTGTTTCCCGCAGGAATCATGCTGACCGGCGTCCTGACCTCCGTGATGCCCTCCCCGCTTACGGTGAAGACAACATCGCGCAGCTCCTCTGAGGAGCTGATGTCAAGCGATGCAGGCTCCGTCTTCTGGCTCTGCACCAGCGCGTAGTTGAGGATTTCCGGATAGTCAAATTTAACGTTCAGCCTGTCGTTAGTCATATGAGCTTTCGTCTGTCTGTTTGCAGCATGCTGCGGGGAGAAGCCTCACTGCCAGAAGGCTCAGGCCTCCGGCACTGTTAAAAAGCAGTCCTGCACTGCCGCTTTTCCGCGGCAGCGAATGACATGCTTTAACGGATATGATAGCCGCGGGAGGTGCCGTGATCAAATTATGATGACGCGGCAGATGTCATAGCAGGACATCTCCGGCCGCTCGCGCGCCCAGATCTCACTGCGTCAGAGGAACATAGTCATGTATACAGGAATGAAGATGATGCCGTCTTCCTCTCTCAGATCCCTTGCGGAGATGATGCAGCGGTTCCTGATCCTTCCCCTGAATTTCCGGCAGAACGCATCGAGAGAGGCATGAGCGCGGTAGCCTGACATTCTCATCTCAACCGGTGAAATGCCGTCAGAATCAGAAATTATGAAGTCCGTGCTGTAATGCTTCTTCCCGCCGCTGTGCGGTATTGTGTGGAAGAAAAGGCTCCTTCCTGATGACCTCAGCATCTGTGCTGCGGCGTTCTTGTAGACAAAGCCCATAGCGGTGTTCATCCTGTCATTAAAAATTCCGCTGTAGATTGGTTTTTCCGCCACTCCCTTATCCCTGAATGCAAGCGTGGAGAAGAGACCTGTATCACCGGCAAGCAGCCTGAAGCGTGAAGGATTACTAGTGAGTGCCAGACCGGCGCCAGGATCTTCAGAGCTGTAAGCTGCATTAACTGCCATTGAATCATGCATCAGACGGATGAGACGCTCAATACGCCCGGCCTCACTCCGGGGATGACAGCCACGGGCTCAAAGGAGGCCGTCTGCCACCGAATCTGTCCGGCTTTTCTGCCGTTTTCCACCAAATATTTTCAGACTATTTTGCCGTTTTCCACCAAATTTTAATGAGTGCACAGATAAGAAATACGATTAATTCTGATAACAGGCTGCTGACCAGCCTGCAGAAGAGCGAGTCAGCGATGCCCGAGATCCCACACTCCCCAGGAGTCTGCTCCGAGAACCATTCTGCACTCCATCTGCAGCATAGAGAGGAAATTTATGGAATTCTCGAAATTCCCGAGCAGACAGCCGGCGCAGAACTGATGGCAGTTGTCACTCAGAACGTTGTAGTCCCTGCGGGACCCGATCATCTTTCTAGCCCTTTCGGCAGCTTTCCCGCTTCCGACAGCACGTCCAGCGCGGCAGGATACATAGATGCGCGTCGCGGGGGTGCCTTCCATGAACCCCTCCGGCGAGCGGGAGACAATCCTGCCGTCATGCTCGAGGGCAACTATCTGATTATCACCAATATAGATCCCGGAATGCTCGGCAAAGCCGAAGGCAAGATCGCAGTAGACAACAGAGCCCGGAACAGGCCTGACAAGGACAGGCTCAGACGCAGTACTGCTGTCTGATTTAAGTGATTCAGAACCATGTTCGGGACGGTCTGCTCCTGTGCCGTCAGCCGTCTGGCCATGACCGCGCTGCTGCGCCTCAGGACATCCCCTGCTGCGATCTATTTTTTTCAGGACGGCTTTCAGTACATCGTATAGGGAATTCATGGAACCTCTGAACTGGTACACAAGGAGTAAGTTAAGGAGTAAGTTAAAGTGTAAGTTGAAATGGCGCAGCAGTGCAGTCTGTCTTTTGACTCAGTAATATGAGGCATATGTTTATTGACTGAAGAATTGCTTTGCCATTTTCA
>Ga0256404_1003106_pt1 | contig 34883 bp, 43 predicted proteins | sample RumenRJG_01DNA_FD_185990 | JGI IMG/M metagenome (GOLD analysis project Ga0256404, IMG submission 185990) | Bovine rumen microbial communities from Lethbridge, Alberta, Canada - RJG_01 | ecosystem: Host-associated > Mammals > Digestive system > Stomach > Rumen | place: Canada: Alberta | collected... | reverse complement strand
GCGTATGTCGTGACGAGCCGATAGGCGTGTTTGTCATAACAAAGAGCAATCAGCTCATGCGGCCCGTAGCTTTGAATCACGTCGTCCAGCTTCTTGCGAATGCTGAATTTTTTCTCGTTGGCAAAGACGGTATGCACGTGATCGATGTCTTCCACGAGGGAAATCATGCGCAGCCAGTCGCGCGCGAGCATGGTCACGAGCCACGGTTCTTTGCTCCGCTTGCTCGCGACGATCGGGATTTCCACATCGTTATTGCCAAGGCTGGAATCCAGAAAGTATTCCCCCGGAAGGTTCTTCAAGCGCTCAATCCTCTTGACTTTCCTGTTGACCGAAGCTGCATACGAATCCTCGATGCTCTGATTCATCGCCTCGTGGATATTCAGCTTCTGCACAAATTTCACCTCGCAATGGATGTACGGCAGTCCTTCGACATCTCCCGCCGCGCCGGTGTTGCCGCGATACTGCGCCGTTCGGTGCACGTCATACCCTTGCTCGCGGCAGAAGCTCGCCCACATGCGCTCGCCCCTTTTCCCTTTGTTTCTGCTGTAGAGTCCCATGGCTTCACCTCATGACCCCGCGCTCGCTCGCGCCGTGGAAGGCGAGGAGCTTCGATGTGCTTTTCAATCTGTCCATGATGCGCCCCGAATACGTCCCTTCGAGGTCTTCCCGCGTAAGGTTCGTCGTGACGATCACGGGGAGCATTCGGTTGTAGCGCTCGGTGATGATGCTGTCCACTTTCGCGAGCACCCATCCCTGCTCCGTGTTCTCGCTGCCGAGGTCGTCGAGGACGAGAAGTGGCGTCTTTCGGATGCGCTCTTCGAAGCGCGCTTCTTCTTCGCGGTTCAGCGTGCGCAAGCTGTAGAGGTTGTCGATGAGCGAGCACATGGGGATGAGGAGGCCGCCGCCGCCGTTGTCGATGTGCTTGCGCAGCACCGCGACGGCCAGCGTGGTCTTCATCGTGCCGTAGCTTCCCGTCATGATGATGCCGAGGCCGTTCTTGATGTTCTCTTTGAGGTGTGCGGCATAGTCTTTGACCTGCGCGTAGTTCCTCTGAATCGTCGGATTGTCCGGCAGGCCGCGCGCTTCGATGGCGTCAAACGTGACATCCTGGAAGCGGCGATGGATGCCGCAGCGCTCGATGTTCGCCAGGTATTCCTGCCGTTTCTGCCGCGCTTGGAACTCGTCCCACGTCTCGAACGTCTCTTCATCCCCACCCAGAGGTTTGGCGGTCCCACTTTTCTTGCTCCTCTCGTCTCTTGTCTTCTGCACTCTTTCGAGTACCGCTTGAAATGCTGCGTCCATGGTGTTCCCCTTTCTTCGTCTTGCGCCCGTTGGCTTTCCAGTTCTTTAGAATGGCGTGGATATAGTTCACAGAGCGTCCGCCGCTTTCAGCTGCTTCGCGGATGGCGTCGAGCGTCCAGCCTTTCCCGTAGTCGTCGAGGAACGATGTGACCTTCTGGAGCTCGATTTCTCCCGTGATGGGGTGGATGTTGTTCGAGAAGAGGTTCACGGCCTCGGCGACATCCTCTCGCGACACAGCAGCTGCTGTCTTATTCATGTCTTCTTGTCTACTGTCTATAGATGTGTGCAAATTTTGCACTAGACTAGTGCATTTTTTGCACTTGTCTAGTGCAATTTTTGCACTAGCTAGTGCATTTTTTGCACTAGCCGATGCTTCGACTAGTGCATTTTTTGCACTAGTTCGTGCAATTTTTGCACGAGTCGGTTCGGCGTTTGCCGCGTCCCCTGCATCCGTGAGATCAACGAGCCGAAACCATACGGCGCTCGTGCGGTTTCCTTTTTCCGTTTCGATGAATCCATGTTCTTCGAGTGAGCGTTTCAGGTTGATGATCGTGTGGCTGCTCGCGATGCCGAGCTCCTTCTTGAGCTGGTCGATGGAAACGGGGAACTTCACGGGCCAGCCGAGCTTGTTCGCGATGAGGAACAGCCGCAGGTACATGGCTTGTTCCTTCGCGTCCAGAACGCCCGCGCTTTGCTCGCCGAAGGCTTTGAGTTGGTCGATAAATTTCACGGGCGCACCTTCTCACTTTTTGAGTCCATAGAGCTTGCAGATCCGCTCGTCGATCTTGACGGGCTCGAGGTGGTACTTCGTGAGGAAATCCGCTTCCGGCATGGCGTGCATCATCGTGTGATGCTCGCGGCAAAGCGGCAGCGCCTCGCGGCCTAAATGATGCACGTCGTTGCGATTGAATCCCGCGCCGATGCGGCTTCCCTCCGCGTGGTGGAGGTCGGCTTTCCGTCCGCACACCGCGCATTTCTTGTGCGCGAGGCAGGCGTACACGTACTGCTGGATGTCCTCGCATTGTTCGTACAGTCGCAGGCGCGTCGGGATGTCGTTCGCGATGATGAACGTGATGAGGTAGTCGATGAACGCCCGCGCTGTCGTGACGCTGCAATCGGAGAGGGAGAACATCCGCCGCTCCGCGTCGGTCATGCGTCGCAGCATGAAGTCGAGCTTGAGGAACTGTTTCTGTTCCTCGCGCCCTTCTTCCGTCCGTATCCCGTTGACGTACTCGTCGATTTCGCCGATGAGCGCATAGATTTTCGCGCGCTGTTGTGGGGAAATCGTGCGGTCGTCGCGAAGGATGATCGTGCATTCCTTGTAGCCCCGAAGGGCGGCGCGCCCAAAGTCCGGCATCATGGCGAAGATGGTCATGAGGCCGTCTTCGCTGATGTCGTGAATCACGCCCGCGACGTGTTCCTCTACCATGTCAGCCCGCCTGCTTCTGCGCGAGGTCAGCGAGGTAGTTTTCCAGATGCTCGGCGAGGTCTTTGAGCTCCAGCTCATTCAACGCTTTCGTGCTGTCCTTGCCGTAGTGTGCTTTCATGATCGCGCCCATCTCGGCGCTCGATGCGCCCGTGCGTTTGAATTCTTCCATGAGCTTGCCGTTCAGATACTTTCGGTCGTACGTGTCGTTTGCCGTTTCCTTCGCCTGTGCGCCCGTCTGCGCCCCTTCCACGCCGTTACGGGTATAAGTAGTCGCGTTGCCATTTCCACGCGCTCCTGCGCGATTCTGGGACTCGTTGCGGTATTCGTCGGTGTCCGGGTCTTTCGTGTCGTCAATGGCAAAGAGGCCGTTGAGCGCATACTTTCGCGCGTACGACGAGCACGTGCCGGTGATCTGCGGCTCGTCCATGCCCTTCTTCGCCATGGGCTCGCGGGCATAGGCCGTGTTTTCGATGCTGTCGCCCGTCGCGATGTCGATGAGCCGCGCTGTGGCCTTGATGTAGTGGCGGTCTCCGAATTGCTCCACGGTATCGTTGAGCAAAAGCACGAGCCCGTTCGCATTGAGCAGTGGTTTCACCGCTTCGAGGATGTCCTCGGCGCTGCGGTAGTTGTACTTGCCGAAGCTGTTGCGCTGTCCCTTCGGCGCTTTCAGGTCACGCTGCACGGCCATGAGGCCGGCGAGAATCGGTTTGCCTTCCATGATGTTTCCTCCTATCAGCGAATCAGGATGCTCTGCCCTTCCACGAGAGCCACGCCTTCGATGATGCCGCCCTCCTTGATGGCCTTCGTGAGGCCGGCCTTGTCAACGGTGACGGTCTGCTTCAAAAATTCGTCGGGAATGCTTGCGCCTTCGGCAATCTCGATGTGCTGCGACGTGCGGAAGCTGACCGCGCATTTCGCCGTTTGGAACTTCTTCCCGCCGAGCGCGTCCGCGAGGTAGGCTTTCAGCGAAAGCGCCTTGTTCTCTGCCGCGAGCTGGCGCTTCGCAAGGGTGACGCGTTCCTCTTTGATGGCTTTCGCCTCGGCTGTGAGGTTCTTGATCCAGAGCACCACGTTCTCGATCTTCTCGTCCCGCTCCATCTGGAGCGCGTCGAGCTTCGCCGCGTCGATGATTTCCCCCGTCTCCTTGTCAACGCACGCTTCGATTTCCCGTTTGATGTCGTAGATGTTCATGGTCATGCTCCTTTCCGCGAGGATAGCCTCGTTCTTCGCGTCCGGTCCGCGAGGATAGCCTCGTTCTTCGCGAGCACGGCCACATTCATGAGCTCGTTCACGAACAGCCGCAAGTGCTCGTAGCCGACGACGTTCTCATTCTCGGGATAATATTCGAGCGTTGCGATGTACGCTTCCATGAGGTCGCCGCGCCCGCCGGAGACGAATGTCATGAGGTACTTCTGCGAAAACGGGAACGTCTCCACGTCCATATCCACGAGCGTGAAATTCTGCGCCTCGGCGTTTGCGATCTCCTGCCGCACGACCAGCGGCAACGTCTCTTTATTCACTTGCGTCTGCATGATTCGTCTCCTCCTCGATTTCAATCTCCACGTCGTAGCTGTGCGGCCGCATATTTTCCAGCAGCACGATCTCCTCCTGCACGTGGCGCGCCGGCCCCTCGATGGTCAGGCGCACGACGCGCCGCACGTATTTGTCACCCATGGAGATACCTCCCTTTCCCCTGCCGTTCGGTCTCGGCGATGATTTCCTCCTCCGTCGCGCCCGTCATTTCCATGAAAAGCGGCGGCTTGATGTAGTAGTTGTAGCGCCGGCCGCCCATTTTGTCCGCGTTGCCGATGGGCTCGTTGTGTACCGTGAGAAGTCCGCGCTGCAAGCGGATGCGGACGTACTGCGGGTCTTTGCCCATCAGCACCGCCGCCACCGACACCGGCACGTTCTTAATTCGCATACGCGTTGGCGTCTCCATAGATATCCTCCTCGCTCTCCAAATCTTCCAGCTCGTAATCGCGGGACAATTCCTCCCGCACGTCTTCCTCCGCGAAATATCGCGCGTCTTCCAGATTGTCCGCACGGACGTGCACATAGCGCTTCACCGTTGCGCGGACTTCGACCATATAGCCATTCATGATATGTTCCTCCTGTCAGCCCCAGAAAAACCAGGCGATCACTGCGACGGCGACGAGCACCGCGCGAATCGTAAAATCCCATTCCTCGTCGTCCATCAAAGATGCTCCACGATGGCGACGACGAGCGCGAACGCGACGAGCACCCAGAACTCCGCGCCGTCCAGCTTGATAAAAAGTTTCATCACCAAAGCCCCCTCAAATGCAAGAGGTACAGCGCCCCCGCCGCGCCGATCGCCCCGCTCACGCCGAAGAGCGCGAGGAGCATCGCCTCCCAGACGTGCGGCATGAAATACGGCAGCTGCAAATGTTCCCATGCGCGTTTCGCTTTCGCGCCATACTCGCGCGCCGTCAAGCCCGCGTTGAAAAGCCCCGGCTCCAGGCGCAATCTCCATTTCAACATGGCCGCCTCCATCACAGAATCCCCGCCAGCGCCACGAGCCCGAAGAACACGGAGAACGCGAGCGCCGTCATAAGCCAATCCTCTGCATCCTGTCGCAGCTTCGCGCGGTGCTCCGTGCGGTATTTTGCACGCAGCTTGCAGAACGTCCATGCTTCTTCATGCGACAATGCCATCGACCTCCTCGTAAGCCTCTGCGACCGCCGCGCACGCCGCCGCCTCGATGCGGCGAAGCCCCTGCACGCCGTTCTGCGCGGCCCGCATGGCGATCTCCTCCACCACATCGGCGAGGCAAAGGAAATGCTCGTATTCGTCATCCGACAAGCAGAAGCACTCCGCCGCCCCGCGCAAGCCGTCCACCGTGCCGCCCCATGCGGCGAACGTCTTCCCCGTCGGAAGCCCGTCGTACATGATTACGCTCTCCGCGCGATGCGCCGCCGCGAAAATCTTTTTCAAAAGCCTTGCTTCCTGTTCCGCTTTCATGATGCCGCCCCCTCTGCCGCTTTCTTCGCGGCCTTCTCCTCGATGTCGAGCACCAGCTGCTCGTCGTCCACGCCGCCGGCCTTCACGAAATCGATGCGCTCCTGCGTGCGCTTCGCGTTGTCGATTTCCTTGTGGCCGTTATGCGCCTGCCGCGCCGCGATGTTTTCCAACGATTTCGTGTCCCGCGAGTACGGCATGACGATGAACTGCCCGCTCTTCGTGTCCGTGAACGCGATGCGCCGGCCTTCGGCGTCCTTGATGAGCTTCACGCATTCCTGCTTGTACCGCGTGAACAGCGCGCGCTCCATGTCGATCTGCGTCTTGACGTGCTCGAATTCTTCCCGCACGATTTCGTTCATGCGCTCCACGGGGATCGCCTGGTCTTTGTGGCTGCGCGCTTCCTTCGCGAGCCTCGCCGCCACGCGGTAACGCGACGCGATGACGACGTGCTGCTGCGCCCGCTTGCGCTTCGCCGCGAGGAGCGCCGCACGTTCCTCGATGGAGAGATTCAAAACCTTTTCGCCTTTCATGCTGTTTCCCGCCTTTCTCATTTCACGAGTTTCAATTTGCCTCCCGCGCCGAACGCTTCCGCGAGCACGGCAAGCTGTTCCTGCGCTTCTTCGAGCGTCCCCTGCGCCCGCCGCACCGTATCGTCACGGTACGCCGCACGGTTGATGTAGCACCGCACCATTTCGCGAAGCTCGGCTGCGTCCTGCGGCAAAAGCCGGAGCTGGTGCAACAGCTTTTCGACTTCCTCGGCTGCCCGATATTCCTCGTCGTGCGTCTTCATCAGCTGTGCGAAACGTTCGTCACGCTCCGCGAGCTCCTGCACGCTCATGCCCTGCGAATGCGCTGTGGCCTCGGCAAGCTGGCGTTCGAGGACGGCGTTATTGTGCTTCAGCGTCTCGTAATCATCGGGGTAGACGACCGTCTCCCGCTCCGGCCTCTCCGCAAGCTCCTGCGCCTGCTTCTCGATCGTCGCCCGCAGGCTCGTCGCCATGCGCGTGAGTTGTTCGCATTGCCGCCGCGCATCCGCGCCGTCCTTCTGCTCCGCCGCGAGAAGCTGGGCGAGATTCTCCGCCTTGCCCTGCGCCTCCTCGGCCGCCTCCACCGCCGCGCCCCGCGCCGCATCCGACCGCGCCGCCGCATCCTGCGCCGCCAAAAGCTGCGCTTTCATGTCGCGGAACTCCGCCAGCGTCGTGATGTCGCCATGCGCTACGCCGTCCTTCAACTCCTGGGGAGTCGAGGGGCGGGCGGCCTCATAGACGAGCGACTTCGGGAGAGATTCGAGCAGGTCTTTATTTGCACAATTTGTGCAAATAAATTCGTGATAGCGAAGAATCCTCTGCGCTGTCTCGCGCCCGATGCCGATGCTCGCGCACCATGCGAAAAAGCCTCCGTTACGATGACTCGCAAGCTCGTCATGCGCCGCTTGCAATTCCTCGCCAACCTCGAACACCGCCCGCGACTGGATACCGCGAATCGCTGTTGCGTGCCGCTTCAACTTCTCTGCCGTCGTAGTGTCGAGCGTTCCGTAATCAAACGGCTGTAGTTCGTTCGCCATACGCCAATGCTCCTTCTTTACTTTCTGTTTTAGTTAAGTTACCACCGAAAAAAATATCCATGGTTTCCTTCTCGGAGAGGTTCAAGTCATCGCGAAGTTTGTTCGCTTCGAGCAACGTGAAATTGCTTGCGCCCGTCTCCTTGCGGCTGTAGGCCTCCGGCGTAATGCCGAGCATGATCGCCACGTCTTTCTGACGCAGGCTTCTTGTGATTCTGGAGACCTTCATGCTCGTCGGGTTGTATGCCATCCTACCGCTCCTTTCTGTTTCAGTTAATCTTGAATCTGATTGTATTATATATCGTTTGAGTTAAGAAGTCAACCCCTGAAATCAAAAACTTAACCGTTAAGGTATACATTTTTCTGCTTCCGAACTATATAATAGAGTTAAGTTTAGTGAAGGAGGTAATCAATATGTCCCGTTTTCGTGAACTCAGAAAGAAAGCCAATCTCACGCAAGAAGAACTGATCGCCCAATTCAATGCACGGTACAACAAGAAATACACCGCCGCCGCCATTTCCCAATTCGAGCACGACAAGCGTATCCCTGCGACGGAATCCCTCAAGGACTTCGCTGAATTTTTCGGCGTGTCCGTGGACTACCTGCTCGGAATGCCGGAACGCGAGCCCGCCCCTGCCGGCCGTCCGGCCGCCTCCGCGAGCGCGCGGGAGAAAGGCGTGCGCATCCCCGTCCTCGGCCGCGTCGTCGCCGGCATCCCGCAAGAAGCCATCCAAGAAACCATCGACTGGGAAGAAATCCCCGAAGAAATGGCAAGGACGGGAGAATACTTTGGCCTGCGCGTCAAAGGCGACTCCATGACCCCGAACATCCAGGAAGGCGACACCCTCATCATCGAACGCCAGCCCGACGTAGACAACCGACAGATCGCCATCGTCGGCGTGAATGGAGGAGAGGCCACCGTGAAACAAATCATCAAAGACCCCCACGGCCGCGGCATCACCCTCTACGGCTACAACACCGACGCCTACACGCCCACCTTCTACAGTAACGAAGAAATCCAGTCCCTCCCCGTCATCATCTACGGCCGCGTGGTAGAAATCCGGCGCAAGCTCATGTAACAAAAAAGCCGCCCCCTGCGGGACGGCCTCGCGTCAGTTTCCTTTGACCGCATCCACGATCTTTTCCGTGAACGACTTCTTCTTTGGCTCTTGCTTGGCAGGAGCGAGCCACGGGTCTGGTTCCTTTTCCGGCTTCTTGCGCCCTAGTACCTCGTTCTTCATGTCGAGGAAGCACAAGTTGTCCAGATACTTGATGGCATCCCGCAAGATACATTCCGCCGTAAAGCGATTGACACCATCCAGCACATCCAATATCTGACGCACAGCCCGTTCTTTTTCCTCGTCTCTCCCTTCAGGGAAATCACAAAAGAACGGATTCCTGTTCAACAATTCAAGATTCATCTCTTTCTCCCCTCCTGCTGGTGATTCTATGTTTGATTTCTCGAACTTGTTCAGCGGCGTGCTCGGCGCCGGCCTCACGCTCTGCGCCACATTCTTCTGGCGCGTACGCGACGAACGCAAACAAAAATCCACGTTGCGCGCGTCATTGCGGATGGAGTTGTCTACCATACTTCCAGAATGCAAGCGGTTTTCAAAGTGTCTGAAAGACTACTACAACACGGAAAAGAAAAAGACTGCTCCGCCCCTTCATCAAAATTATACCACAGTCTACGACACCAATGCAGGGCGAGTCGGAACGCTCGGCGAAACAACCGCCGCGTCCGTCGTCCTCGCCTACACACGATTGAAAGTCACGATTGACACCGCAAGCGCCTACCTGGCTGCCTGCCATAAATACCTTGTCACAGAAAGCAGAGGCACGCCACGCGAAAGCTATTACCCTGCCGTGCAAAACCTCTGCGAAACGCTGGAAGAACAGATGCCGCGCACCACTGCCGCCATCGAAGAAGCCATCCGCCTGCTCTCCTGAAAGAATGCAAATTGCATTTTTGCAAAAGCAAAGTCCCCTCCGCGACTGCTTGCGGAGGGGACTTGTAGGGGGAATCCTTCTGGAGAGCATATGGAAAACAATGTTCATGAAAGGCTATCCTTATTTTACCACCCAAACGTGGGGACTGCAAACAAAAATCCGTCCGCGAAGAATACCGGAAGCGCGGACGGCTAGAAGAAAGAAGGTGTTGACAAACTTGGCAGGAACGGTGCGAATCGAACACACAACCTGCGGTTTTGGAGACCGCTGCTCTGCCAGTTGAGCTACATCCCTGTCTCCCTATCATCATACCACAAAAGGAAAAGCACGGCAAAGAACGCATTCGCGAATCCCGCCGTGCCTTTCCTGACATCCATCTACATCACACATTCTATCACGCAGAAAGGAGACCTGCAACATGAGACTCCCAAATGGCTACGGAAGCGTCTTCAAGCTGGGAGGCAAGCGCCGCCGCCCCTACGCCGCCGTCATCGTCAGCGGTTGGGACGACGAAGGCCGGCCGCAGCGCAAATACCTCGGCTACTACCCCACCAAGAAAGACGCCCTCGCCGCCCTTGCAAACTACAACGCCAAGCCCTACAAGATCGAAGACCACGGCATCACCCTCGCCGGCCTCTGGGAAAAATGGCTCGGCTATCGCAAAGAGCGCGGAAAGAACGTCCCGCAAAACTACAAAGCCGCCTACAAGCGCCTTGCACCGCTCCACGACCGCACCTTTGTAGACATCACATCCGCACAGCTGCAAATGCTGATTGACGCCTGCGGCAAACCGCCCTCCGCGCGCCTCATCAAAGTCCTCGCCAACCTCCTCTACAAGTATGCCATCTTCCTCGACATCACCACAGAGAACCGTGCCACCGTCCTCGAAACGCCGACCGTGAAGAACAGCACGCTCCACCAGCCCTTCACCATGGACGAAATCAAGGAACTCTGGCAGCACGCAGGCGATCTCGAAGCTCGCTTCGCCCTCATCACCTGCTACACGGGAATGCGCCCGGGCGAGCTCATCGCCATGAAAACCGTGAACGTCCACCTCGACGAGCGCTACATGATCGGCGGCATCAAGACCAAGAACGGCATCAACCGGCAAATCCCCATCGCAAAGAAAATCCTCCCCATCGTCGCAGAAATGCACGCGCACCAAAACGCCTACCTTTTCACCACGGACGAAGGCGAACACCCCACCCTGCAAAACTTCCGTCTGAACTACTGGAATCCATCGCCCATCGAGGCCATCCGCAACCACCTTCCCCACGACGGCCGCCACACCTGCGCCACCGCCCTCGACAACGCCGAGATCAGTCGCAAGACCATTCAGCTGATTCTGGGACACACGAGCAACGAGATCGGCGAGCGTGTCTATACTCACAAGACAACGCAGCAGCTCGTGGCAGCGATCGACAAGATTCTCTTGTAAGTATTACGTAAGTAGTTTGTAAGTAGTAATGTGAAATGAACAAAAGTTAACTGCTACATACACCCGCTTAAATCCTAGGTTTGCGGACTTTTTGCAATCATTGAATATGTAATTTCTTCAGTTTTTGTTACGATTATGTAAATCATTTTATCGTGACAGCGTAGGATTTTCAAGCTTTTTCCGAAGGATTGCAAGCAACGAGCGTGTAGTTTGCGCGCAGTACAAAACAGCGGGACCAGCATGGAATCTTCTGGAATTCAACAAAAAAGAAGCAGGCACGCATCTGCGCACCTGCAAATCTTGAAGGGAATCAAGGGACTTTCATCAAGCGAGGAAGAACACCTGCTGCATTTTCGGCTGGGCGCCGGTCTCAGGATCCATTTCCATGACCATGACGTCCTTCATGTATTCGTTCCACTTGTCGACGACGGGGCTCTCCGCCTGATACTTTTCGGCGTAGGCCACGCCCTTTTCGCATTCGAAGTAGCCGAAGAGCTCGTTGCCGACATTCCAGATCGTGTAGTTGCTGATGCCGGCTTCTTTCAGCACCTGCTTCATTTCGGGCCAGATGTGGGCGTGACGATATTTGTACTCTTCGAGCTTGCCGTCCTTGACGACGGCTTTCCATGCAAAACGTTCCATTTTCTTGCCTTCTTCCGATTACTGCTGCGCGGCCGTGTTTTTCTCATCTGAGTTAATGAACCAGCCGTTTTCATCAATTTCTCCTTTGTAACGCTCTTCCGTGATCTCGTCGAGCGTCTTGCCGCGGTCATCCGCGCCGAAGAACGTGCCGGCGATCCAGCTGAGGACGCAGAAGCCGATCATGAGGAACGCGGCAATCTGGAAGCCAAGCGTCTCCATGATGATCGGGACGGCGAAGCCCCAGACAGCGGCCGAGAAGCGCGTGACGAAGAATGTGAAGCCCTGCGCCGTGGCGCGATAACGCACCGGGAAGAGCTCGGAGCTCCAGAGCTGGTAGAACTGCTGCTGCATCGAGAAGCCCCAGACGACGGTGAAGAAGAACAGCATCCACGTCTGCAGCATGTCGGCGGGCAGCGCCCAGACGAACCAGCTGATGACGCCGAGGCCGGAGAAGATGCCGAAGATCTTGCGGCGGTTGAACTTGTCACCCGTGTACATGAAGATGACGGTCGTGACGATGCAGACGGCGAAATTCAGCGCCGTGAGGAACAAGGACATGGCATTCGAAAGGTTGCCGACGTGCTCGTAGATGTACGGCATGAAGAAGCCGTTCGTGGACGCTGCGAGATTCCAGAGCGTGTAGACGGCGCAGAGCATGACGACGGTCTTGAGGCTCGTGCCGCGCAGGATGTCGGCATAGCTGGCCTTGCGCTGATGGATGCCTTTGGCCTCGAGTGCTTCCGTACGCTTCTTTGCCTCAACCCATTCCGTGGACTCCGGCATCTTGAGGCGCTGATACCAGATCCAGGCCGCGACAACGATGAGGTGCGCGAAGATGATGCGGTTGCCGAGCAAGCCGAACATCGAATTGAGCGGGATGGACGCGAGGAACACGACGACCGGGCCGAGCATCCACGCGATCTGCGCCGAGCCGCAGTGTTTTGCACGATTCTTTGATGGCGCTTCCTCTGCGATGAACGTCCAGGAAGCGACGACATCTGCGCCAACCATGAGACCGACGACGACATAGCCCAAGAGGAACATCGGGTAGTTCGTCGCGAGGCAGATCATGAGCACGCCGATCATGTAGATGAGGAGCGCCCAGTTGTAAACGAATTTGCGGCCGTACTTGTCGCAGATCTTGCCGCCGATGAGCGCGCCGATGGCTGCGCCGCCCGTGTTCGACGACAGTGCCGCGAGAAGGCCCATCTGCACGCTGCTCATGCCGAGATAATCTTGCCACATGCTGAGGCCGGACGCGCCCGCGACGATGGAACCGGCATCGATGTAGCTGATGAGGCCTGCAATCAATGTCTTTTTCCAAGCGGACATGTGATAATCCACTTTGACACCTAACATTTCAGTCTTCCCCCTGTGAAAAATCGTATGACTCTGAAAATTATGATGGCTCATGCACGGCAGCGCGACCATGCCGCGCTGCGATGCATGTGATGTGTGTGATGAGTTTAATCCAAAACCGAGGTATTCAAATTGATGTGGAAATCCTTTGCGAGCTGCAGGAAGCCTTCTTTCGGGATCGTCTGCTTCTTGCCGCCCATCGAGAGGACTTTGACGCAGATTTCTGCGGCCTTCTCGACCGTGTCCATGAGGCCGAACGCTTCGTCGAAATCATCACCACAGACGAACAGGCCATGATGCGTCCAGACGACGACACGGTATTTCTCCATGAGCTTCACGGATGCATCCGCGATCTCCTTGCCGCCCGGCACCATCCAGGGCACGACGCCGACGCCTTCCGGGAAGATGACGGGGTCTTCCGTCGCCATTTCCCAAAGCTCGCGCGTGAACGCCTTGTCTTCGAGCGGCAGCACGAATGTCAATGCGATGAGATTCGTCGGATGCGCATGGTAGATGATGCGGTTCTTGCCGTTCGTCATTTTCTTCTTGAGCTCGTGCGCCGCGAGATGCGTCGGCAGTTCGCTCGTCGGGCGGCCGCCGTTCACGAGGCCCCAGACGATGCCGTAGTTCTCGCCTTTCTCATCGATCTTGATGAGCGCGACATTTTCTTCCGGCGCGAGCGAAACGTTGCGCATATACTTGCCGCTGCCCGTCACGAGGAAATATTCGCCCGCGAGCCCCGGCACCGTGTTGCCGATCGGCAGCCACTCTTTGACAGCATGCAGCGAATCCGCGACGGCCGCGACTTCTTCTTCCGGCACGCGATACGACAAGTTGCCGCCGTTGCGCTCGTGCCAGCCTTTCTGGAACGCGTCTGCCGTCAGACGCTGGAAGCTTTCCATGAATTTCGTGTTCAAGATATCCATTGATATGATCCTCTTTCCGAATCGAACTTATGCGCGCTTGAACAGCACGTCGCTCTCGTATTTCTTGACATCCGCGTACCACTTGCCATCGACCGGCACATGATTGCGCGTGCAGAACTCGGCCCAGACATCGCCGAACGGCAGCGTCTTGATCTCTTCGAGGCCGGCGAGCACGGCCGTGAAGTCCGCTTTGTCCTGCGCGGCTTTGAGCTCTTTGTTTGGCGTGAGGAGACCGTAGAGCAGTGCTTTCTGCATATTGCGCATGCCGATGACCCAGGCTGCGATGCGGTTGATGCTCGCATCGAAGAAGTCGAGGCCGATGAAGACGCGGCCGAGCGCATCGCAGCGCACGAGCTCCGTCGCGAGTTCCTTGAGCTCGTCATCGAGCTTGATGACATGGTCGCTGTCCCAACGCACCGGGCGGCTGACGTGCAGCGCAAGACTGTCATTGAAGAGCAGCATCGACGAAATCTTGTCGCTGACGACTTCCGTCGGATGATAGTGACCGGTGTCGAGCAGGCACATGAGGCCGTTCTTCGCCGCGTAGTTCATGTAGAACTCATGCGAGCCGACCGTGTACGACTCGACGCCGATGCCGAAGACCTTGCCCTCGACGGCGTCCGCGATGTTCTTGCGGTCGTATTTCACGGAGAAAATCTGATCCAGGGAATCTTTGAGGCGGGCACGCGGTCCGATGCGGTCGGCCGGCACATCCTTCGTGCCATCCGGGATCCAGACATTGTCAAGCGCCGTGATGCCGAGCTGCTCGCCGAAGTAGTTCGCGATCTTGCGGCTCGCTTTGCCATGGGCGATCCAGAAATCGCGGATGTCCTTGTCCGGGCTCGAGAGCGTCATGTTGTCTTTGACATTCTTGTGGCTGAAGAACGTCGGGTTGAAGTCGAGACCGATGCCCTCTTCTTTTGCGAAATCGACCCACGCCTGGAAATGTTTCGGCTCGATGGCGTCGCGGTCGATGTTCTCGTCCGTGATGCGGTACGATGCGTGCAGGTTCAGCTTGTGCTTGCCGGGGATGAACGAATACGCCTTGCGGATGTCGTTCATGAGCTCCTGCGGGTTGCGTGCGCGGCCCGGATAGTTGCCCGTCGTCGCGATGCCTCCCGTCAGTGCGTCGCTGTCGAAACCGAGCACGTCATCGCCCTGCCAGCAATGCATCGAGATGCGGACGTCCTGCAGTTTCGAGAGTGCCGCTTCGACATCGACGCCGGCAGCTGCATACGCCTGTTTTGCTTCTTCAAATCTGGACATTTGTACTTCCTCCATTGTTTTATGTCAAAAAATATGGTTTCAAGCTTCGACGCGCTTCACATCGAACGATTTTGCGACCATCTTGCGCGCTTCCGTGAGATCGGCGAACACGCCTTTGCGCAACATCTGCGCCATGAGGTTGCCGATGGCCGTCGCCTCGATCGGGCCGGCGTAAACGTCCTTGCCCGTTTCATCCGCGAGCATCTTGTTCAGGAATTTGTCCTGGCAGCCGCCGCCGACGACATGGATCTTCTTATATTTCTTCCCCGTGACCTCTTCGATCTCGGCGACTGTCTTCGCGTAGCAATTCGCGAGGCTGTGATAAATGCAGTACAGAAGCTCGCATTCCGTCTCGGGCTTTTCCTGCCCTGTTTTCTCGCAGTACGCTTGGACGGCCTGGATCATGCTGTCCGGCGCGAGGAAGCTGTCATCATTGACATCGACCGTCGAGGTGAAGTAGCGGCCGATGTGCGCAAGCTCGTAGAGCTCTTCGAACGTGTAGGCGTGCTTGAACTCTTTCCGCAGCGACTGCATCATCCACATGCCCATGATGTTTTTGAGGTAACGATAGCGGAAATGGTAGCCGCCCTCGTTCGTGAAGTTGTGCTTGCGGCTCTTTTCCGTACAATCCGGGATCAGGCGCTCGATGCCCATGAGCGACCACGTGCCGGACGAGAGGTAAATGCTTTCCTCATCCGTCGCCGGCACTGCCATGACAGCCGAGCCCGTATCATGTGTGGCCGGCAGCACAACGTCCGTCTGGAAGCCGACGGCCTCCGCCATCGCGTCCGAAAGCTTGCCGACGAGCGTTTTCGGCGGCTCGAGCTTGCCGAAGAGCTTGCGAGGGATGTCGAGCTGGTCGAGGAGCTCCCAGTCCCAATCCTGCGTCTTCGCGTTCACGAGCTGCGTCGTCGTCGCGTTCGTGTACTCGTTCATCGCCACGCCCGTCAGCCGGTAGTTCAGATACTCCGGAATCATCAGGAAACGGTCGGCATGCACGAGGAGCTCCGGCTCCGTCTCGCGGAGGGCGACGAGCTGATAGATCGTGTTGAAAATCTGCTTCTGGATGCCGTTGCGGCTGTAGAGCTCCGCTTCCGGCATCGTCTCGTACACGACCTTGTCCATGCCCTTCGTGCGGCCATCGCGATAACCGACAGCACTCCCCAGCATGTTGCCCTGCGCATCGAGGAGGACGAAATCGACGCCCCACGTGTCGATGCCGACGCTCGCCGGAATCCGTTCGAGCCGCTTGCATTCCTTGAGGCCCGCGACGACTTCATGGAACAGATGATCGATGTCCCAGCAGAGATGACCGTTCTGTTTCACGAGGTGATTCTCGAAGCGGTAAATCTCCTCCATGCGGATCTTCCCGTTTTCCATCCAGCCAAGGATATGGCGGCCGCTCGACGCGCCGATGTCAATGGCAAGATGATACGTTTTTTCTTCCATGGTTTCTGGCTTCCCCCTGCGCTATGATTGAACTTTTTGTTTTCGATGTTTTATCTGCATTTCTCTTTACAGTTCACATAATACAACATGTTCGCAGATAAATCAAGAATTTTTTCTGTATTTTATTTGTTTTTATTTTGTTCCAATAAAAATTAGGACAGTTGCAACATTTTCTGTCGCAACTGTCCTATCAAGTCAAAGAAATCCGCTCAAAGAATCAGGAATCCGTCAGCCCCGTGTCAAAGAAAGAGCAACAAGATGGCGCCGAACAGCGTCACGATGCTGAAGCCGCGCATCGCATTGGCAATCGGCACGCCGATGGGCCCGAAGACGATCGGCACGACGCGGCGCACCTCGAAGATGAGGAACGCAGCGCCAAAGAGGATGAAGGCCGCGATGCCCGCGTACACGCCATAGCAGAATGCTGCGAGCGCGACGATCATGCTTGCGACCTCGCCGCGCGCGTAGTGCGGCAGCGCATCTTCGTCTGGCCGTTCATCCAAGAGCGCCCGGCTCTGCCGCATGCCGAACTCATCCGTGAGTTCCTCATCGTGCGAGAACCAACGATAATGAAACGCCATCGTCTTTTCCTTCTCTCGTGAAATCGCATAGAAACCAACAACAATCCAACGACACAACGTACCGTCACATACGGTAACGCTCCTGCACGCCGGCGATGACGTCTGGCAGCATGTCGTAAAAATGCTGGCCGGGGCATGCCGTCGCATTGAAGTCGCGATGACCCTTGATCGTGTCCGCGTCCGGCCGCAAGCCGTAAATCAGACAGAGCCGTGCGACGAGGCGCTCGGCCGCGTCGATCTGCGCGTCCGTCGGCCAGGCCGTCTCGAAGTTGCCGACAAGATTCACGCCGATGCTGTGCTCGTTTTCTCCATAGCAATGCGCGCCGACCGTGTCGCGCGGCCGGCCGCGCTCAATCGTGCCATCCTTGCGGATCACATAATGGTAGCCGATGCCGGCCCAGCCATTCGCAAGATGCCACTTGTGCACCGTCGCGGCTGAGACGTCCGCATTCGTATTGCCGATATGATGAAGGATGATGACATCCGTCGCGTCGCGATTCACGAGCGAGCGAAAGCGCAAATACGTCTCGCGAACGCGCACGCCCGTGCGTCCGCCCACCTGCCACGCCGCCTCGGCAGCACGCGGAAAGGCTGCGGGCAAGAGCGCCGCGCCGAAGGCCATCATGCCCAAGTGCTTGATAAAATCTCTGCGATTCATGAACCTCAAATCCCATAATTTCGTACTAAAGAAATATTATATGGGATAACTCTGAAAAAAACGAGAGAAGAACGACGAATCCGTCGGAAATCCTTGGTATTTCGCAGAACATCCGAAATTTGTTCCTGTGTATTTTTGTTGAATTTCCGCCATCTTTTTTGTATAATACGAGTGGAAATGTGATTGCATAGATTGTTTGAGCAAGGAGCGTTCATCATGCTGGGAATCGAGCGGCGGCGCCGCATCATGGAAAAGTTGAATGAAGAACAAAAAGTCTACGTCTCGGAGCTCGCGAAGCTCTTCAGCGTCACGGAAGAGACGATCCGCCGCGACCTCGAGAAGCTCGAGGGCAAGGACCTCTTGCGCCGCAGCTACGGCGGCGCCGTGCTGAACGAACACACGGGCGACGACATTTCCTTCGTCAAGCGCAGCACGATCCTCAGCGAAAACAAGCACGTCATCGCCGAGCGCGCCGCGCGCCTCGTGCATGATGGCGACACGATCATGGTCGACGCGAGCACGACGTGTCTCGCGCTCATCGGCGAGCTCCAGCGGCGCAAAAATCTCACGATCATCACGAATTCCGTGCGTCTCGTCCACGATTTCTTGCAAGGGCCGTTCCAGCTCATCTCGACAGGCGGCACGCTGCGGCCGAATTCCTGCGCGCTCGTCGGCGACGTCACGCTGCAGACGCTGCGCCGCTACAACGTCGACCTCGCGCTCATCAGCTGCAAGAGCCTCGACCGCACGAAAGGCATCATGGAATCGAACGATGCCGAGAGCACGATCAAGGAATGCATCGCCGCGCAAGCCAAGCGCGTCGTCCTCCTCGCCGACCACACGAAATTCGGCAAGACGGCATTCGTCCATTCGTTCGACTTCGACCGCATCGACACGATCGTCACGGACGAACCGGTATCGACCTCGTGGCGCGATTTTCTGGAAAAGAAGAACGTCGAGCTCATCGACTGAAGCATATAGCGCAAACAAGCAAACGATGGCACACAAAAAGAGCATCGCCCGAAAAGCGGTGCTCTTTCTTTTTGTGAAATTTTTCAGGGTTTCACATCATCAAACGATAACCGTCCGATGTTCTGCGAATCCACCAACCTGCATGACGTCGAGATCAACGACGTTATCCCGAATCGTTGTCCATTGGCTCATGATGATACACGTCCTTTCGTTTGCTGAATGTGAGATAGCAGAGGTATAGCCCCATGCCGTGGCGCGTGGTGACGGTCGTCCTCGGCTTTTCCTTGAACCATACGATGATTTCTTCCCCGGCACGACGATAGACGTGCAGGAGTTCGCGCCCTTGGGTCACGGCGCTGTGCCAGTCTCTTTCGTGCGTGAGGAAGTCTTCGAAGTGGTAATTCTCTTCGAGAGGTATCAGCCCAGGATAGCCGTCGGCGTCGCGCTTCGCTAGGAGCCGTTCTTGCTTCTTTTGCTGACTGGACAAGGGCATCGCCCTTTCGTTCGAACTGTTGAGAAATCCTCGTTCGTTGACATACGTCAACTTTTGAATTTTCCTAAACAGTTCGTTCCTTTCTGCAAACTGCTTGCAGATTCGTTCGTTATGCCGCGGAAGCCGCGCGCGGACGAAAGGCGGAGGCGCGGGCTGATGCAGGCTGCAAGGAGGCCGGTGAGGTAGTCGAGCACCATGAAAAGGAGGAGCGTCTCGACCGTCTCATTCCAGCCGAGCAGGCTGCCGAGCGTCGTGCCGAGCGCGGACGCTGCCGCGCCGATGTGACGCTGCGTTACGTTTGGAATGAAGCTGTGAAAAGCATCTCCTCCCTGCGCCGCCCGAAGCATGGCATGCTCTTCCTCTGGTGGAAGTTTCACCAGCTTCCCGTCTACCTTTGCCGTCTTCATAACATCGACACCTCCATCAAAAATGCCGAACGTGACTTGAAATCAGCGCATCCGGCATATTTCATTATGAAGCCCCAAAAGAAAGGAGGTGCATCCCCATGGCAGCAAAGAAAGAAACGCAGAGCACGAAGCTCGTCTTGAAAGTCGTGACCGGCACGGCGACGAGCGGCAAAGCCATCACGGCGAGCCGCACGTTCTCCCAGGTCAACCCGGCCGTCTCCGACGACGATCTCCTGACCGTCGGCGCCGCGCTCGCTGATCTCCAGTCGCACGCGATCTCGACGATCAGCCGCGTCGACACGGCGACGCTCGTGAACGAGGCATGACGGCTTCTCAACCTATGCCTCCCCCCTTGGGGGAGGTGGCCCCGCAGGGGTCGGAGAGGGTAGCGGCGTTACTAGATTCTCTATCCTTTCAATGGAATCGTGAATCAAGGAACGGCGTGACCCTCTCCGCCTCGCATGCGCTCGGCACCTCCCCCAAAGGGGGAGGCGTAGCGTGAATGATCCAAGGCAAAAGGAGGTGACACTCATGGCAAAAGTTTTGAAGATCGTCTTTGATCTCAAGGACGACAAGACGGCGACGTACAGCATCCCCGACCCGAAGGACGGGCTCACGAAGAACGAGGTCCAGACGGCCGCATCGGCGATGATCGCGAAGGACTTCGTCCTCTCGGGCGGTACGCTCGCTCAGAACGTGAAGGACGCGTACATCCAGCAGAACGAGCGCATCGAGCTTGCGTAATAAGGCAGCCGTTGGCGCTTTAGCGCTTACGGATGCCTTAGCCATTTGCCGTCAGGCAAATAGCTTCCTTAGCGCTAAGCGCCTGCTTTAGCGCTTAGCTGTGCATAAGCGACCTCTAAGCGCTGAAGCGCTAAGAGTCTGCTTAGCTGTGCATAAGCGACCTCTAAGCGCTGAAGCGCTAAGAGTCTGCTTAGCTGTGCATAAGCGACCTCTAAGCGCTGAATCGCTAAGAGTCTGCTTACGGATATCTTTGCCATTTGCCCGAAGGGCAAATAGCAACCTTTCGATATCGGGGCCTCCGCAGGAAATCCTGCGGCGGCTCTTTTGCGTGCACGAAAAAAGGACACCGCCGAAAGGCAATGTCCTCCACATTATTTGATTGTATCGCATCAATACGCGAGGCCGTTCTCCTTCGCGATGCGGATGACCTCATCGACCGACGTTTCATTGTCGGAAGCGATGATTTCGTAATCCGCATGGCGCTTCAACTGATTGAGAATCGTGCGCATCGTCTTTTCGGCAATGCCCGCAGCCCTACCGATAGCGACGCCTTTCTCACGTTCTTCCGCAGTATGCCGTTCCGCATACTTTTTTGCAAATTCTTCCATAATCTTGCACATATTCATCACCCCGTGTTCATCTGACTTGAAATACCGTGCGCGCTCCGCGAGAATCTTCGAGTGCATCTTCTCTGGGTCTTTGCACGCGAAATCCTGCATGAGCAAACCGAGCGGCGTATCGTCATTTTGGATGCTCGCGTTGACGTAGATGATGGCTGCATCATCCTCGAAGCGCTTGTTATCGAGCTCCTCAAGCGCGCATCACTTCGCCGTGAGCTGCTGGTACATCCGCATGAGCGCGGCGACGCAGGCGGGCTCATCGTGGATCTTCCCCCAGAATCCATAAGCATCCATGACGGCGCGGTCATTCGCGCGGTGTGCCTCGCGCAGTTCCTTCGGCATGAGGACTTCGTCATAAAGGTCGGCAAGCGAGCTCTCGGGATAAAGCGCCCGCGCATCAAGGATGCCCTGCGCCGTCCGCTCGATCTTCGCGCGCTGCGTGGGCGTCGGGGTCGGCCAAGGGAAATTGTTGTAGACGATGAAATTCGAGTAACGGTAGTCGCTCTTCAATCGTCCGGCAAACGTTCGCATCCACGACATATGAACGTTCGATTCCAAAACGCCAAACGTATATAGGCTTGCGTTCGGGATGAAATATGCATTGTCACTAACAATGACATCAGAGTTCAAAAATCCCATAGGGACATAGCGCCGCCGTTCTGAAGATGTTCGCGGAATCAAAATCAGATTGTCGTAATCAAAGCATTTCTGCGTTATGTTCAGAAGCAAGGTTGGAGTATCGGCTCCCTTCTGCGTTTCCTCCCACTTAGCGTTCCTGCGAAACTCTCGAACACGCGCAACGCGTTCCATCACCAGTTTGCTTTTCTTAATTTCTGATGGAGCAACGCCTTGAAGCCAAATCACATACCGAGGTTGACGATGGATAAATTCATACGCTCCCATGAATGGACGTATCCATTGTTCAGCCACGGGATTTTTCTTCACCAGTTCATCTCGTTCTTCTTCTGATAATAAAAGGTTTCCGTTTTCATACGTCTTGCTGCCCAACGTTAATTTTGGAACGTTGCACAGAGCAGTATTGGAGCGCTCGACGAATACATTCGGCGAGTCCATCAGATATGGATTTATATTAGCACACTGCGTTTTTGTCCCATTCGAATAGAGCGTTTTCTCTTTGCTTGCCTCATAGCTAAAGCCAATGATTACGCAGTGAACGTGCGCTTTCAGTATTGCGTCACTATCCCAGATGAACGTTTTATACGCAAAGTTGATTTGAAATCCGTCGTTAACAAGCGCTTTCCATAGAGCAGGAACTTGCTCGCCTTGCGTAATGGAATTGGTCGATACAAAAGCGCCATGCCCCTTTGTACCATTTAAATACTCTGATGCTTTCTTGTACCATGCCGCCACATAATCAAGTGATTTTGCGAATCTTGCACCCGAGAATACTGCAAGCAATTCTTCCTTCTGTGTTTTTGTCATGAACTTCGAACCCACGAACGGCGGATTCCCCATGATCTTGACGCTGTCGTCCGGCGCGAGGACCTCCTTCCAGTCCATCCGCAGCGCATTCCCCTCGTGGATATTGCAATTCGCCGTGAGCGGCAAGAACTCCGCCTCGCTTGAGAGAATCTCCTGCGTCTCTTCGAACATCTGGCTCTCCGCGATCCAGAGCGCCGTCTTCGCCACCGCCACGGCGAAGTCGTTCACTTCGATCCCGTAGAACTGCCCGATCATCACCTGCACCGCGTTCTCCGACGCATCCTCGAACGCGAAGTCGAGCGCGATGTTGCCGCCGCCGCCTTTCGCGCGTTGCGTCTTGATGAGCTCACGCAAGATGTCGTTTTCCAGCCGCCGCAGCGAGAGGTAGCTCTCCGTCAGGAAATTGCCGCTGCCGCAGGCGGGGTCGAAATACCGGCCGCGCCCGAGCTCCTGCTGCAAATGGCGGAGCTTCCGCCGCCGCACGGCGAGCTCTTGATTCTGCATCGCCGCTTGATACTGCGCGCGGTACGCGTCGAGGAACAGCGGGTCGATGACTTTGTGGATATTTTCGATGCTCGTGTAGTGCATGCCGCCCTGCCGCCGCGTCGCGGGATTCAGCGTGCTCTCGAAGATCGCGCCGAAGATCGTCGGGCTGATTTTGCTCCAGTCAAAGCCGCAGCCCTCCTCGAGGATCAGCCGCCGCACCGTTTCGTCCATCGGCGGGATCGCAAGCTCCTCCGTGAAAAGACTGCCATTCACGTACGGGAACGCGCGCAGGTTCGGCTCCAAAAAGCGTGGGCGCTCCTCCTGCTTTTTGTCCAGCACGGAAAAGAGCCGCCCGAGCCCTTCGCTGAAATGCATCGGCGCGTACGACGCCATGTAGTCATGGAATTGGTCGTGCCGCCCGAAGAGCCCCGCGTCCTCCGCGTAAAAGCAGAACACGAGCCGCACGATGAGCTTATTGAGGTCCTGGTAATCCGCGTCCGTCGGATGCGCGCCGTAGCACGGCAAGAGCGCGTCGTAGATTTTGCCCACGAGTTCGCCCGCCGCCCGCGAAAGCTCCATCTCCTTCTGCACCCGCGTGCTCGCCACGTCCGTGATGAAACGCAGGCACGTCCAATCTTTTTCGAGGTTCGCGAGCTCCACGCGCGTCGGCGGATCGTTCGGCCGCTGCATGTCGTAGATGTCGAACTGGCGGAAATTGCAGATCACGATCCAGCGCGGACGGTCCGAGTACGGCAGCTCGATCGCATACCGCTTCGCCTGCTGGAATGGCGTGAGCCAAGTCCCGTCCGATTGCTTGATGGGCTCGCCGAGCTCTTTGCCGATGCTCTTCTGCTCGATCATCGTATGCGTCGCCGGCACCATAATGTCGATGAAGCTCGTATTCGACAGCTTCACCTTTTCCTCGAAACGAACCAAATCCGTCGGATGCTGTGCGCCGAGGACTTTTTCTAGGAGCTCCAGCCAAAAGAGCTGGCTCTCCTGCTTTTCCGCGCCGCGGCCTTTCCACTTCTTTGCAAACTCCCTCGCAGCCTTCTGCTCCTTCGTCATCGCCGTCACCTTCTTTGCGGGGATATTCGACAGGGACGGAGCGGATTCCTGCCACGTATGCTTTTTTCGCTCGCTTCATCTGCGTCTCGGTGAACGAGAAGCCGCAGTCGGGACATCTCCACTCGACGTCTTGCACGAGGATGTTCTTTCCCTCGCCTTCATAATCGGCCAGCTCGACGACGAGACGACAAAGCGCGTCTACCTCCACGTGACGAAGACGCGAAAGAAAGAAGCCTGCGTCTTGTTCAACCGCCTCATGCAGGACGCGAAAAAGGCATGAAAAAAAGAGCACCGCCAAAAGCGATGCTCTTTCCTTTTGCGCCGAGATTTTCCAAAACTCGACGCGATGATGACCAAATTATGACCATTTTGCACCATGCGATGCCGTAGACCCGCATGAATGCTATGGTCTAGGCACTTCTTACATCATGCCCGGCATCCCGCCGGCCGGGGCTGCCGGGGCGGCCGGGTGCTCTTCCGGCTTGTCGGCGACGAGCGTCTCGGTCGTGAGGACCATGGAGGCGATGGAGGCTGCGTTCTGGAGCGCGGAGCGCGTGACTTTCGCAGGATCCACGATGCCGGCCTTGATCATGTCGACGTATTCGTTCGTCAGCGCGTTGAAGCCGAAGCCCGTGCCGGCCTTCTTGACGTTCTCGACGACGACGGAGCCTTCGAGGCCTGCGTTGTTCGCAATCTGGCGGACCGGCTCTTCGATGGCGCGGCGGACGATGTCGACGCCGACCTTCTCGTCACCCATGGCCTCGATCTTGTCGAGCACCGGCTGAATGTCGACGTACGTCGTGCCGCCGCCGGCGACGATGCCTTCCTCGACGGCTGCGCGCGTCGCGTTCAGCGCATCTTCGATGCGATACTTCTTGTCTTTCATCTCGACTTCCGTCGCCGCGCCGATCTCGATGACGGCCACGCCACCGGAGAGTTTCGCGAGGCGCTCCTGGAGCTTCTCTTTGTCGAAGTCGGACGTCGTCTTGCTGATCTGCTGCTTGATCTGGGCAACGCGCTCTTCGATAGCCGCTTTGTCGCCCTTGCCGCCGATGATTGTCGTCTCGTCTTTCGTGGAGACGATCTTGTGCGCCGTGCCGAGGTCTTCGAGCGTGACGCTGTCGAGCTTGCGGCCGAGTTCCTCGCTGATGACCTGGCCGCCCGTCAGGATGGCGATATCCTGGAGCATGGCCTTGCGGCGGTCGCCAAAGCCCGGAGCTTTGACGGCGAGGCACTTGAACGTGCCGCGCAGTTTGTTGACGACGAGCGTCGTCAGCGCTTCACCGTCGACGTCCTCGGCGATGATGGCGAGCTGCTTGCCGGATTTCACGACCTGCTCGAGGATTGGCAGGATGTCGTTGATCGCGGAGATCTTGCGGTCCGTGATGAGGAGCAGAGGATCGTCGAGCGATGCTTCCATCTTGTCCGTGTCCGTGACGAGATACGGGGAGATGTAGCCGCGGTCGAACTGCATGCCTTCCTTGACAGAGAGGTTCGTTTTCATCGTCTTGGACTCTTCGACCGTGATGACGCCGTCCTTGCCGACTTTTTCCATGGCCTCGGCGATGAGCTTGCCCGTCTCTTCGTCGGCGGAGGAAATCGTCGCGACCTGCGCGATGTCGGCCTGGCCTTCGACCTTCTTCGACTTCGTCTCGATCTCTTTGACGAGCGCGTCGACAGCCTTGTTGATGCCCTTCTTGATGATCATCGGGTTCGCGCCCGCGACGACATTGCGCATGCCCTCGTGGATCATGGCCTGCGCGAGCAGCGTTGCCGTCGTCGTGCCGTCGCCGGCGATGTCGTTCGTCTTCGTCGCGACTTCTTTGACGAGCTGTGCGCCCATGTTCTCGAACGGATCTTCGAGCTCGATGTCGCGCGCGATCGTGACGCCATCGTTCGTGATCGTCGGCGCGCCGTACTTCTTGTCGAGGACGACGTTGCGTCCCTTCGGGCCGAGCGTGACTTTCACGGCGTTTGCAAGCGCGTCAACACCGCGGCCGAGCGCGCGGCGTGCTTCTTCTTCAAAAAGCATCTGTTTTGCCATTTTATATTACCTCCGAAAAATGCTGTATCGTATGTTCGCTGTCCTATGGAATCAGAGGACGGCGAGGATATCGGACTCGCGGACGACGAGGTATTCCTTGTCATCGACTTTGACTTCCGTACCCGAATATTTGGAGAAGATGATGTTGTCGCCAACCTTGACTTCCATCGCGGCGCGCTCGCCGCTTTCCAGGAGCTTGCCGGAACCGACAGCGACGACCGTGCCCTTCTGCGGCTTCTCTTTCGCCGTGTCCGGCAGCACGATGCCGCTCGCGGTCTTGACGTCGTTCTCGGAAACTTCAATGACAACTCTTTCGCCCAATGGCTTGATCATGATATATCTTCCTCCTAACAAGAGTTTGCGATGTTCTGTTAGCACTCACTACGTTTGAGTGCTAACTTACGTTGTCTATAGTAGCTTGTATTCGTCAAAATGTCAAGGGGCTTTTTGAAAAAAGTCAAAAAAACAATCTTCTCAAAAATCGTCGCTGGTTTATCCTTTTAATCGCGCAGCTCTTTTTCACAAAACGCTTGCAAACCGGGAATATCTTCTAACGCCGTGCGCCAGACGACAGCCAGTTCGATATTCCCATATCCATGCGCCACGATGTTTCGCATCGCCTTGATGGCCTGCCAAGGCATTTCGCCGTTCGTTCTTTCCTTATAATTCTCCGACAATCCTGCCACCAATTCGCCAATCTGCAAGATGCTGAACGCAATGGATTACTGATCATCTTCATCGGCAGAAAAGGTTTCATAGGAATTGCCGAAGCGCGTGATCGTCGCACGGATGCGCTTGCAATACTCGATGATATGTCCCAGACGATGCCGGTCAAGCAGCTGCATATAGGTCCACCTTCTCATTCAAGATTTGAGCACGCAAGATTTCTTGTGATGCGTGGCGAATGGGCTGGTTCAATGACGCAACCGTCACCACGTCAATCGAGCAAGCAAATGCAGCTTCGAGCGCTGCATAGAGGCTGCCAAGCTTGAAGAGCGTATCGAGGCCAGAGCCTTCCGTGTCAATCAAGAGATCGATATCACTTTCCGCCGTGGCTTCACCTCTTGCATACGAACCAAAGAGATCAACAGCTTTCAACTTGTACCGCGCTGCGATTGGCGCAACCCGCTTGCGTATTTCTGTGACATCATACGGGAGCATATCCTTTGCTCTATCCTGTTGTTCCATTCTAGCTCCCTCCTTTTTGCTCTTATTTTAACGAAAAGCGTCGGCTTCTGCAACTGCAAAAAGAACGGTTTCCCCTCGTCGTAACACAAACGAGGGGCCATGCAGCTGCGAATGATCGCGGTCTGCACAGCCCCTCTTGGGATGGCGTTTTATGCTTTCAGTGCTTCTACAACGAGGTTGTAGAGCTTGCCGCCCTTCTCCGTGCCGGTGAAGTGGCAGATGGCGTCTTCCATGCCGTGCTCTTTGATGTAGGACTGCACCTCGACGGCTTCCTTGTCGCCTTCGAAGTCGAAGTGGAGCGCAGCGGCGATGACGCGGGCGAGGGCTTTCGGCTCGTAGCCGCGCTCGATGAGCTACTCGGCGGGACTTACGAGGCGGTCTTTCGCGCCGAGCTTGCGGACGGGGCCGCGGGCGACACGCGTCACGGCGTCGGAAAGATGCGGATTGCGGAAGCGGCCTTCCGTCGTCTTGATGTACGCTTCGTGCGTCTCTTTGTCGAAGCCGTATTTTGGCTCGGCAAGGCTTCCGATGGTCTGGAAGTCCTCATTAAGGAGGCGCTGTTTCAGCGCCTCCTGCGTGTCCTTTTCGAGTGAAAAGTTCCTGTTTTCTATTGTTTCCCGTGCAACTTAAGCCTCCCCCCTTGGGGGAGGTGGCCCCGCAGGGGTCGGAGAGGGTAGCGGCGTTACTAGATTCTCTATCCTTTCAATAGAATCGTGAATCAAGGAACGGCGTGACTCTCCGCCGCAAGCGGCATAAGCGACCGCATCGGCGCTAAAGCGCCGTGCGTCTGCTTATCCGCCTCGCATTCGCTCGGCACCTCCCCCAGAGTGGGAGGCTTGGGGCTCATGCGCTTCACTATTTTCCTAGCTTAATGACATTGGTCTCCATCCAAGTTTCAATCCTGCACACGACCGCTCAAGTTCGTCCCCGCGAGCTGCTCGCGCAGCGTCTGCTTCATGACGGCCGTGTCAGCCTGCTGGCCGAACCAGAGTTCGAACGCCGCCGCGCCTTGCAGCACGAGCATGTCTTCGCCGTTCAGCGTCTTGTGGCCAAGCGCTTTCGCCTCATGGAGAAAGCGCGTCTCTTCCGGCGTGTAGATGATGTCGTAGGCAAAGGCGTCGGGCTTCGCGTCGCGCCAATCAATCGGCGGCTTGTCCTCGACGTGCGGCGTCATGCCGAGCGGCGTGACGTTGACGACGAGGTCCGCGTGTGAGAACGCGCCGCGGAACGTCTCCGTCTCCCAATGGCAGGCCGCAAGCTTCGTGCCGAGCAGGCTCGCGCGCGCGGCGAAGCTCTCGATGAGCGCTTCCGCTTTTTCCGGATGGCGCACGCCGAGCGTCACGCGCATGGCGTGCGCTTTCATGAGGCCCCAGAGCACGGCGCGCGCCGCGCCGCCGGCCCCGAGGAGCACGACGTTCTTTTCCGCCGGGTCAAAGCCCGCGTCCGAGAGGCCGCCGAGGAAGCCGACGACGTCTGTGTTGTAGCCTTTCAGCCGCCCGCCGTCATTGACGACGGTGTTGACGGCGCCGATGGCCGCCGCGTCTTCATCGATCTCGTCGAGCGCGTCCATGATGGCCTGCTTGTGCGGGATCGTGACGTTCCAGCCGCGAAAATGGAGCATGCGCAGGCCGGCGACGGCAAGCGAGAGGCCGGCCGGCTCGACGGCGAACGCCGTGTAGACGGCATCAACGCCCGCCGCCGCGATGGCCGCGTTCTGCATCGCGGGTGACAGCGAGTGCGCGATGGGCCAGCCCATGACGCCGAGGTTCTGTGTTGTTCCGGTAATTGATGTCACCATGCACTCACCTCATCCATGCTGTTTGCGGGTCTCGTAGAGGAGTCCCATCTTCATCTCATAGTAATCCGGCGTCATGTCGAGGTAATGGCGATGCGGATTCTCGAAGCGCTGTTCCTCTTCCCAGATCTCCATGTCGAGCTGCTGCTTGACGTACGCGCGGATTTCATCAAGCTTCGGCAGCGATGCGACGCGTTTGCCGTTCTGCACGTACAGGCGGCGCAGGTTCTTCACTGTGCAGCCTTCGAACGCACGGTTTTTCCACGGCTTCACGGGATCGACGTAGCGGAATGGCTCGCTCATGTCGATGGGCTCGCCAGAAAGTGCAAGCAAATCGGCGACGGCATGGCCGTCCGCGTCGTAGACGCGATAGAGGTCTTTGAGGCCGGGGTTCGTGATCTTCTCGACGTTCTCCGAGACCTTGATGCGCGGCGCGAAGTCGCCGTTTTCGCCGACGGCCGCGAGCTTGTAGACGGCGCCGAAGACCGGCTCGGACTTCGCCGTGATGAGGCGCTCGCCGATGCCGAAACTGTCGATGCACGCGCCCTGCTGCAAAAGCGACGAGACCGTGAACTCGTCGAGGCTGTTCGACACGACGATCTTGCAGTCCTCGAGGCCGGCCGCGTCCAGCATCTTGCGCACGCGCTTCGAGAGGTACGCGAGGTCGCCGGAATCGATGCGGATGCCGACGAGGCGCTTGCCCATGGGCTCGAGGACTTCATGCGCGACACGGATGGCATTCGGGATGCCGGAGTGGATGACGTCGTACGTGTCGACGAGCAGCACCGTCGCGTCGGGATACGTCTGCGCGTATTTTTTGAAGGCCTCGTACTCGTCGCCATAGAACATGACCCAGCTGTGCGCCATCGTGCCGCTGATGGGGATGCCGAACATCTGGCCGGCCGAGACGGTCGCCGTGCCGACGACGCCGCCGATGTAAGCGGCGCGGGCACCGTACGTCGCCGCGTCCATGTTGTGCGCGCGGCGGGCGCCGAAGTCCGAGACGGCACGGCTGCCGGCCGCCCGGCAGATGCGGCGCGCCTTCGTCGCGATGAGTGACTGGTGGTTGATCTGCGCGAGGATGGCCGTCTCGACGAGCTGCGCGTCGATGAGCGAGCCGACGACTGTGAGGATCGGCTCGTCCGGATACATGACCGTGCCCTCGGGCAGCGCGTAGATGTCGCCTGTGAAATGGAAGTCTTTCAGATACGCGAGGAACGCCTCGGAAAACATGTGCTGGTCGCGGAAATATGCGATGTCCTCGTCCGAGAAGCGCATGTTTTCGACGTATTCGATGACTTGCTCGAGGCCGGCGAAAATCGCGAAGCCGCCGTCGTCTGGGTTTTTCCTATAAAAGACATCGAACGCGACTTTCGTGTCCTTGTCATCGTCCGCGAAATAGCCATTCGCCATGGTCATCTCGTAGAAATCCATCATCATCGTGAGGTTTCGTTTGTCAAACTGTGTCATGGCTGTGGCTCCTTATTTGTCTTCGAGCAGCTGCACGAGCTCGTCATAGTCTTTCTTGAGCTCGGCGTACTCGGCCGCCATCTGCATCGCCGCCATCACGGCAATTTTTTTCGTGTCAAACGTGCGCATGGCCTGCGCCGCTTTTTTCATGTGGTCGTCGACGAACGCCGCGAGCCGCCGGATCTCTGCGGGATCGCCATCCGTGCGGAATGGATACGTCTCGCTGAAGATTTCGACGTTCACCTTCTGGCTCGTTTTTTTCTCCATGTCCATGCGATCACCTGCTCTCAGGCGCGGAGCTCAGCGTGGAATGATTTTTCCACGGCAGCGACAACGTTCTTAAATGCCGTGTCGGCTTCGTCATCCGTCAGCGTGCGGTCTTTGCTCTGGAACGTCAGGCGGAACGCAAGGCTCTTCTTGTCTGCGGCAATGCGGTCGCCCGTGTAGACGTCGAACAGCGTGACGCCCGTGAACTGTTTGCCGCCAAACTTCTTGATGACGCGCTCGATGTCGGCCGCCTGCACGTCGCTATCCACAAGCAGCGCGAGGTCGCGCTCGATGCTCGGGAATTTCGGCAGCGACTCGAAATGGAACTTCTTGCTCGCATAGCGCATGAGCGTCTCGAGATCCATCTCGAAAAGATAGACTTTCTGCTTGATGCCGAAGTTCGCAGCGGCCTCGGGGTGGAGCTCGCCGACGACCGCCACGGTGTCGCGGCCTTTCTGGAAGAAGGCCGTCTTGCCCGGATGGAGTGCAAAGTGCTCGCCGGCTTCGACCGTATACTTCGAAATCCCCAAACGCTGGAACAGCTGCTCGACAATGCCCTTCATGTCGTAGAAATCGACCATATCATTCGTCTGGTTCCACGACGCGACATTGCGGCGGCCCGTGATGAGGCCGACGACTTTCAGCTTTTCCTCCGGCAGCTCCGTGAGCGGCAGCTGCTTCGGGTAAAAGACGGGCGCGACATCGAAGAGCTTCAAATCCATGTTCTTGCGCGAGAAATTGCGCACGGCGTTTTCCATGAGGCTTGTCAAGAGGCACGTGCGGACGAGCGGCGCTTCATCCGTCAACGGATTCATGATGGGGATTGCCTTGCGGAGCTCGGAATCCTCCGGCACGCGCAGCTTGTCAAAGAGCTCCGTGCTCGTGAAGCTGAACGACAGTTCCTCCGTCATGCCGAGGCTCGCGAGGATGTGCTTGACCTGCTTCTCGAACGCCTGCTTCTCGCTCTCATGGCCCTGCATCATGCGGCCGAACGGCGTCGTGCTGACGATATTGTCAAAGCCATAGATGCGCGCAATTTCTTCTGAGAGGTCGTCCATGCGCGAGCAGTCGTTGCGCCACGACGGCACGGTCGCGACGTAGGCGTCACCGCCCTTGCTTTCAATAACAAAACCAAGTTTTTCAAGAATCGCAATCATCTTGTCCGCTGCGATGTCCGTGCCGAGGCGGCCATTGATCTGCGCAATCGTGAAATCAATCGTCGTCGGCGTCTTCGGCGCGGGGTAGCAATCGACGATGCCCTGCGTGACCGTGCAAGCGCCCATGTCCTGCAAGAGCTGGCAGGCGCGGTCGAGCGCACGCGGCGTCTGCGTGACGTCGACGCCGCGCTCAAAGCGGCCGGACGCCTCGGAATGCAAGCCGCAGGCGCGCGCCGTACGGCGGATGCTCGGGCCGTAGAACGACGCGGCCTCAAAGACGACCGTCGTCGTCTTCGGCGTGATCTCCGTCTCATAGCCGCCCATGATGCCCGCGAGGCCGGCCGGATGCTCCGCATCGGCGATGACGAGCTCATCACCTTTCGCAAGGCGCGCCGTGTCGTCGAGCGTGTGGAGGTTTTCGCCCGCCACCGCGCGGCGCGCGACAAGCTTGTGGCCCGTGATCTCATCATAATCATACGCATGCATCGGCTGGCCGAGCTCGAGCATGACGAAGTTCGTGACATCGACGACGTTGTTGATGGCGCGGATGCCGGCGCCCTCGAGACGATGCTGCATCCACTCGGGCGACGGGCCGATCTTGACGTTTTTGACGACGCGCGCGCTGAAGCGGCTGCACAGGTCGTTCGCGTCAATGCCGACGCTGACAAGGCCCTCCGCTTTTGCCGCATCGTCTTCCTTGCAGGCGATCGTCGGCCATTTCGGCGTGCCGCCCGTCAGCACCGCAATCTCGCGCACGAGGCCGAGCACGCTGAAGCAGTCGCCGCGGTTTGCCGTGAGCTCGAACTCGAGCACGACATCGCTCTTGCCGAGCACGTCCTTCGCCGGCACGCCGACCGGCGTATCGTCCGGCAGGATGTAGATGCCGTTCAGCTGCTCCTCCGTCATGTTCGACGTGTCGAGATGAAGCTCGCCCGCCGAGCAGAGCATGCCATTCGACGGCAGGCCGCGCAGCTTGCCCTTTTTGATGTGCGCGCCATTCGGCAGATGCGCGCCGACCATGGCGACCGGCACGACCTGGCCCTGCTTCACGTTCTGCGCGCCGGTAATAATCTGGATCAAATCCCCCTGCCCGACATTCATCTGGCAGACCCAGAGATGGTCGGAGTCCGGATGACGCTCGATCTTGTCGATGCGCCCCGTCACGACATGCTCAAAGCCCGCGTCCGCGCGGATGACGTTCTCCACCGGCACACCCGCCATCGTGAAACGGTCGGCGAGCTCTTCAGGGGATAAATCAAAGTCGATGTAATCTTTCAGCCACTCGATTGAAACTTGCATAAGTGTATTTTCTCCTTCATTATCTCAAACTTCGCCTCCCCTCTGGGGGAGGTGGCCCCGCAGGGGTCGGAGAGGGTAACGTCGCAGCGATATTCTCATTCCTTTCGATAGGAATACAGAATTTGTCCATACGCTACCCTCGCCGCCTCGCATTCGCTCGGCACCTCCCCAAAGTGGGGAGGCGTAGAACGAGCTGTCAGAACTGCCGCAGGAAACGCATGTCGTTGTCATAGAACAAGCGCAGATCATCGACGCCGTACGACAGCATCGCGATGCGCTCGACGCCCATGCCGAAGGCGAAGCCGCTGACGACGTTCGGATCGTATCCGCTCATTTCGAGGACATGCGGGTGCACCATGCCGGCGCCGAGGATTTCGAGCCAGCCCGTGCCCTTGCAGACTTTGCAGCCTTTGCCGTGGCACATGACGCACGAGATATCGACCTCGGCCGACGGCTCCGTGAAGGGGAAGAAGCTCGGACGCAGGCGAATCTTCACGTCCTCGTTGAAAATCTGATGGAGAAACAGTTCCAGCGTGCCTTTGAGGTCGGCCATCGTGATGCCCTTGTCGATGACGAGGCCTTCGACCTGCGTGAACATCGGCGAATGCGTCGCGTCGTATTCGTCGCGGCGATAGACGCGTCCCGGCGCGATCATGCGGATCGGCGCATTCGGCTCGTTCTTCTGCATCGTGCGCGCCTGCACCGGCGACGTCTGCGAACGCATGAGGATGTCTTCCGTGATGTAGAACGAATCCTGCATATCGCGTGCCGGATGATCCTTCGGCAGGTTCAGCGCCTCGAAATTGAAATAGTCCTTCTCGATCTCCGGGCCTTCCTCAACGGAGAAGCCCATGCGGAAGAAAATGTCCTTGATGCGCTCGAGCGTCAGCGTCAGCGGATGGAGATGGCCCATGGGCTGCGTGCGGCCCGGCAGCGTCACGTCGATCTTCTCGCTCGCGAGCTTGTCCGCGAGCGCGCGCTGCTTGAGCTCCTCGTTCTTCTCGGCGATGAGCGCCTCGATCTGCGCTTTCGCCTCGTTGACGATCTTGCCGACCTTCGGGCGGTCTTCTTTCGCAAGCGCGCCCATGCCCCGGAGAATCGACGTGAATTCGCCTTTCTTGCCGAGGAACCGCACGCGGATCTCGTCGAGCTCCGTGAGATCCTGCGCGACGTGCTTCACGGATTCGGCCGCTTGCGCCTTCAGCGCTGCAATCTTTTCTTCCATTCTTTCATCCATAGAGAACACAACCTCCTGAAAAGGGGACATACAAAAAGTCTCCGTCCCCGCTGAAATCGCAGGGGCGGAGACGGATCTTCGCGGTACCACCCTGATTTATCACTTTTGAAAAGCCTTCACGCGGCAAAACGTCCGGACTACAACAAAATATGCTTCCCCCGGCTGCTCCAAAGGGAACTTCACGCGCCCGCGCCATCATCCCTTTCCACCGACGGGACTCTCTTTCGACGCACGAGCGGCTACTTTCCTTCTTCATCACAAGTTGTCAGCTATCATATCATAAATCATATGTCCTTTGCAACCCTGAAAAATAAAGGATTTTGAGATAGCAACGTGCGTTTTGCCGCCATTTTGCCGCCGAGAATGTTTTTGCCGCCGTGAGACACAAAAAAGCCCGACCGATTGGCCGGGCTTTTTCGCGTACAGAAAGCATAGAGACAGAAAACATTTATCGAATCGACCTATCCAGAGGATAGCGTGATTCCAGAGTGAAAAATAAAGGTATACGCATTGAAATTTTCTGGAACAGTAGTTTACAACTTCAAGCGGCTTCCCCTAAATGAGAAGCCATCCATTTCAAGGCATCTTGAATATGGTTGCTATTTTTATCAGTTTGCGCTAACAAGTCCATCTTCGCGAAAAATACATCCTT
>Ga0256404_1003105_pt1 | contig 34885 bp, 55 predicted proteins | sample RumenRJG_01DNA_FD_185990 | JGI IMG/M metagenome (GOLD analysis project Ga0256404, IMG submission 185990) | Bovine rumen microbial communities from Lethbridge, Alberta, Canada - RJG_01 | ecosystem: Host-associated > Mammals > Digestive system > Stomach > Rumen | place: Canada: Alberta | collected... | reverse complement strand
GTGTCGGGGAGCGTTCTGAAAGAGCGGCTTCTGCCACGGGGGGAGTGTTTTGTCAAGTGTCGGCGTGTCGTTTTTTTGCGAGTTGTTTGAGGTAGATTGCGTCTATTTCTCCTGCGTCTGCTTGCTTGTGATGCGTGGTGCATAGGCAGACTAGGTTGTCATCATCGGTGAGTAGGTCTGGGTTGGTGTTGAGCTTGACTATATGGTGGACTTCTAGGTGGCTTGTGGTGATGTGCCCTTGGTCTGCGCATACTTCGCATAGGTAGTGTGCGTCTTGCTTGATTTGTTCTCGCTTGCGTCTCCACCTGTACGTGTTGCGTAGCTTGTCAGCGTCCGTCCTATGCTCGTATTTGCGTCCCTTCTGCGTGGGTTTGCGTGGACATGTCGTGTTGATATCGTGTATCCTACCACACCAGCCGCAAGCCTTGAGCATGACTATCACCTCCATATCTAACATCATCATAATCTGTTTCTTGAGGGAGTGAGTGAACTCTGGTTGAGAGAGTAAGCCTTAAGAGCTGAAGTTTAAGTGCTTCAGGTTAAGGCTTACTGCTGTTTCCGTCGGTCGTTCGTTCGCCCGGCATCGATCGTAAGAATGTTGCGTTACTAACATTGGTGCGGCATACCCCAGCAGGTCGCATTTACTCATTGTTGAGTGGCAGTGTCGGCACCCCGGTTATTCCGCTGCCGCCTGTTGGGTCGGTTGGACATGCACCTCTAACGTGCGTATCGGTGAGTGTTAGTCACCGTCCCGTTATCCAAGCGTGGGATATTGCTAGGGAGTTTTCGTACCTCCGTACCTAGTATGTGTGGTATACTAGCTTTGTTTAAGCGTATGGCTCCCATCATAGCACATGGTGTTGTGGTGGGAGCTTTTTTAATGTTCGGCGTGTCTACTTGGTTTCGTCGGTTTTGGCTGTGGCGTGTGATACGCCGATCAATGCGCCGATTAGCACGCCGATAGCATTGATGGTGGCTACGATTGCGTCAGTATCATGCCAGCCCCATACGGAGCCGATTACGCCGATAAATGTGGCGAGTGCTGGGAATGCAATCAAGCCCAGCCATTTGAGCCACTCATACGCTTTAGATGGCAGAAAATAGGTTTTATCTTCCATTGTCTTCCCTCGCTTTCAGTGTTTTGCGATGATGCTGAGGATAATAAGCGTTGCACAGATGATGCTTGTGATGATGATGCCGCTCATGGCGTGTCCTTTCATATTACGGTGTACAGTGTTTATTTTACGTCAGTTGGATAGGTTGACTACGGCTTTCCGCGTGGTTGCTTCAAGCTCGTGCCGTGCTTCCTGCACTTGCTCCAATGCGGCTGTACAGTTGCCGTTGATTTTCTCATGTTTCAGCGCTAATAAGGTGATTTCGTTTGCTGATAGTCCGGCGTTGATGCCTTTCAGCATGGCATTGTATAAGCATTGCCGCTCTTGATGTTGTTGGTCGCGTCTCGCGTCGATTATCGCTTGCTGTGCCCGATATTGTGCGTCCTGTGTTTCGCGTTGCTTCGCCCTGCTATTGCCAACGTAGGTTATGATTGCGACGAAGATACTTGATATTGCCGCGCACCCGCTCGTGACAATGGCGACAATGACTTCAGTCGACAATCCCATTTTTCAGCCTCTAATCACTCGCAATTTCTCTATTGCGATTATATCGTGATAACAGCGGGAATTATGGGACTTTTCTTGTGTTATGATTGCCTTGTACTCATTTTGTGGGTATTCCTTTCGATTGGTTCGGATAAGGGCACGGCTTTTTGGTCGTGCCCTTCCTTCATTCTTGATGCCCACGCTTGATATCGGCTCTAATCAGCGCCTTAATGAAGCCTTGTTTGTTTTCCACGCTATCCAAGCGCTTGATGATATCCGCGTCATTCTCGCGGTGGAGCCAAAGATGATACTGCTTGCCGTTTTTCTTGTGGTATCGTGCCACGTTTTTTGTCCTATTCTTACCCATGATTACCTCCCCAAGTATGCGATGATGATGGTCAGTGCAATGAGGATAAATGCGATTCCAATGTCAAGCATTCGCTTTCTTGCTCTTCTCATACTCGTCGATTATCAACATGACTTCTTGTGTGTTGCACTGGGGTATGAGTGGAGTGATCTCGGAGATGTTGTATCCGCGTTCATGCCAGTTTATTATCATGTCTTTTAATACTTTTTTCATCGTGTTCTTCTTCTAAAATAGTGGTATTTCTTCAGGGTCATAGCAGATGTTGTGTAAGCGTTCTAGGAAATCGTCGGTAGGATTGCGTCTCAGTGGTTGCTTATCCTTCTGTACGCTATCCCAGAATTCATCGACTTCACTCTCAATCAAGTCAATCAGGTATTCGTCGCGTTCTACGGTACGCTCAAGAATCCGGGAATTCCCTATCATGGCGATAAGCCGCGCTCGCCGGTATCCGCTCACTGCCATATAGTGCAGGACTTGGCACGCATAGCTTTCGGGTACGCCGCCCATATCCCACGCATGTGCGTTAAATCCTCCTACCGTCTTGATTTCCAAGACTTCCTCCATACCGTCCGCGCAGGTGATGATTCCGTCTAGTGATGCTTGCCGCCAAGGTTTCTCGCTGTCTTGTAGCATGTACAGTGGTTCCTCCACTTGCACGTCAGGGTGTCGATAGGCGTACTCTTTGCGTAGTGCAGGTTCGAGCGCATTGCCGAGGATTACGCAAGGCTTATGGCTGATGTCCTCCGGCTTGACACGTCCGGTCTTCTCCGCCCACAACTGCTCGACAGTCTTCCAGTGATTGACTCCAATGATTACGCCCACGTCTGAGCCGCCTACGCCTTTATCGCGTTGCTCATGCCATGCTCTGTTTACCTCTTCAAGCGTCCCGGTAAACGTGATTTCCTTTGCTGTCATTTCGCGTCCTTCGCTTCTTTCTCCAAATCGTCAGCAATCACTCGAAGATATTCGGCTATGACACTGTATGCGCTTGGTTGTTGCGGCTTGATATGCACGCTCATCGCGCCTTTATTCCCGATAATATGTTCGAATTTTGTGAGCGCCACCGGGTTGAAAGTCTCGGGAATCACTTGGTTGCCTTCGCGTAATGCGACTCCTACGACAATGCTGACTTTTGATTCATCGTTGATTACATCGTATTCTTGTTTCATTTTGCGTCCTCCGCTTGATTAGGTACTTCCGTGGGCATGGAGCCGACATAGCCGAGCATGTCCTTGCAATGTTTGATCACATCGTCTAATGCTTGTTCCTTTCCGCTGTTGAATTTCCTACCACCAGCGTCAAGCCAATACGCCTGATTGATGTATGTTGCGATATCTCTTCGCTCGTTTTCACACCAGTCGATGACCTCTTGCAAGGTCTTATCCTTCTGCGTCACGTTAGTTGGCATCATCAGTCGCCTCCCTGCACAGATTGATGCACTTGAGCGCGATGCCCTCGTATGCGTCCACCTGCCCCTGCAATCGGTCGTAAACGGCGTCGCTGCCGTAGTTGTCTGCGATGATTTCGTTGAGTGTCTTGTCTTTTTCAGTCACGTTAGTTGCCATTATTCTTGCCTTTCTGTGTGTACCACCATTTGATGATTTGTTCTTGTCGTGGCGTGGTCATGGGTAGCCCGTTGTCTTCGGCTATGGTTTTGCCCCATGCTGAGCCGACGTGGGGCTTGCTGTAGGCTTCGAGTGCTTCGGCAAGCTCCACTAGGTCGTATGGTTGGCTCATGGTCACATTCTCGCGTCTGCCATGATGCACATCAGGTCGAGGCGGGTGAAATCGTCGTAACTGAAGTTTTCATCTTCGTAAGCCCTGAGGTCGAGAGTGTTCTCTACGAGGGATTCGGCGGCATCTTCTATGTTGAATTGCGCCCAGATGCCGGGCACGTCAGCGTAGTAGTCATCAAGCCATCCCATTGCGGTACAAGTGTTGATTTCGGTGGTCATGTCGGTTCCTTTCTAGGTCGTTTCCTTGTTTGTAATTCCTACTATACACCTATCAGTGGAGCGACACGCCGAAGAATCGTCAAACACGATATCGAGATTCATACTCCTCAACGCCAAGAACATATTCCACGCCCACGCCCATCACCTTAGCAACGGTTTCCGGCTTGATACCAATACCGAGATAATGCGCGACAAGCCGGTAGGTTCTCGACTTCGTGTCATGCGGAGTCTCCCGGATTCTATGCTTCCTCGCCATTTTCAAGCCTTTCAATCATTCGATCAAGCGCCTCGATGCACATGTGCCAGTCATTCACCCTAAGCGCCTCCCACGCGACACGCTCGAATCCCGTTGTGTGAGCAATCAACAATTTCAGGATATTCGAGCATGTCATGCTTGCTTGTGCCACGCCTTGCCCCAGCATTGCCGCACGCTGTGCATACCATCTCGCCTTCTGCAAGTCCTCTAGAGGCTTCCCCTTGCACCGGAAACGCCAAAGATACTTCATCGCATTACCGACGCTGAACGTCTGCCATTCGGCCAGCTCGATACACTCAAAATTCACGCCATCATGCCCGGCATAATGAGCCGGGTGATCAACATTATTACTCACGCTAATTCCTCCTTAAAATGCGATTACTATTCCAGTGAGCATGATAATAGTAAGAATTACCGCGAATATAGACGTAATAATCGCCTTCTTATACTCGCCTTCACTAATGTGCCAGAGAATCCAAATAAGAGCCATTACGACTACCACAAAAACAACCAGAATAAGAAATGCAATAAGCGTCTGTAATTCTGTCATTATTCGTCCTTCCCGAATATCCAGATTTCCGTGTCAAATTCCTTTATGTTGACCAGTCGTGCCGGTGTCATGCCGACCCATATTTCCCCGTTTTTCGCTAGCCAGCACCGCTCGCGCCGCCTCCCATGCGTCGCATACACAATGCCATCCTTATCAAGGATAAGTTGTGCTTCCCACAGTTCGATGGGGACTCGCAATCCGTGTGGTTTCCGCATTTCTTTGATATCCCCGCTCATGCAGTCGATGATTAGGCTTGTGAGTTGCTTGTTTTCTTCGGCTTGCTTGATTTCGCGTTTTCGTGCTTGGTCGCGTCGTTTCCATTCGCTCCGGTTTTCTGTCGGCGTGTGGGCTGTGGTCACGCCGGTGTAATTTGGCTTCACGTTTCCTCCTACCAATGGTGGTGGGCGGCAGTGTTGGTGCCGCCCGATGATGTTCACCAAGTCTGAGCGTAGGCTTCCATGTCTTCCGCAGTGAAGTCGATGATGATTTCGCGCGGGTTGATATAGTCGTGATCGTTGAAGAAGTAGAGTGTGTAATACTTGAAAATAGCCTTGCCGTCTTCGTCTACTGCTTGGTCGCGGTCGATCGGTTCAACGAAGCCTTCTCCGTGCCCGATGAGCATTGCTTCCGGGGTGTTCCACAGGGCATCGATGTTGTTCATAAGAGTTTCGTGGGCGTTCATTTTGGTTTGTCCTTTCTGTTGGTGGCTTGGCTGTCTGCCTTGCCTGATACCTATAACTATACACCTATCTAGAAGCGACACGCCGATAAAAGAAAAGTGCCGCGACCACATAGCCACGGCACTCTCTCAGAACAGTGATCTCGCCAGCTCATGCCCCGCTTGCGTCAGCTGATACACACGACATCGCCTCCCGTAAGCAGTCCTGCCATAAATCGGCGTACCGTCAGCATACGTCACAACCTCGATGTATCCATCGCGCATAAGCTCAGCACGACGGCTCCGAATCGACTGCGCCGTACCATGCGGCATATTTTCGTCGTTGGAAAACGGGTGCTCAAGATAATAGAAGATATCCGCGTCACTCGCCTCAACATTCATATAGATGGAAAACAGTACCGCGCGCCGGTCACGCGGCACATTGACGGTTTCCGCTGCTTCCTTGCTGGTCGCCGGGTCATCCCTCCGTGCTTTTGCTTCACTCATTTTCAGCATCCTTCCTAGCTCTCCACTCTCGCTGATACGCACGCTGCTCGCGCTTGTGCTCCTCGCGCTGCTCAGGTGTCCACGCCGCCCTCTGCTCGCGCTTGTACTCGCGCGCCCGCTTGCGATTGGCTTCAAGTTTCGCTTCCTTGGCACGCTTCTCGGCCAGCCACTTGCGGTTGTACTCCGCACGCTTCTTGCGCTGCTCAGCACGCTGTTCCTCGGTCATCGCTTCAGCCCTCGCCCGCCGTCTTGCACGATTTTCTGCAAGTTTCTTCTCACGGTACTCGGGGTCGGTATGGTATTTGACGCGGAATTGCTCATTTCTTCGAGCTTTGACTTCCGGGCGTTGGAAATATTCGTGCGCATGGGCTTTTACCTTGTCGGCGTGTTTGCGCTTGTATCGTCGGTTGGCTGCTCGCCTGTTTTCCACTTGGCTGCGCGCGTACTTGTACTGCTTGATTTTGCGTTGTGCTTCCTCGCTCGGCTCCGCATTCCGCATGGCTTCGATCAATGCCATCGTGTCCGCATCATCAAGGTCAATGCTCGCTGATTCCATGCCATCACACATGGGCGCGTCCTTCCTTTTGCTCTTTCTGCCGACGCTTAGGCAGCGCTACGCGCACGGCAACACCATCATCAATCCGCACCTCGCCCCCTGCTTCCACAGCGGCTAAAAATTCCGGCGTAGGAGTCATCAGCATCAAACCCATACGGCACCTCGGACAGTACATGCGGTCAATCCCGTTTTCCGTTCGAATTCCCCAGCTGGCTTCAATCGCTGACTTAACCGCTTGCGTCGGCAACGCCCATCCTAAGCAATGCCCGTAGTCCATGCTCGCCAGTCGCCCGCATTTCGGGTTATCGCATTCCACGTCATACCAGCGGCTGATATTCGTCTTAATCATTGGCATTTCCTTCTTCTTCTGCTGTGACTTCGACTATATAGACGCGATAATGCCCGACAGGCAAATCAGCATCCATGTCAACGTATAGTCGAGGAGTATCACGCTGTTTCCCTGTTTCTTCATCGTAGAATGATGCTCCAACAATCTCGCCTATAAGGACACGACGCGGACTCTCTCCATGCTGTTGCATCCATCTACCAAGATTGTCCATCTTTTCCAGCGTAGCTATCTTCTTCATTGGTGTTTCCTTTCGTAGTCACGATTGATTTGAGTGCTTTGGTGAGGGTTTCTATGGTGTCTGCGCAAGCGTCGAGCAGATCATCAACTTCGTCGGTATCGTAGCCTTCGCGTAATCGGTGGACGGTTAGTTCTGCGTTGCGTACTTCTTTTGGTGTGAGCATCATTATGTGGTTCCTTTCGGTTGGCGGGTTGTGCGGTTGCCGCCGCCGCTAGAGGTCAGATGTGCTTGACGATATCAGCCGCGATGCTTTCAACGGTCGCGCCGGCTTCCACGTCCCAGTAGATGCCGTCCTCCACGAATTCGTCTCCATCGTCGCCTTCATCGTAGACGGTGGCGTTAAGTACGCCGTCTGCCGTCTCGTCCCAGCCGATGTACATGGCGAGAGTGGAGCCGTCCTTTGTCACCTTGATGGTGTCATCAAGGCATGTGCCGTTGGTGACTTCGGTATTGTACCCGAAGGGCAGTGCGCTGTAGAGGACTGTGTCAAGTTCGTTAATGGTCATGTCGGTGAGCTTTTTCATTTCGGGTTCCTTTCTCAGGTGGTTTCCTTGTTGATACTTATTACTATACACCTATTAGAAAACGACACGCCGAAGAACAGAAAAGGCGACACGCTTACCACGTACCGCCAAATCGTCATACACGCTTCAGCCACCTGCGCAATATCTTAGCCGGGGACGTGCGCTCATAATGGAGCCTCCGCGCTATCGTCTCCCACGACTTACCCTCCAGAAACCGCATGACACATATTAGCCGCACTTTAGCGTCAGGGATTGAGATAATCCACGCCATCAGGTCGAATCGCTGCCGCTCCACACTCTCCAGATGGTCAATCAGCAATCGGCGGCATGATGGCTCAAGCTCAACACTAATCAGCGAGCGCACACTCTCACTCTCTGCTTTCAGCAGTCGGGCTTGAGCCAAGTCACGTTCCGTCACAAGCCCAGCAGCCCACGCAATTCGGACATATCGTCCCTTGCCTTGAGCTTGCGTCGGTCTGCTCCCTCACACCTTACCGGTATGCACATCTCCATCAGACGGCTAAAGACGCGAGCCTTGCGCACATCCGTAGGATTGGACAGCTCTTGCGCCGTGAGATTGGTGGTCACGATTAGCGGCAATCCGGCACGATACCGCGAATCGACAACATTCATTACCTGCTCCCACATGTAATCCGTATCCCTCTCAGCTGCCAAATCATCGATTACAAGCAGCTTGAAGCAGTTGAGACTGTCGATGTACCTTTGTCGCCCATCGAAGCTCTCAGACAGCTTATTGACGATACGCGAGAAATTAGTCATCATGCAGGACACGTCGCGGTTAATCAGTTCGTTGGCGATGCAAGCCGCAGCGAAGCTCTTACCGCAGCCGACACCACCGAACAGCAGCAAGCCCTTGCCCTTAGACTTGAACGCGCTGAAATTGTCCACGTAATTGTGTGCGATCTGCATGGTTTTAGCGCTTAATCCATCGTCAGTGTCGAAAGTCCACTTGAGCATTTCCGCATCAGGGAAGCCGGTACGCCTCATGCTTTCCAGTTGGATACGCCGGTTTTCGGCTTGCCGTTCGGCTTCACGTCTTTCGATTTCCTCTTTCTCACAACGGCACCGGATAGGCAGCAGAGCATCACCGCCGCCCAACCAGCCATGCTCTAGATGCTGTTTAGGCTCATGGCATACGCCACAGTGGATTAAGCCGTCCTCGCCTTGATAGTCTGTTTCGTTGTGTGTTCCTGCGTCCATTGCGTTCCTCACGATCTGCGTTATCGCGTTCATTTCCATTTCTTCTCACTCTCCTTTAAATGCCGAAGATGACTGCATCGGCTTCAGCTTCAGCGGCTAATTGCTCAGGTGTTTTGTTCCACGTTTGCGCTTGCGTTTGGTGTTGTGGTGTTTCGTTTCGAGTGTTTCGCTCCCAAGTCCTTACGCATGCTTTCCAGTCTTTGATCGTCGCACCGCCTTTTGTTTTCCACCCGGTCATTTCGTAGTAGTCGAGAAACTTACTAGCGTCTACACTGTTGTGCCGCTCATTGCAATATGTTTCAACATCATCGAGTGATGGGGCAACGAAGCGCTTGCGCTTCGGCTTACTTACATCTGAGGTTACAGGTGAGGTTACAACAGAGGTTATATCTGGTATAGGTTCGTCATTCGTTGCAAATCCATTTGTATTTTCTTCCGAATCCATTTGAGATTTTTTACAAATGGAAGTGTGGATTCCCAACAATGCTTCTGCTTTTTCCGTCAATGCGTACCATTGCGTCCGGTCATAGGCGAGCTTGTTGAAATTGCCAACGATGATAAGGTCTGCATCTTTAAGCTTCTTTAGCGCTGTACGTACAGCATTAGGCTTGAGGTATGGGAACAGTTCACTGAATGCCTTCATGCTGTTGTAAGTCCAATACCTGCCGTCGTGGAAGCTCTTTTTGTCCTCGTTGGCTCGATTGTGTTCTACCCAATGGGCGATGTTCTCTAGCAGGATTGCGGCATTCACACCGACCTCATACGCCACGTCAACATCGAAAACATGCTTCTTCACGATCAATCCTCCTCAATGAAAGAGTAGAAGCGCCGACGATTGTAGAGAATACCTTTGAGCTTGGTCAGCGCGGTTACTGGGTCTGGGTATTGTTCACACGCGATGTCCCACGATTCAATGACTTCATCGCTGCCGAATTCTTCGCATAGACGCTTGAAGAATGCTCTTGATTGCGTCTCTGCGTTCACATTGAATTTGATTCCATAATGCTCATAGAGTGTTTCGTTTACTTTGTCGTAAACGTCCATGATTACCACCTCTTGGGTAAAAATAATCCCGCCGCTCTCCGATTCTCGCACAACCGGAAAGCAGCGGGATTGCTGCGTTAGCTAATGCCCACCACGTTTGATGGTGCGAGCATCTAACGCAGCGCTGATATCTATATTATCACGTCTCAAGGATAGACACGCCGTACTGGTAAGCGAACATCTTGGCCTTGAGCTTGTAAACGTCCGTTCTGAATCCCTTGCAGTCCTCCACGACTTCCTCGCCAGTCTTGACTTTGTAATAGACGAAATCAGCAATGTAGTTGATGGCACGGTACGTCTTGCCGTCAAGGTAGAAGGCTGGTTGAAGCTCGAATTTCACTTGCCGCTGCAAGTCACTGATAACACCGGCACGCTCCATCAGCTTCAGCTCGCTATAGCGTTTGGCTTCGCGCTTGCTGTCGAAGGTTATGCCATCGACCACCGTTCTAGTTGCGTGGAATTTACTAGCGCCCGGTCGAACCATAGCCATTGTCACCCCTCTCACCGCCGCTAATCTCCGGCACAATCTCCACTGGCTCATAGCGCACGGGCATTACAACCAGTTGCGTCACCTTGTCTCCCTCGTGGAATGTATAATCTTCGTCGCTGTGATTGTATAGTCGCACAAGGATAGTCCCCGTGTAGCCTTCGTCAACCAGCCCAGTACTCGTGATTCCGTGCTTCACATTCAGCCCGCTCTTAGACACCAAAAGCCCCGCACAACCCCGCGGAAGCTCGACATGTGTCTTAGTGTCCACGACCACGCTATCATGCGCGGGGACGGTTACGGCTACCGGCGTTCGCAAGTCCATGCCCGCGTCGGTATCGTGGGCGCGTGACGGCACATAGCCGCCATCTTCAACTTTGATCTTCATATGTATATCTCCTGTGTTAATATGCTTATTCGGCAAATGGCGGGATGCGGCTTTGAGTATTCACCGTCCCCGCCATTCAATGCCGTCCAATCTCAGAATTCCGGCTCATCCCATGGATCAGCGACAGCACCAGCCTGTGCAGTATGAGACTGGGCACCTTGGTGTTTGCAGTTACCGGCACCCAACGGCAGGTTATCAACGACGAACTTCACGCGGGAATGCTTCTGCCCATCCTTATCCCAAGTATCCACGACGGCATGAGCTGTCAAGCCCACCGTGTCGCCCTTGTGTCTGTAATTGGACAGCATTTCTGCGCTCTTACCCCACGCTTCAAAGTCAAGCCAATACGTCTCATCCTTGCGGAAGCCGCCGACAGCGAGCCTGAATCGAGCAACCGTCTTTCCGCTTTGCGTCTGCTTCACTTCCGGGTCAGCCGCAAGCCGACCAGTGAACGTGCAAACATTTAGATCTGACATGGTTATTTGTTCCTTTCATTCTTCAGCGCTTGAATAGTAGCGCTGTAGCTGTCCTTAAGAATATACTTGAGTAGTGTGTCTGCCGCGCCTTGATCGATGACAAGTCGCGTCCCGTCAAGGCTTAGTGTTGCCGACGCTTTCAGCATATCCCGAAGCATCGCATTATCAGCCTTAGCCTCCAAGAGTGCCGCATATTCCTTCTGTTTTATCGTGACAAATTGTTCAAAAACCGGTGTTTCCTCCATTACTTATTTCCTCCATTCTGTTTAGCTTCCATTGCACGGTAGCAGTCCCCGCACAATGTCAAGCCAGTCTTTGCCCTAGTCCACTTCGCCACGGCTTCCGGCGGCATTTCCCCGCCACCGCGTTTAGCCATCGGCTTGATCGGCTTATGGCACATTTCACAGATAACCGGTGCCGAGGCTGACTCTTTGCCGCCTCTACGCTGATAGGATTCACTATCCGGGTCTTTACTATCATCGATAGCGAAAAGCCCCTGTGCCGCGTATTTTCGAGCGTATGAGCTACAAGCGCCGGTAATCTGCGGGTCACTCATACCCTTCTTGCTTTCGTCCTCCCGCGCATAAGCCGTGTTGCTGATCGATACCTTGCCGTCTGAAATGGTCGCGGTAGCCTTGACATAGACTTTGCCGCCGACTTCCACCATTTCATCGCTCAAGATGATCGACAATCCGGCTTCCGCGAGCAACGGCTTCACCGATTCAAGGATATTCTCCAAGCTCCGGTAATTGTAGTTTCCGAATCCGTTGTGTTGGTCTTTCGGCGCTTTCAGCTCGTGCTGGATTCTGACCAGCTTAGCGTTCAATTCCTCACTCATTGGTATTCCTCTCACTTGATGCTGATGTTTTCGTGCGTTTCAATGGTTGCCATATCGTCGGGCACTCTGCCATCCTTGATAGCCGCCTTAATCAAGGTCTTATTAGGCTTCGGCTCGCTGTAGGTCAGCAGGTCATCAGCATTCTCTTCAGCCCACTTCGTAAAATCAGCGGACAATTCTACGGTAGCCGACTTACGGTAGGACACTTTCAAGCGTGGGGAGCTGAATTTATCACCATTCAGCGCATACTCAAGCAGATGCTTCAAGCGTTCCGCCTTATTCTCCACGCTCTTACGGCGTGCCGCGAGATTGGCTTCCTCTTCCTTTATAGCCTTAGCCTCAGCCGTCAAATCCTTGTAAAACAGCCCGATATTCTCCACCTTCTTATCACGTTCCATTTGGAGTGCATCGAAGGCTTCCTCGTCGGACACTTCCCCAGTCTCCGCATCGATCAGCGACACGATAGCCGCATCGATATCATAAATGCTCATACTCATAATAGTTCTATTCCTTCCTTGTCGGTTAGTTCATTCAATTCTTCGGGTGTGTAGTAGATCGGCGCATTCGGTAGCAACTCGTTTATCAGGTCATAGAGTGCCGCCAGATGCTCCTTGCTTGGCTTACGTCGTTCCATCCGCTTCACTCCCAAAGAGATAGTCAAGCCCGGCGTGCCCATTGTGTTGTGCTATTGCCGTGCTCATTTGGAGCATCTCGCCTAGCTTCCATTCAGCCGCGCCATTCAATAGCCGGTAGAAGGTTGCCAAGCTCACGCCGACAATCTCAGCACACTCGGCACTGGTCATGCCAGCCCTTGCTATCTCGGCTTTCAAGTTCCGATACATTATTGCACCTCCCTCTAATGTGTGCGGTGTGCGCTCTTACGTGCTCACCTCTTGCACACCACTATACACCCATATTTCTCAAAGTGCAACACAAAATGGTAAAAATGGCAGAATTTTTTATCAGACTTGCATACTTTTGTGTTTACATTGCGAAAGTGGCATGATATATTAAAGAAGCGCAAGGCGCGGAATAATGAGGTTTCGACACGAAAGGTGGTGAATCGACATGTCGTTTATTGACAATCTTCGAGCACTTATGAGCGCGAAAGGAATATCACGTCGAAAATTGGCGGCAGATACCGGGATATCTCCAAGTGCAGTAAATTCATGGTTCAACCGCTCGGCAGAAAATATCTCGCTTCCAACACTCATGAAATTATCTGAATATTTCGGAATATCGATCGAGGAATTAGTACATGGCATGCCGCAACGGGAGATAACTTTTTCAAACCGGATTTACACGGATAAAGAACTTGAAGAAATACAGTTATTTGCACAATTTTTATTGCATCGAAGAAAGGACTAGATGATGGATGACATACGCTATTTATTTGCGAAAATCACGAAAAGACGATGAAGTAATATCAGGCGACACGCTATCGAGACATGAAAAAATGCTCATGGATTTAGCCGACCGAATGGGAATCGTAATCCATGAGCATGACATATATAGAGAGATCGTATCAGGTGAGAGCATCGAAGCCAGACCGCAGATGCAACGACTATTAAAAGCCGTAGAAATGCGAACATACACCGCAGTACTGTGCATCGAATTGGAGCGTTTAAGCCGTGGTAATGGTGCAGACCAAGCGCGAATACTGAAAGCATTTCAATTCTCAAACACTAAAATAATCACACTAAACAAGACATATGATTTAGCGTCAGATGATGAATTCGATGAAGAATTTTTCGAGTTTGGCTTATTCATGAGCCGTCGTGAATATAAGACGATTAAACGCCGACTATTAAGAGGAAGATTACAGTCACAACAAGAAGGATATTTCACCGGTTCAACACTACCATTCGGCTATGGAAAAATGAAGAATCCAGAGGGCAAGGGATATATCCTCGTGCCGAATGAGCAGACACCGATCTTGCAGATGATTTTCCGCCGCTACGCATCAGGCGATCTACTAGCCGATATCGTGCAAGACCTCAACACGGCAGGAATCCAAACGGCAAGCACACTAAACGCGAAATGGTCAACCAACCGCGTGAGAGACATGCTCAGAAACCGCGTCTATATCGGTGAAATCAACGTCAATAAATATGCGAAGAATAGACGCATGGAAGACGGTAGAATCATCGAGACTAAACGACGTAATCCTGACATGCAGACAGTACCGGGGAAGCATGAGCCGATCATCGACATGGAGACATGGGACAAGGTGCAGGCGCGTTTCGCACGCTTCGCACCACGCATCAACATCGACCGATCGCTCAAGAACCCGTTAGCGTCTATCATGCGTTGTGCCGAGTGTGGGAAGATGATGGCACGCCGCACATACACTCATAAAGGAGTGTCAATCCCCATCATCGTATGCCAGTCAAACCGTTGCGTGACCAGACAGAGCAATCTTGAAATGGTCGAAAACATGGTCATTTCCGCATTGAAAAAAGAGCTTGAAAGACAGCAGACAATCCTCGCAAGCTATGGTAATGAAAAGCAAGATAATAGTGATGATAAAACACTGGAATTTCTTCAAGCTGAAATAGCGAAGAAAGACAAGATGATGGAACGTGTAGACGAATTGTATGAACTTGGTGATTATAGCCGCTCGAAATATTTGGAGCGTTCGCAGAAATTGCAAGCGCAAAAAGCCGACTTAATGAAGCAATTAGAGGAAATAGAAAAACGTATCAGTGAGCGCGATAACAACCGCAAGAACGCGGTGCCAATCCTTACGAAAGTACTGGATGAATACCATACGCTTGATGTGAAGGGTAAGAATGACTTGCTGAAGATGATTATTGAAACGATAACCTATCGTAAGCATGAATCAGGCAGTGATATCGAGCCTGAACTATGCTTTAAACTCTTAATTTAATCCGTCTGCAAGCATCGGGTATCTGATTTATCGGACACTCAATGCTTACAGACAAAATATATGGCGGATAGCTTAACGGCTACCCGCCTTTTTTGTTCTCAACTTACCCGCTTCCACATGAAGACAGTCAAATATGGGGGGAGGTTGTTGTGCGGCTTGCCACCACCAGCGAACATGGTCTGTACGTTGCCGCCATAGCCTTTATTGTCTTGAGCTTGCACCGTCATATAAGGCGTTGCATTGCCAGACGCATTGAGATTGTCAATCTCATGGTTATGCTTCGGCATTTCATCGATCGTCAACGTGTGCTCTGCTTCACCGCCAGTGCTCCCCGCCGTATAGGTATCGTCAGCGCCGAGCAGGAACCGCCCGCCGATACGCTCCCACGTACCGCCGAATAGAGTGGCTGGGTCGGTATCAGTCACACTCAAATAGATCGCGCCGACCGGGTAAGCACCTGCCGCAGTGAGAAACGCATTCTCCCCCAGTTGCAAGCGGTTATTGCCACTGGGGAAGCAATTCACGCCGACGCTCGATTTTTTCGTATCAATAAAGAAGGTAGGGATACCACGTCCAAGCGTCAGATTCTGTGTAGTGCTTCCGAGCTTGTCAGCCGTGACCGCCTGCCACTCATAGGCATAGTCCCTCTCACATGTCACCGTCGTTTCAACGCCATTAGCGAGCACCACGGTAGACCACGCGTCTGAGCTTCCCGCCTTGCGATATTTCGCGCTGATCGTCACATCATTCTTGCCGCCGAGCGAAGCATACCAAGCGGTAGCCGTGACGTGTGTCTCAGGCTCGAAGTTATTCTTCCGCGCCAGCGTGACTGTTGATGTCGGCTCCCACCACGATTGAACTTTGACATTGAGTATTGTGGAAGTTTTGAGTCCGCGCGAATCAGTCACGGAAAAGACAAGCGGCATATCCGAGGACACGTCCACCTTGCCGAAGTCGAATGTCCCGGCGCTGGATACCGTCTTGGTAACGCCCGCAAAAGTCGCGGAATACTCCGCGATCGTCGCGCCCTTCTGTCCGGTTGCCGCGCCGAAACTCACCTGCAAGTCAGATTGCCGCTGGATAATCACCTGATCGTCACCGGTCACGGCAACCGTGCTTGTGTTAGCGTCCTTGTAGGATACCTCTCCGAGGATAGGTGTAGCATCACTCATGCTCATCGTCCGGTCGAGAGTGCTGTAATACTCTTGCCCACCAATGATCGTGCGTAATACGTACCTTACCGGCATTGACACGCCTGTGCATGCCGCCCTCAACGTCTCACGCTCAGCATCAGTAAGAACAAAAGTATATGTTCCGCTTTTCCCTGTGATAGCGCCCTTACGCATGATCTGAGTACCAGACCCGACCGGCGCAAACTCCAAATAAGCATCAGCGGTAAATCCGCCAGCATTGCTGAATGTCAGCGATGGCGTACCAGTATCCGTGAAATCGGTGGCACTGGTAATTGTCGCCTGACGCGGAATATTGTCAAGCGTAATGTTGCCGCTTGCCGTGATATTGGATACCTTCGAGCCGTCAAGCGTCGCACTGATAGCGAAAACATCGGTAATTGTGCATGTCTTGCTGCCGTCTGCATTGTGATTCACCCGGTGTGTAGTCGTGCCGAGAGTGACCGAGCCGCCCTTCCGGTTGATCGCCGGTGACGTGTAATTTTGCGCCGCGCCGTCAACCGAGCATGTATTAGATCGAGTGCCGATATTAAGCGAATAAGCCGAGCCAATCACCAGCGTGTGCGTAATCGTGATATCCGAGTAATTCCCCGATATATTCTGCGTTGCCGACCAATTAGCCTGTAGGGTATAGCCGCGATAAACACCTGTAATTTGTCCTGATAAAGACATGATATTAACCTCCTAATTAAGACAATGCTACGAATGCAACGCCGGTATTGTCGCCGCTAGTCACTGGTACGATTTTAAGTTTGCCGCCAACCGCGAGCCCTTCCTCAACGTAACCATTCCGCATGGAAAACACGCCATTTCTAGCCGTATACGTGATCTTGTTGGCCGAATCATAACCGGTCAAGCCGTTAGCCGCGCTGATTACGATATGCGAACCGTCAGCCGCCCACATCGTCAAACCCGAATTATCCATGCGCCCAAGCGTGGCACCTGCTGCCGACTTGACAAGCATCACCCCGTTGCCGTTATCCTGACCGCCAAGCGTAAGCGTACCGCCCTTGATAAGATCAGCGACAAGATTAATTACATTAATATTCTGCATATTAAGAGTGCCGTCAATCGTCCAAGCACTCGTAAAATCGCCGTTAATCCCGCTAGAACTAAAACCAATTCCAGCGCTATTAATTCGCAGAACATTATGCGCTGATTCCTTCGGCAGACTATCCACGACCAGAATCTGCTCACCGTCATAAACGACGTATGAGCCGCCATAAAGATTGTTGATCTTCGATTCACTCTCGTTCAGCCGGTCATTAACCGTGGTGACGATCGATGAATTAACCGCTTGAGCCGCGTCGGTAGCAGTCTGCTGAACCGTCCCCATCAAGCCCGAAAGCGTCTGCTTGAAATTACCGAATTCAATGCTTGTGTAGCGTTGCTGGATACAGTCGTATTCGAAGCTGATGACATGCGTGAGCATGTCCAAGCCCATGCGCTCGTCAATCACTTCGATAGTATCGCCAATATCGGTGATTTTCTCAAGATTCGCCGCCATTTTATAGTTGACTTTCGGCACACAATTCTCATTAAGATATTTCTGCGCCTGTTGACGTAGATCGGCAAGACACGCACGCTTATACGCCGCTTCATCGTCCTTGCCGTCAGGTGTCTTGTAGTTTTCCTGCTTGATATCGCTCTGTGAGAATTGTACCGTCTTGCAATAGGGTATGTCGTACTGTTGTGACGATTCCATGTATATCGACTGTTTGCTGTCCAAAGCGTTCAACAAGAGACCATTATCGCCTTCCGGGAGAATCTTCGTGCAAACATCACTCCAATCATATGACGCTGTGATACTCTTGAGATTCTTCCCATAACGCACCACCACGCCATTATCTGCGCCGATAGTCTGCCTAATGCCGATAGTCCAGCCATCACGCACAAGATGACCGCCCCATCGCTCTAGAACCGTCTGTATGGCTTCGTAGAGCGATTTACGCACGCACCTGAAGGAATTAATCGTGTTGATATCAGAAGCCGTCCTGAAGGGCGATTTTGGCTCCGTGGCGGTATTGAGATGGTCTAGGGCTTGATTGCACGTGCTGTCCACGACGTATGAATCGGCAATAAGATAATTCGCTGAATCATAGAAAACGTGATTGCACTTGCAAGTGATTTTAGTATGAGTAATCTCAGGGTTAAGAATCCGGAACGGCTGCGCGCCTTGCGGGGTGTCCGCGACGATGATATTACCCGACTTTATCCACGGTAGATACTCCGTGCCGCACGCTAGATCAAGATAGTAAGCGTCGTTATCCTCTTTTTTTACGGTTGCTTTTAGCGGCTGTATTACCTTGTCTCCATTGCTTGTATAAGTTTTGTCTGTTGGGGAAAAAATTCTAAGCATATGTACCTCCTTGTATTAATGATATGTGGGGAAAATGACACGCCGAAGTTGCGTCACATAAGGATAGGTGTATAGTAATAGATATCAAGCAAGAAACCAAGCGAAAGGAACACGCCATGCTGAAGACAATCGACATCACCGACATCAAGGCAGTAGCACCAGACAAAACACGCCCAAGTTTAGTGGCATTCGCGTCACGCGACACCGGCAAGCAGGCGGCTTGGTTCTGGGTTCATGGGGAAGACCCGCGAACTGGATTCTTCTCACCTCTCGATGAAGCCTTGGAAACCGAAGAAAGCAACGGCTATGATTCACTTGTTGAGTTTGACCAGTATGAGCCACAGGAGTTCCGTGCGTGCGGTTTGCTGATGGCAGGCTGGACTGAGAACGAAGATGGTGGGCGTTATTACGCTGTATGCAAGCGACCGAAGGGTATGCCGTTCTAATGTTGATGACAAGATTGTGATTAGTGCCGTGGCTTATGTCGCGGCACTTTTCATTTCTCGGCGTGTCGTTTTTAGATAGGTGTATAGTAATAGTTATCAAGTAAGGAACCGACCGAAAGGAGCACATTATGAAGAAGGCAACATTCCTTAGGAAATACTACGGAAGCGGATACGACGCGCACATGGTATATCTCGACTATTCGTACCGTGGGCATGAGTACACTGTGTGCGAGAATCGGGCACAAGGCAACGCGCCTCTCTCATGGCAACACCGCAGTGAACAAGACCGGATAGACCAATTGATCGAGCAGGAAGAGCGGGATAAAAACGCGAAGCCTAAACCATACCGTTATGAGGATACCCCGCAATATGCCATCGATCAATTATTCCGCTATTTTGATGGTGAACCGTCAGATTACGACTTGTGACTGACCGGGGATAACCTAGCGGCGGCAACCGCACAACCCGCCACTCTTAGAAAAGACACGCAATGAAAAACAAACTCGAAACCATCAGCATCCTACTCATCCTCATCGGCATGCTCATGGCAATGAATATCGACCTGACACGCCTATACCGGAATATCATCGGCGCTGGAATCACGATCGTCGGAATGGTCATCATGCACGCCATCGGCAGAGACGCATGAGGCACAATAAGAAAGCCGGGAAAGTCCCGGTGTTCCCATTGCGCGAGTGGCGCGGGAAACCTTAATCAATCACCCGCGCCACTATTATTCTCAGTCGATTCTCAGCACCTGCCCGACACGAATCAGATTAGCGTTGCGAATGCCGTTGATCTGCTGTAGATGCTGCCAAGTCGTGCCATACTTGGCCGCGATACCGCTGAGCGTATCCCCAGCACGTACCGTGTAGGTACGTCCAGCACTCTTATGCGTCAGCTTCTGATTCACCAGCTTCTGCACAGCGGCATAGCGAGAGCCAAGCGCACGCTTGCGAGCGTCACCATCACCGAATTTGCCAGCGATAACTTCGTCGGCAAGCTGATTATCCGACTTGCCAGCGAGCGGGTCAACCGGAGCCGGTGCCGGAGCCGGAGCCGGAGCGCCGGAAGCGCCAGTGTACTTACGCCATGCCGCCGCATCGCCGTAGAATTTGTTGAGGTCGAGATTACCATTCCAACCGGGAAGCCGACCCGCAGAGGAATACTGCCGAATCGCACAAGTATAGGCTCCCTCATTCCACGGGCGCTCCTGATAGCCGGTCGCATTCATATCGGCATACTGGGCACACCAGATACCGCAATTATACTTAGCCGCTACAGCCGCAACTTGCGCATACACGGAAGCCTGAGCATAAATCATCGGGCGAACACCGGTACGCTCAATAACGCGAGCCACCAGCGCATCAAGATACCCGTAGTTGCCCCACGCCTTGTTAGAGCCGGATTCCCAGTCAATTGCGAGAACAGCCTTGCCGATATAACCGCGCGAATTATTGACAAAATAATCAGCCTCAGCAACCGCGCCACTACCATCGACATAATGGTATACGCCGAACGGCTTGCCCAGCTTAATGCACTGCTGGATTACCCTGTCACAATCTGGATTGATGTATGTCACGCCTTGCGAGACTTTTTCAATCACAAAGTCGCAAGGCACTTTGCTTACATCGATTCCCGACTGCCAAGAACTTAAATCGACTCCCTGAAGTGCCATAATAATTACCTCCGATTAAGCGTTCTTAATATAGAACAAATTACCAAGAGAAGTGAACGAATTACCGTTAGCATCAGTAACGACAGTGTTGATATTGTGTATAACACGATTGGCGGAAATGTAGAAAGGTCTGAGGATTTTCGCTTCACTGTCGATGAATGGTGTAAGAAGCACTTCGCTAGTATCAAGCGAAGTCTTAAAAGTCCCGCCAGTAATATTGGTCATTAAGCTGAAAACTTTGTCCACCGATGGGCTTGTCACACCATTTGTGATAATAAAACTGTAATAGTAATTACAGTTCTCTGACGAAGTGTCTGTTTTAGACATGTTTGGGTAGACGATTAAAGCGTTTTGTGAAGCGTCTTTGACGGCGATAAACTTTGTCGTTCCGTTCAATAAATACGTGTTGTTGAAATCCGCGCTAAATGCGTTACACCCGTATACTCCAGCCGAGGAATTGAAATCAGCTCTCGAGGTTTGAATTGTGTAACTGATATCAGAGAATCCAGCATCAGCCAGCAAAGCAACGATTGTACTTGCAAAATTTTCAGGTGTTCTTCCTGTCACCGCTTTTTCAAAAATCTCGATACTCATAATATCCTCCTTATTCCACTTCATTTATTTCACTTCATGGACTGAATAATATTCTACAGTCCCCTTTGATTTCGGGGCACCGGCAATCGTATACCCCTTATCCGCGAAAGGGAGCACAAAATCCAATACCACGTCCTTGCTAGTCCCTGAATTGATGATTTGCGCTTTAGACACACTATCCGTGAGAATCGTCTTACCGACAGACACGGTACAGCCGCCAGTACCGATTTTATTCACACCGATATACTTGCCGCCGCGAGCATACCATTGAGCGTTAAAAACCGAATTGTAGGCATTCGTATCACCGGTCTCAGTCTCCGGGTACACGAAAATCACATGAACCTTTCCGTCTTCGGTAAGATGAGATCCAGCGCCATAGCCCGCGTCATCCATACGGTCATACCCGGTAGAATAGCTCTTCTGCTGAGTACCCCCGCCACCAAACCGGAACAGGTCACCATCAGGCAAAAACTTCGACTCAATTGCACCGAGTTGAAATTGCTTAACCCCCTTAACACCTGTTAAACGGTTTAAAACTTTAATCGAGAACGTCACCAACCCAGTCACTGGGTCATATTCCGCGTGCCCCCATAACGTACCAGTAACCCCAGTGCCAGTCGTCGAAGCGTCCAAACTCACATCAAAAATGGTTATATGCTTACTGCTCGCGCCGACCAAGCCACTGATGTCCTCGATTGACTTGTTGATCTCGTCCGCCTTGGTAGTCAGTGACGCGGAAAGCTCCGAAAACTTCTGCTCAACCGAATCTGTATATTGGTCGTAGAGCGTCCGGTCATCAGCCGAAGCGGCTGAATCGCGCACCATCGTAGCAGGTTCCACGTCAATCACGAAATTCTGTGTTCCGGCTGGATTACCGCTAGCATCGAAAATCACCAGCTCAGCCGCATGCTTACCCGCATGCTTGGTCATCTCCTGTGAGATGGTAAAGCTCACCTTGCTACCAGTGCTCACAGTGCAAGTGCTCGAAAACTCCACACCATCAGATCGAGTGCCGTCAACGCGAGCCACCATGCCATCAATCGACGCAAGCTCATGCCCATCGTAGACAGTGAACACGATCGTGCGGCTACCCGTATCAAATTGGCTCATTTTGACTACCGGGTACTCACCGGTAGCCTTCAAATCAATATCATAATTCTGGGTAATTACAGCCATAATATCCTCCTAAATCCATCGTGAATAATCTTCGATGGTGAGACTGTGAACCGTTCCACTCCATTTTATCGAATGCTTACCCGGCGAAAGCATCAACCGCGCATAATCACCGGTAATACGCCGATTCATCAGCACACCTTCCGGCGTAGCCGCTTCCAGATTCGCCACGTCCACAATCAGCGTATAATCACCGCTATTCGTGACGCTAAGAATCTGCGAGCCGTCAAGATACAAGCCAACATTGCCGCTAGCCTTGATCGTGAGCTTCGGAGCCGCGACCACATTACCCGCATTGACGATAACCGCCTGAGCATCAGCATTCGTAAAGACTTTCGGACGCTGAAGCTTGCCAGTCTTATACGGCTGGACATGCAATTTAACGTCAGCCGTCCGATACCTCACCAATCGCTCAAAATCGATGCTCTCCAATTGCTGGAACCGATAGACTTTATCAGGCTCCGAGCTGAAAGTAATCGTGCCGGACGTGGCGAAGAACTCCACCACCTTGTCAATGTCGAAACCGCCGTGCAAGCCGATGCTCAGCGTCTTGTCATAAGCCTGATATCCCAAGGTCGTGACGATATCGCCGTCCCTGCCGTCGATTTCCTCAGAGCTATAGCGCATCTTCGGCTTCGTAATCGGCGGCAGTGACGTGACGATAAGCCCATCAACGCCATAGCTAGGCTTTTCGTTGATTAGCACCCAAGGACGTGTATAACCAAAACCTTTCATACTTCATTCCTCCTATCCGCGATAGATTGCCGCTGTGACAGTCTTGGTAACGAAACGTCCAGCAACTTCGTCATCAAGCACCACACGCACATTCTTCAAGGCTTCCACGATCGCGTCCACGATATTAGCCTGAGAACTGTAGCTGTAACCATTGGACGCTTGCTGTGCCGCTGTCACGCCGCCAAGATCATACGTCTGTGCGAAAGCGTCAGAGCTAGGCATGGCATCAATCATCTGCTTCGAGACCGCGCCCATCTCGTCCTCAAAACCGACACCGATACCCTCAGCAAGATACTTTCCGACCTCATCGCGCATCAATCGTGATGGCGAATGAATCCCGAAGAAGCCCTTGATATCCTTCATAATGCCGGACACCCAGCCGCTGAGCTTATCACGCAGCCAGCCAATGGAATTCTTGATACCCTGCCACAAGCCCTCAACAAGCTGCTTACCGATATCAAGCACTCTTTCCGGAGCTTCCTTGAGAGCCTTGATAATCTCGCTCACAATCTTTTTCGCACCCTTAACGACATTGCCGACACCATGCACAATACCGTCAGCCAGCTTTATCATCATCTTGTGACCTGTGCTCAGGATTTCCGGCAAGTGAGCGCTAAGAGTGTTAACAATCTTGACAATGATACCGGGGAGCATCGCAATCAACTGCGGGATAGCCTGCGTCAAGCCCTCAATCAAAGCAATAAGAATCTGAATACCAGCCTCGATAATCAACGGCAAATTATCGAGCAGCACATTGGTGATTTGCATGACAATACCCGGTAGCATCTGGATAAGCTGTGGCAAGGCTTGCACCAAGCCGTTGGTCAAGGCAATAAGCATCTGCACGCCCGCCTGAATAATCATCGGGAGATTAGTCAGGATAACCGAAGACACCTGTTGCACAATCGTCGGCAACATACCGATAAGCGTAGGCAACGCCTCCGTAATACCCTGAATCAGGCTAGTCAGCATCTGCATACCAGCCTCAATCAGTCGCGGCAACAACGTGAGCAGAGCTTCCACAATCTGCGGCAAGGCGGCAGTCAACGCCGTCATGACTTGCGGAAGCGCCGCGACAATCGCCTGTACCACCTGCGACAAGCCGCTCACAATATTCGGGATTTGAGCTGTAATCAACGGCAGAAGCTGATTAGTAAGCATGTTGACGGCTTGCGGCAGTAGTTGTACGGCAGTAGTCACCATGCCGTTAATCAGCGGCGCGATACGCGGCATGATGTTACCGGCGAAAGTGTTGACCGAATCAACAAGATTGTTGATTAAGCCGTCCATGTTAGCGCCACTATCCGACATCCCGGCAAGAAGATTCTGCCAGCTCGCCTTCATCGCATTCATGGAGCCTTCAATAGTCGTGGACGCTTCCTTCGCCGTCGTACCGGTAATACCCATTTGCGTCTGCACCGCGTGAATCGCCTTGACGGTATCACCGAAGTCACCGATCGTATAGTGTTCGCCGGTCAGCTTTTCAGCGTCTGCCATCAGGCGCTCCATCTCAGCCTTAGTGCCGCCATAGCCGAGCTTGAGGTTATCGAGCATGGCGTAATTGCCGCGCGCGAGCGATTGATAGGTCTGCTGGATACTCCCGATGTCCGTACCCATCTTGTTCGCATTATCGCTCATATCCTGCACAGCGGTATTGCCAAGCTCAGCCGCAGCCTTCGTGTCACCACCAAGCGACTGGATAAGCGACGCGCTGAAGCTAGTAACGGTATCCATGTACTCGTTAGCAGACATACCAGCAGCTTTGTAGGCGTTGTTAGCGTAATCTTGTACGATACCTGCGGAATCTTTGAAAAGTGTCTGTACGCCGCCGACAAGCTGCTCATTCTCGGAGTATGCTTCGATAGCCTGTTTGCCGACATTAAGCACAGCGGCACCGAGATTCTTAAGGCCATTGACAGCCGCACTTATAGCACTGGAAGCAAGATTGGCAAGAACATTCTTGAAGACGGTATAGCCGCCGCTCGCTTCCTGCGCTTTCTTACCGCTTTCCGCCGTCTCATTACCCAACTCATTGGCAGACTTGCCCGCCTTGTCCATATCAGGCGATAAGCTCTTAATCTCCGCGTCAGTCTTGTTAATGTCGGCTTGCGCGCTATTCATTTGTGTGCGCAACTTGGACATGGCAATCTCGTTGGCATTCATCGCAGACGATGACTTATCCACATCATGTGCAAGACTTGCGACTACCTTAGCTTGCGCCTGATATTCCGGGCTAGACTTGCCGAGCGTCGCTTCAATCTGAGACAGCTTCTGCTTCTCAGCATCATACGACGCGACAAGCTCATTATGCTTGGCACTATTCGCCGCATACTGGGCAGACATCGCCTTATATTGTGCATTAAGTACGCTCAGTTTTTCCTTCTGCACGGATAGCTTATTATTCAGCACTTCCGTGCGGGCATTCAGCGCCGCCTGTGATGTGTCGCTCTTAGCATATTGAGATGACACGACTTTCATCTCAGAGCCGACTTCACGCAGATTCTGCGTGATACGGGTCAGCGCCTGTCTATAGGACTGTTCCCCAGTGAGTTTGACTGCCCCGCCGAACCCAGCCATCTATATCACACTCCTAAAACCATTCTTCTTCTTGCTCTTGCTTAGCCTTTATCGCCGCATACGTGGTATTGTTTGCTCTCAGCATATTCTCTGCATCAAACACCTGCTGATATGCTCCATACCGCGCCATGAAGTCCTTGAGAGTAAGCCGCATCACCTCACGATCAGACGATAAGCCCAACCGTGCCCGGCCAATAAATAGAATCCACGCGAAATCAATGGCCGGGTCTTGGTCAAAGTACACGTCATCGTCGTGGATTATTCGTTTTTTGAGCCATCCTCAGTGGACGCAGTGACGATGCCCTGCATCTGCTTAGTGATGGCATCCATACCTACAGTGCCGATCAGTCGCCCTACCTGCTTAAGCGTCAGCGGCTTAATATCGGTGCCGTTCTCTTCATTATCGATGTCGATGCCTTCGTTGAGCATCGCTGCAAAGCCGAAGATTACGGCCTTCGCGTTAGGTTCGCCATTCTCCCCCTCGGTCTGCTTGCCCCACTCGTCAAGAGAGCCGTACTCCTCCTGAATCACCTGCATGACATTGAGATTAAAGGCGAGATGATATTCCTGCCCTTTGTAGATAATCGCATCATTCTTCTTAGCCATAATATCCTCCTAAAAGTAAGGGCATGACATATTACATGCCATGCCCTAATTATCTCACGAAAAAGGTCAGCTATGAGAGCCTGTAGTGGTCACTGACGTTCCACCGGCCTTAGCTGCCAGCTTGCCCTTGACCCATTCGACAGCCGCATCCTTCGTGTCAAAGACACCGGAATCAGACCAATCACCATTAGCCAGAGCAACCGCGGTGCCCTCGATCTCCGGTGCCTTGAAGTCCACACTCTCGCCCTTGGTCTCGTCCTCCTGAGACGGCTCCGAGAATTTGACCTTATAGAGGAATTCGCCCTTATAGATATGCTTGTTGTTGACCAGCTTCGTGACAACACGACCAAGCCCGATATAAGGCGCGGCATCATTGACATTACGTGTCATGACACTGCCCGGCTCCGACAGCTTATGTCCCAGAATCTCAGCAAAAACAGTAAGATCATCATCAGCGACACCAAGCGTCACTTTGGCACTTTGGAAGCTGTTATCGGATTCAGCGAGTGCATCGTCAGCGTACAGCGTCGCATCATTCGTAGACACGTCAACCTTAGCCGAGACCGCCTTACCAAAGGACTTTGCACCACCATAAGACGGAGTGCCGTCAGCTCCCTCAGTAAGGATTCCATACCACAGATTTGTCAATCCGATTTGCGCCATTTTCACCAGCTCCTTTCACGAGCAAAATTAAGCGTGACATGATAGTATCCGGTATCGGATTCGTACATGTCCCATTGTGAGCGTGTTGGCTGCCAAGTCCAACCCGCTTCTTCTAGTCTATCCCTCACAGCTCCAGCAATAGAGAGATAATTTGACTTGCTATAAATGTCAAAATCATAGTAGGTTATCCACGCTTGAATCTTATCGTCAGCGGCAAGCGTATTATCATCGCTTTCACGGCTGAAAACAACGTAAGGCTCACCATGCCCATCATAATGCTGGAAAGCCACAGGAATACTCTTACCGCCGACCTTGAATTCCTTGAAAAGGTTTAGAATCTCTTCATTCACCGGTTTAATTACCTCCGTAAAGCATATCAAGGTACTTATCCTGCGTTTTTTCCAATGCGCTTTTTATTTTCTTCTTATTGAAGCTCTTGCGGACGAATGGGTGTTTTTTCACCTTGCCATCACTACGACCATATTCCATGACATTACACACCAATTCTGCAGGTGTTTTCACGCCACGTTTGTTGATAAAATAACCGTAAAAAGCAATCTTGGTATTTATTCCGCCATCGCTCGGTGTCTTGTACACTTTGGTGATGTGCAGGCACTTCATAATGTCCGAATCGCGGAATGATGCCGGGACGTTAGCCTTGATTTCCTCAAGCACGACTTGCGCTCCTGCTTGGGTCATCTCGCCAATCATCTTTTCGGTTTCTTCGTTGAGCTTGTCAAAAGTCTTTATCAAGTCGTTCGGCAGCTCCATTTCAAATCTGGCCATTAGTGTGTCACCGCCTTCGCCTGTATTTCAAGCTCTACGCTTGCTTCATTGACGTTATTCAAGTACTGGATTGTGTAAGTCTTGCCGTTGTATTCAATCAGCATATCCCGGTCGATACTCACATTGCCGGGATACCGAATCGTGAAATTAGTCAATGCTTTCTCAAAATCCGAATCGTTCTGGATTAGTGTATATCCGCTGGTTGTCTTTACCCTCGCGTAAGGTTCCAAGACCACCTCGCGGCTGGATGTCGGGAATCCGTCTTTATCAGTGGTCTGTACGTCCTTGACAATCCTGATTCGATGGTCATACCGTCCCGCGTTCATCATTGAGCATCACCACCGGACGGTAGAAGATTCACACTGTGCATGTCAAGGATTGACTGCGCAGTGATATTAGGCGTGGACGAATCTACATACATCGCACGATTGTCGTACATGTCCTGCGCCAAGCATAGCGCGGCAATGACCATATCAGGGTAAGTATCCAATTCAGCAGCGCTAAGCCCAGTGTATTTCGTCATGTAAGCCGGGACGGCTTTAAGGATGGCGGAGAGCAGCGTATTATCCGCTTCAGATGGGTCAGCGATACGCAAATAATCAGCGAGCGCCGCCTTGTCAATATCCGATACCTTGCTGATTTCCATCTGTTCCACCATCCTTAAGCCTACTCGGTTTTCGTTGCGTTCTTCCTAGTCCTGCCCTTCGAGGGCTTGACTTCTTCGATGTATCCGGCTCGCAACAGGTCGGATACGATATCAGCGTCCTTAATCTCCCGCGTCTCACCCTCACACATGGAGATTGCGCCGCTGAAAGATTTCAACGCTTTATGCACCTGCCATCACCAGCTTAGCCAGCTTCTGAGCGTCCTGCACCTTAGCGTCGAATTCAAACCAAGCGACCACGCCAGTCGCATGTTCATCAGCGTACTTCTCGCGCAGAATCTGCGTCGAGATGTTCTCCGTGAACTTGGTCGCCAAGCCAGTCAAATCGCCATAGTAGATAGGCGCAGTGCTTGCACCGATTTCCGGCATATTGTCGGAAACGTACACCGGCTTGCCGAGCAGGGTAGTGCCGAACGGGGAAGTCAGGTCATCGTTAAGCAGATAATGACCATCATTGCCCTTCAGCAGTCGCAGAGCGGTACGGGTCTTGTTGCTCATGATCCACACCGCGTTACCCTGATACACGTCCTTGATGCTATCCTTCAAGGTCACGATTTCGTCGGCAGTGATGGCGTTAGCCGCCTTAGCGGTGGTCGTATTGGTGATACCGGACAGTCCGGCAACCTTCTCGGACGTGCCGATAAGCAGCTCGTGCTCAATCCAGCGTGCAATATCCTCGCCCATCTGGTTGACGACAAAGGACACGATATCAAACTGTGAATTGTTGATAAGGCTGTTGGAAATCTTGGACAATGCGCCAGCGAGATAGCCGCTCAGCTCGATGCTCTTAAACGCGCCATTAGAGGAAGCCAGTGGCGTGAACTCCTGAGCATAAGCCACCTTGATACCACCGTTAGTAGCATCATAGTAAGGGAGCTGGAGCTTACCCTTCACATTGTACTTCTGCGAGCGCTGAAGCACCGGCGCAACATCGTACACCTTCTTGACAATCTGGTTGGCAATAGATGTAGGAATCACCGCACCATTATCGGTGAGGGTCAGTTCACCGGCACGCTCCTGCATCACCTTGTCACCACGCAGATATGCCTCGAAAGCACGCAGTTCACGCGCCTCGGTATCCTGCGGCTTATCGGTATTGTCGCCCATTGGCTTTGTCTCCTCCTTCGGCTGCTTGTCATCAGCACCCAATTCGTCGTTAATTTTCAGAGCCGCCTTGATCTTCTGCACGTCGTCGCGGATTTCAGCCAGCTCTGCGGCTTCATCATCGGTCAGTTCGCGCTTTTCGGTTTCCGCGCCCTTGAGGATTTCCTCGGCGCGGGTAATCCGCTCATTCTTTCGCTCAATCATGTTTTTAAGCTGCATGATTAATCCTCCTTAAGTTCAGCAATGAGATTCTCCCATTTACTGTAATCAATTGTACTATTGTTTTCTTCGGAATCATCGCGTGTATTCTGCGGTTCTTCCTCAGCCTTTTCAACCGGTTTATCTTCCGGTTTTTCTTCGGTGACTTCCGGCTTATCATCGGTCATCACTTCACCGGTATTCAACTGCACGGATTCACCGTCAGTATCTCGCGCCTGAATCAGCGTCCCATCATAAGCGGGCACCTTGGAACGGTCAAGGATTGACACCTCGTACAAGTCCAAGTCCTTCACATCACGGGTCATCATGCCGTCAACGTCGCGGGTGTCAACGTCCCTATCCGTAAAGCCGAAAGACCACCCCACAAGGTCGCCACGCTTGGCTTTCTCGATCACATCGGCATCGGTAATAGTCGCCTTCGCGCGAAGCCCGATATTATCCTCATGCAGCTCGAGATTACCTTGCTTAGTGGAGCCAAGGTCACGATTAGTGTCATGGTTAAGCAAGACGTGAATATCGTCGTTGCGCTCAATCGCACGTTTGAACGCTCCCGCCTTGATACGCTCACGGAATTGCCCAATACGGGAATTAAGTGGCTTGCTAAGCCTTTCTACAGCGTTGGCTCAAACGTAGCCCGAGATTTCGACGTTACCGTCTCTTTTCATCGTGACTAACATTTGGCACCACCTCCTTTGTAATACGCCCACTTGCAACCGTAGGCTTTTTGTCTTTCACCCTTGCATACGGAAACAATATGCGAGCCGTTCACAGCCCCTACAGCTTTCGCCGCAAGCCCTATCGATTCATATATTACCCCAGTATCAAGGTTGATTATTTTCTTAGAATTCCAGTGTTTGCTCCCTACATATTTGCCGAGCTTTGCTTTCCGTTGCTTCTCTCGCGTTTCAACCGGCGTGGTCTTGCCTTTGTTCCACGCCTCATGTCCAAGCCTTTTCTCGATCTGGTTGGCTCGATATTCAGGATCAAGCCATCTTTTCTTTTCCAGCTCGCTTAGAATACGTCTGGTTTCCAGACTATGGTGTTTCCCAGTGTTCGCCTTGCGCACTTTGTCTATTGTTGTCTTTGCCCTTGTGCCCGGTTTTAACCCACCTTGTTCGACGTTGTAGCCGTACTCAGGATTGTCGGCATGATATTTTGCTATCAATGACGATTCAAGCCTACTAGCTTCATCAGATGTAAGCCCACTGCTGACCACTTCATGTTTGATATTGTCCCAACCATATTTAAGTATGGCATCATAAAAGAGTGGTTGCTTCTGGTAGCCTTTGCCATTAAGCCATCTGTGCTCAGGCTTTTGTCGTGTCATGCCCACGTATCGTTTACCGCATGGGGTAGTATGTACGTATACGCTGTAGACTTTATCTTTCATTTTTATCACCTCAATGTAAAGCCTACAGCGTTTACATATCATTGTCCACTGCGTTTACATTCCCTTTTCAGTATCAAGAATATCGGCAGTAGTAGCTTTATCATCTACGAAAAGGTCAGCATCAGGCTTATTGCCCAGCACGCCGTCGAATGTCAAGCCAGCCTGTTTGCACCGGTCGATTGCGTCCTGCCTGTCTTTGCCGGTTCGGGCAGTCCATAGCATGAGCCTATCGCCTTGCGCTTGCAGTGCTTTGAGCTTGTCTACGATTTCAGGCTTCGGATAGCCGTTGTGCGCGATTGTTTCGTCATAGTCCACGGCAATTGTCCTAGGCTCCGCCCTGTTCTGTCCGATACCGGTATCAGGGAATTCAAGCTGATTATCCGGTTGTGCTGTCTTCGTGCTGTCGGTGTTCGGCGTGTAGATATCGCCAGTCTGCGTATTGTACAGTACGCTATCAAGTCCAAGGTTGAGAATATCCATGCCATCAATCACGTTCATATTCTCGGCCTGACGCATTTCATTGATCGTCATGATACCGCACTGCTTAGCCAATTGATACGTCTCATAACGCTCTTTCAGCGATGCCTTGATAATCTCCTTGGTATCAAACGCAAAATAATATTTCTTCTTCTCTGATTCCAAGAGCAAATCACGGTTAAGAGCCGTCTCGAAAGCTCGGATAATCGGATAAATAGCAAACTTAAAAGTCTCCTCAAAATTATCCTTGATATGGAAGATGTTATTTATTTCATCTTCCAGTGTTTTCTTGCTCTCATTCAACTGCATCTCAACGCTTGAATTTGATGCTTCTTGGAATTCCAGCCCGTTGTTAAGCACTACGACATTCTCGGAATTGTTCGCGTAGAGGTTGCGCCATGCATTCTTCAGTATGTCGATTTCCTCCTGCCCCAGCTTGCGGGTAGCCTTGAGAAAACCTTTCTTGTTCCCGCCGCTCTTGACAAGGCAAAGCTGATAAAGCAACGTCTGATAAGCGGTTTCGAGTGCCTTGGATACTTCGGCGGTAAGCCCGACACCACTAGCACCATCCTTCGTATTCCTGAGCAATTTCACGAATTCAAACGGCTTGTAAATATCCGAGCCGACAAGAATGTCATAATCCTTGTGGATAGGGTCAGCGTTAATGTTGATCGACACATTCTGTGTCGCCACGTAGTAAAGCCCAGTCACGTCATTGCGGCTACGCTCGATATAGCAGTACCCACCCTTATCGAGCAGATAATCCTCGACCATCGCTTTCTTGAGCTGGAAGCCGTCCAAAGTGTCGCCAGTATCCCCGTTGAGCATGGTGGAGCGCACATCGTCCACACGCTCAACATTCCCCTTCTTAATCCGATAGAGGTATACCGGCATGGACGCAATAGCACCACTGATAAAGTCCACAGCACCACTCACTGCGGGGAGCGTCATCGCCTTCTGCCGATCAATCGGTTCACCAGTCAACAATGCACGCAAGAGCACATCATTCACCTGCGGTTCAGCCACCGGTTCAACATCTCTTTTATGTCGATTAAAAAAGCCCATCATAACACCTGCCTTATACTCTAGATTTTACCTTAGATTACTTGAACAACAACACCGCCATCACCCAGCACATAATCCTGCTGCAAGAGGTACATGGCGTTAATCATCGACACAACCATATCCACTTTGCCCTTCGATTTCTTTTTATGCACGTAGAGGTTCATGTTGCTATCGTAAGTGCATCGGGCGTTCTGGAAGTTGATCTCAAGTAGACGGTTCGGCTCATAAGCGAATTCCTTCTTGAGTATCTTTTCTTTCAGCCACTTCGTCGGCGGGTGCAAGACACTCGAATGCTGACGAATCTCAACCGTGTTGTATCCCGCTTCCTCCAATTTTTGCGCGGTGCTCATGGCATTCCAGCGGTCATAGCCGATGGCTTGAATCGTCACGCCATACTTGTCCTCGATACTCATGATAAAGTCCTCGACTGCCTTATAGTCAATGATCTTGTCGCCACAAGCAATGCACTTCCCGGAGCGGATATACTCGCGGTAATCGATTTTCTCATAAGCGTTCTTTTCATCGATACGATCAGCCGGGATAAATGCCACGGAATCCGCAAGCACAGTCCCGTCATCGTCCACGCTCACCATCGACACCGAAGTATTATCGTTGGTCATCGACAAGTCAAGCCCCAAATACACCGTGCGCCCCTGCCAATCGATATGGCTGACCTTGCACGCCTGAACATCAGCAACATCGACATACGTCTCCGTACCCTGCCCCTGATAGATGATATTGCAGTGCTTCGTCAGGAAGTTTTCTCGCGCCGATTCCACCGCGATAGCGTAGGCGCGTTTTTTCTTCAAGTCCTCCCAGATTTCCGGTATTTCCAAGGACACCGGGTTGGCTTGACGCATGATAAGGTCATCGTCCGTCCAGTTCTTCGTCTCGTCCGGCTCATAAAGCAGACTAAATCGCGTCTCGTCCTCGATAAGCCCGTCAAGCACCTTCTTGCAATAGCCAATCTCATCTTCAAAAGGATTGTCAATCGTCGGGTACTTGGTCGAGATAATAAATCCGAGCTTGTTGAGGATATTGAGCTGCCCGGAGCGCATGGCCTCGATGGCATAGCTTGTTGGGAGTGCGCCCACTTCGTCAGCGCAAAAGGCATTAGGCAAGCGCCCATCCATACGGCTAGTGCTGTAGCTCAATGGGATATACGTCGTGCTGAAAGGCTTGAAGGTAATCGAATCACGAAGAATCTTCCAGCGTAGCGAATCCCCATAAGCGTACACGTCTGGTGAGCTTTTCAGCGTCTCGCTAATTGCTTCCCGCACCTCACGCGACAGAGTGCCGTCTGGAGCCACGGAGTAAAATTTACTAAAACGCGGCTCAGTCAAAAACAGCAAGATAAAAATCGTGGCGATGGTATACGTCTTGAAATTCTTTCGCGCAATCTCCAAGAGACAAGTCTCATACTTGCGCTTCTGCGGATTATCACGACGCACAGTGCAAAGCGTCGCAATGTAGAAAAGCCATTGATATCCGGTCGTGCAGTCGTAAAGCGGTTGTCCTGCCCTCAAGCCCTTCGGCATCCGCAGCAGCTTCAAGATAGCGTACAGCTGCTTGACCTTGCGAGTGCTGACCTTATATGTCTTGTCCTTGCCGTCGCAAATAGCCATCCACTGCTCCATCTGTTTACGCACGTATTTCGGAGTGGTCGGCTTATCGATGCACTGCACGCAATACTCGTAAGCCTTATTCTTCATCTTCGTCTTCCTCCGTCTCACCATTAATCAGTTCAAGCAGCGGGTCTTTCGGCTTCTCCTTACCCTTGCCACCACTGAATTCCTTCACGATCTTCATCAGCGTCTGCACCGTCTTATTAGCACTATCAGTCGTGCGATTATACGCATTCACAGCCGGATTACTGTAAAGATTCTTCCTACCCTTGACATACTCCTTCGTCACCAGCAACCCATCCGCATCCAACGACTCCTCCAACTGCCGGAGAATACCAATCTGCACCTGATACCGCTTAAAAGTCGTGACGAAAAAGTAATTCTCCTGAACCCCCGCATCCTCAGCCATCGCAATGATCTCAGCCGCCTGCTCCTCAAGCGATTTATCATTCTCCATACGTAAAACCTCCTAATAAAGCACCTATACAACCATTATCCCACGCATCAACACACCAATTAAACCAAATCAAAACCTTTTGAATTGTTTTCAGAATAAAACCAACGTTTTACCACGGAATAAGCCCGAATTCCACAAATTTCCCCTGTATGGCCTACTTAGTAGCTGGGGG
>Ga0256404_1003100_pt1 | contig 34911 bp, 30 predicted proteins | sample RumenRJG_01DNA_FD_185990 | JGI IMG/M metagenome (GOLD analysis project Ga0256404, IMG submission 185990) | Bovine rumen microbial communities from Lethbridge, Alberta, Canada - RJG_01 | ecosystem: Host-associated > Mammals > Digestive system > Stomach > Rumen | place: Canada: Alberta | collected... | reverse complement strand
GCGGGAGGTGTTTTTCGCCAAGTTGGCGCGAGAGGCGCAAACTGACAAAAATATCTGTCGTATCCAGAATGCCTTGAAATGGTTGGCCGCTTATTCAAAAGATGTGGCTTGAAGTTGTAAACTACTGGAGAAAAGCAAACGAATTTATGCTATAATGAAGCCTGTGAACGATTCGCAGGCTTTGTTTTTTGCCTGCGCGGAGATAGGAAGGGAGTTCCAGATTTGGAAACGTGGAACCAGAACCGGGGTTCGCAGGGGAAGCAGTGGATCCAGCACCGCATCGCGCACGGCCTCATCGGCATGATCGCGCTCATCGGCCTCCTCCTCGTGCGCTATGCCTATGTGCAGCTCGTGCGCGGTGCAGATTACACAGAGCGCTTGCAGGCGCAGGTGCAGACGGACGCGAAGATGCAGTCGCCGCGCGGCAAGATCCTCGACCGCGACGGCCGCGAGCTCGCCGTCACGACGGTGACGAAGTCCATCTATATCGATCCGAATCATACGGTAGACAAAGACCAGGACATGATCGCGGACGGCCTCGCGCCTCTCATCGGCATCGAGCCGGATGCGATCCGCGAAGCCATCGCCGGCGGCGGCGGCTTCGCCTGGCTCAAGCATTTCCTTACGCAGGACGAGTACGAAGCCGCGCGCGCCTTCGTCAACGATCACGAGCTGACGGATTGCATTGGTTTCCACGACGAGCCGAAGCGCTTTTATCCAAACGATGTGCTCGCCGCGAACGTCATCGGCTTCGTCGGCGCAGAGGACAAAGGGCTCGACGGCGTCGAGCAGGCATATGACAGCCTCATCAAGGGCGAGACGACGGAGCGCGAGATCTTCACGGATCGGGACGATCGCCCGATTCTCGATTCCGTATTCCAGAAAGGCGCTTACGCTGGGAGCCGCTGCAAGACGATCCAGCTGACGATCGACAGCACGATGCAGTTCACCGTCGAGCAGGAGCTCGACCGCGCGATGGCCGAGAACAATCCGGCGGCTGTCACGTGCATCGTCATGGATCCGAAGACGGGCGACGTGCTCGCCATGGCCTCGCGCCCGTCGTACAATCCGAATCAGTTCTATGACTACGCGCCGGAGACGTGGAAGAATCGCGCCGTCTCGTTCATCTACGAGCCGGGATCGACGTTCAAGTCCGTCGTCGCGGGCGCGGCGCTGCAGGAAAAAGTCGTCACGCCGAACCAGGTCTTCGTCGATCCGGGCTACGTCATGGTCTCGGGCCGCCGCATCCAAAACTGGAACGGCGCGAGCTTCGGCACGGTCACGTTCACGGACGTCGTCAAGCAGTCGCTGAATACGGGCTTCGCGCAAGTCGGCCTGCGCCTCGGCGCGGAAAACCTTATGAAGTACGCAAAGCTCTTTGGCTTTGGCGAGCCGACGGACATCGGCCTGCCGGGCGAAGAAGCTGGCATCCTTTTTGACCCCGACGACATGCGCGCGTCCGACATCGCGACGACGGCCATCGGCCAATCCATCGCCGTCACGCCGATCCAGCTCGTGCGCGCCATGGCCGCCATCGCGAACGACGGCGTCGTGCTGAAGCCGCACATCGTGAAGTCCATCCAGAATGCAGACGGCTCGACGTATATGGAAAGCCAGCGCGAGGAAGTCGGCCGCGCGCTCGAGTCCGCGACAGACAAGACGCTCGTCGGCCTTTTAGAGCAAGTCGTCGCCTCGGGCGGCGGCAAGAAGGCCGCCGTCAAAGGCTACCGCATCGCAGGCAAGACCGGCACGGCGCAAAAAATCCGTCCCGACGGCGCCGGCTATATGGAAGGGCGCTACATCGCGTCGTTTTGCGGTTTCGCGCCCGTCGAAGACCCGCGCATCGTCGTGCTCGTCATGATTGATGACCCGGGTACGGGCAACTTCTATGGCGGCCAGATCGCCGCGCCAGTCGCCCAGCGCATCTTCGCACAGCTCCTGCGCTATCTCCGTGTCGAGCCCTCGACCGATCCCTTCTCTGACATGGAAAAAACGCAACGCGAAAAGCCGCGCCCAGAGCCGAAAAAATACGAGGGTGAGATCCCGACCGGCATGATCGTCATGCCGGACTTCACCGGCCTCTCCATCCGCGCCGCCGCACAAAAAGCGGCCGCCGTCGGCCTGCAATTCGAAAGCGAAGGCAGCGGCACCGCCGTCTCGCAAAGCATCCCCGCGAATACGCTCGTCGAGCAGGGGACGAGCGTCAGCGTGACGTTCGGACAATGACCCCCTTCGTTTATCTTGCGGAGAGGATTGAATTTGACAACGCGCATGGCGATTTTGAAATCAAGGGGGAACGCTATCTGAAAAGCGTCATGGCAAAGGAGTGATTGTATGACAGGAATCGAAAAGGAAGTTGCTATCTGTTTGGAAAAAAGCAGACAGCTTTTAAAGGAGAAGGATTATCAAGGAGCGCTCATGGTTGCGTCCAAGGCGTATGCGCTTCGAAAACAGCGAGCAGAAATCTGGGAGGTGTTGGCAGACGCGTATCATGGATTGGGAGATGCTTTTTCAGCGGGCTTCTGGAGAGGGATGGTTCTTCGGAGGAACGGAGGAGTCCTCCGGCTTCCGAAACTTTCGAATCAGCGGGAAGAAGCTTTGCGCGGTATCGGATATGCTTATTCCAATCCGCGTTTTGCACCCTATCACATGGTGGCAAACATCAAAGATGGAAAATTCGCGATGTCGAATGATGTCGTTTTGGGCGCGCAGTTGCCAACAGAGACGAATGGCCAGAAAGGCTATTGGGTTGGATTGTACAATCCGCGATATCCGTGCGAGGTTCGCGGAATCCTTGCGGACACATATCGATCCATGCGGTTCGACATGATTCGATATGGTGACATGATATATGATCTCATGCGCGCAGAGAAGAAAACAAACGCAGATATCCCGCTGGGCGAAAACAGGGTGATCGTCCAGCCGGTCGGAGGGACGGAAATCTTCCAGCCAATCAGGATGCTTTTGCCTGATGGACGTTGGGGGACGTTCAAGCTTTCCAAGTATGAAATCAATTTTCTCCGGATCTCTGAATCAACAAAACTGGTCTCAGAGAAACCATTCTGGTTTGGAAAGCCGATTCGTTTGCATCATAGCAAGAAGTGCAGGAAAGTTGTCATAAATATCCTTGTGGATGCTTTGAGCTGGATGGAGCAGAAAAAAGAAAATTTTCGGAACGTACCGAATATCATGCGCTTCTTTTCAAAGGGCATCATATTTGATCATACGTACTCCGGATCGGAATTCACGTATCCATCGCTGTCGACGATTGAAACAGGGCTGTTGCCGCACCATTCGCAGATTTTTCATGCCAAATACCCCGTGCGACTGGAGGCAGAACGGTTGACGTTATCCGAACAAATGCATCGTTTGGGCTATTATTGCGTCAATATCCAAGGGGCTTCCGAAGGTGTTTTCAGCGGAGTGACACGCGGATATGACCGTTTGGTCGTCAACCATTATGTCACGCCGGCGTATGTCGGTGTGGAACGCATCATTCGGCAGCTGGAGTCCTTGGGAGAAACCGATCAATTCATCTTTATGCACTGCTTGGATTGTCATCCCAATAATAATGATATGAAGTGCCCGGAGACGGTACAGACGAAACTTCCGCTGGAAGATCAATGTGATACCGCGTATGGAAAATCCGTGAATTTGATACCGACGCATCGGATGCAATCCATCAATCGTCAAAATATCAAGGATATGGATCGCCAAATGGGCGTTTTATTTGAATATTTGCAGGAACGTTATACGGAAGATGAATATTTTGTCTGCCTTTATTCGGATCACGGATGCTCGATTTATAGCGAAAAACCGTGGCTTCTCAATGCTTTGCATTCAAATTGCGCGCTCATGATTCGTGGCGGCGGCGTGCCGAATGGCCTTCGTCCAGATGAACTTGTCAGCACGGCTGATATTTATGCCATCTTGGGACACTATTGTGGATACCCCTGCGATGATCCGCATTTGGACAGCAATCTTCCGGAAGCGTGCGGCGGCAAACGTCGTAATATGGTGATCAGCCAGTCCATTTATCCCGGGCAGACGCGCAAACTCTGCTTGCGGACGGAGCAATATGCTTGCCGGTTCGAGACGGAGGCGCTCACGCAGGAGGATGGAACCGTCGATGCTTCCCAGTACACGGTGCAGGTCTTTTTGCGTAAGGGAACGGAAGAAGATACCAAAGTAGAGGATGAGATAATCAGAAACCGATTCCTTCAGTATATCAGCGATCATGCGGAAGATTTCATGTTAAGGAATTGGAGAGTTTCATGCAGATAAATGATTTGTTTGAAGCAGAAATTTTGAAACATGCGAATGCTTGATTCGCTCCGATTTCTTGACACCCCTTTTCCCCGTTGCTATGATTAGGATAGAAAACAACGGGGAAGAGGGGATTTTTTATGAGCGAGGAATACATCCCGACGGGACATCGGATTTTCCGCGGCGGCAAGCGCATCGAGAACGAGGTCGTCGCGACGGAATTGAAGCCGTTTGTGATCCATCAGCCAGGCGATGAGGACGAGGACGATGCGGCGGAAGACGTGAAAAAACGGAAACCGTCGGAAGCCGTGGACGAAGAAGACATGGAAGAAGCGGACGAGGCGCAGGCGGACAGCGGCTCGCCGGAGGACATCGCGGCGCGCATCGCGGGCGACCGCGCGCAGTTCCAGGCCGACATCCTCGCGGTCGCGCGCGCGGAAGCGGGCGAGGACGACGAGGGAAATCCTTTGCCGGACGAGGCGGAAGAGGAACAGGAGGAAAGCGAATGAGTGACGGGAAAAATATGGATATCCGGCTGTTTGTGACCGACCTCGACGGGACGCTCCTGCCGACGGGCAAGGACGTGCCGCAGGGCAATATCGACGCGGTACGCCGTGCCGTGGCTGCTGGCGTGACGGTGACGATCGCGACGGGGCGCATGTACCGCGCGGCGCTCCCCGTCGCGCAGGCGCTCGGTGTCGACGTGCCGATCATCACGTACAACGGCGCGCTCATCAAGTCGGTGTCGGGCGAGGTCTATGATGAAAATTACGTTCCGGAAGACGTCGTGCGCGACCTCATCGATTTCGCACACGAACATGACTGGTATGTGCAGACGTATTCCGATGACGAGCTCTACTTCGCCGAGCACACGGAAAAGGCGATCGCCTATGAGCGCGCGCAAGTGCTCGAGGGTCATACCGTCGGCTGGGACGGCTTGAAAGCACACACGGAAAAAGTCGCGAAGGTGCTCGTCATCTCCGACAACGGAGATCAAACGAATGAACGCATCGAGATCATCAACAAGGCGTTCCAAGGCCGTGCGAAGGCTGTGCGCTCGAATCCCGAGTACGCCGAGGTCGTGTACCCCGGCGTGTCGAAGGCGTCGGCGCTCAAAAAGCTCGCGGCAAAGCTCGGCATCCCCATCGAACACGTCATGGCGATTGGTGATGCGAACAATGACCTCCTGATGCTGCAGGCGGCCGGCCACAGCGTTGCCATGGGCAATGCGCTGCCGGAGGTCAAGGCGGCATGCGAGTTCACGGTCGGAAACTGCCTCGACGGCGGCTTCGCCGAGGCGATTGAAAGGTTCGTGTTGCATGAGCGTTCCTGAAACGGCGAAAAAAGATATCAAGCTCATCGCGCTCGACCTTGACGGCACGCTCTTGAACTCGGAAAAAGTCATCACGCCGCGCACGATTGCAGCGCTTCAGGCGGCGATGCGGAAAGGCGTGCGTGTCACGATCGCGACGGGGCGCATGCTGCTCGGCGCGGCGTTTTTCGGGCGGCAGTTCGGCGCGAATGCCCCCATCATCTGTTGCAATGGCGGCGTCGTGCAGGGGATGGACGATCCAGACCCTCTCTTTGTGCGGCACATGGCGCCGGAGACGGTGCGCAGCATCCTTTCCATCTGTCATGCGCACGGCTGGTATGCGAATTGGTACATCGGCCGCGAAGTCTATGTCGAGCGCTATCTCCCGGAGTATTTCTACGTTTACCGCACGGTGGAGGACTTCCACGTGCGCGAGGTCGGCGATCGTTTCCTTGACTACACGGACGACGTCATCCAATGCGTCGTGCGCGACCTCGATGGTAATGTCGAACCGAAGGTCCATGTGCTCCAGGAGGCGCTTCCGGGCGCGTTCAGTGCGCAGCAGAACACGGGCCGCAGCTCGGACATCACGCCGGTTGGCGTGACGAAAGCGCTCGGGCTCGAGTTCCTCATGCATCACTACGGCCTCGCGCCCGAAAACGTCATGGCCTGTGGCGACGCGGACAACGACCTGCCGATGCTCCGCTTCGCCGGCACCGCCGTCGTCCCAGCAAACGGCCTCGACTGCGCAAAAGCACTCGCGACATATCATGCGGAATCGAATGATGAAGATGGGATTGCAAAGGCAATCGAAGAATTGGTGTTATAAGCCCACGCAATCTACGCCTCCCCTTTTGGGGGAGGTGCCGAGCGAATGCGAGGCGGAGAGGGTCACGTGGTTACGAGATTCACGATTCTATCGGAAGGATAGAGAACTAACGTAGGCCGCTACCCTCCGTCGCAAGCGACATAAGCGACCGCTAAGCGCTGAAGCGCTAAGCGTCTGCTTATCCGACCCCTTCGGGGCCACCTCCCCCAGAGGGGGAGGCATGATATTCGCATCATAGATTTTTCATGTTCATTGTTATAATAAACCCTAAAACCCCAGGGAGGTGTCCCATATGACAGAAGAAAAGAACATCCAGCCGCAAGAGGCTCCACATAAAGACGAAAAGGAAGCGCCACGCCTCGTGATCGTCACGGGCATGTCGGGCGGCGGAAAGACGCAGGCGTGCCGGTATCTTGAAGACCTCGGTTATTTCGTCGTCGACAACCTGCCGCCGGTCTTCATCCCGAAGTTCGTCGAGCTCTCGACGCACACGGGCGGCCACGTCGGCAAGGTCGTGCTCGTCGTCGACACGCGCAGCCGCGAATTTTTCGATACGTTCGTGCAAGTGCTCGACGGCCTCGATCATGACGACACGAACTATGAAATGCTGTTCATGGACGCTTCCGACGCGGCAATCATCCGCCGCTACAAGGAGACGCGCCGCCGCCACCCGATGGCGCCGGCCTCGCGCATCACGGAGGGCGTCGCGAAGGAGCGCGCCCGCCTCGCGCCCGTCCGCGCGAAAGCGACGTACATCATCGATACGTCCGAGCTCAAGAAGGTCGAACTCCGGGACAAGATCCACCGCTTGTTCGGCGCGGGCGAAGGCGAGCAGATGAACATCAACGTGCTTTCGTTCGGCTTCAAGTTCGGCATGCCGCTTGATGCCGACATGGTGCTCGACGTGCGTTTCTTGCCGAATCCTTTCTACATCGAATCCATGCGCCACAAGAGCGGTGCCGTCAAAGACGTCGCGGACTACATCGCGAATTTCCCCGTCACACAGGAATTTCTCGCGAAGCTCGACGACATGATCGACTTCCTCGTGCCGCAGTACGTTAAAGAGGGCAAGAGCCAGTTCGTCATCGCTGTCGGCTGCACGGGTGGCATGCACCGCAGTGTCTTCGTGGCGAAGCACATTTTTGACCGCCTCGGCAAAAAAGGCTACCCGGTCAAGCTCGAGCACCGCGACCTCATGAAGAATGACGTCTGGGAACATGTACGGGAGGAATGCTGAGCCATGCACCTTTTGAAATGGCTCTACCCGGGCATGCGCTTCAAGCGCTGGCTGCTCGTCTTCGCTGCCGGCGTGCTGCTCGCGAGCCTCGGGCTCGGCCTCGTCTTCAACTACAAATATCTCGACGCCATCGAGGAAGCCATCTTCCGCGCCGTCTACCTCTGGCGCGGCAGCTATGACTACACGGCGACGACGCTCGTCGGCATCCTTGTCGTCATCGTAGGCTTCGCACTCATGCTCGTCGCGACGCGTTTCGTCATCCGCTCCGTCATCACGGTGCTCTTGCCGGATAAAAATGAACGGCTCGTCGATATCATCTACGAAAAGCGCAAGCTCGGCAAAGGACCGACCGTCACGGTCATCGGCGGCGGCCATGGATTGTCGGTTCTCTTGCGTGGTATCAAATCGGCCACGTCGAACGTCACGGCCGTCGTGACCGTCGCGGACGACGGTGGCTCGTCCGGGCGGCTCCGCGAGGAGCTCGGCATCATCCCGCCGGGAGATCTCCGCAACTGCCTCGTCGCGCTCGCCGACACCGAGCCGTTGATGGAAAAACTGTTCCAGTACCGCTTCAAGGGCGCGAGCGAGCTCGCGGGCCACAGCTTCGGCAATCTCTTCATCGCGGCAATGACGGAAGTCACGGGCGATGTCGAGACGGCGCTCAAGGAATCGTCGAAAGTCCTCGCCGTCAAAGGCCGCGTGCTGCCAGCCTCGACGGCGCATGTCCGCCTCGACGCCATCATGGACGACGGCACGATCGTCAAAGGCGAGTCGCACATCCCGGAAGTCCACAAGCATATCCAGCGCGTGAAGCTCTACCCGGAGCACGCCGAGCCCGTCAGCGCGGCGCTCGAGGCGCTGAAGACCGCTGACGCGATCATCCTCGGCCCGGGCTCGCTCTATACGAGCGTCATGCCGAACCTGCTCGTCGATGGGGTTGCGGAAGCCGTGCGCAAGAGCCACGCGCTCAAGATCTACATCTGCAACGTCATGACGCAGCCCGGCGAGACCGACGGCTACACGGCCTCGATGCATGCGAAAGCCATCCTCGATCACGCAGGCAAGGGCGCGATCGACTTCATGCTCGTGAACTCGCACCCGATCAGCGAAGACATGAAGCGTTACTACGCCGACAAGGGCGCGTATCCCGTCATCATCGATGAAGAAGCGGTCAACGCCCTCGGCATCGGCCTCATGCGCGCCGACATCATCAACGAATCCGACGTCATCCGCCACGACCCTGACAAATTATGTCGGGCGGTAATGAAAATGATTTATGACTTTCGCCCCAACTGAAAAGCTATTCAAATTACGCCTCCCCCAGAGGTAATGTCATTAAGTTGGCGGCTCGCACCCCAGCCTCCCTCCTTGGAGGGAGGACAGGCGCGGAGCGAAGCGCAGCGCCAGGAGGGAGCGGCTTGTAGGTCATACCAATGCGTACAACAAAGCTCAGGCCCCGTGGCCGCACGTCGTAACATATTGTGGCGGCGTGCGCGCACGGGCGCTGAGTTCGGACGAGTGGATTGTTTTGACCTACAAGCCGCAACCGATAAATCGGCATAAGCGACCTCTAAGCGCTAAAGCGCTAAGAGTCTGCTTATCCTCCCTGGGCCTGCCGGCCCTGTCCCTCCTCCAAGGAGGAGGGCTGTCTCCTAACTTAATGACATTGCCCCCAGAGGGGGAGGCGTTGAGACGTGTGCGAGATTGTAACTGCGAAGGAAGAAACTTCAACCAATGCCCTCTTTTGCAACCGAAGTAAAGAATGAAATCGCAAGACTGATGTACCCAGAAGCTTGCGACCGCACGGCCGAGATGGCTGCGCTCCTCCGCATGGGCGGCACGGTCACGTTTGGCCCGCATCATACGTTCGGCGTGAACTTCACGACGGAAAATGCTGCCGTCGCGCGCAAGCTGTTGAACCTCTTGAAACTCGAAGGCGCGGGCGTCCGCACGGAGATCTCCGCACGTCGCACGCGCCGCCTCAACAAGCGCAACAATTACCTCGTGCGCATCGTGCCATCGCCAAGCGTCGCCGGCCTCCTCGAACACCTCGGCCTCATGCAGGACGGCAGCCTGAACCTCGGCCAAGAGCCGAAGAACCTCGCCATCCTCAAGAAGAATTGTTGCCGCGCTGCGTACCTGCGCGGTGCGTTCCTCGGCGGCGGCAGCGTGAACCGGCCGGAAGCGCATTATCACCTCGAGTTCGTCGCGCCGAATTACGCGTTTGCCCATCTCCTGCATCGCTTGATGAAGCATCTCGATTTCCCCGCCGGCATCGCCGAGCGTCGTGACATCTACGTCGTCTACCTCAAAGAGGGCGACGCCATCGTCGATTTCCTCGGCATGATCCAGGCGGATGAGGCCGTCGAGCGCTTCGAAGTCGCGCGCAACGTCAAAGAAGTCCGCGAGCAGGTCAACCGCATCGTCAACTGCGAGACGGCGAATCTCCAGAAAGCCGTCGATGCCGCCGGCCGCCAGATCGAAGACATCCTCGTCCTGGAAAAGTACGGTGCCATCGACAGCCTGCCCGAACAGCTGCGCGAGACGATCGACGCCCGCCGCGCACATCCCGACCTCACGATGTCCGAACTCGCCGACCTCCTCTGCGTCAGCAAGCCCGGCGTCAACCACCGCCTCAGAAAACTCCACGCGCTCGCCGAACAGTATCGCGTTTCTCAGTCGTAAGTAGATTCAAGTTCAGAGGCAATGGCATTAAGTTAGGGCGTGGCGGTCATTCAACCTACGCCTCCCCCTCTGGGGGAGGTGGCCCCGAAGGGGTCGGATAAGCAGACGCTTAGCGCTTCAGCGCTTAGCGGTCGCTTATGTCGCTTGCGACGGAGGGTCGCCGCGGAGTTTGATTCTTTATTCTTTCAATGAATCGTAAATCTTAGTACGACGTGACCCTCTCCGCCTCGCATTCGCTCGGCACCTCCCCCAAAGTGGGAGGCTTTGGGCGAGTGCGTTCCCTAACCTTGTATCTTAATGCCCTTACCATCTGAGAAGGAGACTAAGGTTTGACAGCCCTTCACGTTTAATTCAAAGGAATGACCATGAACTATCGTTTTCGTTTCCTCAAATATTTCGCAGCAGCGGCCGCCCTCATCTTCGTCGCGACCGCGCTTTTCTGTGCCTATGTCGCCGCAAACCCGCCGCAAGGCGTCCCCATCCTCGAATACCACATGGTCGACACGCATGAGGACGCGGACAGCCATCCGTACAACGTCCCGCCCGACGACTTCGCGGCGCAGCTCGATTATTTGAAGTCGGAAGGCTACACGACGATCACGATCCTCGATTTTCTGAAGGCGAAAAAAGGGAAGCAGCAGCTTCCCGAAAAGCCGATCATCTTGACGTTTGACGACGGCTATGAAGATAACTACACGATCATGCTGCCCTTGCTCGAAGAACGCGGCATGACGGCCGTCCTCTTCATGCCGACGAACCTCATCGGCACGCCGGATTACCTCACGTGGGATGAGCTCCGCGATATGAGCCGTCGCGGCATCGAGATCGGCAGCCACACGGCGAATCATCAGCCGCTCACGACATTTCCGCCTGCGCAGCAGCAAGACGAGGTCCATCTCTCGAAACTCCTGCTCGAATGGAACAGTCTGCCGACGGTTTTCAGCTTTTCCTACCCGAACGGGATGTACGATGAAAGCATGCCGGAGTTATTGCGAAAAAACGAATACCTCGCCGCCGTCACGGGCGACGCCGGCCTCAATACCTTCGATACCGATCCCTATCAGCTCCAGCGCATCAACATCCCGCACCCGAAATTCGGCCTGTTCGAGTTCAAACTTCGCTTGCTCAAAGCACAAGTCTTCACAAAACTCGGCATCCGCCAGCATATCAATAAGAATGATTGACCTGTTGCGAGCGTATCTTAAACAGCAGCCTCTCCCTCAGGGAGAGGGGGACCGCGAAGCGGTGGAGCGGGTCGCTTGCACGGCCTTTGAATTTGTAGATTATTTGACCTCGCCGGTGCGCGCAGGCACTCCAAGCGTTTCGTGCGCGCACCCGCGAAGAGTTATGTCCTACGAACTCACCAAACGTACAAGGGACCCTTTCCGCCTCGCAAGCTCGGCACCTTCCCCTGAGGGGAAGGCTACTGTAGGAGCAACTTTTATAATAAAGGACTTACAGAATGAATATTCGACACATCATAAAAGCAAAACTATCCACGTTGTTTGCAGGCACAGCCGCCTGTTCGCTCCTCTTCGGCGCAACGCCCGTCTCCGCTGACACGCCGCAAGATGCTTCGCTTGTTGCGGATGCAAACGCGCTTGGCGAAAATGCCACGCCCCTCCGCGTCCGCACGGACACGACGCGCATCGTCACGCAGTCGGAGACGACGACGGGCCGCTCGCGCGTCGTCGAGCGTCACAGCACAGATGATGACACGGCGCAGCCGGCGAAGCCAAAGCTGCAATCGTATGCCTCCCGCCTCATGCATCGCATGGAGACGACTTCGACGGACAGCGGCGCGACGCTCTTGTTTTCCGACAGCCCGGAATACGCGACGGAGGACGGTATCCTCTACCAGGACACCGTGCAGGGCGCGGCGCGCGTGCTTTACTATCACGTCAACCGCATGCATGCGCCGAAGAAAGTCGCCGTCGTCCTCGAAAACGTCGGCAGCGGCACGTCAATGGTAACCATCACGCGCGGCGGCGCATGTCCGCCGTCGCCGAATTATCTCGATGTCGGCAAGGGCACACAAGCGCTGTATTTCGATGCGCAAAATTCGCAGCGCTTCTTCCTCAAAAAAGGCGAGCGCCGCGTGCTGGTCGATGACATGAACAAGACGCTCTTGCAACCGGAAGACCTCATCTACGGCTGCTATGATTTCCTCTCGTCGCAAGCCGTCCGCACGTCTGTCGTCATCTGTCCGGCGAATGTTGATCCCACGATGTTCGTGCGCCGCGCGCGCGTCCTGCCTGCCGACGAGCTCCGCCTGCGCGGCACGTTCGCGAAAGCCGACCGCACGATCCGGCCAAAGGCGACGTACGATCCATCGGGCGGCAAGATCCAGTACTTCCTGCTCGCTGACAACGAGACGGACAAATACCGCACAGGCATCGACGCGACGGACGGCAGCGCCGTGCTGAACTACGGCAACTACGGCATCCTTTACCACGTCGACGTGCCGCTCGCCGGCCGCGAAAACACGCAGTGTTACTTGAGCCCGTTCGGCGGCACGTACGCCGGCGCGCTGCGCGTCAAGACTGCCGTCGGCCGCAGCCAGCTTCTCTACACGCCGTACGGCACGACGTTCTTCGGTGCGGGCTCCGACCACATGACGGAGACGGCGAGCATCACGAAAGCTCGCGAATCCGGCCTCGCGTTCCTCACGGACAGCATGGAGCTCGCGGATATCGGCCAGTACAATGCCCGCACTGCGCCGAGCTTCGAATTCTCTCCGCCGGGCGCGTCGAATCTGCCTGTGGCGATCATTTTGATGCCGGCGGAATGAATTTTTTGGTGTACGCAAATCGGCCCCGTTCCATGGGCTTGGAACGAGGCCGATTTTTGGATGCAATCAATTTCGTTCAGGATACGGTGTTGCCGCCGCAACGAAGACGGAGAGGATGAGCGGGATCGTCGTGAGGAGCAGCGCGGTCGCGAGGCCGATGTGGTCGGCGATAGCGGCCGTGAGCGCGGCGCCGAGGCTGCCGAGGCCGAACGAGAGGCCCATCATCATGCCCGAGGCCATGCCGGCGCTGCCAGGCATCGCGCGCTGCGCCCAGACGATGGAACTCGGCTGCGAGGCGATGAGGAACGCGCCGGAGAGGAAGAGCGCGACAAGCGATACGGGCGCCGTGCCCGCGTGCATGAAGAAGTAGGCCGTCGGCACGATGGCGCAGGCGAGCGCCGCGAGGATGATGCGCTTGTGGCCGAAGCGGTCGCCGAGCGCGCCGCCCGTGATGCCACCCAATGCGCAGCCCGCGAGGAACAATGTCAGCAGCGTGCCGGACACGAGCGGCGAGTAGCCGGCGCTGACGAGCATGAGCGGCAGAAACGTCGAGACGGAGACATGTGTCCAGCAGCGCAGCCCCATCGCGAGATTCAGCCGCACGACGGACGCGTTGGACAAGATTTTCCGTAGCGGCAGGCGGTCGCCTGCCGTTTTTTGCACCGTCGAAAAGTGCGAGAGCCCCGACGCGGCGAAGAGCGCCATCATCACGAGGCTCGGCACGATGAGGATCGGCAGCGCCTCGAGCGGGAAGTGCTCGGTGAATGCGACAATGACGAGCGGTGCGAAGGCGAAGCCGATGTTGCCGCCCGCGACATAGAGCGACATCGCGATGCCGGCCTTGCCCACTCGCGCGATTTTCGCCGCGAGCGACGAACCGAGCGGATGATACGCGGAGACGGAGAGCCCCGTCAGCGCGATCATGACGAAGAGCATCGCCTTCGTGGAGAGATAGCCGACCGTGCAGATGCAGAGCGCGCCAAAGGGAAGCACGGGCACGAGCAGCCAGCTCAGAGGGTGGCGATCCATGAGGTAGCCGAACACCGGCTGCATGAGATTGCTCGTGACGCTCATGATCATGACGAGGAGGCCCGAAAGCGTCAGAGAGAGGTCGAGCTTCGGCATGATGATGGGGAGCAGCACGGGCAGGAAATTGCAGTAGAAATCATTCATGAGATGGCCGCCGGCGAGCAGCACGACGGCAGCGCGGGGAGAAAAACGCATAGGGGGATGTCCTTTCTTTCAAAAATGGCTCCCCCTCTGGGGGAGCTGGCGCCCGCAGGGCGACTGAGAGGGTAACGACATATGTCGATTCTCTATTCTTTCGATAGAATCGCGAATCTCATCCTGCGCTACCCTCCGCCGAAAGCGGCATAAGCGACCGCATCGGCGCTAAAGCGCCGTGCGTCTGCTTATCCGCCTCGCATACGCTCGGCACCTCCCCCATAAGCAGACTCTTAGCGCTTTAGCGCTTAGAGGTCGCTTATACCGCTTGCGGTTAGGGGGAGGCGTAGAATATACGATACCGCAGAAAAGATTTCGCGTCAATATTCGGCGCAACTCTTGGTTTTTCTGCCGCGCCTTGCTATAATGGGTGTAACTTTGCAAGCTGTATCGCCCAGCGCGATTGTTTTTTCAAGGAGAGATGCATTTATGAAACTCGTCGTCACCATCGTCGGCAAAGACCGCGTCGGCATCATCGCCACCGTCAGCAACATCCTCGCGGACAACGACGTCAACATTTTGAACATCAACCAGAATATCATGGAAGGTTTCTTCAACATGGTCATGATCGCGGAGATGCCGGAGAATGCAAAGATGAGCCTCGGCGAGCTCCAGAAAGTGCTGAAGGCGAAAGGCGAGGAACTTGGCCTCGACATCAAGGCGCAGCACATGGACATCTTCAATGTCACGCACAATGTGTAAGCGTTGGAAGGAGGCACGCCCATGATTACGTTTGACGATATTTTTGAAACAAACCGCATGATCACGGAGAACAAGCTCGACGTGCGCACGATCACGATGGGCATTTCGCTCCGCGATTGCGCGCACCCGAACATCACGAAATTCTGCCAGAACGTCTACGACAAGATCACGCGCTCGGCGGAATTCCTCGTGAAGACGGGCGAGGACATCGAAGCAGAGTTCGGCATCCCCATCATCCACAAGCGCATTTCCGTCACGCCGATCGCCATCGCGGCCGACGCGTGCGAGACGGATACGTACGTGCCGGTCGCCGAGGCGCTGGACAAAGCAGGCAAGGAAGTCGGCGTCAACTTCATCGGCGGCTTTTCCGCGCTCGTGGAAAAAGGCTACACGAAAGGCGACCGCACGCTGATCCAGTCCATTCCACAGGCGCTCGCGACGACGGACATCGTCTGCTCGTCCGTGAACCTCGGCTCGACGAAAGCCGGCATCAACATGGACTGTGTGCGAGAGATGGGCGAAGTCATCAAGCGCACGGCGGAGCTCACGCGCGAGCAGGAAGCGCTCGGCTGCGCGAAGCTCGTCGTGTTCTGTAACGCACCGGGTGACAACCCGTTCATGGCTGGCGCGTTCCACGGCGTCAGCGAGGGCGATAAGGTCGTCTCCGTCGGCGTCAGCGGCCCGGGCGTCGTCAAGCACGCGCTCGAAGGGCTCAAAGGCGCGGACTTCACGGAAGTCGCCGAGACCATCAAAAAGACAGCCTTCAAGGTCACGCGTGTCGGCCAGATGGTCGCGCGCGAAGCCTCGAAGCGCCTCGGCGTGCCGTTCGGCATCATCGACCTCTCGCTTGCCCCGACGCCGGCCGTCGGCGACAGCGTGGCGCGCATCCTCGAGGAAATGGGTCTCGAAGCGTGCGGCGCGCCCGGTACGACGGCAGCGCTCGCGCTCCTCAATGACGCCGTGAAAAAAGGCGGCCTCATGGCCTCGTCGCACGTCGGCGGCCTCTCGGGCGCGTTCATCCCCGTCAGCGAGGACGAAGGCATGATCCACGCCGTGCAGCAGGGCAGCCTGTCCATCGAGAAGCTCGAAGCGATGACGTGCGTCTGCTCCGTCGGCCTCGACATGATCGCCATCGAAGGCGACACGTCGGCCGCGACGATCTCGGGCATCATCGCCGACGAAGCGGCCATCGGCATGATCAACAACAAGACGACGGCCGTGCGCGTCATCCCCGTGCCGGGCAAGAAAGTCGGCGACATGGTCGAGTTCGGCGGCCTCCTCGGCTACTGCCCGATTGTCCCCGTGAAGAGCCAGTACAGCTCGGCCGCGTTCATCGCGCGCGGCGGCCGCATCCCAGCGCCCGTGCGGAGCTTGACGAACTGATATGCGCGTCACGAAAAAAATCAAGGCCGAGCAAGTTCGCATCTTGAGCGAAGTTTACGCCGGCGCAAAACCCGCGCTCCAGTTCAATAATTCCTTTGAACTGCTCATCGCCGTCATCCTCTCGGCGCAGTGTACGGACAAGCGCGTGAATGTCACGACCGCCCGCCTGTTCCAGAAAGCCGCGACCCCGGCCGCCATCGTCGCCCTCGGCCTCCCCGCGCTCGAAAACGAGATCCGCGACTGTGGCCTCTTCCATGGCAAGGCGAAAAACATCATGGCGACATGCATGACGCTCTGCGAAAAGTATAACGGTGAAGTTCCAGAAGACTACGACGAACTTCTGAAGCTCCCAGGCGTCGGCCGCAAGACGGCAAACGTCGTCACGTCCATTGCGTTCCACCGCCCCGCCATCGCCGTCGACACCCACGTCTTCCGCGTCGCGAACCGACTGAAGCTCGCAACGGGCGAGACGCCTTTGGAAGTTGAAAAAGGCCTGCAAAAGGCTATCCCGAAAGACCGATGGAGCGAAGCGCACCACTGGCTCATCTGGCACGGAAGGAAAATCTGCAAGGCGAGAAGGCCGCTCTGCGACGAGTGCCCGTTAAAGGAAGTCTGTCCGAGTGCTGGACATGTGGAGTAATTCGGAACGAAAGCCAATCAAACTGAGCCTCACCCTTTGGGGGAGGTGGCCCCGAAGGGGTCGGAGAGGGTAGCTTTGTTTGAGGTTTGTATTCCTCTTGATAGGGATACAGAATATGACCATGCGTTACCCTCTCCGCCTCGCATTCGCTCGGCACCTCCCCCATAGGGGGAGGCGTTATTTGAGAGCTGCTTGTTTAGAAACAAATAAAGGAGGTGGCAAGCAAATGATTTATAGAAAAGCCACTTTCAACGATATCGAATCCATCTTCAATCTCGTCAACGACTACGCGAGCGACGGCATCATGCTCGCTCGCTCGCGCAACACGCTGTTCGAGACGCTTCGGGACATGGTCGTCGCCGTCGATGAAGAGACGAAGGAAGTTGTCGGCGTCGGCGGCCTCCATGTCGTCTGGGATCGCATGGCCGAAGTCCGCACGATGGCCATCTCGCCTGCGCATACGCGGCGCGGCATCGGCGCGGAAATTGTGAAACGCCTGCTCGAAGAAGGGCGCGCGCTCGGCGTGACGATGTTCTTCACGCTGACATACAAGCCCGGCTTCTTCCAGACGCTCGGCTTCCACACGGTCACGAAGGAGACGCTTCCGCCGAAGGTCTGGAAAGACTGCATCGACTGCCCGAAGTTCCCGAACTGCGACGAGATCGCGCTCATCCGCGACGAAGGCGGGGCGGCAGGGCAGGACATCGCGTTCCATCCCTGAGCGTGTGGCGTTATGGCATGGCATACAAATGCATACGAACACAAAAATGGCGATTGCAGCCATCAGACTGCAATCGCCATACGTGTTTCATGCGTGCTCAAAACCATTTGTCTTTCTCGAAAATCTGGAAGTCATACCACAAGACCATGCCGTACCGCGACGTGCACGTCTTCCGCTTGCCTGGGTCCCAACGCACTTCAATGACGCGGCCGTCGCGCATGACGCGCAGGAGGCACGTGCCGTCCGCAACGCAGGATTTCCACCCGCGCTGCATGAGGAAGCACTCGAAATCGTACACATCCCGGAGCCGCACGAGCCCGATCCACCCGATCTTCTCATGCTCGGCATCCAGCAGCTTCTGCTTGCGTGCATTCGTTTTCATGGGTACCATCCTTCCATATGTTGTTGTCTCTACGGCAGAAATCGGAGGATTTCTACGAAATCTTGATTTCCTACGTTCATCATAGCATGGATTTGAACAAAAAACACGAACGTTCCGTTAAGTATTTGTAAAGTTGTATACATTGGAGAAATCATTGTCGGTTTTGTGTGGCTCGTGATATACTGAATAAAAGGAGTTGAGCCCTATGCGCACGATTGAAAACATTCGCGAACAGATTGCGCCGATTTGCAAAAAGTATGGAGTGAAATCCGTCCGGTTATTTGGATCGTACGCGCGCGGCGAGGCACACGAAAAGAGCGATGTTGATTTTTTCGTCGAGCTCGGTCATGTCCGTGATTTGTTCACGCTCAGCGCATTCCGTCTCGATCTTATTGATGCGTTGCAGATGGAAGTAGACCTTGTGACGAAACTGCCAGAAAATCCGGAATTTCAGAAAGAACTGACGAGGGACGAGGTATTGTTGTATGCAGCTTGAGCGGAAAGACTGACAGATTCTCGAACACATTCAAACATATTGCGAAGAAGTCCGTATGGCGCTCGAAAGCTTTCATCGGAGTGAAGACGAGTTCATGCGCAATCCTGTCTTTCGAAATGCGTGCTCGATGCCGATGATGCAAGTCGGCGAGCTTGCGAAACATTTGTCTGATGCGTTCGTGCAGTCCGATAGCGCGGTGAGCGGCACGCCGTGGAGAGCTATCAAAGGGATGCGCAATTTGTTCGCGCATGACTACCACTCGATGAATTACGAAGTGATTTGGGAGACGGCAATGCAAAATATCCCAGAGTTGGAGCAACATATCAGGCAGATACTTGGGGACTAATCGCGACGCAGATAATTCATGGAAATTTATTGGCTAATTATAGCAGACCCATAGGGCGTATTCCTCAAAAGATTTGTACATCAATGGCCAAAAGGTCTACAGAAACGGTGGCATGGATAATAAGGATATTGAAAATCTGGCGTATCTTGTTGAGCTGATGGCAGGCAAACACGATCGTTGATGTTAGATAAAAGACATCCCCGTTTGGCACGAGCAAAAAATCGTGTCAAACGGGGATGTCTTTATGCGCTTTGAATAGTGACTTGCTTCCCGCAGAACGCGATGCCGTATTTCCATACGGGCGTGATGTGTTCGGCTTGGAATTCTGTGAGGTAGGATTTCGTGTCGATCTGTGCGAGTGCCTGTTTCGCATCGGTATGGAGTTCGTCTGCCTTGTCCGACGCTTTGAACTCCATGATGATGCCGGGGAGGTTCGGCTTTTTCGGGAACAGGGCGAGGTCGAAGCGGCCGTAGCCGCTTTCGCGGTTGCTCTGCGCGCGGTAGCGGTGCTCGTAGAAGAGCGTGAGGCCGAGCATGAGGCCGTGGTAGAAGCATTCTGGCTGCTTTGCTGTGTCGTGGTAGCTGACGGTACGGAGGAGGAGGTCTTGGAGATTTTCTTCGAAGCTTATCGTGTCGCCCGCGATCATCGCTTGCAGCATGTCATAGAGCGCGATGTCCGTGCCCTCGGTGCCGTTTATCCAATACAGGACTTCGCGGCGGAAGATGAAGCGGATTTCTTTGTTCGGGATGGAAAGCTGGTAGAGCGGCTCGGCGTCTTCTCCTTCGTCTTCGTCCAAAATTTCGCCCGTGCCTTGCAGGTAGCCGCAGAAGAGCAGGACGGAGTAAAGCTCATTGCGCTGCGCTCCCATATGGTCGGAATAAATCGTGGATTCCGTGATGGCAGACGCGATGCTCTTGCCGGCGAGGAGCGCCTGCATCTCTTTCCATGTGCGCGCGTCGGCACGCGCGAGCATCGTGCGCAGGATGGAGTTCGACGACGTGTTGACCCAGAAGGGACGCGCTTTGCAGTGCTCTTGGAAATAATTCAGCACGGACCAGGGATTGTAGATGTCTGCGCCTTGGAAATGGTAGCCGTCATACCAGCGCGCGAGCTCGGGAAGCTTGTCCTCACAGCCAAGCACGCGTGCCATTTCGGCGACTTCTTGCGGCGTGAAGCCGAAGGCATCGCCGCAGCCGCCGTGGAGCACGGTCGAGACGACAAGGTTATTCAATCCGCTGAAAATGCTTTCTTTCGCTACGCGCAGGACGCCAGTGACCACAGCAAAGTTGATGAAAGGGTTGTCTTTGAATGCGCTTGAGAGGAATGTACGGACGACAGAAATGACTTCGTCATAACAACCGTGGTCCCATGCACATTGAATGGGGGCATCATATTCGTCGATGAGGAGGACAGGATTCTTGTGATAGTAACGGGAAAGAAAGTTCGTTAAAGAGCGCAACGATGTTTTTAAATCTTCCAAAGAAGCTGTGCCAGAAGAAATTCGGTCGAAAATCTGTTTTTCGTTCGGTGTCAAGCAGTCAGCTTCTTGCAAGAATAAATAGGATTGATAAAGGGCGCTGACCGTATATCGAAGCATTCCGACAATTTCAGCTGTGGTCGTTCCCGATACATCTTTGAGACTGATCATCACGACAGGAGATGTTCCTGCTTCTTTCATCGCAGTCGTATCGTTTGCAATTTTCGTTTCGGCAAACCATTCTTGAACACGATCTTTTTTTGTGATGTCGAAGAACGATGCGATCATCGACATGGTCAGCGTCTTGCCGAAGCGGCGCGGGCGTGTGAAGAGCGTGACCTTCTTTTTGTTTTGAAGAAGCGTGCGGATGATATCAGTTTTGTCGACGAAGTAATAATGATTTTTCCGCAAGCTCGGGAAATCCGAAATGCCGACCGGCATGCCGGGACGGTCAACTGTTGCAGCTGCCACGGAAATCGCCTCCTTTTTTCTTTATTCTATCGCAGAAACCAGGCGTTGACAATGCCAAAGAGACGCGCCGTCCGCGGAGGAAAGGGTCGATCCGCAGGCGGCGCGCCGTGTGGCCATCGGGGCAAAAAGCATGGAGGCTTTTTGATGGCCACTCTTATTATAACATAAAAAGTTTGAGTTAGAAGTGTTTTTTGCAACCAATTTTGATTTCGTACGAAATTTAATTTATCTTTGCCTAAGACGTTTTGCCGAAACGGGCTAGGACTGTCGTTCGGGCGTTTTTTCTTGGACATGGAACAGGACGTTGAACATCCAGAGGGAGTCTTCTTCGTGCGGTGCCAGCGCTTTTTCGATGGATTGGAGCGCGGCGGGCGACTGTGGCAGGCGGGCGGCGCGACTCGTGAGCGCGGCGATCTGGTGGCCTGTGAGGATCTGCCGCTCGATGGCGGCGAGGCCGGTGAGCAGCAGCTCATAGAGTTTCGCAGTGATGACGAAGACCCAGTAGTTGTGGATGAGGCCGCCGTGCACGGCGCAGGGGTAGAGCTCCGTGAACCATTGGTGGAGCAAAAAGTTTTCGAAGAGCTGCGGGAACGGGATCGTCACGTAGCTTTCGAGGCTGCGGCGGCAGACGGGGAAGGCGCGCGCGATGTGCTGGAGGTCGGGCGTGCCGTCGAGGTGGAAGGCGCGGGCGGCGCGGCTGACGTCTTCGCGCGCGAGCGGGCTGTGCGGGGCGCTTGCGATGTCCCGCACGATGCCCCAAAGAAAATTGAGATGCTGTAAAGGTTCGAATTTTACGTTTCGAAGCGCTTCGTGGAAGCGTGCTTCGAACATCGGCGAATCGTAACTCTTGATGATCTTGCCGAGCTCGTAGCCTTGTCCCTGCTCGATGAAATCGACAGCGTCTTCGAGGTAGATGCCGAGCAGGATCAGGCGCACGTCGAGAGGATATCGTCTGTTTGAAAGAATCTTCATACACGTGCGCTGGAGGTCGAGGATGTATGAGAGCTCCGGGAGCGGCTCGCCGAGCGTCGGCACTTGCTGGTTTGCCGCGCGCAGACGGCCCGCGGGCAGCTTCGTCGTCTGGAAATGGAACGCACCGGTCTGGAACAGCACATGACCGCAGGCGGCCGGGCAGGCGAGCAGCAGCGACCGTTCGAAGATGCCGGAAATATGCAAGTCGCGCAGCGCCGGGCAACGTGGCGGGCGGGCGTGATTTGTTGTTGTGGGAACGAGAGGACATGTGGATTCTGGACAAATGAAAGAGGGAACGTAACGGGGTGCTACGCAGAGGTGTTCTGTCAATAGAAGTCACTCCTACAGAAGCCTCTCCCTCTGGGAGAGGTGCCGAGCGAATGCGAGGCGGATAAGCAGACGCAAGGCGCTTCAACGCCTATGCGGTCGCTTATGCCGCTTGCGGCGGAGGATACTAGGGTGCGATAGCCGAGCAATGATATCCATCATATCGAAGCACCTCATCAGAACAATCCCATCGTCTTGGTGACGAAGATCCACCCGAACATGGTAAATGCCGAGAGTGCCGAGGTGAAGACGACGCAGTTGCCGGCGAGCGGCGCGTCGCCGCCCATCTGCTGCGCCATGGCGTAGGACGCAACGGCGCACGGTGTCGCGAAGATGGCGATGAGCGTGACGAACTCCGCGTCACGGAAGCCAAGCGCAGCGCCGGCGGTGAGCATGACGGCGGGCACGACGACGAGGCGCGCGATCGTGCAGGCCCAGAGGTCGCGTCGGCTGTCGGCGATGCCGCCTTTTTCAAACGACGCGCCGAGGATGATCAGAGCGACGGGCGTCGTCGAGGCACCAATCTGCGCAATCGGCTTCAGGATCGGATCGGGGATTGGGAACGGCAAAAAGCGGCAGACCGCGCCGAGGAGGATGCCGTCGATCATCGGATTCTTGAGCACGCGGATGAGAATCGGCACGAGTTCGAATTTTCCGCCGCGGAACGACTCGAGCTCGAGCACGGCGTAGATGTTGTACAGCGGCACGATGGCCGCGATCATCATCGTCGGGATGACGGCAGCCTCCTCGCCGAAGATGTTCACGACGATCGGGATGCCGAGGATGACGAAGTTGCTGCGGAAGATCGCCTGCGTCATCGTGCCGCGCTTCGCGTTGCCTTTTTCAAACCACATGGAAAACGCGACAGACGCGAGGAACAAGAGCGTCACGGACGCCATGCCGAAGATGACGAGGCTCGGATCGAAGCCGTCCTCGAAGTCGGCACGGTAGATGTTCGAGAACATCATGCAAAAGAAAAAGACCTTGAACACCATGCTGTTCATGTGCTTGAGTTCCGTCGACGTCATAAGCTTTGCGTGCTTGACGAAGAGGCCGACGCCGATGAGCACGAAGATCGGGATGACGGCGCTCACGGCGACGATGAAATTGCTGAACATGAAAAGACCTCCTGACGTGGCAAACGTATGGTTCTATTATGCCACGCAGGAGGTCGTTCGTTTTTATGAAAACATTAGTTTTGTGAATGGAAAGGCACGATCAGCTTTCGAGCAGCAGGCCGACGCGTTTCTTCGCTTTCGTCAGCGTCTTGTTCGCGATGTACGTCGCGCGCTCCGCGCCTTTTTTCATCTGCTCGTCGAGGTACGCGCGGTCGTTCATAAGGCGGTCGAAGTTCTCGCGCACGGGGCGGAGCTCTTCGCAGACCGCCTCGCCGACGGCTTTCTTGAAGTCGCCATAGCCTTTGCCCGCGAATTCAGCCGTGATCTCGTCCATCGTTTTTTTCGTGACGGCGGAGTAGATCGTCATGAGGTTATTGATGCCGTCCTTGCCTTCGCGGAACGCGACTTCGGCCTCGCTGTCCGTCACGGCGCTCTTGAATTTGTTCATGATGACCTTTGGGTCGTCGAGAATGGAGATCGTCGCCTTCGGGTTCGGGTCGGACTTGCTCATCTTGCTCGTCGGATCTTGCAGGCTCATGACGCGCGCGCCGGCTTTCGGGTAGTAGCCCTCGGGCAGCTTGAAGATTTCGCCGTACGTGTGGTTGAAACGCGTCGCGACGTCACGCGTGAACTCGAGGTGCTGCGTCTGGTCAGCGCCGACAGGGACGTAGTCGGCCTGATAGAGCAGGATGTCGCCGGCCATGAGCGCCGGATACGTGAAGAGGCCGGCGTTGATGTTGTCCGGGTGCTTCTGCGACTTGTCCTTGAACTGCGTCATGCGCGACAGCTCACCGAACTGCGAGCAGCAATCCATGATCCAGCCCATTTCCGCGTGCGCCTTGTTGTGGCTCTGCACGAAGACGAGGCTCTTGTCCGGGTCGATGCCGCAGGCGAGCAGCAGGGCAAAGGCCTGCCGCGTCTGGGCACGGCGCTTCTGCGGGTCGATGTGGATCGTCATGGAATGCAGGTCGGCGATGAAATAGTAGCAAAGGTATTCGTCCTGCAAATCCTTCCAGCCCTTGACCGCGCCGAGGTAATTGCCGAGCGTGAACACGCCCGTCGGCTGGATGCCGGAAAGGATGATTTTTTTCTGCGTTTCTTCTGCCATGGAAAATTCCTCCTATGTGTCAGGAACATCGGCAATCAAAAAGTCCCTGACAGTCTTGAAAATACTGTCAGGGACGAAATGCTTCGCGGTGCCACCCTGCTTCACGGCCGTGCCGTGCAACTCAAAGGGAACGTCCAGATTTCTAGAGATTCCCCAGCCTTTTCACGCAGGCTGCGCGTCGCAGCATACTCGGGAAGGCGTGCCTTCCTTTTCCGTGCGCCCTCGGCGATCCATCCGGTACGCGCTCGTCATCCGTATTCCAGCAGCACGGATTCTCTACAGGCGAATCATCGTCCATCTTTTCGCTTCATTGGTTTATGAAAGAAAGGCTACCACAAAAACGTGGAATTGTCAAGTTGTCAAGACTCTTTGCAGCTGCTTTTCAGGGAATCAGAAGGTCAGTACTTCGCCGTCAGCGGGCATGACGTAGTTCGTGACATTTCGGCGGAAGAGACGGGCACGCATCTCGTGACGCGTGATGGTGGCATGCGCCACATTGTCAAAATGCGTGAGGACAAGCTGGCTTTTTGGCATCGTGCGAGCGACGGCCTCAACATCTTCGTCGCCCATGATGAGCCGGCCATGCTCGATGGTTTCCGCTGCGCACGCGTTCAGCAAGATGACGGGCGGCTGATATGCATGGAGCGTTTGTTCGACCGCCTCGTACCAGATGGTATCGCCTGCGACATAGAGCGTTTGTTCATCGGCGGCCTCGAATACGACGCCACACGCATCACCGCATGGCACGATGACGCCGTGACGCGCGGGGGTTTTCGTGAGCTTCACATCGCCGAACACCGAACTGCCTACTGAAAGCATCCGGACATCGGTGAAGCCGGAACGCTGGAATACCGCCGCATCTTCCGCATTTTGAACAAAAATTGGAAGATCATGGTCGAGTGTGGCGCCGACCGTGCCATCCAGCACCATGTCGATGTGGTCAGGATGGATGTGCGTGACGATGTACGCATCGATGCCGGCGAGTACATCCGCCGTCTCCATCGGCAGCGGGCAGATCGGCATGAGAATCTGTTCCTTCGTGGGGTCAGGCAATGAATACGGATGTCCCGGAATGTCGGCGAAGCATCCCATCGTGCCTTTCGCTGCGAGCCACGGGTCGATGAGGAACGTCTTGTCCCCGAACGTGATACGGATTGTTGCGTTGCGAATCTGCTGGATCTTCATGATGCGATGTCCTTTCTCTGCAATCATCTTTTGATTTCTAGAGACATTTTATCTGGGAATCGCAACATGGAAAAGAAACAAAAACGCGCATGGCCGCAACGAAAGTGTTGCGTCAGAGAGTAGCTGGATTTGTCTGGAAACAGGATTCCTGCAGATCTTTGGGATGCATGGAAATGTGGCGGACCAAAAATGTTTGGAACAGGCGGGCGCTTTGCGTCGGCAGCTGGTCGCGCCGTTGGAGCAGGAAAATGTCAGCGCCGTCCTCTCCGCCGATGGTGAAAGGCCGAACGATGGTATTCGGAGGGGACACGAGGGCGGCGGTGTAGCCGTGTTCGAGGATGACGGCTTTGTTTGCTGCGGCGAGCGAAGCGAGCAGCGTTTCGTCTGACGTTTCGAGCAGGATGCGGATGTCGATATGCGCTGCAAGGAAATGGCGGTCGATTTTTTCTTGGAAGCATTGGTACGCACGGCCCTTGCCCGCAACGGCCGCACCGTCGAGATCCTCGACTGTGATGACGGCTTTTGTTGCAAGCGGATGATTCTTGTGCATGCGCAGACAAAACGGCGTGCGAAAGAGTTTCTTTGCAACAAAACGCGTCGTGTCGAAAGGCTCTGTCGTGATGGCGAAGTCGCCGCGCCCGCGTGCGAGCGCTTCGGTTGCGCCACAATCCGTCGATTCGATGAAGCTCGGCGTGATGTCGGGATGCTCGGCGGCAAAGGCACAAAAGAATGCTGCGCCGAGCCATCCAGCGATGTGATCGAGCGCGTAGACTGTGACGACGGAATGCTGTTGCGCCGCAAGCGTTTGCGTGCCAGCGATGTAGTCGTATTCATTCAAAAGCTGGCGAACGTGTGGCAGGATGGCCTGTGCGAAATCCGTCGGTGCAATGCCATTCGTCGTGCGCGTGAAAAGCGGCTGTGCAAGCTCGTCCTCGAGCTGCCGCAGCGCACGGCTCACGCCTTGGCGCGTGATGTAAAGACGGTCGGCGGCTGCTTGGATGCTGCCGGCATCGTAGACGGCGAGGAAATAGGCGAGCTGTTTCTGATTCATTAGGAACCATCTTCTTTCGGTTTCGTTCCGCCTATTTGTTCAAATAGAAGGTATTCTCATTTTTCCACACCGAGAAATACATAGATCTTTCGCTCGTTCACCAGACATCTTCCTCTCGTTTTTTCGGCGCCCGCTGACGGACAGGAAGTTCGAGATCTTGCATCGTGCGCCCGAGAATATCGTCCTTGCAGACAAGAGCGAGGTCTTTGTCCATGCCGCCGAGCGCGTGCATCACGGCGGCGTAGGCGCCAATGGAGACGGACGGGCTGCCTTTTTCGATGTTCCAGACTGTCGTGCGGCTGACGCGCGCACGCTCTGCGACGAGTTCGACCGGCAGTTTGCGGCGCAGGCGGGCGAGCTTGATCTGATGTCCCATTTGTTCGATGTATTCGAGGCTCGGACGCAAAAGGCGCGGTTCGCGCTTTGGCATAAGGGTCACCTCAATGTTTATAAAAACAATCGTATAGGATGATATCGTTCATTTTTACAAACATTATACCATAGCGAAACCGCGCTGTCTTGTTGAATTTTGTACAGATACGAAGATGAAATCTGAAGTCGGTACATTAGTGCGTCGTGCTGCCGAGGAAGATGAGGCGCAGGCCGAGGGCGAACATGGCGCAGGAGAGGAGGAGCAGGATGACTTTCGATTTCGTCTTCTGCGAGATCTTCGCGCCGATCTGGGCGCCGATGGCTGCACCAATCGAGATGCAGATCGCGGGGATCCAGACGATGTGATCGAGCAGGAAGTGGCTGATGACGCCGAAGACGGACGAGCAGGCGAGGACGAAGTGCGATGTCGCCGTCGCGACGTGGACGGGGAAGCCGAGGACGTAGATCATGAGCGGCACGTGGATGACACCGCCGCCGATGCCGAAGATGGAGGAGATGAAGCCGACGACGAAGCTCACGGCGATACCAAGACCCATCGGGAATTTGAAATCAGGGCCGATTTCAGAAATGTCGGAATGGCGCTTGTGCGTCGCGTTCCACCCCATGAGGCTCGCCATGAGCAGCAGGAACAGGCCGAAGTAGAGGTCGAGCTCTGTGCCGGAGAAGCCGTCGACGATCTTCGAGCCGATGATGGCGCCGGGGAGCGTCGCGAGCGCGAACGGCACGGCGGCCTTGAAGAAGACGCGCTTCTGCTTGATGTACGCCGCCGTGCCCGAGAGCGCGTTCGCCATGACGACGACGAGCGACGTGCCCGTGATCTGCGCGGCGGTCTGGAAGTACGGATAGATGCCGCCTTCGCTCATGCAGAGGATGAAGATCGGCACGCAGATGAGGCCGCCGCCGATGCCGACGAGCGTGCCGAACGTGCCGACGCCGATGCCGAGCACGAGGAAGAGGATGATTTCGAGAACCATGATGGATGCTCCTTTTTTATGAATTCCCTAAGATTATACCACAATCGCGTATTGCTGTCCCTGCAGTTCGAAGGAATTTTTATCGTGCAAAAAAATGCGGCGGCCGGATTGCCGCCGCGAATGAAAAAATAGAAAGGAAGGATGGATGGGGTACGATGGTTAGTAGGCCGGGATCCAGCCGAAGGCCAGGACGGCGCTCATGACGACGATGCAGATGACATAGTAGATCGCCCATGGCACGGCGTCCGTACGGATGAGCTTGCCCTCGACGCCGGAGATGCCGGTCGTCGCGCAGACGGCGACGATGTTGTTGATGCAGATCATGTTGCCGATGGCGCCGCCCTGGTTCTGGAGCGCGACGATGGCGATCTGCGGGAGATTCAAGATGGTAGCCGTCTCGAATTGCAGCGGCGTGAACATGATGTTCGAGACCGTGTTCGAGCCGAACATGAAGGCGCCGATGCTGCCGATGATCGGCGAGACGTAGAAGAAGTTCGCGCCAGCGAGGTCCGCCATGCCGTGCGCCATCGCGAGCAGCATGGAATCAAAGCCTGCCGCATTTGCATTCGAATAGCGATAGATGTAGACGAGCGCGAAGCCGAAGAGGAGCGCGATGAACGCGCCGTAGACTTGGCGGCCCGAAGCTTTGATCATGTGTGTGACCTGCGCGCCATTCAGCCCGTAGAGGAAGATGCCGATGATCACGACGAGGATGAAGGGCGCGATGCCTGGGTTGTTCACATACTTGAACGACCAGACGGCGTTCTCGACGCCGAGGATATTGCTCATGGAAACGGAGAAGCTCGTGATGATCGGCTTCAGGCCGAACTGCGGGATGCGCGTCGCGACGAGCCAGAGCGAAATGAGGAGGTACGGCGTCCAGGCCTTGAGGAGCGACATCTGCGACGTGGCGACGACATCGCCTTCTTTTTCCGCCTCTTTCGCCTGCTGCGACTCAAAGCGCCAGACGTCTTTTGGCATGAGGAAGCCGGATTTTGCAGCACCGAGCAGCACGAAGACTGTGATGGCGGCCGAAGCGAGCGACGTGATCTCGCTGCCGATGAACATCGCGAGGGGCAGGGAAATCACCGTGAAGCTGAGCGCTGCGAGCAGGCAGAACGGCAGGACGGGCAGGGCGTCGGAGAATTTGTGATCCTTGCCGAATTTCATCGTGGTGATGCCGACGACGATGAAGATGATGAGGAACGCGCCGATGTCCATGCCGAGCGCCGAAATGAACGAGAACGATAAGAGCCACGTGTCCGGCGTGATGCCGAGCGTCGGCAGCACGTCCTCGACGCAGGCGAACGCGGAGTTCGTCGGCGTGCCAGCCGCGCCGAACGGCACCGGCGTCGAGTTCAGGATCAGGCAGCTGATGGCCGCCGCCATCGGAGGAAAGCCGAGGCCGATGAGAAGCGGCGCTGCGATGGCCGCCGGCGTGCCGAAGCCCGCTGCGCCCTCGATGAAGGCGCTGAACGCGAAGCCGATGATGACGAGCTGGATGCGCGCGTCCTCCGTGATGCCGTTGAACATGCCTTCGATGCGCCGCATGGCGCCCGCTTCTTTCAGCATGTTCATGAGGAGGATGGCGCCGAAGATAATGAGGAGCGTGTCGATGGAGCCCAAGAAGCCTGTGATCGTGTACGAGGCGATGTGCTGGACATCCATCTGCCAGTAGAAGAGGCCGATGATGACAATGGAAAACCAAGCAATCGGCAAGGCCTTCTTCGCGGGGACGTTGAGCACGACGGTCATGACGATCGTCAATAGGATCGGGATTGCTGCGATGAGCGCGAGCATGAGATCAACTCCTTCAAAAATGGAAGATTACCCGGCTAGCCCGCTTCCGCAAGCGACCGCGCGATACGGGCTTTTTATGATGGTGATAAATACGAAGCGTTTAACGATTTCATTATATAGGAAGAGCACGAGGAACGTCAACTGAAAAATAGGAATTAATAGTATAACTCGTACAGAAATACGAAACAAGGGGCGGGAGAATGTCACTGAGGTGGAGATGTGCTTCGTTCTTTGCGAAAAATCGTTGTCGGTGCAAGAGCAAAAATAAAAAAGGCCGTTGCAAAATTGCAACAACCCTTCCTCAGAAATCAGACGCCCGCCGCATCTTTTCGACGTAGTGCGTGATCATTTCGATCGAGTGCGCGAGGTCGTCACGTTCTTCGCTCGTGAGATCGTCGAGGCTTTCGATGAATTTGCGCTTGACGATGTCGTTCTGGTGATCGAGGATGTCCACGCCGCGTTTTGTCAGCGAGAGCAGCAGGCGGCGACGGTCGGCAGGATCGACGGCGCGGGAGAGGAAGCCGGCGTCCACGAGTTTTTCCGTGATGCTCGTCATCTGCTGCTTCGAGATGTGCAGGATGTCGCCGATGGCCGTCGGCGAGGCCGGTTCTTCGACCCGCAGCACCATGAGCACGGCGAACTGGTTGAGCGGCACCGGCGTCGTGATGCCGCGATAAAATTTCCGGTGGATGAGCACGAGCATTTCAATGAAGCTCCGTGACATCGCGCGGATGTCATGACGCTCGTTCGTTTCTTGCACCGCTTGCATGGCGATAGCTCCTTTGTGCGTATTTTGTCAAGCAGCATTATATTTTCGTGATGGTGGTGGAAAAACACCGCCGCTTCTTGACTTTTCTATGCGTATACGATACCATATGGAACATAAATAGTAAACATTTATTTACTAATTCGTACAGAAAACAAGGGAGCTCGTAACAGCGAGTTTGAAAGAAGGAGGTTATTTTTTTGCTTTTTGCGAAAAAACGGAAACCGCTCGCGATCCTCGGCGCGCTGGCGCTCGCGGCCTCGGCACTCCTTTCGGGGTGCGGCGGCCAGCAGCAACAGCAGGCGGGCGGCGCGACGCAGGTCAAGGCCATGAAGGTGCTGCAGCAGGACACGCCGGTCGCGAGCCAGTACGCCGGCCAGATCGCCGGCCGCGACGAGGTCAAAGTCCAGTCGAAAGTCTCCGGCAACGTCGTCGAGAAATATTTCCACGGCGGCGACTACGTGACGGCGGGGCAGCCGCTCTACCGCATCGACAGCCGCCAGTATGAGTCGGCTGTCTTGCAGGCGCAGGCGACGCTCTCGCAATCGCAGGCGACGCTGTCGAACGCGCAGACGGATCTCTACCGCGACCAGCAGCTCCTCGCGAGCGACGCGATCTCGGAGCAGACGGTCACGACGCAGCAGGCGAACGTCGACGCGTACAGCGCGGCGGCTGCCGCGAATGCAGCGCTCTTACAGAAGGCGCGCCAGGATCTCGACGATACGGTCATCTATGCGCCGATGTCCGGCCAGCTCTCCGTCGATGATGTCGCCGTCGGCACGTTCGCTGCGGCCGGATCGACGAATCTCGTGACAATCGGCACGACGGATCCCGTGTTCGTCGAGTTCAGCATTTCGGAATCGGAATACCTGAAGTTCAAGAACATCCAGGCCATGCAGAGCGGCTCGGACAAGGGCGGCGTGCAGGTCTCCATCACGCTCTCGGACGGCTCGGCGTATCCGTATGACGGCCGCATCGTGCAGGCCGACCGCGCGCTCGCGCAGAACACCGGCACGCTCATGGTCAAGGCGCTGTTCCAGAATCCGAACGGCCTGCTGCTGCCGGGCATGTTCGCGCGCGTCAAGCTCACGGGCGAGACGGTGCCGAACGCGATCCTCGTGCCGCAGCGCGCCGTGCAGCAGCTGCTCGGCAAATCGTTCGTCATGGTTGTGAACGGCGACAACAAGTCCGAGGCGCGCACGGTGACGCTCGGTCAAAAGGTCGGCAGCTATTACATCATCAAAGACGGCCTTTCCGCGAGTGACACGGTCATCGTCGAAGGCCTCTCGAACCTCCAGGAGGGCAAGGACCTCGCGGTCACGATGGTGACGGCCGGTGACATGGGCTTCTCGTTTGATGACGACACGACCATGTTCGATGATACGAAGGTCGTCGATACCGGCGCCAACAGCTAAAAGGGGGCGGCGACTTGTCAAAATTCTTCATTCATCGCCCGATTTTCGCGATCGTCGTCTCGCTGATCATCGTCATCATCGGCGCGATTTCCGCGACGCAGCTGCCAATCGCGCAGTACCCGCAGATTTCGCCTCCGACCATTTCCGTCTCGACGACGTACACGGGCGCTTCGGCGGCCGTCGTCAATGATACGGTCGCGCAGATCATCGAGCAGCAGGTCAACGGCACGCAGGGCATGGACTATATGTCCTCGAACTCCGATGACACGGGCAGCTACAGCCTGGAGGTCGTGTTCGAGACGGGCACGGACGGCGACATGGACTCCGTCAAAGTGCAGAACAACGCCGCGACCGCGACGCCGTCCCTGCCGTCCGAAGTCCAGCAGGTCGGCGTCACGACGCGCAAGGCGTCGGACGACATGGCCTATATGCTGTCGCTCTATTCTGAGGATGGCCGCTATGACCGCGCGTTCCTCAAGAACTACGCAGATATCTACTTGATGGACGAGATCAAGCGTGTCAAGGGCGTCGGCGACGTCATGGTGTTCGGCTCGGATTACGCGATGCGCATCTGGCTGAACCCGGACAAGCTCGCGGAGCTCGGTCTCACGGTCGCGGACGTCACGAATGCCATCAAGGAGCAGAACGTCCAGGCGCCGGCCGGCACGGTCGGCGCACTGCCGGTCGAGAACGGGCAGGAAAAACAGTACACGGGCAAGATTTCCGGCCGCCTCGTGACGCCGGAGGAATTCGGCAACATCATCTTGCGCTCGGACGGCAAAGGCCAGTTCGTGCGCCTCAAGGATGTCGCGCGCATCGAGACAGGGCAGAAGAGCAACAGCATCATCTCGAAGTTCAACGGCTATCCATCTGTCGGCTTCGGCATCCAGCTCACGAGCGATGCGAACGCCATGGAGACGGTCGCGGGCGTCCGCAAAGTCTTCGAAGAGGCGGAGCCGAACCTGCCGCCCGGCATGAAGATGGCGCAGATCTTTGACTCGACGAACTACATCCAGTCGTCGATCAAGGAAGTGCTGCATACGTTCGCGGAAGCGCTCGCGCTCGTCGTGTTCGTCATCTTCATCTTTTTGCAGAACTGGCGCGCGACGCTCATCCCGCTGCTCGCCGTCCCGGTGTCGCTCGTCGGCACGCTCGCCGCGTTCATCATTCTCGATTTCTCCATCAATACACTGACGCTCTTCGCCATGGTGCTCGCCATCGGCCTCGTCGTCGACGACGCCATCGTCGTCATCGAGAACGTCGAAAAGCACATGGAGGAAGGCCTGTCGCCCGTCGATGCGACGGAGCGCGCCATGGACGAAGTGCAGGGCCCGGTCGTGGCCATCGCCATCGTCCTCTCGGCCGTGTTCGTCCCCGTCGCGTTCCTCGGCGGCATGATGGGCGTGCTGTACAAGCAGTTCGCCCTGACGATCGCCGTCTCCGTCTGCCTCTCGGCTTTCGTGGCCTTGACGCTGACGCCGGCGCTCTGCGCCATGATGCTGAAGCCCCATTCGCCCGAGGACAACAAAGGCGTGCTCGGCGGCTTCTTCCAGAAATTCAATGATACCTACGAGCATATGAAAGTCGGCTACATGGGCGTCGTCGCGCGCTTCATCCGCCACTCGAAGCTCGCGTTCATCTTCCTCGTCATCGTCTGCGGCGTTTCCGGCATCGTCTACAAGAACCTGCCGTCGACCTTCGTCCCCGAGGAAGACCAGGGATATCTCTTCGCGACGATCGACATGCCGGAAGGCACGTCAGCGAACCATACGTCTGTCGTCGTCGACAAGGTCAATCAGGCCATGCGCGAGGGCATCAAAGGACTGGACAGCACGATGGCCATCACAGGATTCTCCATTCTCTCGAACGGCGCGAAGCCGAGCGCGGGCATGGTCATCGTCGGCATGAAAGACTGGTCGCAGCGCACGGATCGTGACGCGTCCGTCGCGTCCGCCGTCCGCACGACGTTTGGCATCGGCGCGAAAGTCGCGCCGGAAGCGACGATCCTCGCGTTCAACCCGCCAGCGCTGCCGGGCCTCGGCGCGGTCGGTGGCTGGACGATGCAGCTGCAGGATATGTCCGGCCACAGCGATGCCGAGCTCAACGATGTCACGCAGAAGATCGTCGCGGCCGCGAACCAGCGGCCCGAGCTCCAGGGCGTGCGCTCGACGTACGCCATCACGTCGCCGGTCATCGACTACGAGATCGATCGCGAGAAGGTCAAGAACCTCGGCATCCAGCTCTCGGACGTCTTCACGGCCATGCAGGTCAACTACGGCGGCGCACAGGTCAATGATTTCAACCAGTTCGGCCGCAGCTACAAGGTCATGCTGCAGGCAGATACCGCGTACCGCGGCGAGACGGACGGCCTGAAGTTCATCTTCGTCAAGAGCGCGACGGGCACGATGGTGCCGCTCGATACGCTCCTGAAGCCGAAAGACAGCTCCGGCCCGACCTCCATCTCGCGCTTCAACGCGACGCGTTCCGTGTCCATCCAGGGCAACGCGGCCGACGGTTATTCGTCCGGCCAGGCGATGAAAGCCATCCAGGAAGTCGTGCATGAAAACGCGCCGTCCGGCTTCAACATCGAGTGGTCCGGCCAGAGCCGCGAAGAGGCGAAAGCCTCGAGCTCGACGCTCAAGATGCTCGCGCTCTCCATCCTCTTCGTCTTCCTCTGCCTCGCCGCCCTCTACGAGAGCTGGAGCGTCCCGTTCGCCGTGCTCCTCACGGTGCCGACGGGCATCTTCGGCGCGCTCGTCTCCGAGTACGGCCTCGCGTTCCTCGAAGGGATGTTCGGCATCCAGAACTCCGGCCTGCAGAACAGCGTCTATATGCAGAT
>Ga0256404_1003099_pt1 | contig 34920 bp, 35 predicted proteins | sample RumenRJG_01DNA_FD_185990 | JGI IMG/M metagenome (GOLD analysis project Ga0256404, IMG submission 185990) | Bovine rumen microbial communities from Lethbridge, Alberta, Canada - RJG_01 | ecosystem: Host-associated > Mammals > Digestive system > Stomach > Rumen | place: Canada: Alberta | collected... | reverse complement strand
TCGACAACCTGACGGACGCCGTCTTCAACCAGCGCGTCATCGACGCCCACAACAACGGGCAGCGCTTCATCTACACCATCGTGGACGAGATAGAGGCGCTCAAGAAGGTGACCTCGAAGGGCACGACGGACGAAGTGGGTCTGCTCATCCGCAAGGCCTTCGACAACTCCGACGCCGGACAGGAGCGCGTGGGCGCCGACTCCGTCTCGGGCATCGCGCCGCTCCGCTGGAACTTCAACGCCTCGACCACGCCGCCCAACGCCCGCCGCTTCTTCTACAAGATGGTCAACGACGGCACCGTGTCGCGACTGGACCTCTCCACCATCATCCGCTCGGACGACGAGGAAGACTGCGCACCCGTGCTGGGCATCTACGACCACACGTTCGCTCAGGAGCTGAAGCCCTACATCGAGCGTCTGGAGGCGGCCAACGGACTGATAGAGTGCGCGCAGGCCAAACGGCTGGCGCTCGCCATCAAGCAGGAGAACAGCGAGGCGGCGCAGCTCTACGAGAGCGAGGCCTACAGGGTGCTCTCGTACCGCGCCAACGTGATTGCCTGGCTCAAAGGCATGGTGCTCTACGTGGCGCACGGCGGCAAGTGGAGCAAGGAGATTGAGGACTTCGTGCGCTGGACGGAGCAGTACAACCTCTGGTGCAAGATGCTCTACTTCGGCCAGCAGCTGGAGAAGGAGCTGCGCGAGGAGGTGGAGATTCAGCGGCAGTCCGGTCCCCGCAACCTGCTGGAACTGTTGCCCGACGAGTTCACCAAGGAGCAATACCGGCTGGTGCGTCAGCAGCAGGGCAAAGCGGGCGGCGGCGACAGCACGCTGCGTACTTGGCAGGCGCGAGGTTATATCGTCTTCGACGAAGTATCAGGTCGCTATGTGAAATCAGGAGAATACAAACAGAAGTATGGCACAAATGTGTAAAAGTGCTACAGCGCTACAGTGCTACAGTTCTCAAACACGTATTCCCTATGATACAGATTGCCAATACCCGGGAGTGCTTCGTGGAGCTCTGGCTTCTGCTGGAGCGCACGAGGCGGCTCCACCTCCTGCAACGCAAGCGCTACTGCATCCGCAACATCCTCAAAACATGGCTGGACCATCGCGCTAAAGACGACTTCATCTTCGAGGTGTGTCTTCGCGCGGAGACGGTAGGGTGGAACGAGTTGCCCCCGCCGCAACTGGAGCCGCGCCCGCATCGCGAACTCTTGCGCGCCCTGACCTCCGTCACCCTCGACATCGGCATGCGTAAGGTGGATCTCCACGCCCTCGACAGGGCCTACAGTATCGCCTTCCCGGACTCGATGCCGATAAACGTCAGGAAAAGACGACGTGAAATTAAAAATAAAAAATGAAAAGTGAAGGCCGTCGGAGCAATTCCGGCGGCCTTTTAATTTGCAATTTGCGTGTTTGCGTGGAGTAAATTTCGCGCAAATAACCTCCCTAGTTAGCCCCCCCAAAAAATCGTGTGACAATAAAATTTTCAATTGTCAATTGTCAACATTGCGATTAAGTGTTTCTGTCCCCCGATAACGGGGGAAATGAAGGGGGTTAACCAAGCTTGTTTGAATTTTGCCGAGCGTAAGCAATGTCTATGGAACGAAGTTACATGAATTATCAATTAAAATTCGTATCTTTGCAGAAGAAATCGCGAGATATGAGCAAGAAGTCGATACGTTTCTATAAAGACCATGAGGTTAGGGCCATCTGGGATGAGGAACAGTCACAATGGTGGTTCTCTATTGTGGATATTGTGGCTGCCGTTACGGAAAGCCCCAATCCTCGCAAGTATTGGAGCGTGCTGAAAACCAGACTAAAAAAGGCTGGGAACGAGTTGACTACACGCTGTAGTCAACTGAAGATGACTGCTGCCGATGGTAAGCGATATGCCACAGACTGCTTTGCACAGGATGACATCATCAAGTTGATAAGGGTCATTCCCAGCCCTAAAACGGCGGATTTCCTCGACTGGTTCGTCTATAGCGACAATACCATCGACGGACAGAGCAAGAAAAAGGCCTACACGCTGATAGAGAGCGGGGTTCTCGAAACGATGAAGCCGGGAACTATCAAATGTCTGCAGCAGATTCACGCTTTCCTGTTTGGCGGTCTGTATGACTTTGCCGGTAAGATACGAACTAAAACAATCTCGAAGGGCGACACCATCTTCTGTCTGGCGGAACACCTGCACGCATTCCTCCAGAGTGTGGAGCAGATGCCACAAACGAACTTCGATGAGATTGTGGATAAATACGTAGAGATGAACATGGCACACCCTTTCATGGAGGGCAACGGCCGTTCAACGCGTATCTGGCTCGACCTCATCCTGAAGAAGCAGCTCGGCTTATGCGTTGATTGGAGCAAGATAGGCAAGCGCGACTATTTAAATGCGATGATAGAAAGCGAGATGAACAGCAACAGAATACACGAACTGCTCCACAATGCCCTGACCGACCGTATTGACGACCGCGAGATATTTATGAAGGGTATCGACTACTCTTATTATTATGAGCAGGAAGAATAGAGTAGTTATCCAAAACTTTTTTATAGCTATTTAACTGGAGCGTAAAAAAAAGACCCGCACGGAGCGGGCCTTTAAGGGGTGAAACAAAGCGCCGGGATCACTCGGCGGGAGCCTGGTCGATGAGCTCCATGAACTGGTCGAGCTTCGGCGTGATGATGATCTGCGTGCGGCGGTTGCGCGTGCGGCCGTCGTCCGTAGCATTGTCAGCAATGGGGTTGTACTCGCCGCGACCGCCGGCCGTCATGCGGCTGGGGTTCACACCGTAGCGGTTCTGCAGCTCCTGAACGACACTCGATGCACGCAGGCAGGAGAGGTCCCAGTTGTTGCGGATGTTGGTCTTCGAGATGGGCACATCGTCCGTGTTGCCCTCGATGAGCACCTCGTAGTCGCTGTAGTCGGTGATGATCTTGGCAATCTTGGAGAGCGTCTCGGCAGCGGCCGGGCTGATCTCGTAGCTGCCGCTCTTGTAGAGCATGTTGTCGTTGAGCGAGATATACACCACGCCCTTGAGCACCTGAACGTCGACGTCCTTCAGTTCCTCACGGGAGAGGGAGCGCGTCAGTTTGTTGGTCAGAGCCAAGCTCAGGGAGTCGCTCTTCGACTTGGCCTCGACGAGCTGCTTGATGTATTTGTTGGAGGCGTTGATCTCATCGACCAGCTTGGAGATGTTGGCGCCGCTGGAGGTGACGCTGCTGGCCAGAGAGGCCTGGAGGGCGGTGTTGGCCGTCTTCAGGTCGCTCACCTCGCGCTGCGCAGACGTGAGCATACGCTCGATGTTCTTGTTGTTGGTCTCACATTCGCGCAGAGAGAGCGACTGCTCGTTGTACTTGGCCTCGGCGGCGTTGCGGGCGTCAACGGCTTCCTGATACTGCTTCTTGCTGACGCAGGAGGTCATGACAAGAGCTGAAATTGCAAATAAAATTACTTTTTTCATAGTCGTAGAACTTAATCTTTCACAAATTTCGCTGCAAAGGTACAAAAAAACGACGAAACATTTGGCTATATTACAAATTTTAACTACCTTTGCGCCCGATTTATGCCGCAGAGGCCCCGAGAAAGTGTTTCGGAAGAGACCGCCTCACGGTGAAACCCGTTAAAAAAACAAAAAACAAAAATGTACGCAATCGTAGAGATTAACGGTCAGCAGTTCAAGGCTGAGAAGGAGCAGAAGCTCTATGTGCACCACATCGAGGGTGCTGAGGCCGGTCAGGCTGTTGAATTTGAGAAGGTGTTGCTCGTTGACGCCGAAGGCAAGGTGCAGGTGGGTGCTCCCACCGTGAAGGGTGCCAAAGTGGTGGCCGAAGTGGTCAGCCCCCTCGTGAAGGGTGAGAAGGTGCTCGTGTTCCACAAGAAGCGCCGCAAGGGTATGCGCAAGCTGAACGGTCACCGTCAGCAGTTCACTGAGATTCTCGTCAAGGAGGTTGTGGCTTAAACGACTCCTGTTCACTAACCGCTAAAAAAGTAAGAAACAATGGCACATAAGAAAGGTGTAGGTAGTTCTAAGAACGGCCGCGAGTCAGCAGCCCAGCGACTCGGTATCAAGATCTTCGGTGGTGAGAAGTGTGTAGCCGGCAACGTCATCGTGCGTCAGCGCGGCACCCGTCACTATCCCGGCACTAACGTGGGTATGGGCAGCGATCACACGCTGTATGCCCTGACCGACGGCGTCGTGACCTTCAAGAAGGGTCGCCAGGACCGCTCCACCGTGAGCGTTCTGCCCGAGGCATAACACAAAAGAAAAGGCTGAAAATGGCGCGTGTACTCTTGCACGCCTGTTGTGCACCCTGTTCGGCAGCCATCCTGGAATGGATGATGGCGAACGGGGTGCAGCCGTATATCTACTACTGCAACCCCAACATCACGCCGCGCGAGGAATACGAACACCGGCGCGACGAGCTCCGGAGGTATGCAGAGCGTCTGGGCGTGCCCTTTGAGGAGGCGCCCTACGACCACGAGGCCTGGCTGGAGGCCGTCAGGGGGCTCGAAGGCGAGCCCGAGAGAGGGAAGCGCTGTCTGGAGTGTTTCCGCTACCGCCTGATGCAAAGCGCCAAAAGGGCGCAGGAGCTCGGCATAGAGACCTTCACCACATCGCTGGCCTCCTCGCGATGGAAATCGCTGGCGCAGACCACAGAGGCCGGCAACGATGCGGCCGCAGAAGTCAGCAGGGAGGGAGAGCCCGTCACTTTTGATGCGCGCAACTGGCGCAAGGGCGGGCTGCAGGAGCGACGGAACGAGCTCTTGCGCGAGATGCAGTTCTACAACCAGCTCTGGTGCGGCTGCGAATTCTCAAGAAGAAAAGAAGAAAAGGAAGACGCCTAATACTGGCGCGGGCCGAAGATGCTGCTGCCGATGCGGATGAGCGTGGCGCCCTCTTCGACGGCAATGGGCCAGTCGTCCGACATGCCCATGGAGCACTCCGTGAAGAGCGCCGCAGCAGCGGGCGCGTTCTCCTCAAGAATCGTCCGGGCCTGAAGGAAGGTGTCGTGGGCCAGACGGAAGTCGCGGCGGATGCGCGCCTCGTCGTCGGTGTTGGAGGCCATTGCCATGATGCCCCGCAGGCTCACGCCGCAGTCGCCGGAGAGGCGGGGCGCGACGTCGCGAAGAAAATCGAGGGCCTCGTCGGGCAGGAAGCCGAACTTCGTCTCCTCCTGAGCCACATGCAGCTGCACGAGGCAGGGGATGTTGCGGCCGCAGCGGAGGCCCTGCTTGGCAATCTCCTCGAAGAGGCGGGGAGAGTCCATGCTGTGGATGAGCGCCACGTAGGGCGCGAGGTATTTCACCTTGTTGGTCTGCAGGTGGCCGATGAAGTGCCACTCGATGCCCTCGCGGCCCTCTTCCCTGTGGAGCAGAGGGGGCAGCGCATGCTCCGAGAACCAGGCAACCTTCTGCTGAAGCTCCTGCACGTGACTTTCGCCGAAGATGCGCTGGCCGGCAGCGTAAGCCTGCTGGAGCGCTTCGACGGGATGGAATTTGGAAACAGCACAGAGGCGCACTCCGTTCGGGAGGGCCTCTGTGATGTTTTTGATTTGTTCTTCAATCATTGCTTTGAGAATGAAATCCTTTGTCGTTTAAAGGAAAGCGTAGCGGAGAATGAAGAGAATGGCCAGACAGACAGTGGCCCAGTTCATGCTGTTGCGCTCGTCCTTATCCTTGAAGGTGCCCGAAAGCAGGTGAATCAGCACATAGGAGATGACACCCATGAGGATGCCGTCGGAGATGCTGTAGGTCAAGGGCATCATGACGATGCAGACGAAGCAGGGAATGCCCGTGACATAGTCGGAGAAGTCCACCTTGCGCACCTCGTGCATCATCATCACGCCGACCAGAATCAGAGCCGAAGCCGTTGCCTGGGCGGGAATGGCGAGGAAGAGGGGAGCGAAGAGCAGCGACACGGCGAAGCAGAGTGCCGTGGTGATGCTGGTGAGACCGGAACGGCCGCCGACATTGACGCCGGAAGCGCTCTCGACGTAGGTGGTCACGGTGGAGGTGCCGAGCATGGCGCCCACGGCGGTGCCGATGGCGTCGGCCATGAAGGCCTGGCTCAGACGCCACACATTACCCTTCTCATCCACCATGCCGGCGCGGTTGGAAACGCCCAGGAGGGTGCCGATGGTGTCGAACATGTCGATGAAGAGGAACGTGAGCACGCAGATGGCCATATCCACGGTGAGCACATTGTGCCACTCGAACTGCCAGAAGATAGGCTCAATGGAGGGAGGAGCGGAGAAGATGCCGTTGAAATGGGTGATGCCCAGAGGGATACCCACAACGGTGGTGACCAGAATGCCGATGAGCAGCGCACCCGTGACACCCTTGACCAGCAGAGCCGACGTCAGCAGAATGCCGCCGATAGCCAACAGCACGGCGGGATCGTGGAGATTGCCCAGCGTGAGGAACGTAGCCTCGGAAGAAGCCACGATGCCGGCGCTCTTGAGGCCGATGAAGGCGATGAAGAGACCGATGCCCGGGCTAATGGCGCGACGGAGCACAAGAGGAATGGCCTCGACAATCTTCTGACGCATGCCCGTGAGGGTGAGCAGGATGAAGATGATGCCCTCAATGAGGACGGCCGTCAGAGCGAACTGCCAGGTGTAGCCCATCGTGATGCACACGGTGAAGGCGAAGAAGGCATTCAGACCCATGCCGGGAGCCAGTGCGAAAGGCAGCTTGGCGTAGAGGGCCATGATGGCGGTGGCCACAACGGCGGAGATGCAGGTGGTGGTGAACACGGCGCCCTGATCCATGCCGGTGGCGGAGAGAATGCTGGGGTTCACGGCCAGAATGTAGGCCATCGTGAGGAAGGTGGTGATGCCGCCGATGACCTCCTTGCGGACAGTCATCGTGGCGGCGTCAAAACCGAAGAGTTTCTTCAACATAATTTTTTAAATTAACTCTTAACTCTTAACTTTTAACTCTTAGATGTCCCACTTCAGAGCGATGGTGGGGTTCACGAAAAAGGTCTGGCTCAGGTCGGCAGCATAAACGAAGTTGTTGCTAATCTCAACCTCGGTGCCGACGGAGAGACGGTTGCTCGTCTTGCCCTTGTTCACCACGTGGAACCAGAACTGAGGCTCGGTCAGGAACACGAGACCCTTCTTCTGCTCCAGACGACCGAAGGCGTTGGCCTCGAAGTTGCTGGTCCAGCCGTACCAAAGATCGGCGAAGCCGCTGAAAGAGCAGAGGTCGTTGGCAAAGGTGATGTTCCAAATCGGTGTAATCTGGAAGCTGGGGTGTGCATCGTGAGCGCGAACGCCGGTAGCGTCGGTGCTGTTGAGGAACTGCTTGTACATCACCTGCAGCGTGAAGGTCTTCTTGAAGTCGGCATTGTGCCAGCTCCATGCGGGACCGACGAGAATGGCCTGCTGGAAGGCGCCGGCTGCCTGAGAAAGACCGCCGTCGTACTCGATGTGGGCCGAGAAACTGTGGGCGTTGTTGCGCTTCACTTTGTAGAACGTGAAGTCACGGCTGACCTCCCAATATGCGCCGATGTTGCCGCGAACACCGTCGTCGATGGTGCTGCCGTCATTGGGGTTGATGCGACGGTTGTTGCCGCTGTAGTCCATATCCACGAAGAAGTAGGTGGAGCCCAGACGGTCGGCCTTGAACATCTCCACGGTGGTGGTGACGAGGCCACGGTTGCTCTCTGCGTTGGGATAGAGCTGACGACCGAAGTCATAGTGCAGCTGGATGTTCACCTGTGCGCCGGCCGTCATGCTGATGGCGGCAGCGGCAAGAAGAAATAATTTTTTCATAACTTTGTTTGGTTTTAAGGGTTAGAAAAAACAGTTAATAAATGAACTATATATATAAATAAGGTTTAGGCGTTTTGTAAGGGCTTCTCCTTGCCGTGGACGCTCTTCACCTTCATGCCCAGTTTGCCGGGCAGAACGGCGTTGAGGAAGATGCCCACCAGAGCGGCCAGAGCCAGGCCGGAGATGTGGATGGGGCCGATGGCCACATTGTCGCCGGCGCCGTATTTCACACCGATGGCGATGACCAGAATCAAAGCGGCCACGAAGACGTTACGCGAAGAGCTGAAGTCCACACCGTCTTCCACCAGATTGCGCACGCCGACGGCCGAAATCATGCCGTAGAGGATGAGGCTCACACCGCCGATGGTGGCAGCGGGCATCAGGCCGATGAGGCAGGCAAACTTGGGGCAGAACGACAGCAGGATGGCGAAGCAGGCGGCCAGACGGATCACGGCGGGGTCGTAGACCTTCGTGAGATTCAGGACGCCGGTGTTCTCGCCGTAAGTTGTGTTGGCGGGAGCGCCGAAGAGAGAAGCCAGAGCCGTAGCCAGACCGTCGCCCGTGAGGGTGCGGTGGAGTCCGGGGTGAGCCAGGAAGTCCTTGCCCACAGTGGAGGAGATGGCACACATGTCGCCGATGTGCTCCATGATGGTGGCGAAGGCGATGGGGATGATGGCGATGATGGTGGAGATGAGGAAGGTGGTGTCCATGTGGTCGATGACGGCCAGCACGGTCTGCTCACGCGTGAAGGGCATGCCTATCCATGCCGCATCGTTGAGTTGGGCGAAATCCACCTCGCCCATGACGGCAGCCAGGCAGTAGCTCACCAGCACGCCCAGCAGGATGGGGATAATCTTCACGATGCCCTTGCCCCAGACGCTGGCGCAAATCACCGTGACGATGGCCACAATGGCCAGCAGCCAGTTGGTGGTGCAGTTGTTGATGGCGCTGCCCGAAAGCACAAGGCCGATGGCAATCACCATGGGGCCCGTGACAACGGGCGGGAAATAGTTCATAATCTTCTCCGTGCCGAAAGCCTTGATGAGCCCCGCCATGATGAAATAGCACAGACCGGCGAAGAAGACACCCACACAGGCGTAGTCAAGTGCCAGCGTCTCGGTCATGCCTTGCTCCATACCCAACACCTTCACAGAGGCGTAGCCGCCCAGGAAAGCGAACGAGGAGCCCAGGAATGCCGGCACCTGAAACTTGCTGACGCAGTGGAACACAAGTGTGCCGATGCCCGCAAAGAGCAGGGTGGAGCTCACGGAGAGGCCGGTCAGGACCGGCACCAGAACAGTGGCTCCGAACATGGCGAAAAGGTGCTGGACGCCCAAAATGATGTACTTGGGCATGCCCAGCGTTTTGGCATCGGTGATGCCTTCTTTGGGAGTGATGTTCATAACGCTTTTAGATTGGGTTATAAATTATTGTTTTGTAGAGTGATAAATCGATTCTATTGCTCCTTCTGTTGAGGTGCGCTGTAGCGGAAGACGTCCATGATCTGCGTCTCGACGATGCCGACGATGAGCCAGTCCTGCATGCCCGAAGAGAGGGATTTCTGGAGCGTGGCAAGCGCGTCCTGGAGCGAAGTGCCCTGCACGAGCATCGTCTGGATGGCGCGCTTCTCCTTCTCGGTCTTCTCGTCGATGACGATGAAAGCCACACGGGCCTTGTACCACTTGTCGGCGGCGGCGTCCTCGGACTCAATGACCTCCGTGATGCGGGCCTTCTTGATGTCGGTCACTTCAAACTCGCCGCTGGAGAAGACGGCCACTTCCTTGGTGATGCGCTCCTCGGCCTCGGTGAAGGAGAGGGCGTCGACGACGTATTGCTCCGGAATCTTCTTGATGAGTCCGTTCTCCACAACCTTGTCGTACTTAACTTTTACTTCAAACAGTTCCATAGAAATATGATTTTTGTCTTTTTTTCTTTTCGGGATCGTGCTCGCAGAACACACGCTCCATCGTGTAGGGATGATAGCCCGTGCAGAAGATGGTGGTGGAGAGCGTGAGCGGCGTGGGGGTGAAGTCCTGAACCTGGTCGGTCATGAGATGAAGGGCGCGCGTCTCTTCGCTCAGAGCCTTCATGTCGCGCTCCTCGCATCCGGGATGGGAGGAGATGAAGTAGGGGATGAGCTGCTGGCGCAGGCCGGCCTTGCGGCACTCGCTCTCGAACACGCTCCGGAAGCGGTAGAAGAGGCTGAAAGAGGGCTTGCGCATGATCTCGAGCACGTGGTCCTCCGTGTGCTCCGGCGCCACCTTGAGACGGCCGGAAACGTGGTGCGTGATGAGGCGCGAGGTGTAGCGGCGGGCTTCGCTGTTGAGGCGCTCGTCCTTCCAGTCGTGCAGCAGCATGTCGTAGCGCACGCCGCTGCCGATGGTGCAATGCTTCACGCCGGGAAGAGCCGAAACGCTCTCATAGATATCCGTAAGGGGCGCGTGGTCGCCGTTGAGGTTGGGGCAGATGGCGGGATGGATGCACGAGGGACGGGCGCACTTGCGGCAGGCGTTGAGGTTCTTGCCGCCCATGCGGTACATGTTGGCCGAAGGGCCTCCGAGATCGCTCAGAGAACCTTTGAAATCAGGCATCTCCGTCACCTGACGCACTTCGCGCAGGATGCTCTCGCGGCTGCGTGAGGCGATGAATTTGCCCTGATGGGCCGAGATGGTGCAGAAGGCGCATCCGCCGAAACAGCCCCTGTGGAGCGTCACCGAATGACGTATCATGTCGTAAGCGGGAATGCGCTTGCCCCTGTATTTAGGATGGGGCAGACGCGTGTAGGGCAAATCGAACGAGGCGTCGATCTCCTCCGTCGTCATCGGGGGATAGGGCGGATTGACCACCACATCGTCCTGCACCAGCACGGAGGCTTCCATGCGGTTGCTCTCTTCCTCCACGTGGCGGAAGTTCTCGGCGTGCTTGCGGGGCTCGCGCAGGCATTCCTCATAGGGATGCAGCACGATGACGCCGTCGCCCTCGGGGCGTTCTCCCTCGCGGGCGAGATAGACCGTCTGGGGCACATCGAGGCAGGTCTTGCGGAAAGTCTCCGACGTGCAATAGGCTTCGCCCGTCTCGTCATAGCCGAGCGTCTCGTCGTATTCCTCCAAAGCCGCCGTAAGTCTGCGGACAATCTCGCGGGTGGCCTTCTCGCCCATGCCGTAGGTGATGGCGTCGGCGCCGGAGGTGACGAGGATGGAGGGCATGATGCGGTCCTTCCAGTAGTCATAGTGGGCCACACGGCGCAAAGAGGCTTCGATGCCGCCCGCAATGACGGGTGTGTCGGGCCAGAGCGTCTTGAGAATCTGCGTGTAAACCACAGTGGGGTATTCGGGCCTCAGATCGTGACGGCCGTCGGGAGAATAGGCGTCCTCCGAGCGCAGACGGCGTGCGGCGGTGTATTTGTTGACCATCGAGTCCATCGCGCCGGGAGAGATGCCGAAGAAGAGACGCGGGCGTCCCAACTTCCTGAAGTCGCGGAAGTCTCCGTGCCAGTCGGGCTGCGGCACAATGGCCACACGCAGCCCTTCGGCTTCGAGCACGCGTCCGATCACCGCCATGCCGAAAGCGGGATGGTCCACATAGGCATCCCCCGAGAAGAGGATGACGTCGGCGGCGTCCCAGCCCCTTTCGTTCATTTCCTTGCGTGTGGTCGGCAGCCAGTTCACAACGGTGTTTCCTTTTATTCCGCTTGCAGGTTGTTTTTTTCAGCCATCTCGATGTAGAGCAGGATGAGTTGATGCAGGCCAAAGGCCTTCATGTTGTCGTGAAACAGGACATCGCTGCAGAGCCTCAGCAGATCGTCCTTGTCCTCGGTGTGCTCAAGCAGGGCTTTGACGTTGAGCTGCAGCTTGTTGAGTGAGCTGTCGTCCACCATGCCGGAGGAGTCGATGAGGTCGGAGAGCAGGTTGTACTTCGCGATGGTCTTGAGGTGTTCGTCGCTCACGTCAATAAAGCGCGAGCCTTTCATGTTGCATTGTATCTTCATGGGAGCAAATATTTCAGTGATGCATTGACGACAGAGCGTCTCATGCCGTCGTCGGGAATCAGTTCGAGGGGGAATCCGAAGGTGATGCTGCGGCGCCCGTTCTCTTCGGTGGCGATGGCGGCCGGAAGCGACGACTCGCGATAGAGCATCGTGGGGAAAATCTTGGAGGGCGTCCGGCGCTCGGGAGTTCCGACAGGCACCTGAAGCGCGGAGACGCGGGCCACGCAGTAGTGCTGCTCGCTCTCGCTCTTGTCGGGCAGACGAAACTCGAGCGACATGCCGTGCACGCTGCACGTGTCGGTGGCGACGCTCATCGCCTGTTCCCATCCCAGCATGCGGCGCGCAAACTCCTGAGCTTCGGGCGAGAGGCTTTCGGCCACATAGGCGCCCGTCATCATCACGTTGCCGCCCTGTTGGGTGTAGCGCGAGAGCAGGTTGACCGTCATCGGCGGCAGGACGGGATAGGCTCTGTGACTGTAGCCGTCGTTGCGCTGCGCACCGTAGATGAGGCAGACGGCGTCGTGCTGCGGCAGAGAGAGCCAGGGCAGCGCACCTTCGGTGGCGGAGGAGAAGGTGTAGTTGTTCTGCAGAAGGTCTTCGGCATAACGCACGCTCCAGTCGCGCGTGTTGCCGGCCTGCAGGATGCCCGACGGACGGGGCTCCGAGATATAGGGCACGCCGGGATCGGCTTCGGGATAGAACTTGCCGCCGAAAGGTTCGGGCGCAGCCACGCGGGAGAAGCCGTCCACCAGGAGCACGCGGGCGCTGTATTTGTGGCCGATCATGGCGCAGACAGTGGGACTGTCGAGACTCTCGCCGCCGGCATTGACAGCCGTAACGCGGAACTGGCAAAGCATCCCCTCGGGCGCCGTGATGTTGCAGGCGTTGACGTTGCCGCGCATATAGGTGCCGTTGTCCCATCCTTCGGTGCCTTTCTTCATATAGAGGATGTAGCCGTCGGGACGGGCCGTGGGTTCGAGCGGATCTTCTTCACCCTCCCAGCGCAGGAAGATGCGGCCTTCGTCCACAATCGCCATAAGGTTGCGCACGGGCAGGGGAGCAACGACGCCGGCGTCCAGGTCGTGCATGCGGCGCGTGTAGCGCAACAGCGTCTTGTAGACGGCACGGGCCATCGTGAAGCGCCCCAGCGGGTCGAGACCGATCTTCATGTCCTCGTAGTTCTGATGGGAGAGCGTCTCGAAGATCATGCAGGGGATGCGGGGCTCGCGGCTCTCGCTGTAGTTGCGCTCGTAGAGCTGACGGCGGTTCCAGCTGCCGAAGGTCCGACGCATGTCGCTGGTGAAGGTGGTCATCATCTCGTCGGCCAAATCGCGACCTGCCAGACGGGAAAGTCCGGTGGGATAGTTGCCGTCCATGAAAGCGGTGGTGTAGACGGCCAGCGAACCGATGTAGCCGCTCTCCGTCTGTCCGGCGTCGGAATGAACGGCCAATGAAAGCTCCAGAGGCACGTGCAGGCCGTCGCGCTCTTCGCGCCAGGTCTCCACCGTGTCGCCCGTGAGGGAGTCCACACGGCAGCAGTCGATGCTGTCTTTGGGCAGGAACACGCTGCCGCGCGCCACATGGTTCACGGCCAGAGAGCGCGTGTTGATGTCTTCGGCGTAGTCGTTGGTGCCGTCTTTCGTCATCCAGATGGGGCTGGGCAGACGGTTGTATTCGGCCCAATAGCGGCTGCCTTCCCAGGCGCGTCCTTTGCCGCTGTGCATCCCGCCGCGTGAGATGCTGCCCATGCCGCCGCCGAGACGCACCTCCAAATCCCTGTTGTCCTCGCTGAAGACGCGATTCTTCTTGGGATATCCGGCCTGGAAATGCCAGGTGCCCAGATAGCACCAGATGCCGAAGCCCATGCGGCGGTTGACGGCCAGACGCGTCTCAATGCCTTCGTGCACGACGCTGACGGTCATCGACCTGTCGGCCTGCGTATAGCGCACATAGACAGGATAATCGCCTTCCACGAGGATGTTTCCGTCGAGCACCTCGTGCTTCTGCCAACTCGTTTCGCGGGGCGAGAAGACTACGGCGCCGGCGCGCTCCAGCATCGGGATGAGGAAGGGATAGACAATAGTCGAAGTGAAGAGGTCCTCGCAGGTGGTGTGGAGCACGGGGCGCTGCCATCGCCATTCGTTCCTGTCGTTTTTATAATAGTAGCCGTGTGAGGCCCACAGCGCCAGATGGCGCCCCTCAAGGCCCTCTTTGGGCACGACGGGACGGTCGAGATTGCGCACCCACGACGGCCCCCTGTAGTCCAAATCGCCCCAACTTCTCTGCCGTTTGCGGGGCAGAAGGAAGGCGGGAATGAGTTCGTCGAGCGTGTGGCCGCACACCGTGATGAGGAGCGGACGCTCGCGATAAGCCTCCGGCATGCAGGCACGCACCTCGCCAAAGATGCGCTTCACCGTAGCCTCCGTGAAGGGCTGTCCGAGGAAGGGCTCGTTGAGCTGCAGTTCCATCGTGTCGCCGCGAAAGACGATATCCTCCACGCGGAAGCGCTCGCGGCTGGAAAATGCGGGGTTGGAGTAGTTTTTAAAATAATCGGTGAGAGACTGCTGCAGGGCCTTGTCCTGAGAAAAGGCCGAAAGGCTGACGGCAAAAAGCAGAAAGGGCAACAGACGTCTCATCATAGGGCAAATTTTTCGGGTTTCTTGCCTTTGAAGTCTTTGAAGTAGGCTTTGATCTCCTTCATGTCTTCCTCGATGTTGCCCGTGGGGATGACAGTCTTGGTGCACTGGATGAGTTTGCGCTCGAAGTCCACACCGTAGAGCAGGATGGGCAGCTTGGCCCCGAGGGCGATGTAGTAGAAGCCCGTGCGCCACTTCGGATTGGGCTTGCGGGTGCCTTCGGGCGTGATGCACAGGCGGAACTCCTTCATCTCTGTGGCCTCACGCACGATGCGCTCGGTGGAGTTCATGTGCTTCGAACGCCTCACGGGGATGCCGCCCAGATGGCGCATGAGGATGCCCAGAGGCCAAAAAAACCATTCGCTCTTCATCAGAAAGTTGATGCGGATGCCCAGTGCGTGGGAGAAAAGCTGGCCGATGATGAAATCCCAGTTGGAGGTGTGGGGCGCCAGCGCAATGATGTATTTGTCCGGATGGGGCTCTGTGATGTTGATTTTCCAGCCGCACCATTCGGTCAGAATCTTCTTGGAGAGTTTTTGAAACATCGGGGTTTTAATTTTGTCACAAAGTTAAGCATTTTTTTGCAAACAAGCGCCGTTAAGTTATACTTAAAGTTAAAAAACTCAAAGAATGTGTTCACTTTTTTTAAAATACGGCTTCTGCCGTCGCTACTTCTTGCCGTTCGGAGCCCTTTGCCGCCATCATCACATGCCCTGGACAGCACCGGAAATAACACATCCTTCATCTGTCCGACCCCCCCCTCATCTATCTGGCATGTATCGGGTATCTATCGGGCATCTATCGGGCATCTATCGGGCATCTATCGGAAAATCCCGACTGATGTCCGACTGATGCGTGGCCTCTGCGTGGTCTCTGCGTGGCCTCAGAACGGCCTCTAGGGAGACTCATTTTTTGAGCGACTATTACTTCTGTCTGGCGGTGTTTTATTTTGCACTTTTTCAAGCCGTTCTAATGTCGTGGGGAGGGGTAAAAGGCTTTTTTGAAACAAAAGCCCGAAATAAGCGAAAAAATAAAGGACAAAAAGAACCAGGAATGCGGAAAATGTGCTATATTTGAGCAAAATATATTAATAAAGAAATCGTTTAACAGTTAACTATTATGAAAAGAATTACCCTTATTTTAACGGCCTTGCTTTTGTGCTTTGCCGCAAATGTTAGTGCTCAAGGTCAGTTGACGGGCCTGAAAATGACCGTCAAGGTGGACGGCGGCGAGCCTTTCGTAGAGACTTTCCAAGCCTCTGGCATGGAGCCCCTGGATTTGACCAGCCGGCAATTCTCGTCCATCATCATCGACGGTGCTGAGGTGAGTGCCACAGGTACGGTGAGCGAAGCGAAAGTGAAGGGAACTGTTTACAAGCAGGGTTCAAGTCCGGAGGAATGGCGCGAGATTCCCTTGATCAATCAGGGCGACGGCACTTGGAAGATTTCCGGTCTGAACGCAGAACTCATTGATGATGACGTAATGAGTGGTACAACGCTAGTGTTTGAGTTTTATGCCCAAGCCAAAAGTGGCAGCAACACCGTGTATTTCAACAACGGCGGTGAGAACTACAAGGTCATCTACGTTAACCGCACTGCCAGCAACGGCATCACCAGTTTCGAACTCTTTGTTAAGTTGAATGGCAGCCAGGAGGACACCAGAGTGGAGTTCCCCGCCTCGGGTTACCCCGTGACGGATATGACCAGCCAGCCGGCGACTTCCATCGTCATCAATGTGGCCAAAGTGAGCACCAACATCGATATGGGGAGCGTCAAAGTGAAAGGAACTGTGTACAAGCAGGGTTCAAGTCCTGAAGAATGGCGCGATATTCCTCTGGTCGATCAGGGCGGCGGCAAATGGAGGTTGGACGGCATCGGTGCCGATCTCATTGACCCCAAAATGGACTCAAGTCCCAGAGTGTTTGAGTTTTACGTAAAAGCCGAGGCATCCTCTGACGGTCACGCCTATTATTACAACAACGGCGGCGAGAACTACAAACTGATTTTCGTGAAAGACGGCGGAACCTCGAGCACCATCAGTTTCCCCTCCACGGGTGCAGCCACGCTGACGCTGAATGTCAACGGTAAACAAAGGACGCAGTACAACTATAACGGTAACGGCCAACGCAATCCGACCGTGCAGCCCGGAGAACTCGGTTCGCTCGTGATCGAATCCTTCAGCTTTGAGATGATTCGCGGTAATGCTGACGTCAATGTCACTTCCGGTTCGCTGCAATACCGCGTGTATAAGTCCGGAAAGGAAGACGGCAATTGGAACAGTATCGAGGGCAATCTGACCGACTGGAAGGATGCTCAGGAAAATCTGCGCACGACGGCCCGAAAGGATAATGCCAACGTGAATGTTGCGCAGGGTCTTTCCGTAGGGGAGTACACGCTGGAAATCAAGTACCAATGCGTTGCTAATGGCGAATACTACTACTTGCCGGATCAGGCTGGAAGCAATCGCTACAACTTCTCTATCTCGACCACAGGCGTGGTGGAACTTCAGGCAGCAGGCAAGAAGAAGGGGAAAGTGCAGCGCTTCAACCTCGCCGGACAGCCCGTAGGAGATAACTATCGCGGCATCGTGATAGAAGACGGAAAGAAGGTCGACAGACGTTAAATCTGGTTAAAATATTTGTCCGTTTCGCACAAAAGCCTTACATTTGCACAAGATGTGAGGCTTTTGCCTTTGTTATGAACCTAAAATTAAGAAAATATGTCAGACTTCAACTATTCCAAAAACTACGGCAACTATTCCGCCGCCGATGTCGTTGCAGCGCAAAACACGCTCTTGCGCAAAGTCTATCTCTGGATGACGGCCGCGCTGGCCATCACCGGCTTCACGGCCTTCACCGTCGCCAGCAATCCTGCCTTGTTGCAGATGATCTTCGGATCGCGTTTCGTGTTCTTCGGGCTGCTGATCGGCGAACTGGTGCTCGTGGTGTGGCTCTCGGCCGCCATTCAGCGTCTGTCCATCGTGACGGCCACGCTGATGTTTGTGCTCTATTCGGTGCTCAACGGCGCCACGATGTCGATCATCTTCCTGGCCTATACGGCTTCGAGCATCGCCACCACCTTCTTCATCACCGCCGGCACCTTCGGCGCGATGGCCCTCGTGGGCAGCGTCACCAAGACCGACCTCTCGCGCTTCGGCAACATCCTGCTGATGGCCCTCATCGGTCTGATTATCGCGATGGTGGTGAACATCTTCCTCAAGAACAGTGTGATGGACATGATTATCAGCGGTATCGGCGTCTTGATTTTCACCGGTCTCACTGCCTACGACGCTCAGAAGATCAAGGCCCTCACGGCCGCTATGGAGGACAACGACGAGACGCAGAAGTTGGCCGTTCTCGGCGCTCTGAGCCTCTACCTTGACTTCGTCAACCTGTTCCTCTACCTGCTGCGATTCTTCGGCAGGAGAAACAATTAAACGGAATTGAAATTGAAACAAGCAAAAAGCCTCCCGGAAATCATCCGGGAGGTTTTCTCGTTTTTACAGGAAGTAGTCGTGTTTCAATAGGCCAGACTCCCTATCATCAGGCCCAATGCTGTGCCGACAACGGCTCCGGCCACAACACCGGCGGGATCGGCGTGATAGTAAGCGGGAGGAGGGCAGGGCCTGGGAGCCGGAACGGGCACGGGCTCGTAGACAACATGCACGGGACGTGCGGCGTAGTGATGTGGCCTGTGGTGATAGACCGGAGCGGGAGCGCAGTGTCTGTAGCCTTCGCGTGCCATCTCGCGTCGCATCTCGTGACGCACCTCGCGTCGTACTTCGCGACGCATCTCGTTGCGTGAATAACCCATCTCGCGACCCATGTGGCGGCCTTGTGCCATCGTGGTGGTTGTACCCATGGTGATCATGATCATCAAAAGAGTAAGCATGTGTCTTGTCTTCATAGTTTGCAATGTTTAGAAGTTGGACAATTTTGGTTGTTTTTCGATTTTGACACTGCAAAGATAAGACAAAACACATGCTTTTACAAGGGGAGTTTATCTAATCCGAAAGCGGATATTCCTTTTTCTGGGGGAAAACTCCTACCGGAAGTGCCGCTGTACCTCCGTCGGGGCGAGGGGCATCACTGCTCCTTTCTCTTCTCCAGGCCGCCCTCCAAAGCCTCCAGGCAGTTGGAGAAGGCTTCCTCGAAGGTGTCGCAGGTCTTCTCGGCAAAGAGAGAGGCTATCTGCACCTTCACCTGCTTGTTGTTTTTCGTCTGGGGCTTAACGACAGTCATGCGAATGACAACTTCGTCTTCTTCTGCCAGATGACGTGCAAAACGGGAAAGTTTCTTATTGATATACTCTTCGAGTTTCTTGGTCATCTCAAAGTTCACAGCCTGAATGTTTGTCTTCATGATGTTACGTTTTTTAGAGGTTAAACACTTATTTCTAGGGATTCACTGTTGTTCTTTCCAGATGTGATAGCAAATGATGCGGTAGAGATTGCAGCCGACAAAGTTGCCCACGACGATGCTCAGGTAGAAGACGAGAATTTGGGGCCAGAATACGGCGTAAAAGTCGAGAGGTACGCACAGATAATAGAAAGCGTCGGCCACACAGTGGGGGAAGCCGCACATGATGAAGAGAGGCACGCCGAAGAGCAGGGGGAGATTCTGTCCCTTGCGGGCAAAAGTGACTGCGGTGGTCATAATCATGCCGCATCCGACAGCCAGAATGCCGCCTCTGACGGGACCGATGGCCAGACGGCCTTCCAGAATCTTCTGTGCCGTATCCTGAAGGGGCATCGGACTCATGCGGGCGATGACGGCAACGATGAGGCAACCCACTATATTGCCCAGGAGAATAAGGAATAACTGTCCCACTTCACCTTTTTTTATAAAGCCGGCGGTTCCGGTGTATAGTTTCAGTCCATAATGCACCACCGTGAGCAGGCCGAAAGCAAAGAGTACGGCGCCGATGATGCTTTTCTCCGCCAGATAGCCGAAACCGGCAATGCCGATGGCCACTCCGGCGTAAATGGACGATTCAATGATTTTTTTCATGATTTGTTGTGTGATGTTGATTGCGTTTTGCCTGTTTTGTGCCACAAATATAACAAAAAAAAGTGTCTTTCAGGCCGCAGAAACATTTTTTATGCAAAAGTTTTTTTCTTTTGAGGCAAAAATGTCACTCTTTCGGCCACTTTGTCGCAAGGAAAAGATTAACAAGCGTTAGAAATGTTAAGCCCCGCCACCCGTATGTTAAACGGAGTGACAAAATGGCGTTTTGGCACAGCTGTTGCATGATGTAGGGCAGAGGCTCGAAAGACAAGAGCCGATGATAAAGTAAATGTTTAACAATTAAAGATAGGAGATTAAAACTATGTTACCTATGTTTTCCAACAACTACCGCAATGCAATGAACTTCATGCCGGCATTCTTCAATGATTTCTTCAATGATTCATTCCCCGAAATGCGTCAGGTTCACACCACTTCTCCGGCCATCAACGTGACCGAAAGCGACAAGGATTACAAGCTGGATTTGGCCGTTCCCGGCACCACGAAGAAGGACTACCACATCAACATCACCGAAGACGGTAATCTGATGATTTCTCTGGAGAAAGAGCAGAAGACGGAGGAAAAGAGCGATGAAAAGCGCCGCTGGCTGCGTCGCGAGTTCTCTTACCAGAAGTTCTCACAGGCCTTCACGCTGCCCGACGATGTAGAGCGCGAGAAGATTGAGGCTACGGTGAACGACGGCGTTCTGACGGTAGTGCTGCCCAAGAAAGCCCAGGAGGCTCTGCCTTCCAGCCGCCAGATTGAAATTAAGTAACCCGGGAGGTTATATTTTCTTTCGAAGGAGTCCCGTCTGACTTGTTTCAGGCGGGGCTTTTTTCGTCTTCTTCTTCCTGTGCCATGAGGGCCAGCATCTCGTCGCGCAGACGGGCGGCGCTGATGAAGTCCAGTTTCTTGGCTGCTGCCTGCATCTCTTTGCGCAGAGCGTCGATTTTCTTGCGGCGCGCCTCCGGCGAGAGTTGCAGCGCTTCGAATGATTCCGCCGCCTGAGCAAGAGGCTGCGGTTCAGGTTCGATGTAAGCGCGCTTTTCGCCTGTGGCTTTCTGCAGGGAGAGCAGGTCGGACATCGTGCGGGCCTTCTGTATCTGTTGCGGTGTGATGCCGTGTTCTTCGTTGTAGCGCATTTGCTTCTCGCGGCGGCGGTTGGTCTCGTCGATGGTCTGCCGCATGGAGTCCGTGATGCTGTCGCCATACATGATGGCCAGTCCGTGCACATTGCGGGCTGCACGTCCGACCGTCTGTGTGAGGGAGCGGTGAGAGCGCAGGAATCCTTCTTTGTCGGCATCGAGAATCGCCACGAGCGACACTTCCGGCAAGTCGAGTCCTTCGCGCAGAAGATTCACGCCGACCAGCACGTCAATGATGCCTTTGCGCAGATTGTCCAGAATCTCAACGCGTTCCAGCGTGTCCACTTCGGAGTGGATGTAGGTGGCTTTGATGTCGTAGCGCAGGAAATACTCCGTGAGTTCTTCGGCCATGCGTTTGGTCAACGTGGTGACGAGGGTGCGTTCGTGACGTTCGACGCGTCGTTGGATTTCTTCCATGAGGTCGTCCACCTGATGGCGGGTGGGACGCACTTCAATGGGCGGATCGAGCAGGCCGGTCGGGCGGATTACCTGTTCGGCCACGACACCCTCCGAGCGTTCCAGTTCGTAGTCGGCCGGAGTGGCGGAGACATAGATGGTCTGCGGCGTCAGGGCTTCAAACTCCTCAAAGCGCAGGGGGCGGTTGTCTTTGGCGGCCGGCAGACGGAATCCGTATTCCACCAGGTTGTTCTTTCGGGCCTGGTCGCCGCCGTACATCGCCCGTATCTGCGGCACGGAGACGTGACTCTCGTCGATGATGAGCAGAAAATCCTTCGGGAAGAAGTCCAAGAGGCAGTAGGGACGGGTGCCGGGCGCTCTGCCGTCGAAGTAGCGGCTGTAGTTTTCGATGCCGGAACAGTGGCCGAGTTCGCGTATCATTTCGATGTCGTAGTTGACGCGCTCCTCTAAGCGTTGCGCTTCAAAGTCTTTGCCGATGCTCTGAAAATAAGCCACTTGGTCTTTGAGGTCTTCCTTGATGAGGGCAATGGCGGCTTCCTGCTTGTCCGGCGATGTGATGAAAAGATTGGCCGGATAGATTCGGTAGTCGGGGAAGGACGCCACTCTGTCCAGCGTCTCGCTGTCCAGTTCTTCCAGGCTTTCAATTTCGTCGCCCCAGAAAGACACCCTCAGTATGCGTTCGCTGTAGGCCAGAAAGATGTCCACGGTGTCGCCTTTGACCCGGACGCTGCCTCGTGTCGGCGTGATGTCGTTGCGCACGTAGAGCGAGTTGAGCAGACGGCGCAACAGGGCGTTGTGGGTGACGGTTTGTCCGACGGCCAGATCGATGACGTTGTCATAGAATGCGGCGGGATTGCCCATGCCGTAGATGCAGCTGACCGACGAGACTACCACGACGTCGTTGCGCCCGGAGAGCAATGCGCTGGTGGCGGAGAGACGCAGGCGATCTATCTCTTCGTTGATGGCCAGGTCTTTCTCGATGTAGGTGTCGGTGGAGGGGATGTAGGCCTCGGGCTGATAGTAGTCGTAGTAGGAGACATAATATTCTACGGCGTTCTCGGGAAAGAACTGTTTCATCTCGCCGTAGAGCTGTGCAGCGAGGGTTTTGTTGTGTGAGAGGATGAGGGTGGGGCGCCCGAAGTTTTGGATGACGTTGGCCATCGTGAACGTCTTGCCGCTGCCGGTGACGCCGAGCAGCGTCTGTGCCGGGAGTCCCTGACGCAAACCTTCCGTGAGTTGGCGGATGGCTTCCGGCTGATCGCCCGTCGGTCGGTATTGTGATGTGAGCTTGAAATCCATATTAGATGCAAAATTAGAAAAAAAAGACATAAGAGATGCAAATAAACCTGTTGTTTTTGCCAAAAAAAGCAAATAGGACCAAAAAACTTGTTCCGATAAGGGGTAAAAGTGAAAAAAAAGTGATAACTTTGCGCGCTGAATTATGAAGAAACTGCTCATATCCATTCTGGCTGTTGCGCTGTTGACCGGTTGCAAGCGATTTAACGCTTTGGAGAAGTCAACGGACTACGAGTACAAATACGAGGTGGCGAAGCAGTATTTCTTCGAGGGTAAATACGTTAAATCCTCCCTGCTTTTCGGCGAACTTTTGGCAGTGATGAAGGGCACGCTTAACGGAGAAGAGAGTCTTTATCTGTTGGCGCTGAGTTCGTTCAACTGCAAGGACTACGAGAATTCGGCCCAGTATTTCCGGAAGTATTATCAGAGCTATCCCAACGGTCAGTATGTGGAATATGCCCGTTACTACGCCGGATATGCACTCTACAAGAAGTCGCCGGACCCCCGGTTGGACCAGTCGACTACGTATCAGGCCATTCAGGAATTTCAGCAGTTCCTGGACTACTATCCCTATACCCGCATCAAGAACGAAACGCATCAGATGATTTATGCCTTGCAGGACCGTCTGATCGAGAAAGAATATCTCAGCGCCAAGCTTTATTACGATCTGGGCACCTATATCGGCAACTGCACTTCCGGCGGTTCCAACTATGAGGCCTGCATCGTCACCTCACAGAATGCGTTGAGGGATTTCCCTTACGCTTCCAACGAGATGCGCGAGAAGTTCTCCATTCTCGTGTTGCGCTCCAAGTATCATTTGGCGCTCAAGAGTGTGGATGCCAAGAAAGAGCAGCGCTTCCGCGATGCCATTGACGAGTTCTACAACTTTGCCGGCGAGTATCCTGAAAGCAAGTTTATGGCCGAAGCGGTCAAGATGCACGAGGATGCCCAACGTATGGTGGAGAAGAAACACATCGACGTCAAGCCTAAAGAAGATTGAGTTAAAACGAAAACAAACACATAAAATCAGATATTCCACTATGGATTACAGAAAGACAAACGCCCCCACCAACACGGTCACCCGTGACGTGATGAGCCTCTGTGAGGACACCGGTAACATCTATGAGAGTGTAGTCATTATCGCCAAGCGTGCCAATCAGATCAGCGCCGAGCTCAAACAGGAGTTGACCAACAAACTGCAGGAGTTCTCCTCATCGTCGGACAGCAGCGTGGACGAGGTGTTCGAAAACCGTGAGCAGATTGAAATCAGCCGTTACTACGAGCGTCTGCCCAAGCCCACACTGATAGCTACCAAGGAGTTCGAAGAAGGTCGTATTTTCTTCCGCGACGGCAGCAACGATCAGGAAGAGACAGAGGAGCAATTCTGATGATTCAGAGAATTCAGACTTTATGGATGCTGTGCTCGGCAATCATTGCCGGCACGGTATCTTTTTTTTGTCCGTTGGCCCGTCTGACGGTGACGGAGGACTTCTCCCAGGACCTCACGGGATGGAGTTTTCTGCCTCTCGGCGTGATTCTTATGCTGGTGGCTGTGATTACCCTTTTTGATATCTTCCTTTTCCGCAAGCGCGCCTTGCAGATGAGGTTGATGACGTTCTCCATCGTCCTGCTTGTCGGCTGGTATCTGCTCTATGGATATGCCTACTGGCAATTGTGGCAGGAGGCCGACAACAGCGGCTTGATTCTGAACGTCTGCATCCCGGCCGCATTGCCCTTTTGCTGCATTGTCCTCAATTACCAGGCTTTCCGCCACATTCTCAAGGACGAGATGCTGGTCAGGAGTCTTGACCGTCTGCGTTAGCGGATTTTCGGATTCTTTGTCTTGATGACGTCATAGAGCCAGGTCACCTTGGCTATGATGGCACCGTTGGCCGAACGGGAAAACCGGTCGGCTTTTGAGTCGTTGAAGATGGAGGAAAGACCGTAGTAGTAGCGTCCTTCTATCTGGAAGTGCCCGACTTTGGGGTTGCTCACTTCGAAGCCCAGGCCGCCGCAGATGCCGTATTCGAATTTCTTCTGAATGGGCAAATCGTATTGCTCAACCACGTGGTTGGGACGTTTGTCCAACGTTTCTTCCGACCATTCTCCGCCGCGCGTTTCAGAGTCGCCGATGCAGAAGCCGATTTGCGGACCGATCAGCACGTATCCCTGCACGCCTTTGCGTTCGCGGCCGAAACCGATTCGGGCGAAAGCAGGGATGTGAAAATAGTTCACCGTGCGCTCATAGGTGTCGGAAGAGGTTTCTATTTTTTCTTTCCAGCCCAATTGGGTGAAGTTGAGCTCTGTCTGAATGGCGCAGATGATACCGAAGTATTTTTCGCAGGTGTATCGCAAGGTGGCGCCAAAGGTGCAGCCGCCGTGAAAACTCTGAAGGATGGTGGGGTTGAACGACACCTTATTCAGCACATACCCGCCACTGAAACCTACAGCCAGGTCCTTGCGGTATTCACCAACCTGAGCCGTCGCCGTGAGGATGGCGAACAAAAGGGAAAGAAGGCATGTTAATCGTTTCACATGTGCAAAATTACAAAAAAATGTTCGGCCTGCGGGCTTCGCTCTTCGTATTTTTTTGTCATATAGGATTTTTTTTGTATTTTTGCGGCTGTGAAAAGTATCAGATTGTTTTTTATAGCGCTCTTGTCGCTGTTTGCACCCTCTGCGGTTGAGGCTTTGGATACGGATCCCGTATTGGAGCCCTATGTCGAGTACTCTCCGGAGCGCAAGGATATGATAAGGAAGAATGCCGGAGAAGAGGTGGATGCTCAGAACGGCCCTCTGCCTTCTGTCTTCTACAGCAATCCGAGCAATGTGGAAGGTGCGCTCTGCCGTTACACCTGGACCGTTCTCAAAGACAATGTTCCCATGTTTTCGCGTGATGATGAGAATCTGTCGTACACTTTTATGGAGAGCGGCAGTTATACCATTCTCATTCAGGCCAGGATAGAAAAGGACGACCAGGTCTACAATTGGCCCGAAGATTATGGCGGCGAGGGCAATGTGTTTCAGATTACCATCACCGAGAGCCGTTTGGAGTTCCCGAATGCTTTTTCGCCGAACGGCGACGGCACCAACGATTATCTGCAAGCCAAAGGTACGGCACCGACCACTTCGAGCGGCGACAACGGTCCGCGCGGCATCGTCGATTTCGAGGCTGTGGTGTTCAACCGTTGGGGGCAGAAAATCTATTCCTGGACCGACTGCTACACTTACGAGGCCGGCTGGGACGGCACCTTCGGCGGGAAGACCGTTAAAGACGGCGTGTATTTCCTTCGTGTAAAGGCTAAAGGCGCAGACGGCGTCGAATACAACATCAAGAAGGCCATCAACGTTTTGACCGGATATCACGAAAACGAAGACGGAGCAAATCCCTAAATGGCTCAGCAGGAATTCATCATTGTAGAAGGCGCGCGCGTACACAATTTGAAGAATGTGGACGTGAAGATACCGCGAGGTTCTCTGACGGTCATCACCGGCTTGTCGGGTAGCGGTAAATCGTCATTGGCATTTGACACCATATATGCAGAGGGGCAACGTCGCTACATTGAAACTTTCTCAGCATATGCCCGTAATTTTCTGGGCAATCTCACACGTCCCGACGTGGATAAGATTTCCGGTCTTTCGCCCGTGATCAGTATCGAGCAGAAGACGACGAACAAAAATCCGCGCTCAACCGTCGGCACGACGACCGAGATCTACGACTTCTTTCGTTTGCTTTACGCCCGCGCCGGGGAAGCGTTTTCCTACGTCACGGGAGAGAAGATGGTGCACTACAGCGAAGAGCAGATTCTCGACCTGATTCTCAAGCGCTACCGCGGACACAAACTGTACATCATGGCGCCTATGGTGAAAAACCGTAAGGGCCACTATCGGGAGCTTTTTGAGAGTCTCCGCCGTAAGGGCTATCTCTATGCCCGTGTTGATGGCGAAATTGAAGAGTTGCTTCCCGGCATGAAGCTTGACCGCTACCGCAACCACGATGTCGAAGTGGTGGTGGACCGGCTCAAGATCGCCTCTGCCGCATCTCTTAAGGATGATTCTTCGGAGGATTATGTGCGCCTTTTGGGCAGCATCCGTACTGCGATGAAGGAGGGCAGCGGTGCCATGATGGTGTGCGATGCCGATACGGGCGATGTGCATCATTATTCGCGCCGTCTCATGTGTCCCACCAGCGGCATTTCTTATCGCGATCCTGCACCCCACGATTTTTCTTTCAATTCTCCCCAAGGTGCCTGTCCTCATTGCAAAGGTTTGGGTTACGTGGTGGTCAACCGTCGCGGGCAGGAAGTCGGCGAATACAATGAGGATGATGTGGATGCCGAAGACGGCAAGCTCCATCGGGAAGTCTGTCCCGAGTGCGGAGGGCAGCGTCTCTGCCGTGAGTCTTTGCACTACCGCATTGACGGCAAAAACATTGCAGAGGTTTCCGCTATGGATTTGGCCCAGTTGAAAGAGTGGCTGACGAATCTTGACGGGCGGCTCAACGACCATCAAAAACTGATTGCTCCCGAGATTCTCAAAGAGATACGCACCCGTTTGGATTTCCTCCTGGATGTCGGTTTGGATTATCTCTCGCTTTCGCGCAGCAGCGCCACGCTTTCGGGCGGTGAGAGCCAGCGCATCCGTCTGGCCACACAGATTGGTTCCGGTCTGGTTAACGTGCTCTATATTCTCGACGAACCCTCCATCGGTTTGCACCAGCGTGACAACGAGCGCCTCATCTCTTCGCTCAAGAAGCTGCGTGATATGGGCAACACCGTCATCGTGGTGGAGCATGATGAGGAAATGATGCAAAACGCCGACTGGATTGTGGATATCGGCCCCCGTGCCGGTCGCAAGGGTGGAGAAGTGGTCTTTCAGGGCACTTACAAGGATATGCTGAAGACCGACACCCTGACTTCGCTTTATCTTTCGGGGCGTGTCAAGATGCCGGTTCCGGAGAAACGACGCAAGGGCAACGGCAATCGCCTTGTTCTGCACGGCGCTTCGGGGAACAATCTGAAACATGTGGACGTAACTTTTCCTCTGGGTTGTTTGATTGGCGTGACGGGCGTTTCAGGCAGCGGAAAAAGCACTTTGGTCAACGAAACACTACATCCCATCCTTTCTCAGAAATTTTACCGTTCGCTCAAGGAACCGCTGCCTTACGACAGCCTTGAGGGTATGGATTTTATAGACAAAGTGGTCTGCGTGGACCAGAGTCCCATCGGACGTACGCCGCGCAGTAATCCCGCCACCTATACAGGTGTGTTTTCCGACATTCGCAATCTTTTTGTGAACCTGCCCGAAGCCAAGATCAGAGGCTACAAGCCCGGCCGCTTCTCCTTCAATGTCAAAGGCGGCCGTTGCGAAGTCTGCGGCGGCAACGGCTACAGGAGTATTGAGATGAATTTCCTGCCCGACGTGATGGTGCCTTGCGAGGAGTGTCGCGGGAAGCGTTATAACCGGGAGACGCTGGAGGTTCGCTTCAAGGGCAAGAGCATCGCCGACGTGCTGGATATGACCATCAATCAGGCGGTTGAGTTTTTCGAGAATCAGCCGGACATCCAGCGTCGCATCAAGACGCTTCAGGATGTCGGCTTGGGCTACATCAAGCTGGGACAGTCTTCCACGACGCTCTCGGGCGGCGAGAGTCAGCGTGTAAAGCTGGCTACCGAATTGGCCAAGCGTGATACCGGACGCACTCTGTTTATCCTCGACGAGCCCACTACGGGTCTCCACTTTGATGATATCCGTGTGCTGCTTGAAGTGCTGGATCGTTTGGTGAACAAGGGCAATACGGTACTTGTCATCGAGCACAATCTGGACATCATCCGTGCCTGCGACTGGCTCATTGAGATGGGACCGGAAGGTGGTCGTGAAGGCGGTCGCCTCGTGTTCAATGGAACCCCTGAGCAGATGAAAAAGAAGCTGGCTGGCCAAACCGGACGTTTTCTTTGATTTTGCAAATCCGCTTTGCAAAATAGCGCATTTAGTAAGAAAAGATAGGAGTTTTTGCGCTAAAAGTGCAAGAAATTTTCCGTTTGTTAGTCTTAGATATAATATTTTTTTGTACTTTTGCAGTCGCAAAGCCTTTTCTGGCGTCTTTTTTTTGCTGCTTTAGCTCAGTGGTAGAGCGCATCCTTGGTAAGGATGAGGTCCCGAGTTCAACTCTCGGAAGCAGCTCGTTGATGTTGTTGTGTGAGAGCACTCATTTGGACTTCGGTTCGGTGGGTGCTCTTTTTTATGATAATGTATAGGGATGGACCGTTTATTGCTGCAGCATCTGCAGAAATGCTTTCATGCCCTCGGAGGCTCCCTTTTTGATGTGTGTGACGGGCATGTAGGCGGGGATGGTCACCTCCGCGGGGTCAATGAGATACACCGGGCATCCCTCGGGGACATATTGTATGAGCCCTGCGGCGGGATACACGTTGAGGCTGGTGCCGATGATGAGGAAGATGTCTGCTGTGCCGCATATTTCTGCCGCGCGTTCGATGTTGGGCACCGCTTCTCCGAACCACACGATGAACGGACGCAGCTGGCTGCCGTCGGGGGCCTTGTCGCCCATCTTCACTTCCCATTCGTCAGCGTTGAGCGTGCGAATCTGGCGCGGGTCGTTGGGGTTGAGCGAAGAGGTCACCTTGAAGAGTTCGCCGTGCAGGTGGAGCACGTCGGTCGAGCCGGCCCGCTCGTGCAGGTCGTCCACATTCTGTGTGATGATGCTCACGCTGCAGTCTTTCTCCAGCGCCGCCAGCAGCCGGTGGCCTTCGCAGGGTTCTTTCGTGAGCAGCTGTTTGCGGAGTCCGTTATAGAAGTCGGTCACCAGTTTCGGGTCTTCATGCCATCCCTCGGGGGTGGCCACCTGCTCCACACGATATTGTTCCCAAAGTCCTCCGCTGTCGCGGAATGTGCTCACTCCGCTTTCGGCGCTCATGCCGGCTCCTGTCAAGACTACGATATGCTTCTTCATGATGATAGTTTTAGAATACAACGCTCACAACGGCTTTTTCCTGAAAGAATTCTTCCTTAAAGAAATTGGACAACGGTTTGATTTCTATACCTTTGCCTTCTTTTACTTCTCCCGTCCCCTTAAGGCATATCAGGCGTTTGGACAGAGGCTTGCTCCAGCGGATGAGCTCCTCTATGGGGGCTACGGCTCGCGACACTACAACATCGTATCTTTCGTGCAGTTTCTCGACGCGTGTCCATTCGGTGGTCACGTTGTCCAGTCCCAAAGCCTGAATGATTTCGTTGCACACCCGGATTTTCTTGCCGATGGAGTCCACCAGATGGAAATGCACTCCGGGCATCATGATGGCCAGCGGAATGCCGGGGAATCCGCCTCCGGTGCCGAGGTCCATCACTTTCGTGCCGTCGGCGAAAGGGAAGGCTTTGGCAATGCCGAGCGAGTGGAGCACGTGGTGCTGGTAGAGTGCATCGATGTCCTTACGGGAAATCACGTTGATGCGGGCATTCCACGTGCGATAGAGTTCGTCCAATGCGGCAAACTGCTGCCTCTGCCGTTCTGTCAGTTCCGGGAAATAGTGTTCTATCGATTGCATGGCACCATCACTTCTACGGCGCCGCTGGAGTAAGGCGCTATTTCATAGGCATTGAAGCGGAAGAGCAGGCTGTCGCCCACGATGAGGAAGTTCTGCGTGGGGTAGAGATCGCCCGTCATGAGGATGTCGGTCTTTTCCATCAGTTCCTCTTTGGTCTTGCACCCGTTATCCTTGAGCAGCTTCGCCATCATGGCCGTGCAGGGGTCGCCTTCGTAGACTTCGGCGAGCCTGATGCGGTGGCCGTCGTCGCTGGAGAAGTTCAGGTATTGCACCTCGTAGCTGCCGTGCGCGCCTCCGAGATAAGCTTCCAAAGCATATTCATAGGAGAGTGCGGGGTGTGCGGTGTTGGGCTTGGCAAAGTTCGACGGCAGGCAGGTCGCGATGTATTCGTAGCTCATCGTGTCGTCGTCGTCCACGCCCGGGCTGTAGAATTCGGTCAACTCCTGTGTGAACTCCCGCTCCAGCGAGTCGATCAGGTTCTGCATCAGCATCTTGGGATCTCCGCTGTGTCCGAAGACACTTTCGCAGATGACCTCGTCGATGGAGTCTTTGCCGGTCAGCACGACCTTCACGGAGATGTGGTAATTCGGGAACTCCTGTCCTTCTATCACGCTCTTCTTCACCTCCGTGCTGAGGGTGTCGCCGTAGCGGATCAGGTCGTCTATCACGACGGAGTCGCGCTCCCATCCGCTGAGTTTCTTGAAACGGTCGCAAGCGGTGAATGTAAGCAGCCCGCAGAGGATGAAAAGTGAGATTAGTTGTTTCATTTGTTTCATTTTTGAAGACAAAGATACAATTTTTTTCGTGAATTCCGTCTTAGACGGTAGATTTTTTGTACTTTTGTAGAGAAAACGGATTTTTAAATTTCTCAATATGGCAAAAATTGTGACCATGGGCGAACTGATGCTTCGTCTCTCCCCCGAAGGTAACTATCGTTTTATTCAGGCTGACAGCTTCCAGATTATCCCCGGCGGTGGCGAAGCCAATGTGGCCATTTCGTGTGCCAACTACGGCCACGACTGCTATTTTGTTTCCAAGCTTCCCAAGCATGAGATCGGTCAGATTGCGCTCAACGGCATGCGTCGTTATGGTGTCAACTGCGACTTCGTGGCCCGCGGCGGCGATCGTGTAGGCCTCTATTATGCTGAGACCGGCGCTTCGATGCGTCCCTCCAAGGTGATTTACGACCGCGCCCACAGCGCCATTGCCGAGGCCAAGCCCGAGGACTTCGACTTCGACAAAATATTCGAGGGTGCCGATTGGTTCCATTGGAGCGGCATCACGCCCGCTATTTCCGACGCTTCTGCCGAGTGCCTGCGCCAAGCTTGCATTGCTGCCAAGAAGCACGGCGTCACCGTCAGCGTGGACCTCAACTTCCGCAAGAAGCTCTGGACCAGCGAGAAAGCCATCTCCGTGATGCGCCCGCTCATGCAGTATGTCGATGTCTGCATCGGCAACGAGGAGGACGCAGAGCTCTGTCTCGGTTTCAAGCCCGACGCCGATGTCGAGGGCGGTCAGACCGATGCAGCCGGCTACGAAGGCATCTTCCGTCAGATGATGCAGGAGTTCGGCTTCAAGTATGTCGTGAGCACCCTGCGCGAGAGCTTCTCCGCCACGCACAACGGCTGGAAGGCGCTCATCTACGACGGCAAGGAGTTCTATCAGAGCAAGCGCTACGACATCAATCCCATCATCGACCGTGTGGGTGGCGGCGACAGCTTCTCCGGCGGTCTGATTCACGGCCTGCTGACGAAGCCGACTCAGGGCGAAGCACTCGAGTTTGCTGTAGCTGCAAGTGCGCTGAAGCACACCATCCCCGGCGACTTCAACCTGGTGAGTGTTGAAGAAGTGGAAGCCCTTGCCGGCGGCAGCGCCAACGGTCGCGTGCAAAGATAAAAGATAGTTGAAAGGTGATAGTTGAAAGTTGAAAGTTATGGCAAAATTTGATAAGATACAAGTGTTGGCCAAGATTGCCGCAGCACCGATGGTTCCCGTTTTTTATAATAAGGACGTTGAGGTCTGCAAGAATGTCGTGAAGGCCTGTTATGAAGGCGGCGTGCGCGCCTTCGAGTTCACCAATCGCGGCGATTTCGCCCAGGAGGTATTTGCCGAACTGGTGAAGTGGGCCGACAAGGAGTGCCCAGATTTGGCTCTGGGCATCGGCTCCGTGGTCGATGCACCTACTGCTGCGCTCTATCTGCAGCTCGGTGCCTGCTTCGTGGTGGGTCCGCTCTTTAATCCCGACATTGCGCCTGTGTGCAACCGCCGCCTCGTGCCTTACTGTCCCGGCTGCGGCACTGTGAGTGAGATCGGCAAGGCTCAGGAGCTGGGCTGCGACCTCACCAAGCTGTTCCCCGGCGACGTTTACGGCCCCAACATGGTGAAAGGCCTCAAGGCGCCGATGCCCTGGTCCAAGATCATGGTGACGGGCGGCGTGTCGCCCGACAAGGAGAACCTCACGTCGTGGTTTAAGGCCGGCGTCTTCTGTGTGGGCATGGGCTCCAAACTCTTCCCCTCGGACAAGGTGAAGGCCGGCGATTGGGACTACGTGGTCAACAAGTGCCGCGAGGCCCTCTCGTATATCGCTGAAGCACGCGCATAGACATTTCGCATCATGGGTAAAAAGAAGAAGGCCAACTGGACGCTGATTCCGGGGCAGCCGCTCACTGAGATGGACCGCAGGATTCTGTCCTTTCAGGAGCGCGGCAAGCTGTGCCCCTCGCGCAGCATGATCAAGACGCCCGAGCAGATTGATGGTATCCGGCGCGCCGGTGTGCTTAATACGGCGGTGCTCGACGCCGTCCAGGAGAAGATTCGCGAGGGCATGACCACAGAGGAAATCGACCGCATCGTCTATGAGACGACCACCAAGGGCGGCGGCATCCCCGCACCCCTCAACTATGAGGGATTCCCCAAGAGCTGCTGCACCAGTATCAACGAGGTGGTCTGTCACGGCATCCCTTCAGAGGACGTTGTGCTCGAAGAGGGCGACATCATCAATGTGGACTGCACCACCATCCTCGACGGCTACTACGCCGACGCCAGCCGCATGTTCGTCATCGGCCGCACGACGCCCAAAAAGCAGGAGCTGGTCGATGTGGCCTGGGAGTGTCTGAAGATAGGCGAGAAGGTGTGCAGCGAGCCCTATGTCTTTGTGGGCGACTTGGGTCACGCCATCGAGAAGCACGCCCACAGTCACGGCTTCTCCGTCGTGCGCGACCTCTGCGGTCACGGCGTCGGACTGGAGTTCCATGAGGAGCCCGATGTGGAGCATCGCGGCGCGCGCGGCACGGGCATGCTGCTTGTGCCCGGCATGACGTTCACCATCGAGCCGATGATCAATCAGGGCTCGTGGCGCGTCTTTATCGATGAGGACGACCCTTACGGATGGGAGGTCATCACCGACGACGAGCTGCCTTCGGCGCAGTGGGAACATACCTTTGTAATGACTGAAAACGGAGTAGAGCGACTGACATGGTGACGATATTGGCTATAGAGAGTTCGTGCGACGACACTTCTGCCGCCGTGATGCGCGATGGCGTGCTGCTGTCCAATGTGACGGCATCGCAGCTGGTGCATGAAGCCTACGGCGGCGTGGTGCCGGAATTGGCTTCGCGCGCCCATCAGAAGAACATTGTTCCGGTGGTGGACCAGGCTTTGAAGAAGGCCGGCGTCTCCCGTGAGGAACTTTCCGCCGTCGCTTTCACGCGTGGTCCGGGACTGATGGGATCGCTCCTTGTGGGCGTCAGCTTCGCCAAGGGTTTTGCCGCTTCTCTCGGCGTCCCCATGATTGAGGTCAACCATCTTCAGGGGCACATCATGGCGCACTTCATCCGCGAAGAGGGTGAGGAGCATCGCGAGCCTTCTTTCCCGTTCCTCTGCCTGCTCGTCAGCGGCGGCAATTCACAGATTGTCCTCGTGCGTTCCTATAAGGATATGGAGATCGTGGGTCAGACCATCGACGATGCGGCCGGTGAGGCCATCGACAAGTGCTCCAAGGTGATGGGCCTCGGCTATCCCGGCGGACCGATTATCGACCGTCTGGCACGTCAGGGCAATCCCGAGGCCTACGAATTCTCCAAGCCGCAGATTGCGGGCTACGATTATTCCTTCTCGGGACTCAAGACGTCCTTCCTCTATCATCTGCGCGAGTGGGTGCAGACGGATTCCGACTTTGTGGAGCATCACAAGGAAGATCTGGCCGCTTCTCTGGAGAAGACCATCGTGGACATCCTGATGAAGAAGCTTCGTCAGGCTGCTAAGGATCTGGGCATCAAGCAGGTGGCTGTGGCCGGCGGCGTGAGTGCCAACACGGGGCTGCGCAACGCATTCCTCAATCACGCCAGGCGTTACGGTTGGGAAGTGTTCATTCCCAAGTTCGGCTACACGACGGACAATGCCGCTATGATAGCGATGGTGGGCACGTATAAGTTCCTGGATAAGGACTTCTGTCCGATGGAGGCTCCGGCTTACGCCCGCACGTCGATTTGACGTGTCAGACGGGTGTGGGTCGGAAGGCGCGTGCCAGTGTGCGCAGGTACTCAGTCACTTCTTGTGAAGGCTTGGGGAGTGCGATGAAGGTAGCGTCGGGGAGTAGTGGTTTTGCCATAGGCCGGGTGGTTTTGCGGTTTGTTTTTTCCTTTGATGTCGTTATAACGCACGCCGTAGCGTTTTTATTGCACACATTTTGATTTTTTGTGTAGAAAGTCGTGTGGAGAATTGTGTGTGGAAAAATCGGATAGAGATTCCTTAGACTGTCGTCAGACTGTTCTCAGAGGCTTAGATTTTGGTGTTTTTCGCCGTGTTTTAGGGCGGTTTTGGCGAGTTTTGAAGCGAAAGTGGGGGAGAATTGAGGCTTTTTCGAGCCAAGATAGAGGGCAAAACGATGGATTTTTTGGGGCGATTTTGCCCGGATTATGTCTGCTTGGGGACAAAAAGTTATAGTCAGTAGTGATAAAATGACCACGCGTGATTAGCATTTTGCTGCAGATAACCAGAGACTTATGCTAATCGTCTTGCGGTCATTTTGGTCATGGTCATTTTGGTCAAACTCGTTTCCGCAAGGCAAAAAGTGCCACAATATATAATAAAAT
>Ga0256404_1003098_pt1 | contig 34930 bp, 38 predicted proteins | sample RumenRJG_01DNA_FD_185990 | JGI IMG/M metagenome (GOLD analysis project Ga0256404, IMG submission 185990) | Bovine rumen microbial communities from Lethbridge, Alberta, Canada - RJG_01 | ecosystem: Host-associated > Mammals > Digestive system > Stomach > Rumen | place: Canada: Alberta | collected... | reverse complement strand
CATAAGCCGGTGCCACCTCGCCCGCCGCCTCTACAGGCAACGGCACCGATAACACCAGCAGTCCCATACCACCAAGCAAAGCGGCTCCCTGACGCCGCCACACTCCCTGCAACAACACAACCACTCCTAACTACAATGGTTTATTTCTTGCAAAAATACTTCGTCACTACAGGCGCAATCTCCTGCAATGTTTTGCACAATCAACCAATCATTCGCTATGCACTCATTCTTGCATAATAAATTCCTATCAGCATTTAGATATGATACAACGCAATGCCATCACGTCTGATTGAAGCCAACAGTTCAGCTTGCACCGGCCGATCTAAATCTACCACATCAAACATAAGCAATGTAGGAATCTCATCCTCCACATCCAACGTAAACCGCACAACATCCCCGCCACGCACTGCTAAATCAATATCACTGCGCTCTTTGTTGTCACCACGCGCACGGGAGCCAAACAAAACCACTTGCTGCAAACCATATTTTTTAGCCAAGGCCACAATGCCCTGTTTAATTTCTGGTGCTAAATTCATGCAATCACCCAGTTAGTCGACAATTCCTGCTGCAAGGTCTCAAATAATGGTAAAAACTCCTCTTGCGCGTCACGAATAATACTAAGCGCCATCGACTCATTATATGTATGCGCTACGTTGTTACGCGCCACCAATGCCGCCAGCCACGCATCAGCATCCTGAATCATCCCCGCCTGATATGCCAGCTTGATAACCATACGCGGCGAGCCTGTACGTTGCGAGCCATAGCCGCATTGCTCCAGCTGTTCCTTCATAGCCTTCCATGCCTGCTCAAAACAAATTTCAAACAACGAAACCATGCCCGTCTGCGTAATCGTATCATACGGTGGCTGCTTACCACGAATTTCCTGCAAATTTTTCAACGCACGACAAAAAACATCATATCTACGCATTCATTTCCCTCCGCAAACAAGATCTACGCTATTTACACCAGTATCCCCGCCACCATTCATGATACGAGCATCCGTCCATACCAATCTTGCATGAATCTTTCATATCCTCTGATACGTTTCGCCAAAGCAATAGCGAACTGCTCATCGTAGGTATGAGCTGTCATATTGCGATCATCTGCCATTTGCAGCGCCCGCTCGGTCTCCGCATCGCTAAACATACCGACTTCCCTGAGCATACGCATCACCTTTTTAGGCGAGGCCGCATCCAATCCTTCTCTTTCGCGCAAATAGTCCTTGCCACATTTCCACATGATTTCATAGCAAAACTCAAAACGCTGTATCAGGCCATCGCGTTCTATAGCGGTCAAATCATCGCGAATTGCTACCTCATGCAAGCGCTGCAGGGCATCACCTGCTTTGGCCATTCTAGGGGTTAGTCTGTCCATTTGATACCATCCTTTTTAATTTCTGCCAACAGAGCAGAACTAGCCTGCTGCATATCTACCACATCAACGCGATATGGTAATGTGGACTCCTCCAACGCTTCACGCAACTCCGCTATTTTCATTGCATTACTAACACCATGATAAGCTACAGCCAAATCCACATCTGAACCATGCTGCTGCTCTCCCCGCGCCCAGGAGCCAAAAAGATATATGTCCGCTGCCTCTCCTGCCATAACCCGCAACACCAACTGTCGCAGACGTTCTATATACTGTTCCCGCATAGGCTCCCCTCGTTTCTCACTAAAAATCAAAATTGCCGCCACATTGCTTTTCACAATACGGCCATACCCCATTTACAATTTGTACAAAATATATGCAACACTAAATCAGTGCATTATACTATTTACTCAACAATAACACCAATCAAAAAACATCCCCGACGCTATAACGCCGGGGAACCATTAACTAAGCAATTTCAGATTCACCATAAATTGCATGGATATGTGGCGGATTGTGTTCATTACGAAAAATTATTTTGATAACTATATCATAGATCGTGTAATTTCTGGCAACTCCCCCACCCCATTTCTACCTAAAATTATAGCATCTACAGCACCAACTGACAATGTTAAAGATTAGCTATTGCGCCAACTTGATAAGCCAGCAAATCCCGCCGCGCTCGGTAATAGTCTTCTGGCACACCGATGTCTACAAAATAACCATCAGATACAAAAGCGTACATAGGTATGTTATGAGTCTGTTGTTCCATAAAATCCTTTTCCAGCGAGAATGCCTGCTCTGGCAATGTTGATAAAAGATTCCTATTGATGCAATAAACACCACCGTTAATCAGCCCACGCGCCTGCGGCTTTTTTTCACGGAATGCCTCAATGCGCTGATTGGCAACCAAAGCCAAAGTACCATAACGGTCAAAATCAGTCAACTCTTTAGCTGCCAGTGTCAAAGCTGCATTGTTATTTATATGATAAGCCAGCATTGCCTTAAAATCCACTGCAAAATATGTATCCCCATTTAAGACAAAAACCTGCTTCTCCTGGCAATACATCAAAGCCTGTTTTACTGCACCGCCCGTTAACAGTGGCGTATCCTCAACCGAATAAGTAATGCGCATCCCCTGATATGAACTCCCAAAATAATTGCGTATAATCTCACCTTTATAGCCGATTGACAACACCACATGCGTACAACTTTGCTGCCGCAACTGCTCCATGATAATACGCAGGAAGGGCGTACCCTGTGCATCCATTGGGGCCATCGGTTTTGGAACATCCGCCACTACCTGCCGCAAACGCGTACCAAAACCACCCGCCAAAACAATTGCCTCCATCAGCGATTCTCCTCCAGCTCATAATCCTCGGCCGTATAATGTACAATGGTCGAACCGCTGTTCTCAAACAAGAATGGCACAACCAGCAAATCCTTTAGAACAGCTTTAACCGCAGCCTGCCGCTCAGGCTCCACATAGAAAAGCAGAAAACCACCGCCACCTGCTCCCAACAGCTTGCCGCCCTCAGCACCTGCCTGCATAGCCGCGTCGTACACTCCATCAATAGCTCCCGTTGAAATACCAGAAGAAAGTCCCCGTTTCAACTGCCATGATTGATGCAGCAACCGACCAAAGCCTGTCAAATCCCCCTTGCCGATCAAAATACTTTCCGCCTCATCGACCATATCTTTCATGGCCAGTAGTTGACGAATTTTATCTGGCAAATTAGCGCTGGTTTTTTTCTGCACCTCAGCAGAGAAACGGGTAAAGCCCGTAAAAAACAACAGCAACCGCTTATTAAGCTCTGCCTTGCGCTGGTTAGAGATAATAATCGGCTTCACCGTATAGCCATTGCGGTCCATATCAATGCGATTCAACCCACCATAGGATGCCGCGATCTGATCCTGAATGCCCCCCGCTTCGGCACATTTCACGCGTTCGAGATAAATTGCCTCATCGGCCAACCGCCGCTTATCTACCTGCTTGCCCTTGAGCGCATAGAACGCATTGAGCATGCCCACTGCAAAGGAACTACTCGTCCCCAATCCAGTACGCGCTGGCAAATCCGCATCATACATCAACCGTATCTGACGAATATCCAACAACCGCATGGCCTCGCGAATCAAAGGATGCTTGATTTCATCGACCGCATTAACAGTCTCTTTCTGTGAATACGTCAAATGCGTACGATAATCGAAAAAAGGCGGCAAATGCCGCACGTTGACATAGCAGTACTTGTCAAACGTCGTAGATAGCACTGCTCCACCATATTCCTCATAAAACTCCGCCAAATCCGTCCCGCCGCCAAAAAAAGACATGCGAAACGGGGTACGTGTAATAATCACATTACTGCTCCCATATATTACGTATCCAAAGCCATCTCGCCTTCAGATGAACACTCACTAGGTTCATTTACCAGGCACTTTATTCTATGATATTTTTCTTACGTGCCATGCGTTCATTCAATACCAGCATAGAATCAGACCCCCAAATCTTCATAAGATCATTGCAACGGTGTGCTAACAAATCTCGCAACGCCGTACAATCATCGTCACGAATATTTTTCACCACAACCACGAAAATGAACCGAGGACTATGTTGCAAAAACGCCGTCATACTCGCTGGAACTTCATGCTTCTCATCTTTCTGTGCATCATGCAATATTGCATAACAAATCTCCACAGAGTCGTGAAACTTCTTTTCAATCTGCCGAATAAATGCTTCCAATCCTTCATGGTTAGCCTTATTAACAACTGTCGTTTTGGCCTCGATGAACACCAGCCGCCCTTTGCTTAGTATTTTAATAAACTCAACAGCTGCCACTCCATGTGAACACAGCCGTTGGTAAACCGCACCACTCTCAATATAGAATGTCTTGTCCTCATCCGTGATAAAAGCCATACCAGACTCATTAACAAGTCTCATATTACTCTCCTAACTCGAAGTCCATCTCTGCTTCATATAGACGAACAGACTCACGAACGATACTATTATCCGGCATACCATCGCACATATCGAAATATTGCGGTTCCTGATTATTTTCCAATGATAAGACGGGTATGGATATTTTTTTCTCGAGTGCCATCAAGCATAATTTTTTTAATGTAAAATAAGAATGAGTCGCCAAGAAAAACTGAATGCCACTGGCAGCTAACTTCTCTACAATATCCAAAAAAACTACAATCGCCTTAGGATGCAACGACGACTCTATCTCATCCATGAAAATAATAGAATTGCGATTCAAATATCGATTTGCTAGCAACTGATTAAATATGGCTAGTTTCTTAATCCCTTCAGCTGTCTCACCAATGCTATAGATATTTTGGTGCTGTTGATAATACCACTGATTTGTCGTAGGATTATAATCTACAGCGCCAGCCAATAATTTCTCTAAATGCTTTCTGGCAGGAGAAAATTGACGAAAATTATTTCCCCGTTGCCGAGGTAACTGGAGAGCGCGCACCAAATCAAGATAAGTATTATCAAAACCAAAAGCATGATCCTGCTCCCGAGATTTCAAGATAATCTGAAACAACGATAACACTTCTTTTGCAGGAATAAAAATCGACGTATCCGCACGGTTTTTTTGCTGAGCATAGTTCATCTTAATAATCTTCTTGGTCGTATCCTTACCAAACTCATAAGAAAAATCCTGACCGTCTACGCCTACAACGCAATGTAACCGTTCATTGCCCTCTCTTTTAACCAGTTTACCTAATGAGGTAGGTTGGAAAGTCCAATAAAGATTATCAGACAAAATATCTGCAAGATTACGATTATCATTCCCCTTTTGGTACTGCTCCAAGGATCGCAATGCCGTATACATGGCTTTCAAGATATACGTCTTACCGGTACCATTCTCTCCTATAATCAAATTAATATTTTTCAGATGAGCCCATGAGATATGACGATGTACGCCAAAGTTCTCTAAAAATAACTTATCTATCATGGTACATACCCCTCCAATAGAGCGCGCATTACCGTTCATAAAAACCTTCGCATCCAGAATAATCAAGGCATTTTGCGAACTAATATATCTAAGCCCCAACATAAGAGAGCTAACACCATACAACAATATACATGTACCATCTGTGTGTCATGGATGAAAGAATTACATAAAAATGCAAAAATTAGAAATACTATAACACCTATCGCAATCACTTTTAATTTATGCTTATTAAGGAAAAATTTTATTGACGTTACTATACATATTGATAAAATTGCAGGAAACATGAAACCAATAATTTGGTTATATGTATAACGGTAAATTATCAACAAAATAAATGGAATAGAAAAGAAAACTTCCCCTTGAAAAATTGATCTTGTATCTGATAAAATTTCTTTCCCTTTAGTTTTATTATAACGATTCATCGCTACCAACATCAATACCGGAAGAATCCCTAATAAGACGTAAATGAATATATATAAGCAATCCATTTCTGCCACCCCTCAACTATGATTGAACTCTTAACTTTGGCAACGCGTCAATTTACGACCCAAAAACCATTTTTTGAATCCATCGCTTAAATTTATGCTCATCTATACTAATTACGTTAACTTCTCTAACCCGCAAGTGATTTTTCCTTACCCAAACATTCAAAAGTCTTTCCGAAATAAAACCAAACACGCGACGTTGATATGATTCTCTATTCTTGTAATCAATATGCCGTTCCAACTCGAACAAAATTGGGAACAGCCACTCGCAGTAGGCATCAAAAGTCGCCTTGTATGTGCAAAACATATTATAAATATACGCCGCATGCGCATTCATAGTTGCGTCAAAATATGGTATATACTGCGCGTCCTGTGCTTGGATAATATCCCGCACCAGCATGATATCTTTACGATTATGTATATTGGCATACTGTTCAAGCACTGTTTCATGCTCAAAAGCACCAGTTTCAGGTGTTGGTAATACTATATCGTATCCACGTAGAGCATAATAATAATTTTCCTCATCTAAAATTTTAAAATTCTTAATACCCCCCCCAATTTTGTGCAAAGTACCGTCGATAATGACATAAACCTATAATGTCACACGAAAGATTCTTCCAAGCCCAGTAAATACCTGTGAGCTCCGAATAATACGGATTCTTGGCCGAAATATTCTCCCCCGTATCATCCCCAACATCACACCAATCTACCTGCTTGCCCTGCCGCCCACAATATATGGGATAATATATGTTGGCTCGAGGCGTCCAATGCGGCTTGTGCATAGTTACTAATATTTTCATATCCATTTCTTTTTCTCCCTATGCCATAATGTGCGCTACACATTAGCTATCGACCTGATATTTGCCCATGCGATCGAGCCAGCCATCCTTAATACCACGCAATATCATACGCCTAGTTTCCGTACGCTTATATTGATAACCGAAGAACAACGACCGAAAACAGCTCTTAAAGTAGCATATATAAGGAAATATGACTTGTGGGTACTTCTTCATAACGTAAACTCTGTTACGTATAATATAATACATTCGAATAGGTTCATGACAACCTAAACACATTTTTCTATGGCCAAACAGATTTACCTCTTCCTTTAGCTCGCCAAGTTTATGTACAAACTGCACTTCATAAAGCATAACAATTTTGTACCCATACTTACGGGCACGATAGCAAAACTCACTATCCACTTCATCAATAAAAAGCTGCTCGTCAAAACCACCAACCTCTTTGGCAATATCCACCTTAAGCATCGAGCCAGATGTAATGACCTTTTTTTCGTACTTATATGATATGTTATTTGTTTTATGGTCATAATTGCCGGCAAACATGGCCACCTTTTTGTCTGGGAAATCTATAATAGCTTGTTTATATTTTTCTACCATCCCCGCAGAAAATGATGAGTCCTGATCCATAGTCAACAGATAATCATAGCCATCAGCCTGCTTTAAGGCATAATTAAGAGCGTAGGAAATTCCAAGATTATCGCCAAAAGCTATATAACGGCTATGCGGCAACTCACTAAGCATTGCCGCCAACTCGCTATTTTGTCTTCCTTGTTCGCTATTATCAAGTATTAACAATTGCTCTACATCATCCAAATACGTTTTGATATTCCCCAATACCTTCGCGTCTGGATGATAGAGAATTACTACTGCCATTACTTTCATGTGGGCCCACCTTGAACTTAATCAAAAAATCTATCCAACCATGCTTCGGCCGTATACTGCGTGACAATCTCCTTAGGTATCTCTACATACGGAAGGTTCAAAAATACTGGCAACCTCTCGATAGGCTGCTCGCCTAGAATAAAAATATTTTCTGGCCGGTAGAAATCATAGGCCTTGACGTTAGGATTGTTCGTAATCAGTTTCTTCCGGAAAAATATTGCCTCCATTGGCCGCAACGTGATGCCACGCTGCCCGCTTTCTACAATATCCAAAACAGCTTTAGACCGATAAATCCCCTCCGCCAACTGCGTATATGGCAATCTAAGCTCCGTCAAATATGGCTCATAGCGCCTGTCATAGTGCTTATGTGGTGTACGCACCACAATCAGATTACTACGCAAACCTAATTTTTCAAACGACTGGCCAAGTTCGATGATTTTATTCAGCCGATTTTTATCATATGCACAAAAATAAATATCATTGTTAACTTTGAATTTTTCTTGTTTAGCCCTTAGGTCTGCCAACGTGCCAGTATAATAGTCGTAATAAAAATGGCTATACACCATACCATACTCGCGCCAGTACTCACAATCATCTTTATCAAAGGAAACGTATTCAATATTCAGTCCTTTGTAGAAATGTGGCGCCTTACGGTCACTATCGTCTATAGTGGTTTCATAGTAAATAATCGTACGAATGCCGGGATTACGTTCCTGCACATACTTTACCACATCACGACCACGAATACCATTGATAAAAATGACCATATCATAGCCCGTACAATTTTGCGCCCAAGCACCATACCAGCGGCTACGGTCAAGAAAGCTCGTATGCTCATACAACTTGCGCAAATCCCGTTCCCACTTTTTCGTTAAGGGCCGATAGATATGATCTACTGTAATATTCGGATATTTTCTCAATCGTTTAGAGCCATCTAAAATAAGGATACGATGATTCCTGCAGTATTCCTCGAATTTATACATAATGTTGCCTCATCACTGCACCAGTTGTTGCATACTATTAGCAATGGCCGCATCAATTTCATCCAGCAAAGCAAACCGCTTGCGGTAGGTAGCGCGTTTACGCGTAGGGATTTCCTCGTAGGTTTTGCGGTACTCTTGCAGAGGCAATTCATAAAAGCGTTTATCTGCGCAAGGCTTGCCACCTGACTCCGCCCAGAATTGGCTGAAATCCGTTTTCAGTTTGCGATCCATGCGCACGTGATTGTTTGCATAATAGCCATAGTTTGTGACTGCATATATATGTTGCACGTCCAACGCCCGCGCAACTTCCTGTGTTGCATGCAGAATAAGGTTTTTAGTGCGATAGGCATGGCATTGCTTAGTGATTTTTTTGATTACATCCTTGGCATTAGCCATGTTGGGACCTTGCATGGCACCGATATAGAGTGACCATTCGCCCTGTGGATTTTTCTGCAGCCAAAAAATCATTTGATAAAGCGGCTTGTCTGCCAAGCGCAAGATAACAGAGAGCAATCCTTCTTTTCGCTGCCCCGGCTCATAATAAATAACCAGACGTAACGGCTCGCCTTCATGCTCATCTTCCCAAAGGATTTGATCGTGCTCACGGTAAATATCGAGCAGCACCTCCGGCCGCAATTTGTTCTCTAGAAAAGTAAAATGCTCTGCCAAGAGGCGCATCCGCCCCTCAAAGTTCGACTTATTGTAAAAAAAAGCCCGCTGGGGCTGCTCATAAACAAAGGGATAGATATCTGCCAGTTGCGCACGCAACGGTGTCGCATGAAAAAAATGATCGATCCGCTGCATGCGGCTGTAATTCAGCCAGCACCGCACGACAAAGACCACGCACCGCCGCACCTCGCGCGGATTACTCATATCGTAGATTTTTTCTCCCAACTGCTTAAAATTGTTCAAGGCTCAAGCCTCCACTTGTGTTTTATTTTTGTGCCTGCCACAGTGCCACAATATGCTCCACATCTGCCTTGACCTGTGAAAAAATATGCTCGTAAGACAATGCTTGCAGGCGCTGTTCGCGCGCTACCTTCAGTTGTGCTAATTTATCCTCATCCTGCAAGGTATCATGGATAACCTTTGCTACATGTGCTGGCGTCTTGTCCGTAAATAGAATGCCCGCATCGCCAACCGTCTCAGGTACAGCAGCTGCTGCATAGGCAAATACCGGTTTGCCAAAGATCATGGCCTCGACGAGTGGCACGCAAAAACCTTCGTGCTCGCTCAGGCACAGTAACGCATCCGCTACACGATAGTACGTGCAGAGCTCGTCATTACTCACACCACCAGCAAAAACCACATGATCCTGCAGATGATACTGATCAACCATGCGATGTAATTTTTTGCCAAAAGATGGCTTCACATTGCCCACAAGAATCAGCCGCACGTGACTATCGATATGATCCCGATACCAACGCACGACTTCTATGGCCTCGTCCTGCTTCTTGTGCGGCACGCCCCGCCCCACAAAGAGTAAATTGAGCCAGCCATCATGATATCTGTTCCGAATCGTATCGACTGACGGGCGTTGTCGGAAAGGTGCCGGTTCTACAATGGCAGCGAGAGTTTTTGCCTCGCCTAGCCCCATAGCGCGCAATTCCTGGCAGGAGTACTCCGATGCACCCCAGGCAAAGAACGTATTTTTGACAATGGATCGCAACTGTCGCCGCCCCAGCAGACATTTCCACCAGGATCCCCAGGCATTGCCAAAGAAGAACTTAGCTGGCGTTATATTATGATAATAGAGTACCACTTTATGCGGGTAATTAGCAATCCAGCGGTTAAAACTTGTGCCCGTCGTCATATGATAGATGACGATATCCTCCGCTGTACCATCAAAGTCATCCATCGTACGGATATGATCAGACGTAATACGGGGATCCAGCTTGTGCGCGAAGATCGCCGTCTCATAGCCCAGTTTTTGCAGCATCACATCAAGCTTCTGCACGAATTTGCTGGCACCATCATGTAAGGTCAGCGCGTGTGCTATCTGAATAAATCGCATGCTAACCCCCTCATTTTTCCCTGGCCAATCGCGCCAAATTCTGCAACTTCAGATACTTCATCAAATCAGCTATACCAGCCAGTACAGACATGATAAAGCCCATATACCCGTCAAGGAAACCGGCCTTCAATAGATACGATTTGATAAAAGCAAACACCGCATGGGAAATCACGGTCCCACCTGCTGCTCGTTTCCCATGTGCAAACATTTCCTGCGCAGAGAGACTTGTATAGTGATTCGTTTTATCGAAATACTGCCGCCATGTACGATACGTATAATGCTCCAACATCCCCGTCAAACATTGCTGTGGTAAGGATGATTGCACACCTTCATGAACACGTCCCGTCCACGTTACCTGCGCTCGAGGCATCAAACGGTCACACCAATCAGGCCGATGCCCACCATGATGCATGGCTTTGCCAAACAGGATATTGAGCCGCTGCACACGGTAAATGGCAGGACTGCCTTTTTGTACTACGTTCTTTACCGCCTCTGCCAGTTCCGGCGTGATGCGCTCGTCGGCGTCGAGATAGAGTACCCACTCCGCCTCCGTCTGCGTGAGCGCGAAGTTACGCTGGCCGGCGAAGCCCTCGTCCGTCATGGAGTGCGAAATAAAGCGTGCGCCCTGCGCCTCCGCGATAGCCTGCGTACGATCCGTGCTGCCCGAGTCAATGACGAGAATCTCATCGGCAAAATCTGCACTCGCCATGCAGTCTGCGATATGTTGTTCTTCGTTTTTGGTGAGTATCACCACTGCCAGCCGTTTTCCCACGCTCACGCGCACACCTCCTATCGATACTTATCTTTCATTTTACGGTATAAGCAGGGATTACGCAACCTCTACCCGCACCTGTTTCCCACAGAAGGCGATACCATAGCGGTACACCTGCTGCACACCGCGCGTGCGGAAGGCAGCGGCGTAGTCGCGCTGGGCGATCTGCTGCAAAGCTTCCTGCGCCTTGGCTGTGAGCTGTTCCTCGCTGTCGGCGGTCTTGAATTCTAGCACAATCCCCGTGCCACCCGGCTGTTTCGGGAACACGGCAATGTCGTAACGGCCATAGCCTGACTCACGGTTGGACTGCACCTCGTAGTTCGGCACGAGGATGGCCGTCATGCCGAGTACGAAGCCGTGGTAGAACGCCTCCTTGCCCCTGGCCGTGTCGAAGGTACTCGCGAGGACCTCCAGATAGCGGGAGAGGCCACTCTGCACGCGGTCTGCATCGCCGTGCAGGAATGCCTGCATGATTTTCCCCACGTAGGTCTTGCTCAGACCGTGCTGGAAGCGTTTCAGCACCTCAACCGTAAAGAGCACGAGCATTTCCCGGTTGGGCAGGCGCAACTCGTAGCGCGTCTCCATCCCTTCCCAGACTGTATCGGCTACCGTGAGATAGCCCGTCGTGCAAAGCATTGTGTAGAGGGCATCCTCGTCCTCGCCAATGTCGCTGTAGATGACGCCCTCGCGCAGGTAACCCTGCACAGTACCGCCCTGCAGGAGCCCCTCAAGGCTCTCGAAGTGCTCACGGTCGGTGCGCTGCATGAGCGCTCCGATAATGGCATTGCCAGACGTATTGACCCAGTAGGCTCCCAGCTTGCAGCCACGGTCGAAGTAGTTGACGACCGACCACGGGTTATAGATTTCCACGCCATTGAAGCGATAGCCATCATACCACTCCCGGATTTCCGGCAGCTTATCCTCCCGACCGAGGGCCGCCGCCATTTGCTCCACTTCAGCCAGGGTAAAGCCGAATGCCTCCGGGTACTGCATTTCCAGGATGCTGTCCACTTTCAGGTTGTTAAGCGAGGAGAAGATGCTCTCTTTGGCGATGCGCAGGACGCCCGTGAGCACGGCAAAATCCAGCGATGCGTTCGTTTTAAGCGCCGAAGAAAGGAACTCGCGGAAGAAGTCAATGGCATCGTCATAGTGGTGCCTCTCCCACGCCGTTTGGATGGGCACATCGTACTCGTCGAGCAGGAGCACTGGCTTTTTCCCGTAATATTCCTCCATCACGTGTAACAGGAAACTCAACGCATTACGGTAGGCAACGATATTTGCCGTGCCCATCTGTATGGCTGAAAAGACTTCCTGTTCCCGTTGCGTCAGCGTTGGTGCATGCAGTAAAAAATCATATTCATCAAAAATCCGCCCCAGCGCATCCTTGATAACTTCCTGCATATCCGTCCAGGTATTCGCCTTCCATCCCTTGAGCGTCAGGAACAGCACCGGCCGTGTTCCCTGCTGCTGCATGGCCTCTGCGTCCCGCGACACCGCGAGACCGGCAAAGAGTTTTTTATGTTCCTCTGCGTCCTCAACGTCAAAGAAATACCGCAGCATGGACATCAGCAGCGTCTTGCCAAAGCGCCGTGGCCGTGTAAAGAGCGTGACCTTCGCTGTGTCCCGCAAGAGCGCCCCAATGATGGCCGACTTGTCAACAAAATAAAACCCCTGCCGTACCTCAGCAAAATCATCCCTGCCAATCGGCATCGCCTTGTTCATCGCATACACCTCTCGATTTCCTTTTTCGCCACACGCCACTTCTATAATGTTCATATTTTATTTTAACGCGCCTGTCTGTCGTGCGCAATATATCGCAGCACATAGGTCCCGGCTTCTTCAAAAACAAAAAGGCATCACTCCCTGTAAAAAAAGTGAAGTGATGCCGAATGTATCGTGCTTGTGCTTTACACGTTAAAGCGGAAGTTGACGACGTCGCCATTCTGCATGACGTAGTCCTTTCCCTCGACGCGGACGAGGCCTTTTTCACGCGCTGCCGCGACGCTGCCGTTGGCTACGAGGTCGTCGAAGTTCACGACCTCGGCGCGGATGAAGCCGCGCTCGAAGTCGGTGTGAATCTTGCCCGCGGCCTGCGGCGCCTTGGTACCCTTGACGATGGTCCAGGCACGGCACTCGTCGGGGCCGGCCGTGAGGAAAGTCTGCAGGCCGAGCAGGTCGAAGGCGGCCTTGATGAGGCGGTCGAGGCCACTCTCGCTCTCGCCGAGGTCCTCGAGGAAGGCCTTGGCCTCCTCCGGGTCGAGTTCGGCGATTTCGGACTCCACTTTCGCGGAGATGGCGACGACCTGCGCGCCCTCCTTGGCGGCGAACACCTTAACCTTCTGCACGTAGGCGTTCTCATCCCAGGCCGTGGAGATTTCGTCCTCGGCCACGTTGCAGACGTAGAGCGTCGGCTTCAGCGTGAGCAGGTTCATTTCCTTGATCATCTCGAGCTCGTCGTCCGTGAGCTCGACCTGGCGCGCCGGCTTCGCCTCGTCGAGGCTGGCCTTGATGCGGCGCAGGATTTCGTCCTCCACGCGCGCCTCTTTCGAGCCGGATTTCGCGATTTTCGCGAGCTTCATGATGCGCTTCTCGACGATTTCGAGGTCGGCGAGGCAGAGCTCGGTCTGGATGATGTCGATGTCGCGCAGCGAGTCGATGCTGCCCTCGACGTGCGTGATGTTCGTGTCGTCAAAGCAGCGCACGACATGGGCCACGGCGTCCACCTGACGGATGTGCTCGAGGAACTTGTTGCCAAGGCCCTCGCCCTTGGAGGCGCCCTTCACGAGGCCCGCGATATCCACGAAGCGCACAGAGGCCGGCGTCGTCTTCTTCGAGTTGTACATCTCATGCAGCACCTGCAGCCTGGGATCCGGCACGGCCACAACGCCGACGTTCGGCTCAATCGTGCAGAACGGGAAGTTCGCCGCCTCGGCGCCCGCCTTCGTAATCGCATTAAAAAGCGTGCTCTTACCCACGTTGGGCAGGCCAACAATACCTACTTCTAAATTGCTCACACTTATTCCACCCTTATTTACATGTATTATAAAACGTGTTACTATGGTTATACCTCTGTACAAAGGAGGTGATTCCGTTGCTGACATACTTTACCTTCAGCAACCTGTTGCAGCAGGTTGTCGCTGGCGTGCTTGCTTCCTTAATCAGTGCATTCATTTTGCATTTGTTAAAGAAGTAACCCCTAGTACACCCGTTGCACAAAGAAAAGGAGCAGTTGCAGCTGCTCCTTTTCTCTTGCACGAAATGCAACGATACCGTGCTGATATACTTCACCCTTGTTGTGTCTTTATTATAGGCTTAACAGCTGTTTTTGTCAATATTACACGGTACCGAAGATACGGTCGCCGGCGTCGCCGAGGCCGGGCACGATGTAGCCCTTTTCGTTCAGATGGTCGTCGATGGCGGCGACGTAGATGGGCACGTCCGGGTGCTCCTGGTTGACGAGGCGGATGCCCTGCGGCGCCGAGACGAGGCACATGAGAATCATGCTCTTCGCACCCTTCTGCTTCAGGAGCTCGAGCGCTGCCGACGCGCTGCCGCCCGTGGCGAGCATCGGATCGACGACGATGAGCATGCGCTCCGCGATGTCGCCCGGCATCTTGCAGTAATACTCCACCGGTTTCAGCGTCTCCGGGTCGCGGTAAAGGCCGATGTGACCGACGCGCGCCGCGGGAATCATGTTGATGACGCCCGAGGACATGCCGAGGCCCGCGCGCAAGATAGGTACGACACCGACCTTCTTGCCCGAGAGTTTCTTGCCCTTGCACGGCGCCACCGGCGTCTCGATCTCCACATCCTCCAGCGGGAAATCGCGCGCAATCTCATACGTCATGAGCATGGAGATCTCCTCCAGCAGCTGGCGGAAATCCTTCGTGCCCGTCTCCTTGCGGCGCATGAGCGTCAGTTTGTGCTGAATCAGCGGATGGTTGATGACATGGACGTTCAAATCTTCATTCATTTGCTTACTCCTTGCCAAACTTCTCTTCCAGTGCCGCAATCTTGCCCACGCGGCGCTCGTGACGGCCGCCGTCGAACTCCGTCGTCACCCAGGCGCGCACGATTTCGCCGGCCGGGCCGAAGCCGAGCACGCGGCCGCCCATCGCGAGCACGTTGGCGTCGTTATGATGGCGCGACATCTTGGCCGAGTAAACATCGTTGCAGAGGGCGCATCGGATGCCCTTGATCTTGTTGGCCGCAATCGAGATGCCGATGCCCGTGCCGCAGAGCACGATGCCGCGGTCCGCCGCACCGCTCGTCACGTCCGCGCAGACCTTCTCCGCGATGTCCGGATAGTCCACCGAATCCGTGCCGAATGTGCCGACATCCTTGACCTCGATGTCGCCGAACTCCTTCAGCACCAGCTTGACCTCTTCCTTCAGCTGCACGGCACCATGGTCGCTGCCAATCGTAATCTTCATACGTTATATCCACCTTTCCTTGAAGAGAAACGGCTGCCTCCGCTCCCCATTTACATGCTGCTACTAGTTTACCACAGAACATGTAATTTCGCACAAAAATACCGCCAAACGAAAATCTATGCTATAATAGCACCGGTGCCGTTTGGCGGCCAACACTTGCCCTCAGAAAGAGGGTGCTTACTATGAACGATGTGATTCTGGTTTTAATCCTGACGCTTTTGCTCATAGAAGCGGTTAAGAAGTAGTCCCGCCTCTAGCTACCCCTAGAGATTTGCGGGTATTGTAAAATAACCGTTAAGTCGAGGGCGGCCGCTAGGCGGCATCGCCTTCTACGTATATTTTAGCGCAAATGGCCTGTTACTGCAAGCCATTTGCGCTTTTTCATATGGCGATCGAATGAAAACCGCTGGCCTTGTGCAGGCGGTTCATGATCGCGAGGCCGAGCCCCGCATCGCTCATGCCCTCGCCCAGCAGCACATCCGCCTCCGTATCGTTGAAGGCGATGAGCAGCTCGTAGATGCGCGAAGCGATCGTGAGCAGGTCGCCCTGCGCGCCGTAATCCGCGAGCAGTGGCGCGGGCACGATATCCTGCAAGGCCGCGCAGACCTCATGGCTGGCCAGGATACCGACCCTGTGCCCCTCCGCCTGCAGCTGCCGCACCTGCCGCCGAAAGGCGGGCACCATCTTCTCCGGGCCCCCCTCCAAAAGCGTCATCGGCGCATTCGGCGCATAATGCTTGTACTTCATGCCCGGTGCCTTCGGCACCACCTTCGCGCCCACCAGCGCCGGATCCAGCTTCACACCGCCCAGCACCTCCGTAAGCATCTCCCGTGTAATCGCGCCCGGCCGCAAAATGGTTGCCACCGGTCCCGTGCAATCCACGATGGTCGACTCCACACCAAAGCGGCACGGCCCGCCGTCGAGAATCAGCGGGATTCGCCCCTGCATATCACGGTACACCGAAGCCGCCGTCGTCGGACTCGGCCGCCCGGAGATATTCGCGGACGGCGCGGCGATCGGCACGCCGGCCGCGCGGATCATCGCGCGCGCGACCTCATTCTCCGGCATGCGCACGCCGACTGTCGAGAGCCCGCCCGTGATGCGGTCCGGCACGATGTCCTTGCGCTCAAGGATCAGCGTGATCGGGCCGGGGCAGAACGCCGCGAGCAGCTTCTCCGCGATATCCGGGATTTCCCGCGCGATCTCGTCGACCATCGCGCGGTCCGCGACGTGCAGAATCAGCGGGTTATCCGACGGCCGCCCCTTCGCCTCATAGATCTTCGCGCAGGCCTCAGCATCCAGCCCGTCCGCGCCGAGCCCGTAGACCGTCTCCGTCGGGAACGCGACGAGCCCGCCGCCGCGCAGGATCTTCCCCGCGCGTGCAATGTCATCCGACTGCTTTTTTATGTCCTTTATCGCTAAAACTTCTGTTTTCATTATCCGTTTCCTTTTCTTCTAAAAGGTCTTTCATGAGGAAATATCATCGAGAACCCTTTCTGCCAGCAATGCATACTCGTGCCAGAGATAATACCAAGCTGCCTGACCGATGACTAGTTCGCGGATTTCATGCACCGGATTTTGAGGGATGTGCCGGAGTGGGATAGGATATCGGAACTGCCACGGCTTACCTGCAAGGAACGATCCACAGAAATGAAGGATTGCTGGCTTGTAATCCGGCTCCTCTCGCTGACGGTCATAGTACCAGACGCAAAAATTATATGGCATGTACCAAATATTCCTTATTTCCGGATAGCCAAATATATGGGTATCACCACAAAATGTAGCCGACAGCAAGCCCTGATCTCCAAAATAAGCATCCTTTTCTCCTGTCACTTCTGCGAGTGTGCGGGCAAGATACTGATAATCATGGATTGTAAGCTGGTCATGACGCATCTTGGCAAGATTCATGACATAGTTTCCAGAATTGAACATACCGCGTAGAATGGCCGCACGATGTTTTGGATTACTTAAATCGGCCAATGAATACGCTGTAAGCTGATTCTCCTGAATTTTGTAACTGTTAGCCATGACAATAAGGCTTTTCCCCTGAAAATCCGCATCATAGTAGGGAGAAATATCTCCGATAACCAAGGTGTCCGCAGCATCGAAATAAAGTGCCCGATCTACATCCTTTGGCAGCAATTGATGGGCAATCAGCGGATAGTAAGCTGCACTGCTCCAAGATCCACCATGCCGCGCCAATTCATCGAACTGCTCCGGATGCGGAACCGTGACTGCATGAAAGTATATGTCCCCCCCCGAACGCATGTATGTACACATTTTCTCCAGTGTACGAATCACCTTTTCGGAAATACCATTCTGGAGAAACCAGATATGTACGGGACGATCCGTCAGATGATGCGCAATCGCATAGATCTGTACGGGAAGATATGCTGTCAGATTATCGTCGCAAGAAGTAATCAGATGATAGGCTCTATCCACAATACCCCTCCTTATATGCCATAACGACACGCGGAATGCCCGCAAGATCCTTCACAATTTCTGTTGACTGGATATCCGGATGCACCATAAAAAGTGCAGAAACTTCTTCGGCCTGATGAATTCCCACCTCAACAGCTAAAAAGCCGCCGCGTTTCAATAGTGCGGGGGCTTCTTCTGTCAATCTGCGATAGAAATCGAGGCCATCCGTACCGCCATCCAGTGCACTCCGCGGCTCATATTTCTGCACGTCCTCCTGCAGCCCGGCGAGGTCTGCGGTCGGGATATAGGGCGGATTGGAGAGGATGGCGTCAAAAGTCCGCCCCGCGAGCGGCGCGAGCAGGTCGCCGGTGAAGAATTCCACGCGATCCTGCACGCCGAGGGAACCTGCGTTCTCCTCGGCGACGGCCCGCGCCTCCTCCGAGATATCGACGGTACAGGCACGGGCCTCCGGCAGCTCGTGCAGGATGGAGAGGCAGATGGCCCCGCTCCCGGTGCCGATATCGGCAAAGGTCAGCCTCTCGCCCTCCTCCGGGTGCATGTTCCGCAAGGCGTCGATAGCCGCCTGCACGAGGATCTCCGTATCGGGGCGCGGCACGAGCGTCGCGGGCGTGACCTTGAACGGCAGGCCCATGAATTCTTTCTCGCCCGTGATATAGGCGACCGGCACGCGGCTCACGCGCTGCTTGATCATTTTGTGGAACGCCGCGAGCTCGTCTTTCTCGAGCGGCTCGTCGAAATGCACGTAGAGGTAGATACGCTCCTTCTTCAGCAGATGCCCGAGCAACACCTCCGCGTCGAGCCGCGGGCTCTCGATGCCCTTCTGCGCGAAGAACTGTTCCGTCCATTTCAGGATGCGCCCTATCGTCCAGACTTCAGCCATGAAATGCCGTCCCTCCTGTTTTCACTGGATCTGTTTCAACCGCTCGGCCTGGTCGGCCGTGATCAGCGCGTTCAGCAGCTCATCGAGGTCGCCGTCCAGGATCGCGTCGATCTTGTGCAGGGTCAGCCCGATCCGGTGGTCGGTCACGCGGCCCTGCGGGAAATTGTACGTGCGGATGCGCTCGCTGCGGTCCCCGCTGCCGACCTGGCTCTTGCGATCCGCGGCCACGGCGTCCGCCTGCTGCTGCTGCGCGAGATCCTGCAGGCGCGCGCGCAGCACCTTCATCGCCTTCTCCTTGTTCTTGAGCTGCGATTTCTCGTCCTGGCACTGCACGACGAGCCCCGTCGGCAGATGCGTGATGCGGATGGCCGTCTCCGTACGGTTGACATACTGGCCGCCCGCGCCCGAGGCGCAGTAGGTATCGATGCGCAGGTCTTTCGGATCGATCTCGACCTCGACATCCTCGGCCTCTGGCAGGACCGCCACCGTCGCGGCCGATGTATGGATGCGCCCGCCCGACTCCGTGGCCGGCACGCGCTGCACGCGATGCGTGCCGCTCTCGTATTTCAGGCGGCTATAAGCTCCGCTGCCATTGACCAGAAAGACAACTTCCTTGAAACCGCCCATATCCGTAGCGTTGCTGTCGATGAGCTCGATGCGCCAGCCTCTCTTCTCGGCGTAGCGCGCATACATGCGGAAAAGGTCGCCCGCGAAGAGCGCCGCCTCCTCGCCACCCACGCCGCCGCGAATCTCCATGATGACGTTCTTCTCATCATTCGGGTCCTTGGGCAGCAGCAGGATGGGCAGCTGCTTTTTGAGGTCTTCCTCCTCATCGGACAGCTCGGCAATCTCCTGCTCAATGAGCTCCTTCATCTCCGCATCCAGCGGCTCGTCCAGCATTTCCCGATTCTCTGTCAGCTGCTGCGTCACCTGCTGATAGCGTCGGAAGGCCGCCACCACAGACTCCAGCTGGGCATGCTCCTTGTTATAATGCTGCCAGCGTGCCACATCCTGCATCGTATCCGGATCGGCGAGCAGCGACTCCAGCTCGCGGTATTTCTCATCAAGGGCCTGCAACTTTTCCAGCACGCCGGTTTCATCCTCTCTCGTCATGTTCTACGGCTACGGTCTCCACCGCTGGCTCGCCCGTCATCTCAGGCTGCGGCACGATCCTGTGTACGCTGTGGCGATAGTCGCCGCTGCCCGCGGGGATTTCGTCCTCCGGCAGGACAGCCTTCAGCGACTCGATGGCCACCTCGACCATATCATCCTGCGGTGGGCGCGTCGTGAGGTACTGCAGCCAGAGCCCCGGCTTGATCGCCTGCAGCAGGATGGGATTCGTCGTGCGCCCCGCGATGCGGATAATCTCATAGGAAATGCCCGCCACGACCGGCAGCAGCAGCACGCGGCTCGCGATGCGCTCCCAGAGCGTCGGCCAGCCGAGAAAGGCGAAGACGAAGATGGACACGAGCATCACGATGAGCAGGAAATTCGTGCCGCAGCGCGGATGCAGGCGGCTGAACTTCTGCACATTCTCCACCGTCAGCGGCAGGCCCGCCTCATAGCAGTGAATGGTCTTGTGCTCCGCCCCGTGGTACTGGAACACGCGCCGGATATCCGCCATACGCGAAATACCCCAGATATAGCCAAGGAAAATCGCGAGGCGCAGGAAGCCCTCCATGAGGTTCAGGAAGAACGGGTCCTCCGTAATAAAATGAAAGAACTTCGCCGCCCCCGTCGGGATCGCGATAAAGAGCACACTCGCGAGCACCAGCGCGAAGAAAATCGTGCCCGCCATCTCCTTATCGCTGAGCTGTTCATCCTCCTCGCCGGCCATCTTTGCCGAATAGGAGAGCGAGCGGATGCCGATGACCAGCGACTCGATGAGCGACACCGTGCCGCGCAGCATCGGCTTTTTCAGGATGGGGAAACGGTCACTGATGGAGTGCACGGGCTTCTTCTCGACCTGAATCACACCATCCGGGTCGCGCACGGCCGTCGCCGTATAGCCCGGCCCGCGCATCATGACACCCTCGATGACGGCCTGGCCGCCTACCATGAGTTTTGACATAGTTCTCCTCCCTGTTTCCCGCGATATTCCGCGTATTTATCTATATAGCAAATGAAGCAGAGCAACGTACTGCTCTGCTTCACCATAGTTCTTTTTACTTGCCGTAACGCTTGTTGAACTTCTCGATACGACCGCCGGCCTTGACGTCACGCTGACGACCCGTGAAGAACGGATGGCACTTGGAGCAGACATCGACATGGAGCTCAGGGACCGTGGAGCCCGTCTTGAACGTGTTACCACAGCCGCAGGTTACCGTAGCCTCGTAATACTTCGGATGGATACCCTGTTTCATTCTCTATTTCACCTCGCTTTTCCCCAAACCGGGATAAGATACAAGCCCGCTCTGCGCAAGCTTGGTTTAGACCTAGCTTCCCGTTTTGGGGAATAGCCAGTCGCTTGTAACTGGAACCAAACGTCAGTACGTTCAGTACTAGGGTATTATATCACAAGGAAAAAAGCGATGCAAGGCACGCAGACAAAATTTGCTTGAAAAAAGGGGCTCGATATAAGATAATAGAGGTTAGGACTGTCATAGTCCCGGGATAGAAAGAAAGGACGGTTTTTATGCCTAGCGATAACCATGGTACCCAGATGCAGTGCAGCTTCTGCAAGCGCATCGTGGAGGTACATGACCAGTACGATATGCCGATCTACGATCCGCAGACGGGTTTCGCCATCTGCAAGAATTGCATCCGCGAAATCAACCATTTCCTTGACCAGCACGATGCAGAGACATCGCAGTCGGATCATCAGGATTTTGCGGCGCAGCTCGACGAGATTCTCGAGAAGAACAAGCCGCATATCATCAAGCAATACCTCGACCAGTACATCGTCAACCAGGACCGCGCGAAAAAAGTGCTCTCCGTGGCCGTGTACAACCACTACAAACGCATGAAGTACGGCTATGAGAATGAGGATGGTACGGAGATCGAGAAATCGAACGTCATCATGCTCGGCCCCTCCGGCTGCGGCAAGACGGCCCTGCTCTCGCACCTCTCGAAACTGCTCGACATCCCCTTCGCCGTGACGGACGCCTCCAGCCTCACCGAGGCCGGCTTCGTCGGCGCGGATGTAGAGGTGGCCGTGCGCAACCTCTACTACGCGGCCGACAAGGACATCGAGAAGGCCGAACACGGCATCATCTACCTCGACGAGTTCGACAAGATTGCCCGCAAGTCCGGCGCGAACAACTCCATCACGGCCGACCCGGGCCACGAGGGCGTGCAACAGGCCCTGCTGAAGATGCTGGAGGGCTCCATGGTCGAGTTCACCTCGCGCGGCCAGCGCAAGCACCCCGAGGCGCCGACCATCAAGGTGGACACGACGAACATCCTCTTCATCGTCGGCGGTGCCTTCGTCGGCATCGACAAGATCATCGAGAAGCGCCTGCAGAAGAACGATGCTTCCATCGGCTTCGGTGCCGAGGTCACGAGCAAGGACGACAAGCCGAAATACGACGAGCTCATCCATCAGGTACGCCCCGAGGACCTCATGGAGTTCGGCATCATCCCGGAGATCATCGGCCGCCTGCCCATCATCTGCACGCTGGAGACGCTGGACGAGGACGCGCTGCTGCGCATCCTCACCGAGCCGAAGAACGCGCCCGTCAAGCAGTACGAGAAGCTGCTCGCAATGGATAACGTCAAGCTCGAGTTCGAGGAAGGCGCGCTGCGCGCCGTGGCGAAAAAGGCCATCGAGCGCAAGACCGGCGCCCGCAGCCTCAAGGGTATCATCGAGGACGTCATGCTCGACATCATGTTCGACATCCCGCGCTCGAAGGAGCCGCGCAAGGTCATCATCACGCCGGACTGCATCAACAAAGGTGCAAAACCCGAGGTCGTCGCTTTGGACGCAGAATAAATCGTATATTGACCAGCAAAAAAGAGCTTCGCGCAGAAGCTCTTTTCTTATGCCGTATCTTCCTCTGCAGCGATGACCGGAAAGGCGCCGAGGTTCTTCAGCCAGATACAGCGCTGGGCCACGGCGGCGATGGCATCCTCGCGAATCTGCTCCCGGCCCGGCTCACATTCGAGGTCGAAGAAAAAGATGTATTCGCCGAGCTCCGTGCGTGCGGGGCGTGACTCGATACGCGTCAGGTTCACGTTGCGCCTGGCGAACTCCATGAGCACCTCGCAGAGCGCGCCCGCCTTCTGCCCCGCAATCTGGCAGATGATGAGCTCGCGATCCGGCTGTTCGGGACTGCGCCCCGGCGGCAGGGTCTGTCGCGGGCGCAACTGGTAGAAGCGCGTGCTGTTCGCCATGTTGTCCTGCACGTCCGCGGCGAGCAGCTTCAGGCCGTTCAGCTCGCCGCCGCGCGCCGTACAGATGGCCGCCGCCCCATCCGCGGCCGGCAGATCGCCCACGATCTCCGCCGCCCGCGCCGTACTCGCAACCTTGACGATTTCTACGTCGGGATACTGCGTCTCGAGAAAGACGCGGCACTGTGAGATGGGCTGCGAATGGGAGTAGATCCGCCGTACCTCCGCCGGCTGGCACTTCGCCATGAGCAGGTTGTGCACGGGCCAGATGAGCTCGCGCTCCACCGAGAGCATGGTGCTGCATGCGAGCACATCGAGCGTGATATTGATCGCGCCCTCCAGCGAGTTCTCCACCGGTACGAGCGCTTCGTCGACCTCGTGCTCCGTGACGGCCTGCAGCACGTCGTAAATGTCGCTGTAGATGACCAGCCGCCGCGGCTCCTTCAGCCTGCGGTTCAGGTAGAGCGCCGCCGCCTCGCTGTGCGTGCCCGCCGGCCCCAGAATGCCCATCGTCTCTGCCATAAAAGATGACCTCCCGCCTCGCTGTATACTGGATAAAATAAACGTGTTACGATGATGTGTAGTCATCATAACACGTTTATTTAAATTATGCAATATTTGCCATAAAAGTGTAAACTTTGATGCTGATCAAAAATCATTCATCCAGCTTCAGGCCTGCGAGGTCGGGGAAAAGATCGCCGATGTTCGAGGTCAGTTCCTCCTTCGGCTGCAAGACATCGAGCACAGGCTGCATGGTCTGGCGGAACTTCGCGTCGTCCTGCATGAGCACGAGGATGGCGCTCGTATTCACAGCGTCGTCGAGCGCCGTGTGCTGGCTGCCCACGAAGTCATGGTTGATGGCACCCAGCGCATACTTCAGCGCCAGGTTGTTGTGCAGGCCGAGCCGGTCGTCAAAGGCCTGTTGCAGGTCTACCCAGCGGCTGTCGAGCCAGGATACATCGAAATCCGGCAGCTTGTAGCGGCACTCGCGCCGCAGCTGCTTGATGTCCGACATGCTCCAGGAGTAGATTTTCGCCTCATCTTCGCCAACCCAGTCCACGAAGCGGCCAAAGCTCTCTGCGTAGACAGGCTGCCCGTCCACCATATCCTGCGTAATATGCGTGAGCTCCGTGATATGCTTGCGGATAGGGCCGTACTGCGGCTGCACGTAGCAGCGGAACTGCGACTCCTGCTCGTATGCATCGTTGAGGCACACCGCACCGATTTCGATAACCTCATCCTTGAGCGTCTTCCGCACCTCGCGGAAATCCCGTGCGACGGGATTCATTTCCAGATCAACCACTATATGCTTCATAATCTGTTCCTTTTCACATCTGCCTGATAACGTCCAGCGTGAGCTCTCTGAGACTGTCCACAATCTTATCCGCCTGCCGCAGGTCCTGCTGACCGCTGTTCGGGTTGCGGTAGCCGATGCACCGCATGCCCGCGCGCTTGGCCGCGAGCACCCCGTTGTAGGTATCCTCGAGCACGACGCAGTCTGCGGGCGCGAGGCCCAGATTCTTCGCCGTGCGCAGGTATATGTCCGGATCCGGCTTGCTCGCAGGCAGTTCGTTGCCAGAGATCACCGACTGAAAGCAGTCCGCGAGGCCGAAGCGCTCGATGACGATGGCGATGACCTTGCGATTCGAGGACGTGGCGAGGCCGAGGGGGACGCCCGCACCGTGCAGCGACCTGATGAGCTCCACGGCCCCCGCCACCGGCCCGATATCGTCACCGTGCGCGAGGATATCGAGGTAGTGCTGATGCTTGTAGGCCGTAACCATTTCCACATCGAGATCCTGGCGTTGCTGCTCCCGGATGACGTCGGTGAACATAGCACGGCTCGTCCGTCCCATGTACTTTTCGAGATCCGCCGGCACAAAGGACAGACCGAAATGCTGCAGCGTATCAAGCTTCACGCGTGAGTGGATGGGCTCGCTGTCGATAATCACGCCATCCATATCAAAAATAAATCCCTGCATGTTCTCCCTATGCTCCTTCAGCGCTGCACCGGCCGCGCCGAGCCGCTATACAGCTGCAAAAAAGCGTCCGTATCCATGGGCTTCGCGTAGTAGTATCCCTGAATCTGGCGGCAGCCGATCTCCGCGAGGAAATCGATCTCCGCCTGCGTCTCCACACCCTCGACGACGATTTCCATGCCGAGACGCTGCGCGAGCCGCACGATTGCCTCCATGATGATGCTGCCCCGTCCCCGCTTCTCGATGTCGGACACAAAACCCATATCGATCTTAAGAATATCCACGGGCAGATTCTTCAGCATGTTCAGCGAGGAATAGCCGCTGCCAAAGTCATCCATCATAATGCGGAAGCCGCGCGCCTGCAGCGACTCGATGGTATGCTGCAGCTGGCGCGGATTATCCGTATAGGCACTCTCCGTAATCTCCAGCTTGAGCATCTGCGGCTCCAGCTGATAGTGCTCGAGCATCCCCATGAGGTACGCTTCCAGACCCTCATTGTAGAAATTCAACCGCGAGACGTTGACGGAAAGAGGCACGACGCGGCCATACTTTTCCTTCATCTCCTGCAGCAGGCGGCACGCCTCCTCCCAGACGAAGCGGTCGAGGCGCACGATGAAGCCATTGCGCTCGAAGAGCGGAATGAACTTGCCAGGCGATACGAGGCCGCTCGCCGGATGCTGCCAGCGCACGAGCGCCTCGGCGCCGACGATTTCGTTCGTCTTGAGGTCGTAGACCGGCTGCGGGAAGATGCAGAACTGCCGATCCTGCAGGCCGAATTCCATATCGCGCACAAGCATCTGTTCCTCGAGCATCTGCTCGCGCATGCTTTTATCGTAGTAGCCGTAGCGCTCGATATAGCTGCCGCGCACCCGGTCCAGCGCCATGCGCGCCCGGTCGCACATCTGGTCGATGGGCAGGAAGACGTCCTCCACAGGGTAGATGCCCGCATAAAAGACGATATGGTGGCTGATGCCCAGCGAGCTGAGCGTGCTGTCGAGCCCCGCCATGAAGGATTCCATCTGCACCGCATCCTGTGGCACGCAGAGTGCAAAATGATCCGCTTCCAGCCGCCCGACCACGCCTTTATCCCCCACGGAAGCCTTGAAATAGTAAGCCGCCGTCTGCAGGATCAGGTTGCCCGTCTCCATGCGGAACAAGTCGTTGATAACCTTGAAGCAGCTCACGTCGAGGTAGATAATCATGTAGGACGTATCGGCACGCTCTTGCATGAGCCTTGATGCCCGCCGGTAGAACGCCTCTCGGTTGTAAAGCCCTGTGAGCTGGTCGAGCTCGACATCGCGGTTGACCTGCTGCAGCTGGCGGCCCTGGGCGGCCTGCTCCAGCTTGCGCCACTCGTTCTCCTGCCGCGCCATGACATTGCGCACACGGTAGCGCACCACCGTGGGATTGTACGGCTTCGTAATGAAGTCCGCCGCGCCCATCTCCATGGCCTGGGCCTCGCTATCGCGTTCGCTGTTGCCCGTCATCACGATGACGGGGATACCCGCCGTGCGCTCATCCTGCTTGAGCTGCGTCAGCAGTGCATAGCCGTCCATGACCGGCATCACGAGATCCAGCAACACAATCTGCACGGGCGTGTGCAGGATCATTTCCCAGGCTTCGCGGCCATTCTCCGCCATCTCGATATGGTAATCATCCTGAAAGAACTGGGACAGCACGACCCGGTTCATTTCGATATCGTCCACGATGAGCATCACCGGTTGATCCGCCACAAGCTCACCTTCCTCCTGACATAGATAAATTCGGCAAAATACTCTTATCTTATATTATAAAGCCGCCCGAAGCATAAAGCAATAACGTCAAAAGGCCCTGTCAATAGACAGAGCCTTCTAACGAAGCTTGCGGAAACGCTAATACATCAGTGTTTCCTTATGTAAATTTCTGGATGGTACTTCGGAAAATTCCTAAGCACCATGCTTTCAGAAGCCCGCCTGGAAGACGAGATTCATGAGGAAAAGAAAGCCGAGACCCCAGCTCAGTTTGTGGACATCACGAGCCTGCCGGTTGAGGAGCTTGAGCAGGGGATACGCTACAAACCCGAAGGCAAGGCCCGTGGAAATGCTGCCCGTCAGGGGAATCAGTACCACGATCAGAAAGGCGGGGAACCATTCCGAGAAGTCGTTGAATTCCACATACTGGAGCTGCTGCATCATCATGGCACCGGTGATGATAATGACCGGCGCGATGGCAGCCTGGGGCACATAAGAGAGTAAGGGGATAAAGAAAAGGGATAGGGCAAACAGCACGCCGGCCGTGAGAGCCATGAGGCCCGTGCGGCCGCCGCTCGCGATGCCCGCAGCACTTTCGGCTGCGGCCACCGTTGGGCTGGTGCCCAGGAGACTCGAGAACATGGTCGTAAAGGCCGAGCCCTCGAAGGTCTTTTTGAATTTCGTCTGCTCCGGCAGGATGCCCTCCAGCAGGCCCATGGTCTCGAAAATCATGATCATGGACATGGAGAACACCGCGAGCAGGAAGGGGATACTCGCGAGATGCGAGAAATCCGCCTGGAAGAGCATCGTCGGATACATTGACAGATTGGCCAGATTGAGATCAATCGGCGCGCCATCGTGGATGCCGAAGATAGCGCCCACAATGCTCGTGATGACGATGCCGAGGAAAAAGCTGCCCGTGACCCCGCGCAGATAGAGCCCGAGGCTCAGCACGAGACCGAAGAGCGCCAGGAGCGTCACGGGGCTCGCAAGGCTGCCGAGCTCGATGATGGAGTTCGTGCCCGCGCGGATGAGCTGCGCCTTCTCCAGGCCAATCTCCACGAGGAAGAGGCCGATGCCCGCCGTGATGGCGCATTTCAGTGAGCCTGGCACGGCCTGCGAGAGGCGCGTGCTCCACTTCGTGCAAGCCACATAGGCGAAGATGAGTCCCGCCACCAGCGAGATGGCGATGGCCTCATGCCAATGCAGGCCCATGCCAACGCAGACCGTATAGGTAAAGAAGGCGTTGATGCCCATGCCCGGCGTCAGCACGATCGGCGCATCAGCCACAAAGGCCATGATGAAGCAGCCGATGACGGAGGAAAAGATGGTCGCGAAGACCGATAGCTCCGCCGGCATGCCCGCATCCGCGAGGATCAGCGGATTGACGATGATGATATAGGAAATCGCGAAGAAAGCCGTGATGCCCGCGAGGATTTCCCGCTGGCAGGCACTGCGCTCCCGCAGCACGCCGCCAAATATGCTTTGTTTTGCTTGCATGTTTTGCTCCTTTCTTCACGCATCTGATTCCTATCGTCAATCTATCTTGTTTACGTATATAGTGTACTATTTTGGCGCAGGAGAAAAAAGGACACCTGTCAGAAAATGTCCTAAAAGTTTTGCTGCACGAAAGAATGATTCCCCTTCGACCAAAAATAAGGTATAATAGAGATATCTATATGGCAGAAAAAGGAGGTTTCCCTGCATCATGAAACTCGAGTATCCTCTCGATAAAATGCCGGCTGAAATCCTGCGCCATACGACGCGCAAGATTTTCCTCCCCGGCACCGCAGTCGTCAGCAAGGGCGGCCGCGCCGAGCATGTCTACCTGATTCTCAAGGGCAGTATCCGCGTGAGCAACGAATTCATCTCGGGACAGCGCTATACCTTTGCCCGACTCGATACCATGGAACTCATCGGCGATCTGGAGGTACTGGCCTCACAGGCCGTGTACTCTGCGACCTGCGAGGCCACGGTGAGCTGCGAATGCCTCAGCATGAGCGCCGCTACTTTCATGCACTGGATGAAGATCGACAGCGCCTTTGCCGTGGCCGTGGCGCGCCAGCTGGCCTCCAAGATGTACCCGACCTCCAATGAGAACGGACGCATCAAGTTCCAGCCCAGCCTCGACCGCCTGCACGACTACCTCTGCAAGCGCCTCGGCGATATCGATACCGATCTCTTCATCCTGCACACGAGCCGCCAGCAGATTGCCGACGACATCGGCACCAGCGTCAAGACCGTGAACCGCGGCGTCACCAAGCTGAAGGAGGCCGGCCTCATCGGCCTGCTCCACGGCAAGATCGCGCTCACCCGCGAGCAGCAGGTCAGGATACAGGAGCCCTTCGCCAGCAGCGAAGATATTTAAAAACACGGATTACTGCACAAGCAAAAAGACGTCCTATGCGTGGCTGCGTGCCATAGCATAGGACGTCTTTCTTGTATGCGGTTATTCCTTTGGTGCCTCCACCGGCGGCGCAGCGATACGCTCGCCCGCGAGGCCCTGCAGCTGCGGCACGGCTCCCGCGTCGATAAAGACGTAGAGGTAGTCGCCCGCCTGCAGCTGCAGGCTGCCCGTGGGCACGAGCTCCTCCGTCCCGCGGCGCACGTTGACGAGCAAACCGCTCCCCGGCCATTTGATGTCCATGATGCGTGCGGCCGCCAGCAGGCTGCCCTCGCCCACGCTGATTTCCGCCATGATGCGGTGGCCGCGGATGCGGCTCGCGATCTTATCGCGCAGCGCGAGGCTGCGGCTGAGCAGCATATCGTAGACGGGCAGGCCGTCCGTAAGGTCGGCCACGAGATAGGCCGTCATGGAAACGAGGATGAGCGCGAGCATATGGTCGAAGGAGCCCGTCATCTCCATGATGAGGATGGCACCGGTCACCGGCGACTTCACGACCGCCGCGAAGTAAGCCGCCATGCCGAACACGATGCAGTCCACGGTCCACACGGGATCCATGAGCCCGAGGACCACGGCCAGCTGTGCGAAGACCGCACCGCCCACGCTGCCGAGCACGAGCATGGGCAGGAAGATGCCCCCCGGCACACCCGAGCCGAAGCAGAGCATCGTGAAGAAGAACTTGCCCGCCAGCAGCACGAGCAGCATGAGCAGGCTGTAGTCCGTTACCACGAGGCTGTCCACGAGCCTGCTGCCGCCCCCCAGCACCTGCGGCAGTACGAAGCCGAGGATGCCCGCCGTGAAGAGCGGCACGATGGGCTTCTGCCAGTCGCGCAGCGGTGCGTGGGCGTAGGCATCGAGCGAGATAGTCAGCATGCGGTTGAACGCGAGCCCCAGCACGCCCACGAAGATGCCCAGGATGACGATCAGCAGGTAGATATCGCCCGTCCTGGCCACGGGGATATCGCCGAGATGAAAGACCGGCTGCATGCCGAAGAAAACCTGCGTCACCGTCGTACTGGTCACGGTGGCGGCGATGGCCCCCATGAGCACGAGCGGCGAAAAGTTCTTCGTGAGCTCCTCGAGGCAGAAAATCACGCCCGCCAGCGGCGCGTTGAAGGCCGCCGCGAGGCCCGCACCCGCGCCCGCCGTGAGCAGGTAGCGGTTCTCCGCGCGCGAGCGGTGGCCGAGACGGCCGATGCCCTGCCCGACGCAGGCACCGAGCTGCACGCTCGGCCCCTCGCGTCCCAGCGAGAGCCCCGCGCCGATGCCAAGCACCGCGCCGATGAACTTCAGCACCAGCACGCGCGCCCAGTTCATATGCATCTGCCCCGCGAGGATACCCTTGATCTGCGGGATGCCCGAGCCGGAGGTCATGCCATCGCGTCGCACGATCCAGCAGAGCACATAGCCGATGCCGGCCAGCACCGTGAACCAGCCGATGGTCGCGAGCGGATTCTCCCGCAGATAGGCATAGAACGCCGGCTGCCACTCCTCCGAGAGCTCCAGCAGGAAGCGGAACAGCGCGATAACCAGCCCCGTGCAGACGCCGATCAGGTTGCCCTCCAGGAACAGGCGCAGCTTGAAATGCTTCGGCTGCGTGAAGATATCCATCGCCGCCGCAATACGCTCCTTCATCTCATCCCTCCTCATCTCCAGCATGTCCCGCATATGCAAAAGGTGCCGCACCCGAAGATGCGGCACCCCTTTTGTGCGTAATTACTCTGCGGTGAACGGCAGCAGGGCAATGTTGCGGGCGCGTTTGATTGCGACCGTAACCTGACGCTGATGCTTGGCGCAGTTGCCGGAGATACGGCGCGGTAAAATCTTGCCGCGCTCCGTCACGAAGCGGCGCAGCTTAGCTACGTCCTTATAGTCGATATGATCAACCTTGTCTACGCAGAACTGGCAGACCTTGCGACGAGGTCTTCTGCCTCTGTCACGTCTCATCATTGCTAAACCCTCCCATCAAAAAGGAATTTCGTCGTCAGAAGGCGGCATATTGCCGAATCCATTGCCGCCCTGCGGAGCCTGCTGCGGCTGAGGTGCCGCCTGGCCCATACCGCCCTGAGGCGCACCCTGCGGGCGCGGCCCATTGAACTCGATGTTGTTCGTGACAACCTCGGTTACATAGCGGCGGGAACCATCCTGTGCCTCGTAGGAACGCACCTGCATGCGGCCCTCCACGAGCACCGGGCTGCCCTTGATCAGATGATTGCCCACGAAATCCGCCTGATGTTCCCAGGCCACGCACGGAATGAAATCCGCCGTCGGCTGGCCATCCTGCTGCTGATCCGCATTTCTGCGGCCGAAGCGGCGATCCACGGCAATGGTGAACGAAGCCACCGCCTTGCCGCTTTTCGTATAGCGTACTTCAGGGTCCCGCGTCAGACGACCGGTCAAAATCACCTTATTCATGGCAAAAGCCTCCCTGACATCTTCTCATGCTGGTTGTCCGTAGCGGATTACTCCTCGTCGGACTTCACGATCATGTGCTTCAACAGCTCGTCCGTGATCTTCATGACACGGTCGCACTCTGCTACGCAAGCCGGCTCGCACGTTACATACAGCAGGTCGTAGAAACCCTCCGTGCAATCCTTGATCTCATAGGCAAGACGCTTCTTGCCCCAGCGGTCTTCCTTATCGATGGTACCACCGTTGTCGGTGATCAGCTTCTGGAACTTCTCGATAACAGCGTTCGTTGCATCCTCTTCCATCGGCTTCACGATAAATATGACTTCGTACTTTCTCACGAAATCACCTCCCTCTTTGGTCTATGGCTCCCCACTCACGAGGAGCAGAGTATTCTCCTGTGGTCATCCCACAGCTAGAATAGTATATCATTTCTGCGGTGCCAATGCAAGAAAAAAATGACCTGCATCATGCAGGCCAGTCAAATTCCCATTTTTACTCTTCGATAGCTGCCTTCGCCTCAGCCTTCTTGTTGTGGCGATGACGGAGATACAGCACCGCAATGCCAACAGCGCAGACCCCGACGAAAATGAGGCTTGCCTCGTGGCCGATGGACAGCATAATCTCCCAGCTCTTTCCCAGCGTCACGCCTGCGAACAGAACCAGCGCCGTCCAGGGCAGGGAACCAGCAATCGTGAGTGCGAAGAACTTCTTCGTATCGACATGAGCAAAGCCAGCCGGCAGGGAAATGAAGGTGCGTACGACCGGCAGCATGCGGCTGAAGAACACGGCCTTCAGGCCGTACTTATCGAACCAGCGCTGCGCGAGATCCACATGCGATGGCTTGATAAAGAAATAATGACCATACTTATCGACAAAGGCGCGTCCGCCGTAGTGACCGACCGCATAGGCAAAGATGGAACCTGCGAGACCGCCGACCATACCTGCAGCCAGCGCCGGGCCGAAAGAGAGCTCACCGGAGAAAATCAGGAAACCGGCAAAGCCCAGGATAAGCTCCGAAGGAATGGGGATGCAGGCATTTTCCGCTGCCATGAGCACGGCGATGGCCACATAGCCCCAGGATGCGATGAACTCCAGAAAGTACACCGATAAAGATTCCATGCAGATATCTCCTTTTCTCTACCAAATCTCTTACTGGCCCTATTATAACAGGCTTTCTGAAAAAAAAAAGGGAAACTTATCCTCATCTGCAAAAAAATTGCCAGGCCGCGTGGATGAGGCCTACGGCACCAAAGCCGAGGAAAATCCCTCCGGATAAAAGGCGCATACGCGCGGGCTGCAGATGACGCTGCAGGAACGTCCCCGCCACGAGACCGAGTCCGTCCGCCAGCACCATCGAGCTGACCGCGCCCAGCAGCACGGGCAGCCATGCCCCCAGCGTTGCGGCCATCGTCATAGCCGCAAACTGTGTCTTGTCGCCCATCTCGCCCACGATAAAGGTCAGCATCACCGTGAGCACGGGGCCGAAACGCTTGCCCGCGCTCTCCTCTTCCTCCTCATCGCCGCCGCGCAGCGTCCAGACGCCAAAACCGAGAAAGAGCAACGCCGCGATGAACTCCATGAGCTGCGGGTTAATCAGGCTGTGCACGAGACTGCCCACGCCGGCGGCCAGCGCATGCACAACAAAGATACCCGCCGTCATGCCGACGAGCACCTGCTGCCAGCGGAACTTTGCCGCGAAGGCCATCACCAAAAGCTGCGTCTTATCCCCCATCTCCGCAAGGAAAACGACGGCGAACGTAGCCAGAAAAGCTTCCATAGACTCTCCTATCGCAAGTTACGGATACAAATAGAGCCCGCCGAAGCGGGCTCTATATAAAATTCAAGTGGTGCCTCAGAGCGGAATCGAACCACTGACACGGGGATTTTCAGTCCCCTGCTCTACCGACTGAGCTACCGAGGCTTGGCGACCCGAATGGGACTTGAACCCATGACCTCCGCCGTGACAGGGCGGCATTCTAACCAACTAAACTACCGGGCCATAATATTGGTGGCTCACCCGGGATTCGAACCCGGGACACCCTGATTAAAAGTCAGGTGCTCTACCAACTGAGCTAGTGAACCAGCTGGACAGATGATACCGAGGAGCAACATGCGTCACTCACGGTTTATTATTATAGCGGAGGGTGCCCCATTTGTCAACTAAAAATGCAAAGAAAAAGACCTGCCCGCTGGCAGGTCTGGGAATATTAATTACTTCAGGCTCTCAACATACTTCTTGAGATCCTCGGCCGCTTTCGTCACGCGGGAGAGGTTCGCCGTGATCTCCTCAGTGGAAGCAGCCTGCTCCTCGCTGATGGAGCCCGTCGTCTCGATAGACTTGGAGATGCCCTCGACGGCCTTGTTCATCTCGTTCAGCGTAGCCTGGATTTTCTCCGTAGCCTCACGGGACTGCTCAGCCAGCTTACGGACCTCCTCAGCGACGACGGCGAAGCCGCGGCCCTGCTCACCAGCACGGGCAGCCTCGATGGCGGCGTTCAGGCCCAGCAGGTTCGTCTGGCCGGCGATGTTCGTGATGAAGTCGATGACCTTGATCGTATCGGCATTCTTCGCCTGCAGGAACTTCGCCTGCTCCACCGACTCCTGGCCCGCCTTGGCAAGTGCGCTGGCGCTCTTCGCGACCTGCTCGACAGCCTCATAGACCGTCTGCGTCGAAGAAGCGATCTCCTCAATCGAAGAAGCCAGGCGTGCAGTAATATCTGCGTTGTTTGCATTAACAGTTTCCGGTAAAGCCATGTATATTCCTCCCTAAATCTCACTTGGGTACAGAGTTATTCCTTATGTCTTTATTGTCTCTATTCCTATGATTCCACACAAACCTTAAAATACCTGCAAGAATCGCGCGAATTTGCAAAAAAAGTTTGTGACTATAAATCAAAAAAGCACTCTTACGAGTGCTCATGCTGAACCAGCGACGCCCTATCCTCCCAGCCCGTCTCCAGACAAGTACTTTCGGCGTGCGGATGCTTAACTACTGTGTTCGGCATGGGAACAGGTGGAACCATCCGGCTATCGTCACTAGATATTCAAATATCAA